>SXGS01210873.1_pt1 | contig 34741 bp, 46 predicted proteins | sample 3174681 | NCBI WGS metagenome assembly SXGS01 (sample SAMN11356861, study PRJNA531348) | freshwater metagenome | isolation source: freshwater sample F1-80 | place: China: Fuxian Lake, Yuxi | collected 2017-12-25
ACCAGAACCAACACCAGAACCAACACCAGAACCAACACCAGAACCAACACCAGAACCAACACCAGAACCAACACCAGAACCAACACCAGAACCAACACCAGAACCAACACCAGAACCAACACCAGAACCAACACCAGAACCTGAACCAACTACAGAATTAGGATTGGCATCATTTGTTGATAAATCAAAAGATCCACAATCATATGTTGATAGATACAACAAAGAACCAACTTACAAAAAATGGTTTGATACAAACTTCCCACAATACTCTTCAATTTATGAGGCAGTTGGATTAGATGAGCCAAAAGGATTGGCATCATTTGTTGATAAATCAAAAGATCCACAATCATATGTTGATAGATACAACAAAGAACCAACTTACAAAAAATGGTTTGATACAAACTTCCCACAATACTCTTCAATTTATGAGGCAGTTGGATTAACTGAACCAAAAACTGATACCCCAAAAATTGATACACCAAAAACTGATACTCCAAAAGTTGAGAAACCCCAATTTGGAATTTGTGGAAAAGGAACAAAGTTAATTGATGGAGTATGTACTCTTGTTGAGATACCAAAGGCTAAACCTTGGTGGAAATTTTGGTAGCATTTTATTTTGAAATATCAGAATCAAAAAATTATTGAATTTTAGTTTTTTTAAAAATTAGAGTAGAAAAGACTTTTCGTTAAAATGAATTTGAAGTAATCCCTAAATAGATTCATCCATAGTAAATTTGTAGATTAACACATGGATAATAAAATTTTAGCAGGAATCATTGCAGCAATAATAATAGTTGGGGCTGCGGCATTTTCATTTACATTAAATCCAGAATCACCAGAAAAATCACAACCATTCGAAGCTGAAGAGAATGTATTTGAAGAAAAACTACCAAGCACGCTTGAAGAAAAAGATGGACTGATCAAATTTTCCTCTTATGATGAAATTAAAGAATTTCTAAAAGATAACCAAAATCAACAGTATGATTTTTACCCGATACGTAGGGATGATGGCTCATTTCGTGAGGGTGCTTCAATACCTACAATGACAATTCCAGAAGGACCTCTACTATCTGCTCCTGATATGGCAGTTTCTGAAGAATCTCAAAATGCAGGATCTGATACTTACCCAGACTTTTCTGGTACCAATGTCCAAGTAAAGAATGTGGACGAACCTGATTACATCAAAACTGATGGCAAATATCTATACATTGTAAATCAAAACTGGCTCACAATTGTCGATGCATATCCTGCAGAAAATGCCAAAGTTGTTCTAAAAATTGCCCTAGATATTGAGCAGCAAAATCTTGAAAACATATTTCTAAATGGTGACAAATTAGTGATTTTCTATTATGGCTCTAGTCAAACTTATGGCATAGCCCAATATGATTTTGCACCGTATCCAATTTACACTCCACAAACATTTTCAACTATACTTGATGTATCTGATAGAGAAAATCCAAAGACTGTGACAAAATATGAAGTTGGCGGAAGCTATGTAAATTCTAGAATGATTGATGACATTGTTTATCTTGTAACCAATTCTGGAGTTGATTACACCAATCCTATATTGCCACGAATAATGGAAGGCTCTTCTCTTATTTTGCCTGATGTGTATCGTTTTCCAAATCCAGAACCATCTTACACATTTAACACTGTAACTGCATTTGATGTATATGGAAAACTACAAACTTCTGAGACATTTTTGATGGGATACTCTAACACAATTTATGTTTCTGAAGACAATCTGTACATCACATATCAAAAAAATCTTCCATACAACTATTATGATACGATGAGTAAAGATAGATTCTTTGACGTTGTTGTTCCATTGTTGCCTAAAGATGCTCAAGATAAAATTCGAATAATTCAAAATGATGTAGCCCTTGATGCATATGCAAAATGGATTCAAGTTTCAAACCTACTACAAGATACATACAACACACTACCAAAAGATGAAAAAGAAAAGCTGTTTACCCAAATCCAAACTGCACTAGAAGAATATGATGCAAGAATACAATCTGATGTATCTCGAACTGTAATTCACAAGATTGGCTTAGATAATGGCAATCTCAAATATGTTGCAAATTCCGAAGTTCCAGGATATGTCTTAAACCAATTTTCAATGGATGAAAGTGGAAATCGATTTAGAATCGCAACTACGTCAGAGTCTTTTTCAAGAACTGGTTCTATGTCATCAAGTAATGTCTATGTATTAGATGAGAATCTAAGTCAGGTTGGTAGTCTAACCGAAATAGCTCCTGATGAGAGAATCTACTCTGCAAGATTTATGGGCGATAAACTATTTCTTGTTACATTCAAACAGGTTGATCCATTTTTTGTAATTGATCTTTCTGCAGATCCTCCTAAGATTTTAGGAGCATTAAAGATTCCAGGATTTTCAAATTATTTGCAACCATATGATGAAGATCACATAATTGGAATTGGCAGAGATACAAAAGTAAACGAATGGGGAGGTGTTCAAACTAATGGTGTAAAGATATCTATGTTTGACGTATCTGATTTTAAAAATCCAAAGGAAACTGACACTGTTGTAATCGGTGACAGTTCTGTTGATTCTGAAGCACTGTACAGCCATAAATCACTGCTTTTAGACAAGCAAAAAGATGTAATGTCAATTCCTATCAAGGGTGAAATCAAGGCAGTATTTGGTGACACAAAGACTGGTTCAGAGTATGTTCAATGGAATGGATTCTTTGTTTATGGATTTGACAATGATGGATTTGTAAAAAAAGGTTTGATATCTCATTACTCTGGTAGTAATTATAACTCCATTTACATGCCTGCAAGATCTATGTACATTGGGGATACATTGTATACTATAATGGATGGAAGTATCAAAATGAATGATCTTTCAAATATCTCAAATGAAATTAATGCCATAACTATTGCAAGTACTGGTGGATTGATTCCATATCTAGATAAATGATAATTCTGCCACTTTGGTGATTATTTTTTAATGTAATCTTGCAGTTATTTTTTTGTCATTTTACGACCTAGTGCAGCAATGATTCCACCAATTATTATTAGAACAATGCCAAACATAGATAACCACTCATAATATTTTATGTACTCTTCTTCAAATCTTGGGTCATTTTGAAATTGCTCTTGAGGAATATCTGTCAAGTAGAGTGCCCATAAAGAAAATCCAAATAATAATACTCCTAAACTAAAAAATACGATCATTACATACTTTGGAGCACCAGTAATCATAAGTGTAGTAAATAAAACAGACTATTTAGAGCAATGACCTGATATCCAGTTTTGAAATTAGATTATTTTTTCCATATTGTATTTGTCTCTTTAAAACTAGGTAAAAATATTCTATATTGTGGCAATTTGTATTTCATAAAAAAATTTGCTTTTGATCTGGGATAATTATTGTATACATACTCTCTGATTTCAGTTACACTCATTTTTGCCAATTTGTAAAATTCTTCATTTTGCCATTCAGAATATTCCAGTTTGCTCATAGAATTAAAATTAGAGACTATGTTTTTCCAAAGATGAATCAAAAATTATTCCAACATTGGTTAGTTTTCTCAAACTAGTGTTTACGGTTTTAAGAAAATTAATTGTTAATTTTCATAGATTTGTCTTTTGATGTCTGTTACATGGTCATTGAAAATTTCAATTCCTGCATCAAATAACTCCATTGTGCTTTCAACTGTGTTTGGTTGACTTTCATCAATTCTTTTGTTCGTTAAATATTGGCCAGAATCATGAATGTACTTTTCAAAGACCATGCCAAAAATACATTCGTGCATGTTTTTAATTTCCCATCTTTCCTTTGTTGAATTTATTAGATTGAAATACTTGGGAATTTGGCTTGTTGCTATTTTCAGCAAGTTTTCTAATTCTGTTTTATCTTCTGCTTTGAGTCCCATGTTTTACAGTTAATCTGATTTTCTCTCTGAAATTAAGAGTTTTGATTAGGCAAAGACATCTTTTTTGAGGCTGATTGTTTTTATTTTCTAAAATATGTCTCAACTTGATTGCTGTCAAAATAATCTCACCAAAACTAGTAACCTTTCTCACACTTTGTCGGTTATACAAATCTCTAAACCTTAAGCCATGACACATGACGATATCGATATCATCGGTAAAAACGTCAAAGACATGTACGGAACATTCATGGGAAAAGTCATTGGAACAATAACTGACATTGATGGAAGCATCCAATCAGTAGGTGTTGACTGCGGTTCTCAAGGATTACAGCAAATCCAATACGAGCAACTTGTAGTTCAAGGCAATGTTGTTATATTCATTCCAAGATGGAGACTAGACTCTCAAAGACTTCTACGCGAAAAACAACTAACCCTCCGTCGTCTAAAAGCCTTGATTGATATTGTTTCAGAAAATGATGACATGAAAGCAGACGCAGAAATAATTCATGAAAAATACAAATCAAAACTCACATCATTAGATGAAGCAGAACAACAAATCAAAGCCAAACTTGAAGCAAGATTGACAGAGTTAGATGAACAGTTGAAGTCCGCAAAGATGTTGCTATTTGATGCAAAAGTACAATACAAGAGCAATGAAATCTCTGATAATACATTTGAGACAGTGAAGGCCTGCTCCGCAGAACTAATTGAGCATGTTACTCACGAAACTGCAGAAATCTCAAACGTAAAGAGAAGAATCGCAGATCTTGATGCAGAAGTAGTAAACGTAACCACCCCTCCACAAAAACATCTACAAGAATCAGCCGTTACATATCTGGGTAATTCTGAATCACAACAAATTCAGAGCATACTTCCAGAGGCACCAACAGAACCAGTCACTTACTCTTCAGCAGTACCCTTTACTGCCGAATCTCTACCAACAATTCCAGAACCACCAAAACAGGTGAAAACAGCAACATCTCATAACGAAGACGACTGGCTTGCCAGAATGGAAGCACAATAATTTTTTTTAAATTCTTTTTTCTTTAACATTTACAAACCTGGCCCTCTACACAGTTTTGATGTCCGAGATTAACATAGGTCTTGGTAATACTGATACTGAGACTAGAAGAGATGCAGAATCTGATTTTGTAACATTTTGGGGGAAACAAGCAAAAAATCTCTTTTGGTTTTCAACTTGGGAGAAAATTCTGGATTGGAATCCACCTTTTGCAAAATGGTTTGTAGGTGGCACGATTAATGCTTCATACAATACACTGGATATTCATCAGCAAGACAAGGCTGACAAGCCTGCTATTTTATGGGAGGGTGAGAACGGTGAATCTAGAATTCTTACTTACAAAGAGATGTGGATCAAGGTGCAAAAATTTACAAATATTCTCAAATCACTTGGTGTTAAGAAAGGAGACAGAATAACTATCTATCTTCCAATGATTCCAGAACTGCCGATATCGATGCTTGCATGTGCCAGAATTGGTGCAATTCATACTGTGATATTTTCTGGATTTAGTGCTACATCAATTAGAGACAGAATAGATGATTCAAAATCAAAAATTGTGATAACTGCTGATGGTGGATATAGACGCGGTAATGTAATTAAGCTCAAAGAAGTAATAGACGAAGCAATAAAAGATCTTGATTTTGTTCAAAATGTAATTGTAGTAGAGAGAGCAAAAAACAAAATCAATCTATCTTCAAAAGATATGTTCTGGAATGAATTGATGAATGATGTTTCTGATACTTGTGTTGCAGAAAAATTAGATAGCTCTCATCCTCTTTACATTTTGTATACTTCTGGAACAACGGGAAAGCCAAAAGGAGTATTACATGGAACAGGTGGTTATCTGACACATTTGTATTCCACATTCAAATGGGCATTTGACATTAGGGATTCGGATGTATTTTTTTGTACTGCTGATATTGGATGGGTTACAGGACATAGCTATGTAGTTTATGATCCCTTACTACATGGTGCAACTCAAGTAATGTACGAGGGTGCACCAGATTTTCCTGATGCATCACGAATGTGGGAAATTATTCAAAAATATCATGTTACTATTTTTTACACTACTCCAACTACATTGCGAATGTTTATGAAATTTGGTGATTCATTACCAAATTCATTTGATCTTTCAACTCTTAGATTGCTAGGAAGTGTAGGTGAGCCAATCAATCCTGAAGTATGGAAATGGTATTTCAAAGTAATTGGAAAAGAAAAATGCCCGATCATTGATACCTGGTGGCAAACCGAAACTGGTGGTATGATGATATCTGCTTTGCCTGGCTTGGAGACAATTCCATTAAAACCTGGCTCTGGTACAAGGCCAATTCCTGGATTAGATGTCTCTGTGGTAGACGAATCTGGAAATGATGTCCCTGAAAACACAAAGGGATTTCTTGTAATCAAAAATCCTTGGCCTGGAATGCTTTTGACTCTTTGGGGTGATGATAAAAAATATCGCGATGTATATTGGTCAAAATACAAAAACTGTTACTATCCTGGCGATTATGCTCTAAAAGATGCTGACGGATATTTTTGGTTACTTGGAAGAGCCGATGATGTACTCAAAGTATCTGGTCATAGAATAGGAACTGCAGAACTTGAAAGCTGTATTGTGTCTCATTCTGATGTTGCAGAATCGGCAGTATGTGGAGTTTCAGACGAGATCAAAGGTGAGGCAATAATTGCATTTGTAGTTCTAAAACAAAATGTTATCAAGGATCATATTATTTTAGAAAAAGAATTGTTAATAAAAATAAGAAATGACATAGGTGCAATTGCTACTCCAAAACAAATCTATTTTGTAACAAAATTACCAAAAACTCGTAGTGGTAAAATCATGCGAAGATTGCTAAAGGCAATGTCTAGTAATGAGACTATTGGAGATGTTAGTACTCTAGAAGATGGAACAGCCGTATCTGAAATTCAATCTGTGTTTGATGAAATACAAAAATCGATACAAAAATCCAACTGATTTTTTTGATTTCTTTTTTATTTGATATTTTTTAATCCTTTCAGGTCATCTATGATCAACATATCAAACATTTTTTTTAATCCATCATATTCTGATTTGGAATTCTCATCTAGTTTTTCATATTCATTGTTTTTTATTTCATCTAGTTTGTTTTTTGCTTCTATGAAAAATCTTTTAATCTCTTTAATTTTTTCATCGCTTATCTCTGTAAGATCAAAAATTACTGTATTGCTTCCAAGAAGATTCTTCTTTTTGTCGTAAAGACTAGTCGCATGTAATAATCCTTGAAATGTGTTCCCATCTTGTTTTTTGAATGTGATTTTTCTATCTGTGACATTTCCTGTCTCAAACCACGCTTTAAGTGACTCATTCATGGCTTCAAATTCCTCTTTTGGTACGTGTTCAAATATTGATTTGCCTAAAATCTCCGATTTTGCATATCCTAGCTTGTTAGCATATGTGGAATTGCAATCAAGAATTATCCCAATGGAGTTTATACGTCTCCACATAATTGGAGCATCTTTAAGGATTTTTCTTGCTTCTGTCTGGAGCATTTTTTAATTCATATTCTGCTTACTATTAAATTGAAATCTAACTGAACCACTGATCTAAATTATGACTCTTTTTTTCCAGTGCTTTTTTAAGTCGATTCATTGATGATTGTATTCTTTCTTCTGAAAAACTTCTTTCCTTTACTAGATAATTTGTCATTCCCTCATAATCTACATTCCCAAATACTATTTCATCTACATCTGCCACAACTGGTTCAAGAAATATTTTTCGTATTTGTTCATAATCAATTTCGTTTAACTGTTCTTGAATTTGTGGTATGTCTTCTAATCGTAAATGCTGTTTGATCATTTTTAATGCTGTTTTTGGTCCAATTCTATCAAACCCATTTGGATTAAAGTCAGTGCCAATCAAGATTCCCACATCTACTAACTGTTCTCTGGTAATCTCTAAAGCATCTAGAGTTTTTTGTGTCTCAATTATTTCTGGTTCAATTTCAACATACGTGTTCCTGTTGGGAATTTTTCTTCTTCCGCTGTTTGTAAAATTTCTTACCAGTCTTTTTGCTCCACACAATATTGAATCAAAATCCTGACTCGCAGATGCATATGCCTGCCCCGTGTTTGTTAGATGAGCTGCTGTTGCTTCCCCTTCAGAGGGTGCATCAATGTATGGAATTCCAAAATAAGTTAAAATCTGCTTTGATTCTTTTACCATCCCATCTTTCATGCTAGTTGTTTGCTGCGCGAATTTCCTTGCATCTTCCATGTTTCCCTCTGCAATTGCTTTTTCATATTTTACAGTGGCATCCTTTTTGATCTGTTTTCTTCTTTCAATCTCTGCAGTTTTCAATGATGGGGGTTTTCCATCAAATACGTAAACCGGTTTAATCCCTAACGATAGGAAATTGATATTTCTATAGAGTAATCCACTAAGATGACTAGTAATTCTACCTTCTGAATCTGATAGCTGTAATCCGTCCGGACCTCTTATGCTTGCAAGGAACTGGTAAATTGCATTGTAAGCGTCAACTGCTATAACTTTTGATGAAAATGATTCTAATGTTGTTTTCTCTCTAACTACCAATTCTTTTAGGTTTAACCCCATATCATGTTATTGATTTTTTATGCTATTTTGTGTTTATCGTTTCAAACATGGCTAGTACAAATACTGGGTTTTCTATTATTTTGTATATTATGAGAAATTGGTTGTTTTGGGCAGGTGTAAGTTTTATTATTGGTGGAATAGTCAGTCTTGCTCTGAATCTTGGTGCAACTGCAGCACTCAGTTCTTCTGAAGATCTTACTGGCTATGCTATAGGATGGATGATCGTAGGTGCTGTTTTGATTGCAATCGGATATATAAAAAAAGAAAAACCTCCTGAATAATGAATCTGAATTTACCTGTAAATTTAAAAGATAAAATTTATCAAATAAAGACAAATTCAAAAAATGATTTTTTAAAAATAGTTTCGTATTTTCCGTTATCTGATGATGAAAAACAACTGATTGTTAATTTAATAGATGATTCAAAATCCTTTGATGGATTTACATCTATTTTTTCTGATTATATCTCTGAGGAAGAATGGGCTAAATCTAAAATGCAAATAATCAAGCGCTTTCAAGATGAATTATTTGATATCGATTAACTTTGTACAAAATAATTTGTTTTCTACCTGATCTGATTTGCTTTATTATGTGGATGTATCTAAGATTTCTTGCCAGGTTAGCCAAGTGGTACGGCGGCCGTCTCGAAAACGGCTACGCGCAAGCGTGCAGGGGCTCGAATCCCTTACCTGGCGTAAACCGTTTCCTCGTATATCTTTACTTTACGATTTCTAATTCATGAGTGAAATTGAATATGAAATACATCCTTACCAAACAAGAATACAAAATATTTTCAAACAAGAGACTAATTGATTGATATTTCCTAGTTCAAATATGATCATAAACATAATGCTGATTTGATGATTGGTTTTTGGAAAACATCTTTTTTTACTGTCTGATAAACATAGTAAACCTTGTATATTGTGATTTGAAAATATAACATGTGGATAAAATAAACATTGGATTTGATCCAAATTCATGTCAAAAAATCAATACGATACTCAGTAACATCATTGCGGATCAATACGTACTATACACAAAAACAAGAAACTACCATTGGAATGTCACAGGTGAAGATTTTATACAATATCACAAATTATTTGAAGATCAATACTCTGCAATAGACGATGATATTGATGAAGTCGCAGAAAGAATACGTGCTTTGGGTGGAAAGACTCCTGCAACATTAGGCGAATTTCTCAAATCAACAACACTCAAAGAGAATCCAGGAGAATTTCCATTAGCAAAAACAATGATTGCCAATCTTTTGACAGATCATGAAACAATTATTCGTAATCTACGAAAAGATATTGAAATATGTGATGACCTTGATGATGTCGGAACAGAAGACTTTCTGACCCAATTGATGGAAAAACATGAAAAAACCGCTTGGATGTTAAGGGCAACACTGGATAACTAAATTCAAATCATGCCTTAATTAGGAACGAAATTTAAGAACGCCCATTTTTTTACCTCAACTCTTACCTAATGTAATAAATTTTTTATTTTCGTTACAATGGTCTCAAATTTATTTTTCTAACCTTTTGATTCTTTTTCGCGTAATACGTTATAGTCTAACATTATCTTTGGAAGTTTATCGTCTGGATTTGGTATGATTCCATATTTTTGACAATACAAAAAATAATTTGGCCAATTTTTCCTAGCCGTTTGATTAAAGTCCTCTCCTACCATCTTATCATACCAATTAATTATTGTTAGACCATAAGCAAAAAATCTGTTTAGATACTTGGCAATTCCTACGGGAATTTTTTTGTTTATGTCTAGAAAAGCAATTTGATCTATGGTGTTTAAATAATCATTTGCATATCTTTGGCAATCTTCAGTAGTCTTGAGAATTGAATTTTTGTCTAATCTGTTTGTAAGATCTTCGTGAAATCCGCGCAATAATTGAGAATATGTTGCCTTTGTATTTTCCCTGACACTTTTCCAGGTAATCAATAACGTAATTACAAAAATTGTTGCAGTAACAGAACTTATAATTATTGCCAGTATCGGTGTTTCAATTTTCTGAAATAATTGTAAAAATACACCGGCAATATTTAGAAACATGGGGGATATTTGATTCTAAAACACCGTTCTTTTTTACTGTTTATGGATTTGAGATCCTTTTGAAAAATCTCCTACTGAAATGATGACTACTGTGGTGCTTTTTGCCCAAATACTATTGAAAAGTTGAAATTATCAGTGCTTTTTGTATCTATTACGTTACGAAACATGACATCAAAATTATGGTTGTTTTTTATAATATTGGCACTTTCTGTTACTTTTCCACTGTCTTTTGCTCAACATCATAGTGGCCAGCAAGCTCCACCAATTAGTTTCGGAACCGGAGAAGTAACTCTGAGTACATCCTTGATTCCTGCAGATTTTATGCCTGGGAAATATTCTGATGCAAATTTGAAAATTAGATTTTTTGATCCTTCTACTAACATAAATGTAGAAAATGTCAGCTATCGTGTCCAAATATTTTATGGTTCACAATTAGTTGCAAACCAAATGTTTTTTGATAAAGATGGTGAACTAGATATCAAAATACAACCTAGAAAGGAGTGTCAACAAGAAGAGTTGTGGAAATGTACAAAATATTATGGAGATGTTGATCCAATAGTGCCTAATGCTTTAGCTTCCACTACTACTAGCATTCCTGTGATTTCCGGACCTGTATTTGTTAACAGTGGACAATATACTGTGAAAACTGACATTATAGGTGCCAAAAATCCAAAAACACAAACTGCACAGGATATTCACTTTGAAACTGCAGTAATCATCCCTAATGAACAACAGTTTAAGATAACTTCATCCGGTACTGAATATTTAATACAAACAATAAATTTCCAAGAACCAATTAGTAAATTACATTATGATGAATCTTCTCAATCCATATCATTTCAAATTCCATTTAATTGGGAGCATGTAGAACATACCAATTTTGTAAAAAATTATTTTAAAATCCCGAAAAATTTTCCACCTTTTAAAAACGTGGATAGCTTTTTCGGTAAAATCAATGATGTTTTGATTCTTCCAAAAGATTTGCATTATGACAAATATTCTGACAAAAATACTAACATCCTTCATTTTATGATTAATAACGATGAACTAAAACAACTCAAAAATTCTGGTTCCAAAATAGACGTTGTAATCACGCCTGAATCACAATCCTCTGTAATATCTGAAGATCTTTTGTTTGATAATGGGATGAAGGCTATTGCTTCTTATGATTCTAGATATTCTAAAAGTAAAGACTTTGTTTTTTCTATTGTATTTTTTGATTCAACAGGAAACATATCCGATGATATTAGATACGGATATGGTCTAACTGACCCATCTGGAAAAGAAGTTGTGAACACTGGAGGAAATCCATCTCACTTGGGAATTCCACTGCCAAACGGAATTGACACCAGAATAATCAATGCGCCTTTGGAAGGCAAGTATTCTATGCAAATAGTGCTATTAGGAATAGGACATGATGACTTTGAAAGACCATTTTTTGAAACATTTGAATTTGATATGATATATTCTGAAATCTCAAAACCTGTACTTCCTAAATCCGTCATTCCAAATTGGATTAAAAGTAATGCTGGATGGTGGGCAGATGGCAAAATAGATGATGATTCATTTGTGCAAGGAATTCAATTTCTGATTAAAGAAAAAATCATGAATATCCCACCCACTACTAGTTCTGGAACTGGCTCAAATGAAATTCCATCGTGGATTAAGAATAATGCAAAATGGTGGGCAGATGGCAAAATAGATGATGATTCATTTGTGCAAGGAATTCAATTTCTAGTCAAAGAAGGTATAATCAATCCTTGAAATTGAATAGCGTGTTTGAATAAACTCAAAAACTATTCTCTACTCAAGTCTGCTCTGTATGTTGATTTTTTATGCTGCCTTTGTTTTATCATCTACTAGTTTGAATTTTGATAGTACTTTGTACATGATAAATACAATTAGAGCAATTATCACAAAATCTATGATGTTTGCTATGAAGTCACCATACTTGAATTCTGAAACTGCACCTGTTGCACTATTGACAACATTGCTTTGAAGTGTTTTAAGATCCCCCGACGGAAGAGCCAAACCTACAATTGGATTGATAATGTCAGTTACAAGTGCGCTGACTAGTTTTGATGCTGCTGCACCTATTACAAATGCAATTGCTAATCCAATAATGCCAAAGGTCTTAAGGAAACCCATGAATTCTTGAACAAAGCTTTGTTTTACAGGTGGTGCATCGCTCATAAACTTCAAAAATTATTTTTCGAATAAAAAAAATATGATTAAAAATTTTAACTAGTTACCATAAAATCATTTTCACTTTTTTCCTAGAGCGATCTATTTTAGGTAACATAGTTTACCTTGTATTATTTTACAATATAGTTTTTTGTGTGTCTATAACATAAAATGAATTCAATGTTTCCTAAGCTTTTGTTTCTTCTTTCTTTGATTTTGTCTTGCTGCAAATAGAGCAATTTTGTATCATTGATTTGATTTTTTGCTTTAATCCCATGGTTTAATTTTTTTTATTCTGCATATAATTTACGACTGTTTCTCTAATTTGACCAAAAATACATCTTTTAAAGCGACAGTTATCTAAACTTTGAAATATCATGCAATAATTGATGAGTTATGACAATTGCTTATGTTTTAATTAATTGTGAATTAGGTGCAGAAGAGACTATTATGGAAAAATTAAAAGAAATAGAACAGGTCAAAGAAGTATTTGGAACTATAGGAACTCATGATATGATGGTTAAATTGGATGCTGAAAATTTTGAAAAAGTTAGAGAAATTGTATCGAGAGGTATTCAAAAAATAGAAAAAATAAGGACCATCTCAACACTTGTAAGAAAAGATAACTGAAATTATGAAATAAGTGAATAAAATGACAAATGAAAAAAATGAGATTGAAAAATTAATTGACAGTATGATCTCAAGCGGTGATGAATTAGTTCAAAAACTCAAGACTGTTTTGCCTGATCCTTTGTCAGAATCCATGGTATTGTTTCATGAATCTAATGTTTCAAATCTCAAAAAAATCAAAGAATTTCTAAATAAATAGCCACGTATTCACTAAGAATTTGTACTATATGCTTTTTAATGATTAATTGAATAATTCGACATGACTAGATCGCGTACAATTTCCATTCTTGTTAACCGAAAAACTGGTGACACATTTGATGCCATTTTAAACTGTCCTTCAAAAATGATGCCTGATGCAAAGTTGACATCTGATGGTTGGTGGTCTTTTTCAACACCTAGGGGAAATGCTCGATTAAAATTCAAAGAAAATAAATCTCTTGGAATTTTAGATCATGTGTTTATTGATCAAGAGTCAAAATGGGATGTTCCAATGCGCGTAGTTTCCAGCGGTGATGACTCTGAAGTAATTATTACTTTGGTAAAACCGAATAAAATAACTGATCAACAATTCGATGAACGGATGATCGAAATAGAGCAAGTATTTGTAAATATGAAAAAAATTATTGAACTTTGATACTGAAATTACATCTTTTTCAATTACTTAGGCATAACTCAAAAACAAAATGTGTCTTAAGGTTAGATACAATTTTTGCAAGTATGATTAACATGCCTTACGAAGAAGTATATTTTCAGCGATTAAAAGAGGATAACTCAGAAGAATCCGAAGATAAATCCCTTAAAAACGACTAAATTGTTTTTATTGTTTCTCTCTCTAGTCATTTTCTAAGTTTTTATCCCCGCCAGGACCTACCATGTCGTTTGATTTGACATCGTTATCCCACTTGCCTTTTATTCCTTTGATCAGAGATATGATGCCAACTACAATCAATCCTACAACAATTGTAAAAAATATCATTTGTTCAAATGTTTTAGATGAACAATCGATTTCAACTGGTTCTTTGTTATCGTAATATTCATAACATTTACCAAATTCACTGGCTTCGATGTTTGCAATTTGATAGTCATGTCCAAACACACCTAAAATTAAAAACCCTGAAAAAATAAGAATAATACTGATAATGATATAGCGCATATCGCTCATGAATATTGTTTTTAGATTACGCTATTTACATTTTGATTTATTTTGCCTCTAGTGCTATTTTTCTAATGTTTTTTTCAAATTTTTCAAAGATAATTCATAAAATGTACCCATGAATGTTACAAATTCTGTAAATTGCTTTTTTGACATCTTTTTACTGTTGAAATAAGATTGCCATGTTAATTGGGTTGATTTTTTGTTTTTTACTTTGATTGAAATTGTTGCGACATATGCTCTTAGAGGTAATCCATCTGTTGCAATATATGTGAAATATTCTCCTTCTTTCCATGCCACAACATGTTCTTCAATTGTATTGCCATCCTCAAATGTAATTTTGCGTATTGCTCCAACGTTTCTTCTTTTTTTAGAAAGATATGTTGTTTTTTTGACATCTGTTACCCACGATGAAAGTCCTGCAATGTTGCTTATTTTTCTCCAAACTTTATCTTTTGAGGCTTCAATTGTAATTGTTCTCTTTACTGAATTCGTATGAAATGATTTTTTAATATTTTTTAGCATGTGACATGTATTTCTCTGTGAGTTTTAAATTTTCTTTCTTTAACACATTTAATCCCCCGAGTTCAATCTAAAGAAATGGTATTTGGATGGGGTAAAAAGAAAGAAGAAATAAAATCTGAAGAAACTCCTTCATCTAAACAGATTCGAATAACTGATGTATCTGAAATTCTACGACAAATACTTGAATTGCGAACATCTCAGACTCTTTCTGAGATAATATCACTCAGAGATAATACAGAACCACTCATTAAAGAACTCATTATGATTGGAAATACTCTTGAAAAAGATGATCTTCAAGTTGATGAAATAGATAAACATCTTAGAATAATCGTGGTTCGCGGTAAACAACAAGTAATAGACATGATAAAAAAAGATGCGTTACATTTACCACCAATCTCGTCTTTTGATGATGCTGAAAATCTCAGTGCAGTTTTAAATCAAATGTTGAAAAAAATTGGAGATGTTCTTGGACGGCAAACAAGAGTGATACACATTTTTGCAAAAAAATATGCAGAAAAATTAAAAGAAATTTTGATTCAAATGAATTCAAATCATGTTAAAATTCAGCAACTGTTAAAAAATTATGATAATACAAAATCTGCATCTGTTGAAATTTCAGAATCACTGAATAAAATACATGACTTAGAACAAGATCTTGTTAAGAAAGAACAACGAATCACTGAAATTCACGGCATTATCGAATTACTTGATAAAAAAATTATTTCCTGCAATGATTCCATTAAAAAAATAAAAACTTCTGATGAATATAGACGATTTTTAGATTTAAAACAAATATTGGATGAATTTACCGTGAAAAAAAATCAAATAAAAAATGAAATCGACTCACAATTTACAAAAATTTCTAGACCTCTGAGCAGATATGAGTACGTTTCATCGTTGGATAAAGAACAAAAAAATCTACTGAATAAATTGATCGAAGATCCTTTTGAGGTGCTGCTTCCAAAAAATAAGGACTCTGTAATTCTTATTTTGGAAAATGTACGAAAAGGAATCACTTCAGGTTCGATCTCTGTTAAAGATACTGAAAAATCTTTTTTTCAAATAACTGAAACAGAGGAGGCATTGGACGGATTTATCAAAGAGGTAAACGACTTTGTAGATAAAAGACAAAACATTCAAGATCAAATGGCTGCACTTGAACCTGTTGAATTAACTATCTTTGTAAGAGATCTGAATTCTGCGCTTTCTGATAAACATGATTACGAATTAAAAATAAAAACACTCCAATCTGAAATCAATGAGGATAGTTCCACCATTCCCACACTGATCTCCGACATTGAAGTCAAACTAAAAAAATTCTCCAATACTACTTATGTCGTTACTCACTGATCTTAAATTTAATTAGATCTTAACTAAAACACATTTGGCATGTTATTCAAAAAGAAGAAATTAGATAGACAGATTTCTCTGCAAAAAAAAGTTTTGGACAGTATTTTGTCTTATTGCCAAATGAAACATCCCAATGAGTGTATTCTTATTTTAAAAGGTAAATCAAAACAAGGGCAAGTCTTAATTGAAGGACTAGTAATTCCACCGTTTAATTATTCTGGGCCAACATTTGCAGGATTCCCTCAATCTTTTTTGCCATTTGATATGAGCTATGTTGGAATTGTTCACTCCCATCCAAGTGGAACTGCTGACCCATCTGTTACTGATCTTCATAATTTCTTTGGGTTGGTATCTTTAATTGTAAAATCCCCCTATGGCGATGATGATATTTTTGCATGGGATAGTAACGGTGACTCTATAGAACTAGTAATTGTCTAATGGAAAATATCTAAATTCCTTAGAAAAAAAATGAAAAATACTGACAAAACTTTATAAGTATTTTGAGTATACTTTCATTGAATTGTTTAATTATAAGACATATTTGATATTCTTGTTTGCGTCACTAGGAATTAGTATTGGATTGCAAATGATTCTACCATTCCCATATGGTCTTGGTGCTGCTTTGGCTATTTTTATAGCATTTCCAATGTTGTTAAGAAAACGATACATGGGTCGTATGAAGGGATACGGTGATTCTGGAACCGGTGGTGGATTCTTTGGAATGAATTCTGGCGGTTCTGGTGTACGTTATGTGTGCCTAGTTTGCAGTAACAAACACAAAGGCGGTACTTGTCCAAGATGTGGTTCTAAAATGCAACGTGCTGATTTCTAAAATATTAAAATGTCTTTAGATCAAATTAGGAAAAAAGTAATGTTTCATAACTCCATTGATGTTTGGATTGCAGCATGTATTGAAAAAAATATCGATTGGTCAGATACTGAAAAATACAAAAAATTTATTTCTTATTTATTGAAAAATAATTTAAATCTGAAAGCATTTTCTTTATGTGCTCATGAAGCAGGTGCAACAGAACAAGAGAAAACAAAATTCGCTGATACTTTATCTGAGTCTAAAGATCCAAATGCTGCAACATACACAATAAAACTAAACGATGCAACATTGGATGTAATTCGAAAATTCAATTTACAAGATTGACTATCTTTTGAGTTTTGGATTTACGATTGAATCCAATGCATTTCCTATGAAAACAAAAGCTAATCCTGTAATAGCTATCATTATCCCCGGAGGCATTATCCACCACCACAGTCCTCTTGCAGATGCACCGTATGTATTGGCATCATGTAAAATTTGACCCCATGTTGGAAACGATGGATCACCTAATCCTAGAAAACTTAGTCCTGCCTCTGTAGTGATGGCAGCTGGCACCGATATGGCAATACTTGCAAACGCATAAGGTAGTAATTGTGGCAAAATATGCCTAAATACGATCTTTGAGTCTTTTTGACCCATCATTTTTGCAGCTTCCACATAACCTCTGATTTTGATTTGCAATGACATGCTTCTTGCAACTTTTGCAATTCCAACCCATCCAAATAACATCAGAAATCCAACCATGACAAAAATACTATTGCTAATTGTAACTGATAGAATGATCAAAAATGGGAGCGCAGGAAGCGCATAAATGACATCATTAAACCGCATCATTGCTTCGTCTGTTTTTTTACCTCTATACCCAGCATACACACCATACAACAAACCCATTAACACTGAAGCTATTGCCACAACAAGTCCTATGAAAAGTGCCAATGGGGTTCCCCAAAGCAGTCCTACAGCTAAATCTCTTCTTAACTCATCTGTTCCCATTACTCCAAATGCTTTTCCTCCTATGATGAGTCTGGATTCTGGAATTTGATTTTCTGAATTACTGTTGTACATTTTGATTAAAAAAACATAATTCCCTTTTAACGGCTCATGTTTCTCTGTTTTAGAAAAAATAATGTCTTCTGAGGATAAATTACTTGAAGAAAATAAAAACTTGTTTGATTGAAGATTCAGGTTTTTTTTAATTATGTCATCTGTGGAAAATATCCTTTCGCTATGAATTGAATTTGAATTTGAGTATGGCATTGATGATGATAATAGTCTTAATTGTATCCCGTCTGGACGTATTACATCAATCTGTAATAATGGCGTGCCTGAATATTTTGCTGAAAATTCATAAATAAAATCATTTGGAAAGTCATCATAGTCAAAATTTACTCCAAATTGGTGAGATGTAACTGATATGTCTCTTGATATTTCGTAGTTGATATTTGGCGTATCTAAAATTCTGTGTTCTGGAATTTTTTCACTCAAAAATAAATTAATCCACACTGGTATGGCTACCTTGGGATATGCAATCCATTTTACTGGATCATTCCATTCTTTAAAAGTATCAACAGGAGTTACAACAACTACAGTAATTGATGTGAAAATCAAAATTACTAAAATAGAGATACCTGCAATTCCTATTTTGCTTTTAAAAAATTCTTCCTTTATTTCTTGAGGTGTGATGTTACTCATTATTCCGTTCTCACTCTCGGATCAAAATACCCATACAACAAATCAGCAACAAATATGCTAATCAGAAAAAACACTGTCAAAATGTATGTGGCACCAATTATTACAGGAAGATCCATGACTGTGATTGCCTCAAAATACAGTCTACCCATGCCTGGCCAGTCAAATACGGCCTCTGTAATTATTGCTCCTCCAAGCGAACCTGAAAGACTCAATGCTAGAATGGTAACTATTGGCGGTGCAGCGTTCTTTAGAGCGTGAGTATAAACTATTTTTTTCTGATTTACCCCCATTGTTTTTTTTGCGATAATGAAATCCTCTTGCATTATTCCAACTATGAAATTTCTCACCAAATATGCCCATGATCCAAATCCTATCATTACAATTGTGATCAAAGGTAGTGTCATGTGATATAGCAAAGATATGATATAATTTGGATCAGATGATGGAATTAGTGGTGTTGCTCTTGCAGGAAAAATTTGATACACAAATGAAAATACAAATATCATCAACATCCCTATCCACCAAACAGGAAAACTAGAACTAATGATTGCAAAACTGGATGTTATCCTATCAATAACTGACCCTGCTTTACTTCCAGACAGTGCTCCTAGAAAAATACCTATTACGGATATTATGATTGTTGCAGTTGTAAATAACAATACTGTTCTGGGTAATTTTTCTAAAATGATCTCTTTAACATCTGATGAACCTGAATCACTAGTAAGAAATGTTGCATGACCAAAGTCTAAAAATAATATTTTATACATTGTAAACCCAATTCTTTGTGGAGAATACCACGGCTCGTATAATCCCAAAGTTTTGATTCTCTGATCAATCTGTGATTGAACAAATGATTCAAATTCATTTACCGATGAAAAACTTTCTGCAATTGCAGGATTTTCTGTAATTTCAGACCTTACTTGAAACACAACTCCTTGTTTCAATATGTTGTCCATGTTTGATCCTACTAGTGCGATTGTGATGAGTAATGTTATCATCAAAACTCCAAACATTGTAATTAAACGTGTAGCGACATATCTCTTCAAAGTCATTAAACAGAAATGGTAAACTAAGTTTATAATAATTGCAGTTCGAATCTGAGTTTAGTATGATCTTGATGCCCTGGTAAATCTGATATTGTATTTGTGCCTAAATTGTACCTTTTATCCTAATGTTGCTTTTTAATTGAAAATTAATGTGCCTATATATTTTGAAAATTCTAATTTACTATGACTTCTCATAATGTATATGGCAAAAAATCATTCATTTGACCCTGATAAACTTGTATTGACAAAAAATGAAATTCTTGAATTTTGTGACAAAGTCCTAGAAAAATGGAACAAACACCCTAGCAAAAATGCCAATAATATTCTAGCAATGACTGCAGTTAAGGCAAGTATCGTTTGGACTGATGAAGATTCTCTCAAAGCAATATGGAGTGAAATCATTCGTTGGGTTTTTGAACTCCTTTATGAAAATGCCCTCTCCCAAGGTAAAACCAATGCTGATGATTGGTCTAATGTCATGAAAAAATTAAAGAATAAAAAATAACCATATGAAGATTATATCATGAGTGCAAGCACAATACGAAAGGCCAAAAAACTAGTCGAAAATGGTGGCGTTGTTAAAATCGATGATGATCTATATCAAATAAAATCTTCATCTGATCCTGAAAAATCTTATTTTGTAACATCTGACACATGTGAATGTCCTGGATTCAAAAATTTCTACAAGTTTCATCATGGAAAGGGATTAAAAGCTAATTGTTCACATTTAGAAGCAATAAGAATTTTTAAAGACGCTTGAATTTTATTTGTTTAATTTTTTATGGTGATTTAATTTGTTTGATTATAATTGACATTGCTTCTCCCTATCTGAAATCTACTGATGGCGATTAGTATGAAAATTATTAATTATCTAAAAATAGAAAAATTTCTGTTATATGCAACAAATAGATTTTTTGAATGTTTCTGAATCCCTCTCAAAGTTACATTCCTTGCATACTTGCCAGCTTCTTTTTTTCAGAATTGTAAAAGATGTTTCATAACTTACAGAATACATCTTTCCACCACAGGCTGGACATGGTAGGGGTATGTCGATTTTCATTGATGGTATTGATGTTTTTTTAATTATAAGGCACGCGTATGATTGATAAATCGTTCATACTAATTTTCATATTGTTTTTTAGAATAATTGCATCTCCATCGATTTTTTTTTAATTAATTCTGTTTTATTTTAGATAAAAAAGTATGTTTTCTTAAAAATCTATAAATATTATGATCTTTGCCGTTATAACATGAATCGCTTCGTTTTATCTGCTCTATTTCTATCTTTTATTGCTTCATTGTCTTTATTTGGCGTATCTTATGCCACATCAGAATTCACCTGTAACAATTGTGTTCAAATTCCCTCTTATGAAATTGATCATTACAAAGAAATGTTTCCCTTAACTGTGTGGACTGATTCTACCCTTTATGATCATCAATCAATTATTCATGTAACAGGATACCTGAAACCACAAAATAATATCGCACCAATACTAGCTGTTGTAACTAATCCTATTGGAAATGTAGTGACCATTCAACAAATATCACCTGATATTGATGGAAATTTTTCTTTTGAACTAAACACTGAAAGCCCACTCTGGAAACAAGATGGTGAATATGTTTTAAAAGTTCAAAGCGGTGCCGAGACTAGACAATTCAAAACCTCTTTTACTCTAACAAGTGATCCGCTTATTCAAAGTCACGTTGTACCTGAATTTGGCTCCGTAACTATATTGATTCTAATTGGCTCCATTATGTCTATTTTAGTAATTGGTAGGTCATTTTCCAATAGATTTGTCAAGTTCTAAAACTCTATCACGTTCTTAAACCTCTACACCAAAGCAATTATGAATACATGGATTTAGCAAAATTCCGCAATGATGTTTATGATGTAACTGACAAACTATCTAAAAATTTGAAAGAAACTGATTTACCAAAACTCCACTTTGTACGTCAACAATTAATAGAAATGTATCAAAAAAATCTTGTAAAAATTAATCATTCTGTTTTAGAGCTCATTTGTGCATCTAATCTGATCATACGTGGGCATTCAGTCGAAGTGGAAAAACAAATCTCTGATATTTTGGTGTGTGATATTTTTGCAAAAAAAGGAGGTGGGACTACAATTATTGAAATTGAAACTGGTTTTACTCCACCTGATCATGCCATGGATACTATTGATTATTTTACTGCAAGAATTATGAGTAAAATTGCAAGATACAGTCAGTACTGTTCAAAATTTTCTTTGGCAACTCCGGTCATAGGACTCATCCCTATACCCAAGATCTTTCTTATTCCCCCAAATGCAAGAAATGAATCAGACGTAAAAAAAGTTAAGGAACTCTGTGACAGATATTACAAAAATCCTCCAATATCCTACACTGACATATTAAATGCCCATTTACACTCAATTTATCTAATAAATATTGATAAGGGATTTGCCAAAGAAATTGATCCTCAAGGATATGTGGAACTTACGGATAAACTGCTTCAAAGAAGTGAAGTTGAATACTGACACACATAAGTAAAAATAGAAAAAATACAAATTCATCTTCATTTTACTGCTAGTATGATTTGTGCTGCTTGTGAATCTAGAAAACACTATGAATGCATTGATTGTGTGAAAAACCATGAAACCCATCTATGTCAATGTGACTGTCATGATGAAAACACAAAGCCCCATCCAGTTGATAAACCTCATTAATCTTAACGCCTACGGTCGGCTTGAAATTTTTGTGCCTAAATCTATGAATTCATTCATATTTTAACTATTGTAGATTTTTGAAGATCAACTGTCTGATCGTAAGAAACATCAAGATTCATAAGGCAAAAAAACATTCTATCGACAAATTATGGCGACATCCATGGAAAATTTTGGAACATTGGAGTATGTTTTGGACAAATACTCAAAAATTTGGAGTTGGAAGATTACGGGTCAACGTGCAGTCAGTATGATCTCACGGCTTGTGCCTGAAGCATGGTATGGTGAAAACATCAATGAGGTGATAATTCCTGACAGTATTGAAAGCGTAAAACAGATCAAACTAATTATGGATAGATATCCGCTGGAAATTCTATCTAAATCTGCATGGCAGAGAAAAATCGTGAAAACATATACTCCAAAACCAACACTTCCTCCAATTAAATACAATCTTCATCGTGCAAAAGCTGGGGAACAATTCCGAGGAAAACTACTGAACTTTCAAAAAGAGGGATTGGATTTCTTGTTAAAATCCTCTGGCAATGCATTACTTGCAGATGAAATGGGTCTAGGAAAAACTGTTCAAACTTTATCTTATGTTGCCACTGAGAAACAAACTTTTCCGGTATTGGTTGTAGCACCATTAGTGACGCTAAATAATTGGGAAAGAGAAATTTCCAAATTTATGAAGAAAAAAAGCAGGAATGGAAGAATAATTGAATCTGAATCATCCACATCAACTATTATACGAACTGGAAAATCCAAAGAACTTCCTGCGACTGATTTTTACATAATTAATTACGAATTACTTTACAAACGTCTCTCTGATTTATCAAAACTTAATATCCGAACTATAGTATGTGATGAAGTTCATAATCTAAGATCAAAGACGACTCAGAAATACAAAGCTGTTAAAAAATTAGCTGCATTACCTTCTCTTTCTTACAGAATTGGACTTTCAGGTACTCCAATTTTTAACAGAGGTTCTGAAATTTGGCCAATAGTCGATATCTTGAGACCTGGACTGCTTGGCAGCTTTAAGGAATTTTGTGAATATTTTTGTTATGTTAATGAAAAAGGCAAAGCAATCGTACTTGAAAATAAAAGGGCATCTCTTCGAAATGAACTACAAAAACATGTGATGCTAAGACGTAAAAAATCAGATGTTTTAAAGGAATTAAAAGATAAAGTTCGTTACAAAGAGGTCATTGATGCCGATACTGATTATTACTTTAATGAACTAGGAAAAATATGGACTAAACTGGAAGAAGAACAAAAAGATGCTGAAACTGCTTTTGACAAGTCTGCTTCATACCAAAGAGCGATTCAAAGTGAGAGACAGATTGCAGGGGTTGCAAAATTGCCACACGTAATTAATTTTGTTAAAAATATTATGGAAATAGAAGAAAGCGTTGTAGTCTTTTGCCATCATAAAGTTATTCATAAATTATTACATGAGAGTCTTGAAGAATTTTCCCCTGTTTCTATTATCGGTGGTCAAACTGATAAAACACGTCAAGATCAAATAGACAAATTTCAAAAAGGCGAATCAAAATTAATGATAGCAGGTTTAAGAGCTGGAAATGTGGGAATTAATTTGACTAGAGCTAAATATGTAATTTTTGCAGAACTGGATTGGAGTCCTGCGATTCATAGACAGGCTGAAGATAGATTGCATAGAATTGGTCAAAAGAACACTGTTTTTGCATACTATCTAATTGGAAACGGCACTTTAGATGATCACGTTGCAAACATTTTGGTCGATAAAAGCTATGAAATTGATTCTATCATGGATGAAACTGTAGATACCTATGAAAATAAAGACAAGGCAGAATTAATTCTAGCCCAAATTCATGATAAAATAAGATCAAAATAACTAAATTTTTAATTTCTCTTTGATTTGATTTAGTTTTAAAATCAATTCTTTTTTGTTAATTTCTGGTTCAGAAATTTCTTTGATTATATGACCAATTATTTCCAAAATTTCTGTTTTCGGTTTGCCACTTTCTTCTAAAAGATCATCTTGAAATCCTGCCTCTTCTATTTTTTTGATTTTTTCTATCCCTTCTGGAAGAATTTCATACATTTTGATAATTTTTGACTCTTGTCTTAATGGCGACATTAGAACCAACTGATTTTTTCTCAATTTTTCGATTTCATCAATTAATTCCGTATCTGATTTTTTTAAAAAATCTGAAATTTGTTCAATACTGTATGACTTGATTTCTAGCAATCGTAAAATTTTAACCCATGTTGGAACTTGTTCACTCCATAACGTATGTTTTGCTAAATCTGTTATGGAAAATGAGCCATCTTTATTCAAATCAATTAGTTTTCTATCTTTTAATGATGCAAGTGAATCTAGTACTCTGCCTACCCCCAATCTCTTTAGTTCTGAATTTTCAATGTCTTTTTCATTAAAATTCCCATCTCTTTTGATCCCTAAATGTAAAATTTCCAAATCAATCACTCCTAATTTTATCAATAATGTGGTTTTGTGTCAACGGTTATCATCTTTTCCACCTGAAAAATATATGTGGACTTTGTTTGTTTGAAATATGGTCAAATATGAATTACCTCGATTACCATATGCATATGATGATCTAGAGCCCTTTATTGATAAACAAACAATGGAGATTCATCACAAGAAACATCATCAAGCGTATGTTGATGGACTAAACAAAGCATTAACAAAAATTTCTAGTGAATTTCATCCACAATATATCACATCTGTCCTGTCTGATCTAAGTACGGTTCCTGAATCTGCACGCAATGAGGTTAATTTTTTTGGTGGCGGCTTTGAAAATCATAAATTATTTTGGGAAACAATGACTCCAAAAAACGATGGAAGCCCAGGAGATAAGTTAGGCGATTCAATCGATGTATATTTTGATAACTTTGAAAATTTTAAAAAAGAATTCTCAAACAAAGCAATGTCTATTGAGGGAAGTGGTTGGTGCTGGCTTGTATTTAACCAAACTTTTAACAAAATAGAATTGGTCTCTACTTTGAATCAAGACAGTCCATGGTCAATTAGAAAAATACCTCTTTTGGGATTGGATGTATGGGAACATGCTTACTATCTAAAGTATCAAAATAAAAGATCTGATTATATTTCAGCATGGTGGAATGTAGTGAATTGGGATTATGTTGAAAATAGATTCTCTGAATTGTCTGACTGATACTTTTTAAATTCATTTACATTTGTTTATTATTTTTTAAAAAATATGATGAATATTAAGACTCTTTACAGGTTGACTTATCTTTCTTGATTACTATGTTAACTTATGAGCATATCTGGTTTGTATCTAGTAAAAAAATCAGGACTAGAAGATGAGAAGATAAATCAAGCACTAAACATGTTACTTATCGACAGAAAAAATGAGTTTCGTGAATTATCTGAAGTGCTTTTAAGATCTACAAAATCTATGGAAACAATACCGAATTCTGAGCACTTTGTACTAAATTTCTGTTTGGATGTAAATGACGCATTCAAGACTTGGTCTGGACAAATGGAACTGTCTACAAGTTCCCCCCAAAAAGCATTGACTATTTTACGACAGCTCTCCCGAAATAAAACCACTATGAACCAATTGGCACATCTTCTGAATTTATCGTATACTCTTGCAGATGAATTTAAAGAAATCTATAGGCGACTAAACTAATTTTTTTATATATGTTATAATGTCTCATTCAGCCCTAATGTTTTCTATACTGTTCTATTAAATCTGAATCTCTGTTCCTAATGGAATTTACCGTTAATCTTAAGTTTGCAATAAAATACCATTTCTTTAATGAAAGATGACTTGGCGACATGTGAGAATTTCAATGAACATGTTTATGCTGTCTTTCATTTGATATTTCTCTCGACATCAGTTTCTATTTTGTGTTCTATGTGAGTGATTTTCTCGAATTCGTGCTTGATATGATTTTATGGATTTTATACGTTTGATATTCTAATTACTAACAAAAGAAACTTTTAGAATACTTGTGCATTCCTATTTTCGAAATTCGTTAAACCTATTAATTATGCCTGATTACAAGTTTGTGAATATCATGAATACAAAGTTACTTGCAAGCGTCACCGTTTTTGTATTGTTATCAGGTGTAATCAGCACCTCTATGATACAATCTGTGTATGCTGTAAATTACGTGCCAATTGATAAAGCGATGGCTAATAAGAAAGCAGATGACTTGAAAGCAGCTATTAAAGAAACAGCTGACAAGCAAGCAGCTCAAAAGAGACTAGCTGAAAAGCAAGAAGCTGAAAAGCAAGCAGCTGACAAGCAAGCAGCTCAGAAGAGACTAGCTGACAAGCAAGCAGCTCAAGCAAAGAAAGTAGCTGATATGTTGGACACTAAAGCCAAGAAAATGGCTGAATCAATAGCGGCTGACAAGAAGGCAATGGCAGAAAAGAAGGCAATTGCTGACAAGAAAATTGCTGATCAAAAAGCCGCTGAAGCTAAAAGACTAGCTGATCTGAAAGCAGCTGAAGAAAAGAGACTAGCTGATCAAAAAGCAGCCGAAGCTAAAAGACTAGCTGAGCTTAATGCAACAGGAAGCAAATAGCGTCGTACGTTCTGAATTCTTTTTACTTTTTTATTATTTTTGATTGGAATCAATTATGTTTTTTCTCAATTTCTGATCTGATTTTATGATCTTTACTTGTTTCAAGCATTCATTTTAACAAATGGATTATTTTTAGAGGTTACAAAATCATTTATGTATCGTCTAAATGATTTATAGAAAACTTTTTTTCTAGTACCAAGACAATCATGAATATTGGACTTTATGCTTGAAGAGGAATTGATGGATTTGATGACATTTTGTTTGCAAAATCCTGAATCTCAAGAAGTAATTGACAAGAAGAAAAGGATTGCTGAGATTGGGCAAGAACTTTTTTTAGATGGAGGAATTGATGCTCTTGAAAATTTCTTCTTTTCTTTAAAAAATAGAATTATTCAAGAAATAGAAAAAGATCCATCCTCATTGCGTCCGCTATGGAATGGACTAACTACTGAATGGCATTACTAGTAAATCTATGTGAGATTTTCTAGCCTCTACCAATTCTAAAAATAGCTGTACTGCATTTTGGGCAGGTGCCTTTTAGAGCTGGTTTGCCATTTTTCATGGTGTATGGTTTTGCGCCTTCGATGTCTCTTTTATCTCGGCACTTAACACAATATCCTATTGTCATAATAGTACTAGGCACGCGGTTCTATTAGCGAGATCTTGTTAAACTTTTTTTACTATGAGGCAAACCTCTGATCTTAATTTCCTGCCTAAAAATCATGTTTTACATCTGATCATCATCGTAATTTTATATTATATGAAATAAACATGGTCTGTTTTATGGAAATAGTCTCTGTTAACTAGTTAGTTTGAACATTATGTTTTTTGCTAACGCATCTGCTTGCCATGATTTGGTACTTGCATTTACTGTCACATCCCACACAAAAATCTCTACTGTATATTCATCTGATATTTTTGGTGTCCACGATACTGCTGGATTGAAAGTTTGCCCTGGATCAAGTATGCCCTTTATCCATTGAAATGATACTACTACATCGTTTTGATTTTTAACTTGAACTAGATAGTAGAAATTTTGTGATTTCTCTTGGTTATTTTTTATATCTGCTGAAATCTGAACTTGCTGATTTACATTAACTTGATTTGATATTTTTGAACCAAACGCATTTTCAAGCCGTGGATTTGTAATGTCTATTCTATCTAATTGAGTCAATGCAAATGCTGGGTTGATTAAAACTGTGAAAACTAGTAAAATCATAAAAATGCTTGAAACTTGCATTATCATAATTTTCTGGCAATTTTTTTGTTAATAAAGCGTTTCTACACTGTATCTTGATTCCTTTGGTTTAATTTCTGTAACATCTTTTCTGATATTTTGATTTATCTGAGATATGACTGGTACATGATTAAATTTTGATTCTATAATAGTCCCATCTTTCTGGATCGAATTTTGTCACAAATTCTGCATTCTCTTTGTCTATTCTAGCATTTATTACGTCTCTTAATGCAAAACTAGTCAGATATTTGTATTTTTTAGCGTGAGATTGCATGATAAACATGTGACGCATTTCACTACCTCCTTTTAGTCCCCAATGCCCCATTTTTAATGCCAAAGGTTCTAGAAATATTGTATTGTTTAATCCATAATTTTCATCTCTAATTTCTGGTCTTAATCTATAATTTTCTAATGGCCCTCCTTTGGCAAATCCCACTATTTCTCCATGACAGTCATTTAGTCTAAGAGTGTTAAGAATTATGTTTTGATCTTTTACTGATTCTTCAAAATTATCTTTTGCAAACTGAAGTGGCTTTGGTAATTCTAAAAATATATCGTAAATTGATTTAATGAATTCAGGATCTTTACGTGTTTCTACTTTTTCAATGGTTGGAACTAATTTCAAATTATCATATGTGTAATTTGCTTGTATGGTAATCTCTTGTTGTCTTATGTTCATAAATGATAATACTGTGTCGTAAAAATTCTTCCTCATCTGTTTTGGTAATGATTTTAAAATAAATTGACACATTTCTGTTTCTTTGTTTAGCAATTCTTCGAAATATGCTACAGAACTTCTTACGATAAGTGATGGTCTCCATGCTAACGCATGTGCATTCATTTTTGCCATCTCCATTGCTTTTGAAAAATCACCTAATGCATAACCGCTAATTCTGTCTATTACTGAAAGATACCATCCTAAATTCATAAAATGCTCTTGTTTTGCTGGATCGTTTTTAGTAAGTTCTGAATTTCTAAAACATTCTTTGATTTGGCGCTCTGCATTTTCTTTTAGTGCACCACTCCATGGATATGTAGTTCTAAGAATCAATACTTTGATTATTTCAAGATCTAAGTTTGCAACATCTAAAAGTTTTCTTAATTTTTTATCCATTGAAATAAATTTTAAAACACTATCTTCGTGAGGTTTGTCTACACTTTTTTGTGGATCAAAATCATGAAATAATGCTGCTGTATACAAATATTTTAAATCATTTTTTGAAAATTTTTTTGAAGTATTATTTAGATTTGCTGACAATAGTGAGACATATGTAACTTCTAACTCATGGTTGATATTGTGATATCCGTAATAATCACTTCCGAGTCCTTGCGTTTCAAATAATTCTACAGTATAGTCTAGCATCTCTGCATAGCAGTCTTCGTCCATGCCACTTTCTACGATTAGATTCATTATCTCATTTCGTAAAGTATGTGGGTTCGCAAATTCCTGCAATAAATATTGTTTATGCTTGTTATTTTTAAAGATGCTCTCTATTTGTTGAAAATCTTATCTAAAAAATTTTATAATGTTTGAAAATTTGTGCTGTTTTAACTGAAAATGTCATCTAAAAATGTCTTATCTGAATTTCGATAATATTAGAATAATCCTAATCCCTATATCCACACTCAATTTAGAAATAACATGTCTGGAAAATCAGATTATTTATCATTAGGTGCTAGAATTGCAAAATTAAATATCTCTATGACTGAATTAACTGCGTATTTTAGGGTAAAATGTAGTAATTGTGGTCATCAGAGAATTGTGCACGATGAATTTGGAAAATGTGAAGGTGTTATGAACAAGCCATGTAGTTCAGGATGTGATGTTTTTGACCCTGAATAAACATTCTAAACTCTTAAAATATATTGATTTACAAACAAAAAACTGTATCTCAAATAGGCATGACTGAAGACATATGTGATTTTTGTAAAGGCATCGGTTCTATATCCTCAAACATTTGTGTATATTGTAATGGGACAGGAGAATGGAATCAAGCTGCACAAGCATACGTGAAAAATCACATTTGTCAATGCATCGTACTTGACAGAAAATTTTGTCCTGTATGTAACAAAGCATGCCACCACAGCACTACATTAAATCCAAAACAAAAGATTGATCCTGGTTATGGAGGTATGTCTACGCCAGAAATTACAGTCATAGCATAGATCATTAAGAGCGAACACTTGAACATTTTGCAAAATTATCTTTTGATAAAACTTTTACTCCTAATTCATTTGTAATTGTACTTGTTTCATAATTATTATGCCATCTTGAATAATTTTATTTTTTAAAACATTCTCTCTGAGCTTAGCTTAGTGATCCTTAACTGTCACAATACTTTTATTTTTTTTAATGACAAATAAAACCCCTCTATTTTTGTTTCTAGCAATTGCAACAATTCTACTTGCAAGTCCTCTTGCATCTGGAACTGCTTTTGCTGATGATGACAATCATAAAAAAGACAAAGACAAAAAAGACAAAAAAGACAAAGATGATAAAAACGATAGCCATCTATTCAAATCCATATGGATTGCAATAATAGGACTACAAGCACAAATTGATGCTCTTAAATCTAATGCTGGTTCACAAGGTCCAATTGGTTTTAACGGCACTAACGGTTTACCAGGTCCAGCAGGTCCAGCAGGTCCAGCAGGTCCAGCAGGTCCAGCAGGTCCAGCAGGTCCAGCAGGTCCAACAACATGGCATATTTCATTTGATGGAGTTCCTATCACAGTACCCTTGTCTCAAACAGGCAGTGACCAGGCATCATGTGCATCTGGAAATGTGCAGGTAGGTAGTCTCACTGTAGACGGTAAATTGACAGGAATAGTCTGCCAACACATCACAGTTATTCCATAAAATCTAACTCTTTTTTCTTTTTTTTCTAAACTCTTTAGTTTTTGTTTGTTCAATTCATGCATAACAAATCACTGAAAAGTTGAATCTTGTATAATTTTACGAAAGACTCAATAGAATTGTTGTTTTTCTGGATTTATTGTCTGTTGACTTGGGTTTGCTTGAATCTCTCATAAAGATCAATGAGTATCAATCATTAGAATATGTATTACATCTAGATGATCGAAAATACCCTTTATCTGATGTCTCTATTGTAAATTCACCCATCCCTGTTAATTCCCCCACTACCCGAGGCGGTGTCTATTTTTCAGACACATTTGCATATAAAATAAGAGGAACAATCCATGATCTGTCTGTTGTACCGTTATTGTCAAAAACTATGTTGGGCCCAAATACTGAATTTGGTGAAATTAAAATAACAACCCAAATTCCAAACAATGATAAAAAAATGAATCTATCCATATTTGCAAATTTAACAAACAGCGTACAAAGTTCTTCTAAAATTGAATTAAATATGATTTTGGTCAAACTGGTATCTGACTAATCTTTGTTAAGATACATGTCATATTTTTTACGTAACTCCTTATTTGATAATACTTCATACGCTTTATTGATTTGAACCATCACTTCTGATTTTTCACCTTTGTTTTTATCTGGATGTATTTTTTTTGCCAATTGCCTGTATTGTTTTTTTATTTCTTCATGCGTGGCATTTTGTCTGATTTCTAATATTTTGTAATAATCTGGTAATGTTGTATTTTGAGATGTGATTATGAACTCTTCTTCTTCTTTTGAATTCTTTCTAGACCCCAATTCTTCATAATCGTCTAACCAATCTGAATGATATTTTTCGTATGTTTTGTCGTTTTTTGAATCCAACTCTGTAGAGTCATACTGTGTTTTTCTCCTTAGAATTATGTCTCTTGCAAGATACACAAAAAGACCTATTACTGCAGCAGCAAAACTTGTAAATAAAATTATTTTTTGCTCATCTGTTACAATTAACTCCATCTGTATTTTTTTTTCCACATTACTTGATTGCCCTGATCCACTTTGAATCAAGCTTATGAAAATAATGCCTAATATGATAATTGTATGCTTTTTCATTTTGTCTATGTCAATCTAAAATCTTCTTTAGCTGTATTTAGCACCACATGTGTTATTGTATTTTCTATGTTCTGAATTGATGCCAATCCCTTTACAAATTCACTTAATTCATTACGTGATTTGAACTTTGCAATGACTAGCGTATCTGTATTTCCTGTAATGTCATAGACGCCACACACATTTTCTATTTTTGATAATTCTGCCTCAATGTTTATTATTTTGTCTTTTTTTGCAATGATTTCAATTATGGCAGTTAGATTATATCCTAATTTTTCATGGTCTATCAGCGCGGTGTATCCTTTGATAATTTTCTCCTTTTCTAATTTTTTTATCCTTGATAGAACCGTAACTGTTGATAATCCAAGCTTTAGTGCTAGTTGTCTTGCAGATGATCTTGCATCCACCATTAAATTTTTAAGAATTTTTTCATCTGTCTTGTCTAAATTCATCTATTTAGTATGAACTAAAAATGCATTTAAATTTTCGGTGATTTATTAAATATGTGTTTGATTTTATTTGATTTTGACATATTTTGTACTTCATTATAGTTCAAACTTAAAGCAAACCAATTCCTTAACCATCTATTGTGGAGATCAAAGATCTGGTTTTAAAAGGCCGAAATTTTCTAGAATCTGGAAATTTTGAAGTTGCACTAGGTTACTTTGAGCAAGCATTACTGTTGAATCAAAATGATCCCGAACTGTGGAATTTCAAGGCTGTAGCACTGCGTAGTTTGGGTAGGTATGAGGAGGCTTTGGAATGCTTCAATAAATCATTAGAAATTGACCCAAGAGACAAACACGCATCATAATTCGTGCTTTGATTGCTTCACATGGACACTAAATTATTGACTTTGTTTGTGAGCAAACCTCATTAAATAATTCAAAAATTTCATACTAGTTATTATAATGTGACTCTTAATTGATAGTATCATGGTATTACAATCCCTTAATGCTGATAATTGTCCTCGTTGTGCAAAAAATTCTCTCTTAACAGATGATGTTACTGGAGAAAGATTTTGTGGTAAATGCGGATATGTAATTTCTGAGAAATCTCAAGAGTCTGGCCCTGAATGGAGATCTTTTACACAGGATGAACACGGCAACAAAGCAAGAGCAGGTGCACCAACATCCCTGACCATGCATGACATGGGATTATCCACAATTATTAATCCTATGAATAAGGATGCATCTGGAAAACCACTCACAGCATCAATGAAAAGTACCATTGAACGATTAAGAACATGGGATAGTAGAAGTCAAGTTCATGAATCTGTTGATAGAAATCTTAGACAAGCATTAAGTGAATTAAATAGATTAAAAGATAAACTTGCATTATCTGATGCCGTAATTGAAAAAGCAGCTTATATTTACAGAAAAGCCATTGAGAAAAAATTAGTACGTGGAAGATCTATTTCTGCAATGATTGCATCTGCACTTTATGCTGCATGCAGGGATACAGAAACACCAAGAACACTAAATGATGTGGGTGAAGCTGCTAATTTGAAGAAAAAAGATATTGCACGATGTTATAGATTACTGCATCGAGAATTAGATCTAAAGATGCCTGTAGTTGATCCAATTCAATGTGTTGCACGTATTGCAAGTAGAATCGGCATTACAGAAAAAACAAAACGTTACGCTGCCAAGGTTCTAAAAATATCTCAGGAACATGAGGAATCTGCAGGAAAAGATCCAATGGGATTGGCTGCAGCCGCATTGTATTTGGCATGTGTCAAAAACGGTGAGGATATCACTCAACGTGATATTGCAGAAGCTGCAAGTGTGACTGAAGTAACAATAAGAAATAGATACAAAGGTCTAAAATTAGATCAAAACATGGATCTATAAAATAATTTTATTCTTTAACTGTTAGCTAATTGTGAATCTATAGTTACAATATGTTGACTATGTTTTCGTATTATCAATGAAAACAGTTTAGAATCAACTTACCTACCTGTAACATAAGTGATATACAATATTGATGAAACAATAACTGAAATTCCTATAATTATTACTAGTTCTTTTTTTGAAAAAACACTTGCTCTAAAACTCACGAATTTTCTGTAAGAATTATGAACTTAAGGATTTAGGAAAGAGTTTAGAATTTAATCTTCTTCAGGTTCATCATCTACACTTTCAAAAGTCATTTTCTTTTTTTGATATGACTCGCATTTTTCCATTATGCCAAATTCATTCTTGAACTTGCCTTTTCCATCACATCTAAAACAAGTCATGAATTTTCTAATTTTTCTAAAAACTTAAGGATTTA
>SXGS01453603.1_pt1 | contig 34734 bp, 31 predicted proteins | sample 3174681 | NCBI WGS metagenome assembly SXGS01 (sample SAMN11356861, study PRJNA531348) | freshwater metagenome | isolation source: freshwater sample F1-80 | place: China: Fuxian Lake, Yuxi | collected 2017-12-25
ACTCAGCCCGAAGCGCCATCAGACCAGGCATCTCCACCTCTGCCAGTTCGATCTCCTTGCGGCCGAAACGAACGGTTTCGGGCGACAGGTCCTTCACCTTGAATGGTGGGAAGTCGACGAGAGAGAGGCGCGGGTTCGTGAGAAACGGCTCCGAAGCGGTCGTGGTGGTGGATGGCGTGGCGGTCAATGGCATGTGTGGTCCTTTCATCCGTCTATCCGGATCATTGAATGGTAGCCCGATTCCCTGCTTCCGTCCAATGATCGGCAAGAGTTCATGGAAACTTCGCGGCACACCCTAGACTTCAGGTCCATGAGGAACCCTATGCGCCTTCGTTCCCCCCAATCCTTCGTGCTTCGATCGACTGCCTTGCTGGCCCTGCTCAGCCTCGCTGGCCTCGCAATCGGATCGGCCCCCCGTGCCGAGATGCGGGGATCCCCCTTCCCCCTGGCCACTTGCCCCGTTTCGGGCAAGCCGCTTGGCAAAGACAGTTTCGTCCTTGTGATGGAAGAACCTGGCAACGGCGCGCTGGATGGTCGCGAGATCCGATTCTGCTGCCCCAAGTGTGCTGATGGCTTCCAGAAGGACCGTGCAAAGATCCTCGACACGGTGGATGCTGCCATCGTTGCGCAGCAGATGCCGCTCTATCCGATGACGAACTGCGTGGTCATGCGCGACGAGGAGATCGCAGCACCCGATGCCCCCGATGCTGGAAATGTGAAGAATGTCGTGGTGCTCAACAAGCTCGTGCGCCTCTGTTGCCCGGGGTGCATCAAGAAGGTGCGCCGCGATCCGATGAAGTATCTGACCGCGATCGACAGTGCGCTGATCGAGAAGCAGAAGGCGTCGTATCCGCTGAAGACCTGTGCCGTATCGGGCGAACCACTGCCCGCAGAGCCCACTGACATCGTCATCGGTGAGCGCCTCGTGCGACTGTGCTGCCAAAAGTGCGCGGATTCGGCGCGAAAGGACCCTGCCTCGGTGCTGGCGAAGTTTGGTGGGTCAGGCGCCGCTCCTGCCGCTCCTGCCACGCCCGCCGGCAACGCGAAGTAACGCGCTGAAGAGCCCAGGTCCCTTCGCCTCGATCGCAGGCGAGATCTTGTGCCAGCGCTCCACGCGCAGCCCTGCCGAGTCCGCCCACCGCCGAACATCGGCCTGCGAGAAGCCCAGGTGGCGGTGCCCCATCGTGGATCGGTACTCGCCGCGCGAGTGCGCGATCATGTCAATCAGGAGGAGTGCACCGCTTGGCTTCAGCAACTTCGCCGCAGCACGCACGGCGAGCGCAGGATCCGCAATGTGGTGCAGGACGAGCGACACGACGGCGGCATCGAGCGTTTGTGCGCGGATGGGCGGGCGCATGAGATCGCCCTCCGAGCACGAGACATTCGAGTGCCGAGCGAGCCGTTGACGCGCAGCCAAGATCATCGCGCGCTCGCTGTCCACGGCAATGACCTTGCCGACATAGGGCGCGATGCGTTCAGCTATCTCGCCCGTGCCGCACCCGAGATCCGCGACGACAGCATCGGGCTGCAGCAGTCCCAGGGCCGCCTCCCATCCCACGAGTCCCCCAAACAGCTCCGTCCGAATGATGTCCCAGTCACTGCCGACTCGGCTGAAAAAGCCATTGCCACCGCGGCGTGCTGCAATCACCGCCGTCAGGCGCGCATCATCCTGTTCCAGTTCCGCAGCGCGCGCAAGCGAAGACTGCGCGAGCTTCCAGAGTGAACGCACGGCATCCGGCATCCCATCGCGGTCGACGCGGTACAAGCTCGTCGTTCCCTCGACTCGCCGCTGCAGCATTCGCACATCAAACAGCAGCTTCAGCTGGCGACTGACGGTCGACTGAGGCATCTGCAGGGCGCGCCCGAGTTCGCCGACTGCCAACTCATGCCGAGACAGCGCGCGCAGCAATCGGACTCGGTGCGGATCGGAGAGCAGTCCAAGCACCGACGACCACTGCTCCATCGAGAGCGTTCCATCGTCCGCGCCATGTGCCGCGCCAGTCGAGCGCGCACGAGGAGTCATGCGTCAAAGCCCCGGCGGCAGCGCGGTCGCCGCGTCGATCGCGATGCCCTGTGCCTGCAGCGCCTGCACGACCCTGGGATCGCTCGCCGAAATGCCGTAGGCCTGCCGAAGCCTGCGAACCGCTTCGTCCTTGCGACCGAGCGTCAACTGCAGCATGGCCATCTGGTAGTAGGGCTCCGTCGTGCGCGGGCGCACCGCACCCGAATCCACCTCGATTGCCGCGGCAAACGCCTGCTGCGCGCTGTCGTTGTCCTTCAGGCGGATCGCGTAAAGCCCCAGCGCGACCCACGGATCAGGCGTGCCAAGCGACGCACCCGTGCCTCGCAGCAGCTGATACATCGCACTTGTGTCGTTCTGACGGAACATGACATCTGCAAGCGCCTCGATCACCTTCATGTTGCCAGGCGATTCATCATTCGCAGTTTCGAGGCAGCGCCGTGCGGTGACAAGGTCACCCAGGTTCGCCATCGCGACACCGTAGCCGTACTCCGCCTCCCACTTGCCTGGACTGTTCTTGATCACGGGCTGGAACGCATCCGCCGCGTCCTGCCACCGACCGAACTCGAGATAGTGATTGCCCCGTTCGATCGACTGCTCGGTCGATGGTGGTCCCTGACATGCGCCAAGTATCAGGGTGAACGCACCCGCGGCGGCGAGTGACACAGGAAGAAGCGTGCGAGCAGTGAGAACCGCGAAGAACTCCGTCGCGGCAGCGAGCGTTGTTGCGATCCATCGCAGGGAGATATGGCAGTCCATCGGTCGAGAGTGTACGGTCGTCGCAGCGATGACCGCGAGCGCACCGAACTGGCTGCCGATGGCGACGGCTCTGCACCGTTTTCCCGATGGATCATCGCACTTTGACTGGTTCTTTGGGCGAACCGCCGCACCAAGCGACCCCGATGAGCGCTCCGCGCGCACCTTCCGCTGCCCCCTCGACCCGCGCGGGGCATGCGCCGGTTGGACTTGCCCGCTCGAAGCGCTGACCGATCACCGCGCGCACTACCTAACGACTACGAGCGAGCGCACACTTGCCGACGGCAGCACCATCACCCCGCTGCAGCGTGGGCGGTGGATGGACGCAGGCATCGACGAGATCATCATCCAGTGGGAGGCCAGTCCTGCGTTTCACCGCATCCGACTGATCGGACAGCCCTCCGTACGCGCTGAGTGCTCTGCGAGCGGTGCATCCCTGGGCTCCGTCTAGTCTCTCGCGCATGTGGGCGTTCTATGTTGGCGCTTCTCTGTTCTCACTGCTCGCGGCGATTGCGGGACTGAGCACTCTGCTCGCACTGCCTGGCATCTGGCTGATGGTGCTGCTTGCCGTGGTGCATGAATTGCTCGCGTCACTCTGGTTCGGCTCCGCCGGAGGTTGGGTGACATGGACACTGATCGGTGCTGCGCTCGCCCTGGCGCTCGCGGCCGAAGTGATCGAGTTCCTCGCGGGCGCCGCAGGCGCGAAGGCAGGCGGCGCTTCCAAGTGGGGAACGATCGGTGCGCTCGCGGGCGGCGTGGTCGGCGCGGTCGTGGGCACGGTGGTGATCCCGCTCCCGCTGGTTGGAACGCTCGCGGGCGCGGCACTCGGCGCCGCGATCGGCGCCTCCAGCGGCGAGATGTGGAGAGGCGGCAAGTCCGCGCGAGAATCGATCAAGCCAGCGATTGGCGCAGCGAGTGGGCGCGTCGCAGGCACACTGCTGAAGTTCGCGCTCGCCACGGTCGTGTGGGTGATGCTGGTCTTCGGCGCATTCTGGCGCTGAAACAAGCGCCGCGCGCGCGCATCGAGTTCACTCCCCACGCAGGTGCTGCGCCAAATCGTGCAACGCCACCACAACCTGCTCGTTGCGGTCGAGATCCTTTACCTGCACCATGCCATCCGCCAACTCCGCGCCGAGGATGACAGCCTTGCGCGCGCGGCACTTGCCGGCATCGGCGAGCAACTTGCCGACATTCCGCGTCGACTTGTAACTCTGCCGCACATGCAACCCGCCGCGCCGCAGCGATGCGAGCAGTCCAGGCAACATGCGGTCCGACGAATCGCCCTCCGCACTGATGAAGAACGCATCAGGGCGCGGCAGCAGCGACTCACCTTCATCGGCGGGCAACTTGCCTCGATCGCGCAGCACGAGCGCAAGCACCACATCACCCATCCCCAGGCCGACCGCGGGCGTTCGCGGCCCACCGAACATCTCCACGAGCCCGTCGTAACGCCCACCCCCCGCGACCGCGCGTTCACCGCCGCTTGCTTCATGCACCTCGAATACGGATCCCGTGTAGTACGCCAGCCCGCGCACGATGCCCAGATCCACATCGCACCACGCGTCCAACCCCGCCGCCTTCAGCCCATCGAGGACCGCAGCAATCGGTGCGGCGTCGGCATCCGTGCAGCCCGTCGCCTCGCGCATCGCTTGCACAGCAGATGCCGCAGGAAACCGCGCGCGCGCCACACGGGCGAACGCCTCGAGTCCTCCCGCACCAAGCCCCATCTCCGCGGCACGCGCCGAGAACGCGGCCGCATCCAGCTTGTCGCGCCGATCGAGCAGCGTGAACGCATCCGCCATGCGATCCTCTCGAACACCGAGCGAACGCAGCGCAGCACTCACGACACCGCGGTGGCTCAACTTCACGCGCACATCGCTCGGAGACAATCCAAGCCGCTCGAGCGCAACGATGGCCGTGGACAGCACCTCGATCTCCGCCTGCGCCCCGTCGATACCCAGGAGATCCACATTCCACTGAAGGAACTCCCGCAAGCGACCACGCTGTGGTCGTTCCGCGCGAAAGTGCGATGGAATCGCGAACCACTTGATCGGATGGGGAAGCCCTCCCGCCTTCGCTGCGACCATGCGCGCGAGCGTCGGCGTGAACTCTGGGCGCAGCGCATAGTCATCCTCGCCCCCAGCGCGGCGAAAGCTGAACAACTCGCTGACGATCCCATCGCCGCTTTTCACCGTGTAGAGATCGAGATGCTCGAAGGTCGGCCCATCGATCTCCTCGAAACCGTGGACGATGGACGAATGCCGCCATGCGGCCTCGATGTGCCGCCGCAGCGCCATGTCGCGCGGGTAAAAATCGCGTGTGCCCTTGGGGCCTTGGAACTCGCGCGCCATCGTGCCGATCCTAGGGCATCCCCTCTACCGCCCGCGGGCTGCGCAGGTCACCACTCGGGACCGCCGCTGTAGCGACCGTAGATGTCCGCGAGCGCTTGCACCATCTCGCCGAGCGTGCAGCGCCCATGCGCGGCCTCGACCAGCGCAGGCATCGTGTTCTCATCTGCACGCGCCGCGCGGCGAATCTCATCGAGACAGCGCTTCACGCGGTCGCCGTCGCGCAGTCGGCGGAACTCTGCGAGGCGTTCACACTGACGCGTCTCCACCGAGTGCGGAATCTGGAGAATCTCCACGGAACGCTCGTCGTTGCCCTCGGGGTACGCGTTCACCCCAACCACGATGCGATCCCCTGCCTCCATCTCCTGCCCAACGCGGTAACTCGCCTCGGCGATCGCGCGGCGGAAGTACCCCTTGTGGATGCCCGCCACCACACCGCCCATTCCATCGATCGTGCGGATCATCGAATCTGCATCCGCCTGCATCTGATCAGTCAATGCCTCGACATACCACGATCCACCAAGTGGATCGACGGTTCGATGCACGCCCGTCTCATGCGCGAGAATCTGCTGCGTGCGCAGCGCCACACGCACCGCCTGCTCCGTCGGAAGTCCAAGCGTCTCGTCCATGCTGTCGGTGTGCAGACTTTGGCAGCCACCCAGCACACCAGCCATCGCCTGATACGCCACTCGCACGATGTTGTTGAGCGGCTGCTGCTCCGTCAACGAACAGCCCGCCGTCTGCACATGCGTTCGCATCAGCCAGGATCGCTCGTTCTTCGCGCCAAAACGCTCGCGCATCGCATGCGCCCAAATGCGCCGCGCCGCCCGCAACTTGCAGATCTCCTCGAAGAACTCGTTGTGGCTGTTGAAGAAGAATGACAACCGCGGTGCGAACGCATCGACAGGCAGACCGCGCTTGATCCCCCACTCCACATATTCCATGCCGTCGCGCAGCGTGAACGCCAACTCCTGCGTGGCCGTCGATCCGGCTTCGCGGATGTGGTAACCGCTGATCGACACGGAATTCCACTTCGGTGTGTGCTTTCCCGCGAACTCCATGGTGTCGACCACCAGCTTGACGCTCGCCTCTGGCGGATAGATGAACTCGTTCTGCGCGTGGAATTCCTTGAGGATGTCGTTCTGCAGCGTGCCACCCAGCCGTTCCCATGCAATGCCACGCTCCTGCGCCATCGCCAGGTACATCGCCCAGATGACGGCAGCAGGACCGTTGATCGTCTGACTCACCGTCACTTCGCCGACGGGAATGTCGGCGTACAGGCGCGCCATGTCATCGATCGTTGAGATCGCGACACCGCAGCGGCCCACCTCGCCGACCGACAGTGCGTCGTCCGAGTCTCGCCCCATCAGCGTGGGCAAGTCGAACGCCGTCGACAGCCCCGTGTTCGCCTTTGTCCCCTTCGCATTCTCGAGCAAGTACTTGAATCGCGCATTCGTGTCATCAGCGCTGCCGAAGCCCGCGAACTGTCGCATCGTCCAGAGTCGACCGCGGTACATCGTGCCGTGGATGCCGCGGGTGTACGGGAACGCACCCGCCTCGCCAATCCGCTCGTGCGGGCGCGATGCATCGCTCGGATCCGTCGTTGAACCAGCCTTCGGGCCGTAGGAGACATCCACCTGATACCCCGACAGCGTCACCGACTCAGGATCGACCGTGGACTTCTTCGCCTGTGCAAGCGCTGCGTCTGGCGTCGTCGTCGGGGCACTTGCAGCGGGCGTGTTGGACCGTGAAGGCAGCGTGCTCATGCCCAAAGTCTATCGCCACCGCCTCAATCGCTACGATCCCTCGAACACTTGCCCGCGAGCGTTTCCATCATTGTGCCGACCTACCGCGAGGCGCTGAATGTCCCAGAACTGGTCAGGCGCGTTCGAGAAGCGATGCAGCCCACGGGGCGCAAGTTCGATCTCTGGCTGATGGATGACCCTTCCGGCGACGGCATCGAACGCGCCGTGAACGCAGCGAGCGAGCCGTGGGTGCATCTCGTGACGCGAAAGCCGCCGCGCGGACTTGGGTACGCGGTACTCGAGGGTCTGCAATCGGCGCGTGGCGACATTCTGGTGGTGATGGACGCGGATCTGTCGCATCCGCCCGAGCGCATCCCAGCGCTCGTGGAAGCCGCGGAGAATCCAGCAAACGACATGGTGATTGGCTCGCGCTACACCAAGGGCGGCACGATCGCGGGCGACTGGTCGCTGCTTCGCCATATCAACAGCCGTGGCGCCACATGGCTCGCGCGACTCTTCACCTGGGTCGATGATCCGATGAGCGGATTCCTCGCCATGCGCCGCGACCTTCTCGCCCTCGCGGCGGGCGACCTCGATCCCATCGGTTACAAGATCGGTCTGGAGCTGATCGTGAAGTGCCGCTGCCGCGGCGTCGCTGAAGTACCCATCCACTTCAGCGATCGTGCCCTCGGCAAGAGCAAGATGGGACTTCGCGAACAACTCCGCTACATCGTGCATGTGCGGCAACTCGCTCGGTGGAAGTACGGGGAGATCGCGAGGTTTGCGGAGTTCGCGCTCGTCGGCAGCAGCGGGCTCCTCGTCAATCTCGCCACCGTCACGGCGGTGTCGGAGGCACTGAAGGCGACGGGCATGACTTCGCGTGTCGCGCTGCTGAACACATCAGTCACAGTTGCCGTGTTGGTGTCGATGGCGAGCAACTTCCTGCTCAACCGAGCCCTGACCTTCGGAGACCGAGCCCGCCAACCGATGCTGAAGCAGTTCCTCATGTTTGTTGGCGTCTGCCTCGTCGGCGCGGTCGTGAACTGGTTCGTCACCACGCGGCTTGCAACGCGGTGGAACGAACACACGCTCGGGCTGCAGACTGCAGCGGTTTGCGGCGTACTCGCGGGGATGGCGTTCAACTACCTCGGGTCGCGGCTCTTCGTCTTCCGTGGCACGCGGGTCTTCCGTGGCACGCGGGCGTGAAGTCCGAGGTGCCGCGGCGCGCGAAACGCGCACGGCTGGTCAAGCCTGCGGATACTCGAAGACGCCGCGCCCCGTCTTGTTTCCGAGCCGACCAGCCGTCACCAACTGCCGAAGCAGCGGACACGGGAAGAACTTCGGATCTCCCAGTTCACGGTGCAGCACCATCATGATGTCGTGGCACACATCAAGCCCAATGAAGTCCGCCAACCGCAGGGGCCCCATCGGGAAGTTGCAGCCGAGCAGCATGATCTGATCGATGTCCTCAGGCTTGGCGACACCTTCCATCCATGCATGAAACGCCTCGTTGATCAGCGGCATCAGCACGCGATTCGACACGAAGCCCGCGCGGTCATTCGCAGGGACAGGAGTCTTCCCCATCGTCTTCGCCAGTTCAAGCGTTCGCTCGACGGTCTCATCGCTCGTGGCGAGACCGCGGATCACCTCCACCAACTTCATCACGGGGACGGGGTTGAAGAAGTGCATGCCGATCACATGGCTGGCGCGTTCACCCGCTGCTGTTGCGATGTCAGTGATGGAAATCGAACTGGTGTTCGTTGCCAGCACCACATGAGGCTGAAAGATCCGCACGAACGCGCTGAAGAGGCGTTTCTTGACCTCGGGGTTCTCGCTCGCGGCCTCGACGACCCAATCCGCATGGCGCGTCTGTTCGAGATCGGACTCGTAGCACAATCGCTGGGCAACCGCCGCAGCGGATTCCGCGGTCAACTTCTGCTTCTCCACGAGGCGCGCGAGCGTCTTGGAGTGGTAGGCGCGTGCGCGATCCAACTGTTCTGCGTTGACATCCACCACGACCGCACCGATCCCAGACTGCGCCGCCGTCAGCGCAATACCCGAGCCCATCGTGCCACCGCCGACTACCACCATCGTCTTCACTTGGTTTGCCATCGTGGCGGAATGGTAATGATCGCGCGAGACTCGCTGCGATCAATCGAGCATGTCGAGCGCCACATCCGCCCAACCTGCACTGTGGGTGATTGCGCCGACCGAGATTCGATCAACGCCGGTTGCAGCAATCGCAGCCACCGTGTCCAGCCGCACACCGCCCGATGCCTCGAGCAGAAGCGTTGGTCGCGCTGCATCACGCAGTGCCACAGCATTGGAAAGGTCACCGACCGTGAAATTGTCGAGCAGGACAATGTCGAGCGTGCCTTGTGGAAGCGCCAACAACGCGCGGAGTTGGTCGAGTGAATCAACCTCAGCGCACACGAACGCGATCGGTCGCCCCGATGCGCGCGCGCGGCACGCGACCGACTCGACCTCGGCGGCAAAGCGTGCGCCTTGCAGCCCATACAAGTGGTTGTCCTTCAAGAGCACGGCATCCGCGAGTCCACATCGGTGCAGATGTCCCCCACCGCAGCGCACCGCGTACTTTTGCAGCCAGCGCAGACCAGGAATCGTCTTGCGTGTGTCGCAGATCACCGCGCGTGTGCCACGGACCGCGTCCACGAACGACGCGGTCGCCGTTGCCGTTGCGACGGCGATACCAAGCAGGTTCAGCAGCGAGCGTTCCACGGGCAGTAGCACATCGAGCGTTCCGCGAAGGGTCAGGAGCCGCGTCCCAGGTTGGGCGCGCATGCCGTCGGCAGCGCCATGCGCCAACTCGCAGCGGAGTGTCGGGCACCGTGCGGCGAAGAGTCCACCAAGCCCAAGACCCGCTACGCAGCCGCCACTGCGAAGGACGACCGAAGCGGCGCGATCACCCCGCAGGATGCAGGACTGCGTCGTGATGTCGGACAGAGCACCGTCCTCCTCCAGCGAACGAGCCACCGACTCCGCGCCGTGACCGCTGCAGAAGTGTTGCCACAATGCGCCGAGGGTCATCGAGTTGAGGTCGTGCACCGACGAAAAGTCTAGAGACGCCGCTCACAGATCGGGAGCGTCGGGCAGCCGACGGCCAGAGTCCCAGCAAAAAAGACAGCGGGCGGCGCCATGCGCCACCCGCTGTCAGTCCAGTTCTTTAGACGGAGTCTTGTTCAGCTCATCCGAGCCGAATAGACGCGCTGCCCATCAACGACGCCGACGACCGGCAAGGGCGACCATACCGAGCAGGGCAACTGCACCCGGGGCTGGAATCACACCAATCGACAAAGAGGTGGTGGACGCGTAGGTGCCAGAAGCTGCGCCGCCAAAGGGAAGGATCGAGATCGAGGAAATCGCCCCTGATGTGCTGACGAAGCCAGCGAAACTGGATGGCGAGGAGGACAGGATGAAGCTGACACCCCCAGCCACCACCTTCACAAGCCCGGGCCCCGTGGTGAAGTCAATGTTTGTGTTGAAGAAATTGCCGCCCAGTGCAAACACATTGGGGCTCGAAAAACTGAAGGTCAAAGCGGCATCAGGGTTGTTGGTCGAAAAAACCCCAGCATCCGCGTAGAGACCGCCGTTGGCGCTAGCGGTCCAAGACGCATCGCCGCTGCCGCCGCCCACACCCGACGCATAGAAGCCGTTGTAACCGGCAAACGACTGAGCAGAGACGGAGCCTCCAAGATCAGCAACAAGCGCGTCAAACACAGACTGGCTGCTTGCAACAAGGATCTCAGCGGAAGCACCGCTCGCGACGACTGCCAAAGCAACTACGGAGAGAGACTTTGTGATGAGAGACATTCGGGAGACTCCGAAAGAGGACTCCCTTTTCCCGTGCCTCCAGACGACCCAAAGATGCCACTGGTCAGCAAGGATGCAAACGAACTACTCCAAAAGTCACTAAACAAATCACAAACTCTTTTGGCTTTGCCCCAACCGCCCTAAGCGGTCGCACACCGCAGACAGTCGCAAAATTTCAGAGAATGTCCAATAACCGACTGCTAAGCATCAGCGCCAGGGCATCAGGCTGGGTCCTGAGTACTGCGCAAGAGGCCGAATGATGCGATTGTTGGCGTGCTGCTCCATGATGTGAGCACACCACCCAGTGATGCGGCTTGCCACGAAGATCGGCGTGTACTGCGGCACAGGGATTCCCATGACGAAATAGGTCATGCCACACGGGAAGTCCACATTCGGATGGATCTTCTTGTCGCGCAACATGATGGCCTGCACCTCATCGCCCATGCTGAACCACTTGGTGGCGTTCGCCCCAAGTTCCTGAGCCAACTTGAGCCCCCACGACCGCAGGATCGGCGCCCGATGATCGCCGTTCTTGTAGACACGGTGCCCAAAGCCCATCAACTTCCGCTTTTCCGTGAACGCACGCTGCATCCAGGCATCGACGCTCATGGCTCCCCCTGCACAGTCGCGGTCGATCTCCTTCAGCATCTCCATCGCCATCTCGTTCGCGCCGCCGTGCAGCGGACCCTTCAACGCCCCGATACCACCGCACACCGCAGAATGGAGATCGGTCTCGGTGCTGGCAATCACACGGCAGGAGAAGGTGCTCGCATTGAAATCGTGCTCCGCATACAGCACCAAACTCACATCCATGATGCGCGCCGCCAAAGCCGTCGGGCGCACACCAGTCATGCACCAGAGCAAGTTCGACGCATGATCCAGCTTCGGATCGGGGTCCACCGGCGCCTTCCCCTCAAGCGTGCGCTGACAGATGCCAATGATCGTCGGAATCTGCGCCAGCAGCCGCTTCGACTTCCGCAGCTCCGCCTCTGGAGTGATGTCCTCGCACTCCGCATCCAGATGCGACAGCAGCGAAACACCCGTGCGCAGGATGCTCATCGGATGCGCCTTCGGACTCTCGCGGCAAATCCGCACAATCGCATCGCGCACGCTCGCGGGGACCTGCCGCAGCTCCCCCTGCTCCTGCTTGAACGCCGACAGTTCCGCAGCGCTTGGCTTGTGTCCCAGCAGCAGCAAGAACGCCACCTCATCGAACGACGCATGCTCCGCCAAGTCCGCAATCTCATAGCCGCGGTAAATCAACTGACTCTGATTCACCTCGCAAATGGCGGTATCACCGACGGTCTGGCCTGCGAGTCCGCGGGTGTCTGGGGTCTTGGCGGGCGATGCCGAGGAGCCGTTTGGCGCTGTGGTGGTCATGGGAACATCGATACTAGCGAAAGTGACCAATCCAACGGACAATGACGCGATGCACCTGAACGCACACCGAATCCTGCCCGCCGCCGCCATGTTGACCGCGGTGCTGATCGCAGTCGGCTGCGGCACGGAAACCTCCGCGCGCATCGACCCTGCCCTGCCCTCGATGAACAGTCGCGAGGTCGGCTCGTGCATGGCAGGCAACTTTTCGAACTCGGCGCAAGCCAAGGACAATCCTGCATTCGAGGACATTCGCGTGCACCTACGCCCCATCTGGGTCGATCGCATCGACGGGCAGTGGCTCTATGTCGAACAGTCCCTCGCGACCAGCGAGGACAAGCCCTATCGCCAACGCATCTATCAGGTCGTGGACGGCAACGATGCAGACTCCGTGGACTGCCGCATCTATGCGCTGCCTGGCGACGCGCTGCAGTACGCAGGCGAGTGGAAAGTCGAGCGCCCCATGCGCAAACTGACCGCGGACCTGCTGCTGCCCATCAGCGGCTGCACGATCACGCTTCGCAAGAACGAAGACGGTTCGTGGAGCGGCTCCACGCAGCCCAACGAGTGTGTGCCGCCTGCGTCGTCGGGCGTGTCATCGATGACGAGCCTCAAGATCGACCATGATGGATTCGAAGTCTGGGACCGCACGCTGAATGCCGAGGGTCAGCAAGTCGGCGGGTCCACCGCGGGTCCCTACCTGTTCAAGCGAACCGCGAACTGAGTCGCGGATTCGCGGGCGCCCACCGTTGAGTCATTGATGTAGCGGCCTTCGACCGTGGTCGAGAGCTGTTCGACCGCTTGGGCAGCGGCATGCATGCCGCCGCCATAGCGGACCCACGCACAAGAACGGCGGCGCTTCGGTCACGCCGCGACAATCGCGGAGTGGCCCGTGGAAATCAGGTTGGTCCTCGGAAAAAAGAAAAGAAGAGAGAGCGTAAATGGAAGAGGAAAGAGTGGAAAGGGAATTCAGGGGGTCCTCAAGGCGCGGAACCCGAGCTTGGTGTGCGAGATGCCAGGCGTGTAGCCGTTGCGGTAGGAGGAACGCACGAAGTCCGTGACGCTGCCCCACGAGCCGCCGCGCAGCACGCGGTTCGAGCCAGATGACGGCCCCTGCGGGTTTGTTTGCTCGTCAGCGCTGTAGGCGTCGTAATAGTCGTTCACCCACTCGAACACATTGCCGAGCATGTCGTACAACCCGAATCCGTTCGCCTTCTTTGTCCCGACGGCATGAGTGGTGCCCTCCGAGTTACTACGGTGCCACGCAATCTCGTCCAGTTCCCCATACCGCGGCGTGCGCTGCCCTGCTCGGCACGCGTACTCCCACTCCGCCTCCGTCGGCAGCCGCAGCTTGGTCTTCTTACAAAATGCATCGCAGTCGTTCCATGACACCTGTTCGACGGGCTTCGCCAAACTGCCCACGCCTTGCTTCTCGGCGGCTTTTTTCTTCGCGGCTTGCTCGGCCTCCTTCCTTGTCATCCCACTCCTCATCGCTTCATCCACAGCCAAATCACCTGTGTCAGAGAATCGGCTCGGATCTTTGCCCATCACCTTGGCATACTGCTGCTGCGTCACCTCGTACCGACCGAGGTAAAACGCTTTGGTGAGTATCACCTCGTGCGCAGGCAACTCGTTATCGCTTGCCTCGTCATCGCCTGGGCTCTTTCCCATCACGAACTCGCCGGGCGGGATCAGCACCATCTCGATTCCTGTCCCCTTGTCGCGAACACGCCACGGCAGACCTGTCTTCACAATCGCATCACGAAGCGCCGCGTCCGTCACTACTGCTGGGTCAGGCGCTGCCTCGATGACTTCGGCCCAGTCGAGGCTCTTGGATTGTCCAGATGGGCTCTTCGCCTTCGCAGTGTCGCCGTTTGGCGCTGGAGTCTTGGGGGCGGACTGTTTAGGACTTTTACTGTTCGCCCCTGATTGAACTGTCGTTGCCTCGGCTGATTCAATCGCCGACCGTTCGCCTGCCACCACCGCCGTTATCAGCAGGGGAACGAAGCACCAGGTGAGCATCCAACATTTCGCCACGGAAGTTTGAGTCATGTCCCTCAATGTACCCCCCCACCCCAAACGGGTCAGGCGGCGGCACGATCCTGCTGGGCGAGTTCTCGAGCCTGCGAACGCGGGGCGCCAGCCCCGTGGAGCAGGCGAGAGCTGTCTGAGCCCCAGCAGGTCCGTGCCGCCGCCCCTGGCGTGGGGATGTGCTTTGTTCAGACGCTGCTAGCGACGCTCAGACGCTGCCAGCGGCGTTCAGCCGCGCGGGAAGTTCCACTGCGACCCAGGCTGGTAGCCGAGCAGTTCGTAGAGCGATGTGCGCTGCTGCATGCGCGGCAACATCGCTTCCATGGATCCGTTCGCCTTCAAGTGCCGCAGCCCATCTTCGACTGCCTGCATCGCCATGCGCATGACCGAGAGCGGAAAGATGACGGCGGCGTATCCCATCGCAGCGAACTGCGCTGCTGTGATGTGATCGGTCTTGCCGAACTCGGTCATGTTTGCAAGCGACCAACCGGGTGACTCCTTCGCGAAGTGCGCGAACTCCGCGGCGTTCGCGAGTCCCTCTGGGAAGATCATGTCTGCGCCCGCTTCGCGGTAAAGGTTCGCACGACGAACGGCAGCATCGATGCCCTCGATCGCGCGTGCATCGGTGCGTGCAATCAGGATGAAGTCTGGCGAGAGCCGGCGACTGCTCATGGCGGCGATCTTGTCGGCCATCGCTTGCGCTGGAATCAGTTCCTTGCCATCGAGATGTCCGCAGCGCTTCGGGAACACTTGGTCTTCAATGTGCAGCGCTGCTGCGCCCGCGCGTTCGTACTCGATCGTTGCGCGCACGGCGCACTCGACCTCACCGAAGCCGGTGTCGGCGTCTGCAATGACAGGCAGGTTGCTGGCGTCGGCGATCTCGCGGATCGTGCGGCACACTTCGCTGAGCGTGAGAAGTCCGATGTCTGGGTACCCGCTGCAGTTGGCGGTGGCGGCCCCCGAGACATAGCACGCTTCGAAACCCGCCTGAGCCACCGCGCGCGCGACGAGCGCGTTGAACGCGCCTGGTACGACAACACAGCCCCGCTCCAATCGCGCGCGGAGTGTGCTGCTTGGCGATGCGGTTCCCTGCGCCATCGACGACGAATGTACGCCGCTTGGCGTCACTTCGCAGGAACAAGATCCCAGACCCACGGAGCTTCTGGCTGCGTGCGCGTCTTGCGCCAGCGAATCTGCAGACCGCGCCCGGGCGGATCGCTGCTGGAGATCGTGGCAGGCTGCGCGGCGGACGGCGGCGTGGGCGATGAGCCGCTCGGCGCTGGTGGCGCGGCGGCGGGTGGTGCGGGCGCAGTCCAGAGGAACTCGGGCTGCTTCGCCGATCCTCCCTTGCGTGCAGGCGAATCCACGGGACGAAACGAAGAAGCGTCTGCCGCGCGGATGCGGGAGAATCCGGGTCGCCACCGCTTGGGCCAGATGAAGGAGCGGTCGATCAGCGACTGGGATAATTCCGCGAAGCTGCTCGGTGGCGTTCCCTCGCGCTCGAGCATCAGCAATCCCTCCGCCAAGAACGCCAGCCGTTCACGCAGCGTCTCGTGCACGCTCGGCTGTTCCTTCTGGGCAAACTCCCGCCAGCGCTTGTCGAACTCGTTCCAGTCGCGTTCCGAAGCGATGCCGTAGACGCGCGCGAATGCGGTCCATGCGGTCGCGCCGTAGGAGATGTCCCGCAGGAACTGCGTGAACGCCCCCGCCTTCATGCCGCCCTTGCCCGACAGGAGAAAACGCACCAAGGATGCAGCTTGCTCTTGGGGCACGCTGGAGTCGCTGCTGGCGCAGGCTTCGTCCCACTGTTTGCGGTCCATGTCGACGAGGTCGAGGATCGAGCGCGCGGACTTTTCCGTGAGAGCAGCCTGAACGACCGCGATGGCTGCAGCTCCCGTGCCGCTGCCGCGCGGATCTGCGCGCGCGACGAGATCGAGCAGACCGCATTCGATCGCCGGTGGAACATCAGCGCCGCAGCAGAGGCGCAGGTATTCGGCGGTGAGCGCGGCCGCGAGACCTCGGATCGCCTGCGGCAGAGCGACATCCTCCGTACAGATCGCAACGCCCTGCCCGAGCGGCGAGAAGAAGGCGAACGCGTGCCCCGGTGGATCGATTGCGAACTGCGTTCGCATCGTGTCGGCGAGATCGTCGTACGCGGAGAAGACGAGGACCTGTTGCACCGTGCGCGATCGAGGTCTCAGTGAACCGAGCAGCACATCGATCTGCTGCCACTGCGCGTCGATGGCGCGCGACGATGCGGCCAGATTGTCCGCCGAAAGGTCGCCCCGCAGCTGATGCGTGACGCCGCTGTGCGTGCTCTTTGCTGATCGCTCCCACCACGGTTGCTGCGCTCGGGGCGCGGCCTGCGCATGCGCATCCACGCAGGTCAGGAGCGCGGCGAAGAGCGCAAGGCTCACACGAAGAGCCAAGCGGTGGCGCGCGGCTCCGCTACGGGGATTCGGCGATTGGTGGAAAAGCAAAGGCAGATGAGGCTCCTTCCTCAGTATGGTGCCTCAGAAGCACATGCGGAAAATCTGGGATCTTGAATATTTTTTGCGTCTCAACTTGCAATCGCCTGATTGAACGCTACATTGCATTTGTTGATAGGGAGGAGTAGGGACCTCCTTATTCAATGACAAGCAGCTGGGAAGGTGATGGGTGTTCGTCGGAAAAAGGGCCTTCGAACAAACGGAACCAAACAGTTCGAGGATGAGGGAAAAGGGACCTCGAAATCCTCGAGGCAGTTTCAAGGGATGTGATTGAAAGCCCAGCTGTGCAGGATTGGGAGTGAGAATAGGGGGACCAGCCGCGAACCTGAAAAGGGCGCGGCTGAGTCCGTTTTTGGGGGGCGATTGAAGTGCCGCCGTCGCAGGCTTGGAGCAGGCTTGGAGCAGGATTGGCTATTCTGACGGATTCCCAACCATGGGGTTGCGAACTTCTCTATGGACCAAAGATCGAACGCCACCCTCTTTCGCCCCGGCCTCGTGCCGACCATCTTGAGTTTTGTGACGGCCTGCACCGCCGCCGTCGTACTGATGAACGCGGATGCAAGCGCTCAGTCGCCCGCCCCTGCCCCTGCGAGCACGGATGGCGCGTTCATCGCTGATCCCGCTTCAGTCAGGAGCTTGGGATTCTCGACGGTTTGGCAGGTGGGTGTTCGGATTGGCCCTCAAACCAAGGCCACGGGCATTGACGCGACGGATCCAGACAACGACAGCGTGTTCGTTCGAGACACGGGCCCCGGTGTCGCGCGCGTGCTCGTTCGCGATGGGCGAACGGTGTGGCGCGACCGCATTGGTGAACCGACCGATCGGGTGCTGTCTGTCGCGCGCGCGCCGCAGCCGAAGCGAGATCAGGTTGTTGTCTGCTTGGATAGCGGCATTCTTGCCGCTGACTTCATGACAGGGCGTTTGGCTGCTCGGCACAAGATCACTCGCCTCCCGACGACCCCTGCCGTGGTAGCCGGCGACTACGCGATTTTCGGATCGAAGGCAGGCCAGGTGGTGTGGCAGCAGCTGAGTATTGGCGCGTTCATGCATGTCAATGGCGTACCCGGCACCGTCGTCGATGAACCACAGCCGCTTCCCGATGCCGTGGCTGTGGGCAGCAGCAGCGGCGAGGTTGCGGTGTTCTCTGCCGGTCGTGGAAAGTCCGTGTGGCGCCATGATGTGGGCGCTGGCGTCGTGGGCAATCTGGCGTCGGATCCTGTGAGCGTGTACGCGCGGTGCAGCGATCATTCGGTGCATGCGATGGACATTGGCTCCGGCAAGATGCGCTGGCGATGGAAGTCGTCGGACGAACTGGGCGGTCGCCTGTTCGCAGCCGGGGGTCTTGTGCTGACCCGCATCGAAGGCGGCGATCTTGTTGCGCTCGAGAGTCTGCGCGACACGGCAACAGATATGTCGCTGCGCGACGGACGCGTGGCGTGGCGGTCTTCCGTCGTGGGCGATCCGATCTGCATGATCGACGACGACTTCATGTTGTGGGACGCACGGACTCGTACGGCGACCACCATCAGTTCGGCCGGCGGGAAGGTGTCGGCAACGGCGCGCTTTCCAGATGCCGTCGGGATCGCCGTATCGCGCACCGAACAACCTGACCTCTATCTGCTGTCTGCGAATGGACTGCTGCAGCGCTGCGCGCCGCTGAAGCCGACGGGCGAATCCACCCCCGCAAGCAAGCCTGAAATCAAGCCTGCACCAACTGCCGACGCTGACTCCGACGCAGATGCCGCCCCCGACGCGGATGCCAACGCTGAGTCGGAATCCACCGAACCATGAGCGATCTCGTTCGTGTGCGGCGCGCGCTGATCTCCGTCAGCGACAAACGCGATCTCGTTGGATTTGCCCGAACGCTTGTAGACCATGGCGTGGAGATCGTTTCCACGGGCGGTACCGCATCCGCGCTCGAAGCGCAGGGCGTTCCTGTGGTGCCGATCGAGAAGCTGACGGGGTTCCCTGAGATGCTCGACGGACGCGTGAAGACGCTTCACCCGCGTGTCCACGGCGGATTGCTCGGCCGCCGCGACAAGCCGGCGCATGTCGCGGCGATGGCGGAGCATGGGATTGCGCCGATCGACTTGGTGTGCGTGAACCTCTATCCGTTCGAGGCGACGATCCGCCGCGATGGCGTGCGTGATGAAGAGGCGATTGAGAACATCGATATCGGCGGCCCCAGCATGATCCGCTCGGCTGCGAAGAACTTCGAACATGTCTGCGTGGTGACGGATCCGACCCAGTACGACCGCATCTGTGCGGATCTGGCGAATCATCAGGGCAGCACCACTGGCGCGCTCCGGCGCGAGCTGGCATCCGCTGCTTTCGCGCGCACGGCTGCCTACGACGCGGCGATCAGCAGTTGGTTTGACGGGCGTGCAAGCCGCGACTTCCCGCATGTGATGACGATCACGCTCGCGAAGGCGGGCGAGCTTCGGTACGGCGAGAACCCGCATCAGGGTGCAGCGGCGTATGTGGTGCCTGGTTCACGCGAGCCTTCCGTGGTGGGCGCACCCCTGCTGCATGGAAAGGCGCTGTCCTACAACAACCTGCTGGATGCGAGTGCCGCGCTTGAGTTGGTGCAGGACCTGATCGACCTGCCGTCCGCTGCAACGGCGTGTGCGATCATCAAGCACACGAACCCCTGCGGTGCAGCGATCGGTGCGGATGTGCGCGCAGCATTCCTGTCGGCGCTTGCGGGCGATCCAGTGGCCGCTTTCGGTGGCATCGTGGCATGCAGCGGCGAGGTGGATCGGGCGGCGGCCGAGGCGATGACCGAAGGCGATCGCTTCCTGGAGGTGGTGATTGCGGAGTCGTTCGCGCCCGAGGCGTTCGACCGTTTGGCGCAGCGCTGGAAGAATGTGCGGCTCCTGGCGCTTGGCTCGCTGCGCCACCGAGTCGACCGCCCGCATTCATTGCGGTCCGTCCCTGGGGGCGTGCTGGTGCAGGAACGCGACACGCTTCCGATCGTGGCGACCAACTTTGAGCATGTAGCGGGACCCGCTCCATCTGCGGCAGTTCTGTCCGATGCAGCCCTTGCGCTCACCGTGGCAAAGCACTTGAAGTCGAACGCCGTATGCATCTGCGGTGGCGGCAGCCTCTGGGGCTCTGGCGCGGGGCAGATGGATCGGCTTGCGAGTTGTGGGATCGCGGTCGAGAAGGCCAAGGGGGCGCTGTCCGCTGCGGGCGACAGCATTCCCGTGGCTGGAAGCGATGCGTTCTTCCCCTTTGCCGATGGTCCTGCGCGGCTCATCGACGCGGGCGTGCGCTGCATCGTGCATCCTGGTGGATCGAAACGCGATGCGGATACCGCTGCGCTTTGTCAGGAGAGCGGTGTGACCTGCTTGCTGTCGGGGTCGCGGCACTTCCGCCACTGATTCCACCTCTGCGCGTTCTGCCCTACGATTGGGCGATGAATCAGACCGCTGACGCTGCGCCACGCCACCCTGCGCTCGCACCTCTGAAGGCAGCCTTTTCCGCCGTGAAAATGCAAGCGTCCGCGTTTCGTGGGCAGGTCACGGTGACGGTTCCAGTTGCCGAAGCGCACGATGTGCTGCGGTTCCTGAGGGATGACCCCTCCTGCGACTACAGCATGCTGCTTGATGTTGGCGGGGTGGACTACCTCGGCTACCCCGCTACCCAGCCGGGACGGTTTGCCGTGGTGTACCACCTGGTCAGCCTGCGCACGAATACGCGCCTGCGGGTCAAGACTTACGTATCGCCATCGCTCGATACGACGGGCGTGGCCGACGACCCCGCCCTCTATGTGGATTCTGTGGCTGACCTCTGGCCAGCTGCCGAGTGGGCGGAGCGTGAGGTTTTTGACATGTTTGGGATACGGTTCCGCGGGCACCCCGATTTACGGCGCATCCTGATGTGGAAGGACTACCCGGCTCACCCCCTTCGGAAGGACTATCCTTTGCGCGGTCGCGGGGAGAGAGAGCATTATCAGCGTTTGAGCCGCGATTCGACGCCGTAAGTTCAGGTCGCAAAAAGTGTTGCAAATCTGCATCTTGGATTTGACCCTGCGGCGTTCCGTGCCATGTTGTTGATGCATCGGCCCCGTGCAGTGTGTGCGGAAAGCCAGTGATGCGATAGGGAGTCTCGAAAGGGCAGTCTCAATCGATTGGTCTTGAGGGATTCAAAGGTGTTGTTGGCTTCTCTCGTGGAATCCAGACAACTGAAAGCCAGTTTTAAGAAAAAGGGAGATATCTAGAAATGAAGACTTTCGCAGTTCTGGGAGCCACCGCGCTCATCGCTTCCTCTGCATCCGCACAGTCCGCCCCACAGTGGTCGGGCTTCAGCGTGGAGCGCACGATCACCGCAGCCGGCAACACACAGTACAAGGTGTACGGCAATTGGAATGCCAGCAACATCGTCATGCTGAACGCACTTGACTTCGGCAAGAACATTGCGGGTCAGCCCGCTCAGTTCGGCACGATGAACGCCATTCATCAGGATGCTGGCGAGGATCCAGATGGCAACCCCCTCGCGTCTTGGAGCGCCGGTGTGAATCTGTTGGGTTCGGTTGCTCGCGACAACGACTCCTGGGTCACCGTCAGCGGCAGTGGTACTTCGGGCGGCAATGACACAGCGCTCGACCCCAGCTTTAGTTACCCCGCCGGCAGCACGGATCGTTCGTTCGTTCCAGCGAATGCCGGTTGGTACGACGCAACGCCGGGCACGGCAAACCCTGTGCTTGCAGGCGGAACCCAGGGCGGATTCCGCATGCTGTTGATGCAAATCGTTCGCGCGGGATCTGGCGATGACCCACTCGCTCTCTTCCACTGCGCAACGGGCTTCAAGTTGGCAAACACCACGCAGGCGCTCTTCGGATTCGGATCGTTCACGATCGGAGTTCCGACTCCTGGTGCGCTCGCCCTGCTCGGCCTCGCCGGCGCCTTCGGTCGTCGTCGTCGCTAATCAGCGCCAACAAGTTTCGAATCATCGTCAAGAGTCCCTCTTGACTGAACCGACCGCGGTCCTTGGTCTCCCCAAGGACCGCGGTCACTTTTTGGATCAGCCGGCGTTAACGCGAGAATCAAAAAACATCATGATTTCTCGATGCTTCATTTGCCTGTTCCACGAACCGGGCTACCTTCCACTGCTCTGCATGCTGCTCGATTTGCCTTGCAAATTGCCAGCCGCTGAGTGAGAGAGTTTGCTCTCTCGGGAGAAGTTGAAAAGGGATACAGATCCGATTGATCAGTTCAGCCCTTGGGGGCTTCTCCTCCAGTCTCGCTTGTGAAGTTGTGGTGGGCGTTCCGCCGCAGCCAACACTGTTTCGACCTGTTTGCCCCTTCTCACCTCAGCCGATTCCTTCAATCGGCTGACCAAATCTATGGGAGTTGAAAAGATGAAGAGTGTTTCCCTGATCGTTGCCACGACCCTCGTGGCGTCCTCGGCTCACGCAAGCTTCTCCGGCTGGTCCGTGGAGTCATCCGTTGTTGGTGACCGCACCATCTACAAGGTGTATGCGAACTTCTCAAGCACCAACCTGCGCGTTGTCAATGTGTTCAACTTTGGCAAGGCGGTCGCTGCAGGGTCAGTGCAGGGGAACCAGATTGCCGAAGGTCGCTCGGGCGCGATGAACGCGGTTCACAACGACTTGTTTGTCGGAAATGTCGATCTCGATGAAGATGGCACGATCGATATCTTCAACAATCCAGGCTCCTTCGCTGCCGGCCCCGGCACATGGACGAACGCAGCGAATGATTCCCTCACCGACTCTTACTGCACGCTGCAGGGAATTGGTGGAGCGTGGGGGACTGCATTCGATCCGTCCATGCAGGTCCCACCGTTTGGAACTGATATCGCGACGAACGCCGGCTGGTACGACGCCACGCCAAGCTCGCCGAATTTCCCGAATTCTCAGGGGCGGCTGATGGTGCTGCAGGTTGCTCGACTCAGCAGCGACCTGAGTGACTTCCGCGCGAATCTCACCATTGGCTATGCGCTGACGGGCACCACAACCGCGTTGTTCGGATTCGGCAGCTTTGCCATCCCGGCGCCAGGCGCAATTGCGCTTCTTGGCGTCGCTGGCTTCGTGGGCCGTGGTCGGCGGCGCTGACTTCTGCGCTTCTGTTCGGTGTGGGTAGCAATCGGCTCGTGATCGACGAGCCTGCACCGCACCGAACAGTGTTGAAGGGCACTACAGATGCGAGTACGCGCAAGCGTGCTCGCATCTTCTTTTGTTTGTGGGTGAATGCATGGGCGTGAGCAAACACCGAAGAAAGTCGGCGATTATTCTCAACACGAGTTGCAATGCTGCGAAGTCGGGCTATGTTGAGCCGACGGTAAGGGTTGAGAGGGTTGAAAGACTCCGACACCCTGAATGGAGAGGACGAGAAGAAAAGGGTTCCAGATCATTCTGAATTTCTGTGAGGCTGGTGCACGGTGTATTGCATCACAACCTCGCCAGGCACTCTGTGTGCTTGCACTCGGATTTCCTTCCCATCCATCCCGCGACAGCCCCCCTCTTGGAGGGGGGCTGTTGTTTTTGCACTTCAAGTCAGCGTCTGCCGTCTGCGCTCGGCGCAGCTGATCGCGAGGAAGATCGCGCCGACCGCGCAATCCGATCATGCCCGAATCTGTGCATCGAGCCAAGCGGCGACCGCATCCATCGCGATGCGTTCCTGTGCCTGTGAGTCGCGATGACGGACCGTCACAGACTGATTGGTCAGTGTGTCCGCATCGACGGTGAAGCAGAAGGGCGTTCCCGCCTCATCCATGCGGGCGTAACGCTTGCCGATGGTTTGCTTCGGGTCGTACTCCACAACATGCCGCTTGCGAAGGTCGGCGAAGAGCCGCTCCGCAACCTCGGGAAGCCCATCCTTGTTGACGAGCGGGAACACGCCAGCCTTGACGGGTGCCATTCGCGGGTGGAATCGCATGAACACACCGCTCGCCCGGGATGGATCTTTCGTGTACGCCTCGCACAACAGGGCGAGCGTGCCGCGGTCAGCGCCCGCCGACGGCTCGATCACATGCGGGAAGTAGCGCTCGTTCCGCTCGGCATCGAAGTACTTCGCCTTGTCGCGTCGCCCCGAGTGCTCGGCATGCTGCCGAAGATCGAAGTCGCTGCGATGCGCCACTCCCTCAAGCTCGCCGAAGTCGGGTGCGGTGAAGGGGAATCGGTACTCGATGTCGCTCGTGCCCGCACCGTCCTTCGCGTAGTGGGCCAACTCGTCCTTCTCGTGTTCGCGGAGCTGCAGGTTGTCCCCCGCGAGACCGATGGACTGCCACCAGGCGAATCGCTGATCGCGCCACCAGCCATACCACTCCTTCGCCTGTGACGGGTGGATGAAGAACTCGATCTCCATCTGTTCGAACTCGCGGCTTCGGAAGGTGAAGTTTCGCGGCGTCACTTCGTTGCGGAACGCCTTGCCGATCTGTGCGATGCCGAATGGCACACGCACCCGTGTGCTGTTCACCACATTCTCGAAGTTCGCAAAAATGCCCTGTGCCGTCTCGGGGCGCAGGTAGGCGATGCTCGATGGGTCTTCGAGCGCGCCGACATTGGTCTTGAACATCAGGTTGAATTGCCGCGGTTCCGTGAGCGTTCCAGGCTCCTTGGCGTCCGGTCCGACGCAGCGCGTGCGTTCATCAGGTGAAAGCGCAGTGAACGGACGCACCTGATGGCGGAGCGCATCGAGGCTGTCTCGGCGCTCGTATTTCAGCAGTGCCTTCTGTGCGCGCTCACGCTGATCGTCATCGTTGGCAATGAACGCGTAGAGACGCGCGGCGGGTTCCACGGCACCGAGCACTTGCAGATGGTCGGCGCGGTACCGCGCCTTGCTCTCACGGCAATCCACCATGGGGTCGTTGAACCCGCCGACATGCCCGGATGCCTCCCACACGCGCGGGTTCATGATGATCGTGCAGTCGACGCCGACCACATGCAGTGGATCGCCAGTCGGCCCGATCGCGCTGCTGCGAACGATGTCCTGCCACCAGGCATTCTTCAGATTGCGCTTGAGTTCAGTGCCGAGCGGACCGTAATCCCAGAAGCCGTTGATGCCGCCGTAGATTTCGGAGCTCTGGAAGATGAATCCGCGGCGCCGGCAAAGGGCAACGATCTCATCCATCGACTTGGGTTCGGATGCCATGGGAGCGCGAGTGTAGGAAACCCGCTGCGACGCGCCGTTCAGCAGCGGCGCGCGAGGCGTTCACATGCCCTGTGTCGCGGGCAGGTGATGAGGTGGTCATTCACCATTCCCACGGCCTGCATGAACGCATAGCAGATCGTCGGTCCACAGAAGCGGAAGCCTGCATCGCGGAGTGTTCGGGCCATCGCTTCGCTCTCGCGTGATGTTGGCGGTACATCACCCATGCGGCGGTAGCGATGGACCTTGGTCTCGTGATCCACACACTGCCACAGCAGATCTCGGAATGCCCCCCTGCCGCCGGCACTCATGACTTCGGCCCACATGCGTGCATTGGTGATGGCTGCGTCAATCTTGGCGCGGCTGCGGATGATCGCGGCGTCCGCCAGCAGGCGGCGCCGATCCGCTGCGCTGAATCGCGCGATGCGTTCTGGGTCGAAACCTGCGAATGCGCGCTTGAACGCCGGGCGCTTGCGCAGCACCGTGATCCACGACAGCCCAGCTTGGAATCCATCGAGCACGAGCTTCTCGAACAGGGCTCGGTCGTCGACCACGGGTACCCCCCACTCGCGGTCGTGGTAGTCCACATAGACGGGGTCAATCCCGCACCATGGACAGCGCGCGCCTGCTGAAACGCTGGACTTCATTGGTCGCTGCCTCGCGCACGAAGCCGGCGACCGTCGTCCGTTTGCAGCGACTGCATCCGCTCTTCGGCAAGCACCCGCACCGCCGACTGCATGCAGTCCCAGTCGGCCTTGGGCATTCGGTCCTTGGTCTGCTCGGCGAAATCCCGTTCGACAGTGCGCACCGCGTCCGCGTCCCGTGCAGCATCGATCGCGTGCCCCACAGCCGCGAGCGCATAGGGACTGCTGTCGAGCGCAGCCTTGAGCAGCGCGGTCGTGACTTCGGTGGCGGCGTCGGCATCGCGCCCGCTTCGCGCGCGCATCGCACTCGCCAGCACCATGGCATCGAGCCAGCCCTCGCGGTCCGCGCTCACACCCCACGCCGTCGACTGATGGAACGCCACCTTTCGCATGAGCCCTTTTCCGTCCATGTCCCATCGCGAATGGACCGTGGTCACCTCGTCGCCGCCCGTGGCGTACTGCTCGCCGACCCACGAGTATCGCCCGGTTGTCCCGTCGCGTCGCAGGACCACGAGCGCGCAGTGGCCGGGTTGACCAGCCGTCGATGCAGGCTCGCCAAGAATGCGATGTGTCCGTGCCCCGATGTTGCCCATCGTGCCACACACGCCGCCATCCTTCCACATCATCTGTATCGATCCGTAACTGAATGGGAAGGGACAGACGCGCCGCGCAGACTGCATGTCGAACTGCTGCGCGATGTCGCCGATGTATTCGCCGTAGAAGCGTGCAACCCCCGTTTCGCGAAACTGCGCCCAGACTTGCTCGCGCTCCCGCAACGGCTGGTCATCATCGGCCAGCATCAACAGCAGCGGCCATGGCGCATCGAGCGGGAACAGTGGCCAACCACGCGACGCTGCCTGCGCGCCGAACTCATGCGCATTGTTCCGAATGAACCATGCCATCGACTCGCTTGGTGTCGGCGGCGGATCCCGTTGTGCTGGTAGACGACCAGTCGCACGGTACGCATCGTGGAACAATTCGTGCGCCGCTCGAATGCTGGCGCGGCGCGCATCATCGTTCACTGCATCCGTGGACAGCCAGAACACGACACGCTCCCCACAGTCGATCTGCACTCCAGGGTGTCCATGCGCGGCCATCCACTCGTTGAACGCTCGCTGCAACTTCGTTGACGCGATCACATCCGCACCGACGGGACGGCGGCGCACCAGTTTCTTCTCCTGCGTCGGTCCGCCGCGCGGCTTGGCGATTCCCTTGTCGTCGTACTCGAGCGGCGGCCACTGATCGACGTGCACTTCCACTTCGACCTCGGGAAGCGAGTCGAGAAAGGCGATGACCTCATCATGAATGCTGCGCCTTTCACTTGGCGGTCGAACGCTTTCCGTTGGCGTCCATGTGGGTACGCGCAGCACGAGCGGATCGCGCGCTGACACATCGGGCATCACAGCGACCGCACCCTCTCGGTCACCGTCGTTCCATGGCGATGCTTTGCGTCGTCGCGGCTGTCCAGCTTGGACCGCGAATGCGAGCGCCAACTGCTTCGAGTGGCCACGCACCGCACCGATGCCGAGGTCGATTTCAAGCGCACGCAGCGCCAGCAACGAGCGAAGTGGATCGCTCCACGAACCGTAGATCGCTCGGCGCGCATCACGGTCGCCGTCGACCCATGCCAGAAACTCCGGCGGGAGCTGGATGTTCTGTTCGTTGCACTCACGAATCGCTGCCGAACGGCTTGCGGCCACATGCGCGTCGACGGCGGCTGCGGCAGCGTCCCCAGAGGGGCGTTCGGCGACCGCAGCGCACTCGAAGATGCCCAGGCTCGAGAGGATGACCGCTGCGCCGATCCAATTCCACGCACGTGCGGGTGATGCCATGCGGCGCAGGCTAGCGGGCTCGAACTGTTTCCATGCGTTTGAATATCCTTGACTGCTCGCGATGACCATGAAGATGCAGAGGAACATCGTCCGCTGTGGGCTGATCCAGTGCAGCAATGCCCTGAGCGATGTCACGCGGCCCGTGCCTGAGATCCAGGAAGCGATGGTTGAGAAGCACATTCCGATGATCGAGGACGCGGGTAAGAAGGGTGTGCAGATCCTTTGCCTGCAAGAGATCTTCAACGGTCCGTACTTCTGCCCGAGCCAAGACCCGCGTTGGTACGAAGCCGCAGAAGCGGTGCCCGGACCGACCACGAATCGCGTGGCGAGCATTTGCAAGCAGTACTCGATGGCATGCGTGGTGCCTGTCTACGAGCGCGAGATGAGCGGCGTTTACTACAACACTGCAGCGGTCTATGACGCGGACGGCACCTACCTCGGGAAGTATCGCAAGCAGCACATTCCCCAGGTGAATCCCGGTTTCTGGGAGAAGTTCTTCTTCAAGCCAGGCACTGGGGGATATCCAGTGTTCCAGACCAAGTACGCAAAGGTGGGCGTGTACATCTGCTATGACCGTCACTTCCCTGAGGGCGCTCGCTGCCTCGGATTGAATGGGGCGGAGATCGTCTTCAATCCAAGCGCGACTGTCGCGGGCCTGAGCCAATACCTCTGGAAGATCGAACAGCCTGCGCATGCGGTGGCGAACGGCTATTTCATGGGGTGCATCAACCGCGTTGGCACCGAAGCCCCGTGGAACATCGGGCACTTCTACGGCACCAGCTACTTCGTGAACCCACGCGGCGAAATCATCTCGCAGGCAAGTGAAGACCGCGACGAGTTGCTCATCAGCGACCTCGATCTTGGAATGATCGAGCAGGTGCGAAGCGTCTGGCAGTTCTATCGCGATCGCCGTCCGGAGGCGTACCCCGAGATCTCTCGCCCCTGACGCTTCCCGCGGTGAATCACGGCGGCACGCGGCGTCAGGCACCGCTCACGGAACTGGCCCCCACGCACTGAGAACTCGTGCGAGATCACCTCCATCGACCGCGCCGCTTCCGTTGACATCCGCAGCGCCGCTCTCGGGACCCCAGCCTGCCAATACCACGGCGAGGTCCAGTGCATCAACGACCCCACTGCAGTCCACATCGGCGGCATCACGACATGGTGTTGCGAGCGCTTCGAGGTAGAAGTTCCATGTGTCCGGTCCGAGCCCCTGAAGCGTCAGGAGCGGAGAGTGCCCAACGCCCGCGACCTCGACGAACTGGTGCGGGATCTGCAGCGCCAACAGGTGTTGGTGAAACTCCTGATTCGGCTGATACATCGCGTCGATGGCTCCAACCCCAATCCGGACCTTCGTACACAGGGCGATGTGCGCCTCCGCGCGCTGCGTGGCGATTGTCCAAGGATGCTGCGCAAGGTAATAGGCAGGGTCGCTGCTCCAAACCAATTCATAAAGCTCGGCTCGCGTACGTGGCGGCACATTCGTTCCATCAGGAGCGTTCATGAAGTCGAGTTGCAGCGGGCCTGCTCCGAGCATGGATACGGCCGCGAACAGGTCTGGTCGTCGAAGCGCCAACCGCCCGCCATGTCCGCCCATGCTGAAGCCCTCAAGGATTCTGCCTCGGCGAGAGGCGACGGTGCGAAATGCGTTGTCCACATGCGGGATCAGGTCGTCGATGACGACTGACTCCATCGGCACCTGCCCATCCTTCGAGTTGGTCCACATGCTTGAACCAATCCCGTTGGGGAACACGACGATCATTGGAGGGATGAGCCCTTGGTCCATCGCGCTGGCGAACCACGAACGGACCTGCGGAATGCCAGCGGTTGGGCTGCCGCTCCCGTGGAGCCAATAGATGGTCGGGAATGATTCGATTGGATTGGCGGTGTACTCGGGGGGCAGAAAGACATGGAAGCTGACGGTTGCCTGCGCGGACGCGCTCCAAAATGTGCGGTACTCAAGTCCTGGTGCGGTGACGGGTGGCGTGGTCCACTGCGCCTGTGCCGCCAGCGCGAGCGCAAGCGGGAGCAGCAGTCCTCCCACCCATGAAGCCGAAGGACGATTGGCAGGCTGGTTCATTCAGTCCTCTTGATCGACCGACTGCGAGGTCGGACATGTGGGCGAAAAAAATCCGCCATGACCGAGAAATGTACGGTCAAGGCGGATGCTCTGGTAGGCAGCGGAAGGCGATCAGCGGCGGCGGCGTACGGCCACGCCACGACTTCCATTCACGGCGTTTCAGGCCCTCGGTACGCATCGGCCATCCTGCCGACGCGGTCTGCCGGCTGATCGATGAAGCCGCGAAGGAACGCAACCAACGCCTGCGCGTCGGCGAAGTTCGAGACCCAGCCGAACGAGGCACGCAGCACATGGATTCCATGCTGGCGGAACATCTCGTCGCGCACGTTCGGATCGCCGTCCTTCGCGCAGGAATCGAGCAACGCACCGACGTCCGACGCACGGATGCCGAAGGCCGACTCGCCGGCGCCCGGATTGCAGAAGCAGCCACCCGTCCGGAGCGAGATGCCCGCCTTGCTCGCGATCGCCCCCGCCGCAGCCACGTCGATGACCTTCCCGTCCGGGTCGAGCAGGGTGAACGACACCGTGCCGCCGCGCGAAACCACATCCTTCGGTCCATGGACCTTGACGAGCGGCGCCCCGTTGGAGTGGCGCAGCGTCGGGAGCGTCGCAAGCAGCCATCCCGTGAGGCATTCCACGCGCGTTCGGATTGTGTCGATCCCGACCTCATCCATCAGGCGGAGCCCATGCGACACCGCCGGGATGGAGAGGTAGTCGATCGTGCCGTCCTCGAACGCAGCCGTGTCGCGGCGCATGAGGTGCCTGCGAGCGACGACGGATACCACCTCCACGGTGCCGCCGGCGAACCACGGCCGACGCATGCGCGCCAGCGATTCCTTGCGCACCAAGAGGCACCCGACGCCCGTCGGGTAGCCGAACATCTTGTAGAACGAGATGCACACGAAGTCGGGCTTCCAGCGCGAGAGATCCAGGCGGTTGCTCGGCACGAATGCCGCCGCATCGAGCAGCACATCCCACCCCGCGGCGTGCGCCTGGTCGATGATCTCGAGCGGATGCTTCACGCCCGAGAAATTGCTCTGTGCCGGGTAGGCCAGAAGGCTGCGCCCGCCCGGGTGACGCTGGGCAAGCTTCTCGGCAAGCGCCTGTGTATCGAGCCGGAGGTCGTCGCCTTGGAGCGGCACGTAGTCGACCGCGGCGCGGTCGGCCTTGGCGAACTCGCCGATCCCCAGCACCGAATTGTGGTTGTCCGTGCTCAGCAGCAGTCGGCTCTCCGCCGTGAACGGATAGCTCTCGCCCACCAGGCGCAGCGCGCCGGAGGCGTTGGGCGTGAAGATGAGCTCGTATTCGTCTTGCGGCGCGCGGAAATAGTCCAAGATGGCGTCGCGAGTGCGCTCCACCTGGTCCGTCGACGCCTGCGAACTCGGGTTGGCCGAGTGCGGGTTCCCGAACACGTTCTCCTGCAGGTCGCGCGCGTGCTGCGTGAGTTGTCGGAGGGCGTACAGGTTCCCTCCGGTGTAGTCCAAGTAGACCTGCCCCGTCTGTTCCAGCCGCGCGAAGTCGCTGGCGCGCAGGCCGTCAAGCGCCGCGGTCGTGCTCCATGCCGGGAAGCGGCGCACGAAGTCGTCGTACGCGGCGACCCGAGGGCCGACGGTCGATTCCTGCGCACCGCCGAGCGCGCACAGCGCGAGGAAGACGCCGGCAATTGAAAGGACGCTGCCGCGCTTCTGCATGACGCGGATCCTACCCCTGCTGCGCTGCACGGTTTCCTGAGACACCCGTGTGGGACTCGAGGGCACACTGCACGACACCATGAAGAAACCACGACACAAGGCGGAGATCGTCCTGCGCATCTTCCGCGGCGAGACGCCCGACGCACTCAGCCGAGGGGTCGGCGTCATTCCAGGCAAGTTCGCCCAGTGGCGTGACGAGGCCCTCGCGGGCATGCAGGCCGAGCTCCAGTCGCGGCGCACCCCTGTCACGCCCGCTTCTTGGCGCAAAGGGCAAGCCTGCTGGTGAGGGGTGTCCGGGAATCGGGTGGCTGTTCATTACCCTTTCCGCTGTGAGCGAGCAGCCCGCAGCCCAGTCAAGATTTTTCAAGGATCCGCTCTCGCCGTGGGCGGCGATCCTCACCTGCTCGGCGGTTGCGATTATTCCGGCATCATTCGCTGTGTCGGGCGCCACATTTGGAGTGATTGGGCGATTGATGCGTGACGATCTGGAACTCGACTCCATCGAGTTCAGCGTGATTTCGAGCATCTACTTCGTGCCACTGGCATTGCTACCAGTTTTTGCCGGGCGCTTGGTGGACCGTCATGGGCTACGCGGCATTGCAACAGTCGTCGTACTGCTTGGCGGCTTGGCAACGCTGAGCTTTGCACTCTCGGCTTCGTTGCTCGCAGCCGCCGGATCGCGCCTCGCGATTGGCGTTGCCGCCGCGTTTGGCATGCCGATGTTCGGGGTCGTAACCGCCCGAATGCTGACTGCGCGGGGTGTCACGCTGGCGATGGGAGTCATCACCGCGCTATTCGGTGTGGCTGGATATGTGGGAAGCATCGCAGGCGATTCAGCGCTACGCAAAGGCGATTGGCGCGAACCGATGTGGATCGTTCCCGTAGTCACGCTGCCCATCGCGGCATTCGTGTGGTGGTGCCTGCGCAGTCCAAGCCTGCAACAGTCGCGATCGGCGTCTGCGCCTCAACAGACTGGGTTCGTCTCCGCGATCGTTCAGTTGTTCGCCATTCGAGAAGTCCGGAGCAGTGTGATGGTCGCGTTCGCCGTGGGGGGTGTGTTCTGGTCGTTTGGCGGCGCTTGGAATGCCCTTGTCGCGCGCGTGGTATGGCGATTGCCGCCCGAAGAGTGGGGCGCCGTATGCGGAGCGTTCCACATTGGAATGGGAGTGGCAGCACCGCTGTTGGCGCTGTGGGCGGCGCGCGTTGGCACTCGCGTGCCGATACGCATCACCACCGGACTGGCCTTCCTGACTCTCTGCGTGTGGCTCTTCAGCCCAATCCAGTTGAATGCACTGGTAAGCCAGGCGGTGGTGGGGTTGTTGGGGGCATCAGCGTCCGTGCTTGCCATCAATGTCGCGTCTGCGCTGCGGTGTGTTCCCGTTGCGCGTGCGGGCATTTGCGCTGGATTGCTCAGTTGTGCAGCGACGCTTGGAGGTCTGCTCCTCCTGGTGTTGCCTCCGCTGACCACGCTGGTTCCGGAGTCCACACCGCTCTATCGCACCTACTTCTGCGGCGCAGCGATCGCCGCGCTCCTCGGGCTCGCGCATCTCAGTTCGTACGGAAGCAGCTCGGATCGGGTGTCGAAGTCACCGGAGCCGAAGTCATGCGCCGAATAGGTGCCGGTGAACCGACGGGGGGAACGAATCAATGGGCGATACTGGATTCGAACCAGTGACCCCACGCGTGTGATGCGTGTGCTCTAGCCAGCTGAGCTAATCGCCCGACTCCGAAGATGATAGCGGCAGAGGTCCAAGCGTATTGGGCTGAACTGTTCAACGGCATTGGGCCGAACTCGCCCACGATGCGCTTATCGCCCTCGACTTGCGACGATTATGGGATTTTGCCGTATTCGGTTTGACTCCTCGGCACCGCTCCTGATACTTCGCTGTCGCGTTGATCTTCCGTTGATTCGGCCATGCCTCCTCGTACTTTGACGAGTCTCAGTTGCCTGCTATTGACCGCTGCCACCTCCGCAGACGGGCAGTTGCTCTCGGCACCATCCCCCGCTCAGGACGATCTCTTCGGCGTGACGATGTCTGGCACTGGGCATCGTGTTGCGATCAGTGCCATTTGGTGCGACACGCCCGCTGGGGTCGACCGCGGGTGTTTGGCAGCAGACACAGCAGCTTGTCGATCCGAACGGCGCAGCCTTTGATGTCTTTGGCTTCGATATGGCGCTGCGAGGAGACACGCTCTTTGTGGGGGCGCTTTGGGACGATGTCGGAACCCAAGTCAACCAAGGGTCGGTTGTTGTCTTTCGCCGTCAGGCGGATGGAACATTCTCGTTCCTGCAGCGACTGATCGCGCCCGATGGGACGGCACACAACGAGTTTGGAACGCGCGTGCATGCCGTAGGAAACACCGTGTTCTGCGGCTCACCGAATGCGGTTGTCGACGGCGAGTTTGGACGAGGGGCGGTCTATGCATATCACCGAACCGCCGATGGGACTTTCGCCTTTGCAGGCAAGCTTTCGAGCATCGACGGGCACCCGGGGGACGGCATGGGTTCGAGCATCGACGATGAGGCGGGATTGATCGCCGTGGGTGCGTTCAGCACGAATGTCGGCAGGTCCTTGGGTGCGGGTGCTGTTCACCTCTTTCGGCGGAACTTGGCAGGTGAGTGGCTCGATGTGGCAACGGTGGTCGGAGATGCAGCGGTCGGCAGCGGTGTGTCGATCAGCGGGTTCGGGAGTTCCGTGTGCCTCGCAGCAGATGGACTGGTTGTGGGCGCGTACACATCGGAAGTCCATGGCTGGCCGAGTGCGGGCTGTGCGCAGGCATTCAGCGTCGGATCGGCAATCGACTTGACGATGGACGGAATCATCGACGGGCAGGATCTTGCTGCGCTGATTGGACTCATGGGGTCCACGGAACCGACCGCCGCTGACATCGACTTCAGCGGCATCGTCGATGGTGCCGATCTGACAATGCTGCTCGGAGCATGGGGATCCTGACACCCCTTCCATCACGAACGCGACGCAGCCGCTGGGTCCACGCACGATTCGAGGAGCGAACGGAAATCTCGTGGGATTGCGGCTGCGCGCAGCGTTCCTTGTCCCATCTCACAGCACGCGACCGTCACCGTGCCTCGCGCCGCCACCATGTCGTTCACGGCGAAGTCGACGGAGTACTCGATAGATCGGTCGCCGACTCTGATCACGCGCAGGGACAAATCGACTGCATCGCCAAAGCGCAGCGGCTTCCTGAACTCGCAGGCGCACTGGACCCTGGGCCAGCCGATCGTGGACTCCCCAACGGTGGTCAACGGCTGCAGCCCCTTGGCGCGCAGGAACGCATGCTCCGCGTCCTCCATCCAGCGAAAGTAGTTCGAGAAGTGCATCACGCCGGCGAGATCCGTCTCGCTGAACTGCACGGTGCGGCTGGTCTGGAACGAAGTGGCTGTCACTGTGGTGAAAGCCTACGCGGCAGGTGACACGGCGCCATATCGCGCGCGGTACTCGGCGATTCGGGCACGGTCTGCATCCGTCAGCCGCGCCCCGAGGTGCGCCACAACTTCATCGATGGTGACGATCGCAGCCGTGGGCATGCCGAACTCCGCTCCGACCTCCTCGAGCGCGGTGCGCGAGGATGCATCGCTCGCACGCTCCTGTCGATCGACGGAGACAACGAGCCCCGCAAGCACAATGCGAGCCGATGCACGCAACAGAGGCACGGTCTCACGGATCGATGTTCCCGCCGTGGTGACATCTTCGATGATGAGTACTCGATCACCATCCTGAAGCGTGCGCCCGACGATGACCCCTCCCTCGCCATGGTCC
>SXGS01627382.1_pt1 | contig 34727 bp, 28 predicted proteins | sample 3174681 | NCBI WGS metagenome assembly SXGS01 (sample SAMN11356861, study PRJNA531348) | freshwater metagenome | isolation source: freshwater sample F1-80 | place: China: Fuxian Lake, Yuxi | collected 2017-12-25
ACGAACGTGGGATAAGCTTCCAGCTTGTCAATATCTTGTGCAAGCAATGGCGAAACTCCGCTACAGGTTGACAAGCTGGAAGCTTATCCCACGTTCGTTAAACGATTTCGCTGCAACGACTTGTTCTTTCCACTGCAAATGAAAGTGGCGCTGTCCAATTAGAATCTGGAATTGTTGCACCTCCCGTGTTTCATCCGCAGGGGACGAATACGGCACTGAGGGGGTGATAGCCGGTTTTCTCAGCATGTTGGTCACCCGCGATTTGACGCATCTTCGTTGGCGACCTACCTTTCCATTGCTGTCCAGCATCACAGTTGTGTTGGAACGGGATAAGCCAATGATCGAGTTGTTATGTACTGTCGCTGGAATACTCGGTGGGGTCGCAGTCGTTGCTGCGATTGTGCTCTCAAAATCCGAGCATACTCGCAAGCCAAGTCCGATTCCGGCCAGTGAGCCGCCGCCTGAAAAAATGCAAGACATTGCGGATCAGTTGCGGATGTTGACATTTCGCGTGTCAGCGGACGTATGCGCGCACACCGAGGCAGTGGGCAGCCTGACAGAGAAACTTCAATTCCCTTCTGCCCAGCAGCCCGAGAAATTGATGTCGACGATCGAGGAATTAGTCACTGCCAATCGCAAAATGCAGAGTCAATTAGCCGACGCGCGCAAGCGGATCGCCGATCAATCGGAGCTGATCGAATTTGCATCGGTTCAAGCGCGAACCGATGCGCTCACTGGCTTAGCCAACCGACGAGCGCTGGACGAATTCCTTGGCAACTGTCTCAGCGCGCTTCGCATTGGAGATTTTGCGGGCTTACTCCTGTTGGATATCGACCACTTCAAGAAGTTCAATGATGAATATGGCCACACAACCGGCGACGGAGTGTTGGCGGCGTTCGCGCGGTGTATCAAGCAATCGTGCGGTCAAACCGGATTTGCAGCAAGATATGGTGGTGAGGAATTCGCGGTGATTCTAACCGGGTACTCCATGATTGACGTTGTGGAGCGAGCCGCCAAATTGCGAGCGGACGTTGGCGAACAGGTGATTACTTTTGAAGACTTGCAGTTAAATATTACGGCCAGCGCAGGCCTGTGTGAACTGAAACCGGGCGAATCAATCGAAGCTGCCTATGCTCGGGCCGACGCCGGTCTATATCGAGCAAAAGAATCCGGACGCAATCGAGGATATTGGTTGCACATCGATCAGTGGCACGAATTCCCCAGCACGAGTTCGCTCGCAAAGCCTCAGGAGGAAACATCGCGATCTGCTTCGCGCGTCGACAGTACGGAATCGTCACACGCTTATCAAGCATCCCAAGATGATGGCGACGATGGCGACGATGATGATTCAGAAAGCTCCGAGCGACGCCGCCTTAGAATTCGAGACAAGTCATACCAACGCCGCGAAACTTACCGCGAAAGCATCGAGCGAGCTTTGGCAACGAACGCCAATCTACGAAGTACCGAATTTTTGGACTTGGGAACGTTTGTCGACCGACTGGAACCTTATTTGACTCAACTACGGCGAGCCAGTTTGCCGGCTACCGCAGCGATGATCGAAGCTGTCGGCTTAGATGAGCTCAGCAGCACACAGTCGCGAGCGAGTTGGAGCACGGTGCTTGGTATCCTACAGTCTCATATGCGCGGGATCGACGTGGCATGTCATTTCCGCCAGTCCTGTGTTTGCATTTTGATGCCGGGCTGTACCCTGGATGCTGCGCTGGAACGATGCTCGCGCATTCAAGCGAGTCTTGAGCAAGCTCGATCGCAATGGGATCCGCCCGAGGCTTGCCCAGACAGGCTGGCAATCGCGATTGCCAGCGCTCAAGTCGATGAAGAGCCGGGCAGCTTCTTACATCGATTGGAACAATCACTTGAAGAATCTGAAGATGCCGAGCTGCTTGAAATCGTCGTTCATGATGGCAATACGGCAAACGTCCAACGGCTTGTCTAAAACTCTGCCGAACCAGGCGTGCGCGGAAACGGAATACAATCGCGAATATTTCCTAGCCCAGTCACCCATTGCACGACGCGCTCGAATCCCAAACCGAAACCGCTGTGAGGCACGGTCCCGAATTTTCTCAATTCGATGTACCACCAATAATCTTCTGCTTGCAACTGCATTTCATTCAGGCGCGACAGCAACACATCCAGTCGTTCTTCGCGCTGGCTGCCGCCGATGATTTCGCCGACATTGGGTACCAATACGTCCATGGCCGCAACCGTGCGACCGTCGTCATTGCAGCGCATGTAGAACGGCTTAATCGACTTGGGATAGTTATACAGAACCAGTGGACCTCGAACGTGTTTCTCAGTGAGGTAACGTTCGTGTTCGGCTTGTAAATCACAGCCCCAAGCGTGTGGATATTCAAACTTCTCGCCGGACGAGTTCAAGATTTCGATGGCATCTGAGTAAGTCAGATGTTCAAACGGTTTCTCCATGACTTGCCGCAGCGATGCAATCACACCGGGCTGTATTCTCTCTTCAAAGAATGCCATGTCTTCGCCGCACGAGTCCAACAGGTCGCGGAGCAGTCGCTTGATGAATTTCTCAGCCAGCAGCATATTGTCTTGCAAGTCGAAGAACGCCGCTTCGGGTTCGATCATCCAAAACTCTGCTAGATGCCGGCTGGTGTTGCTATTCTCGGCGCGAAATGTGGGTCCAAATGTATATACTCGCCCAAGTGCCGTGGCGTATATCTCCGCCTCCAATTGCCCCGAGACCGTGAGGTAGGAAGACTTGCCAAAAAAATCTTTCGAGAAATCCACTTTCCCTTTTTCAAGAGGTAGATGGTCGAGAGGCAAAGTGGTAACGCGAAACATCTGGCCTGCGCCTTCGCAGTCGCTGGCTGTGATGATCGGCGTATTGATATAGTAAAACCCTTGCTCTTGAAAGAACTGGTGCACACTCTGACTGAGCCGATTGCGTACCCGCGTGAGCGCGCCGAAAGTATTGGTTCGAGGTCGAAGGTGAGCCCACTCGCGCAGCTTCTCAAGGGTGTGTCGTTTTTTCTGCAGAGGATAATCTTGCGGATCGGCAATTCCCAGGACGCGAATCTGCTTGGCCAACAACTCGGTGGCTTGTCCACCTCCCTGGCTGGCTTGAACGATTCCTCGGGCGACAATCGACGAACCGGCTGACAAGTTATGGATGTCGGCTTGATAATTCGGCAAACTCGACTCCGCAATGATTTGCAGGTTGCCAAAACAACTGCCATCGTTGAGTTCTACAAAACTGAATCCACCTTTGCTGTCGCGACGAGTTCGCACCCAGCCACGAACTTCGATTTCGCGACCGATGTGCTCCGCATTGCGAGCCTGCGCCGCCGAAATCCATGGAGCGTCAACAATACCGTCCTGGCCACTCATTCGATCCCTTTCTGCGCCAAATAGCGTTCTGCATCCAAGGCTGCCATGCAACCAGTTCCCGCCGAAGTAATCGCCTGACGATAGTAATCATCTGACACATCACCCGCGGAATAGACTCCTTCAACGCTGGTGTAAGTGCGAAATGGCTTGATCCACTTGACGTAACCACCGTCGGTCAATTCCAACTGGCCCTTGAGAAACGCTGTGTTGGGAGTATGCCCAATCGCCACGAACATACCACTGGCCGGCAATTGGCGAGTCGCTTCATTGCGAGTATCTTTCAAGCAAACACCCGTCACGCCCAGTTTGTCGTCTCCAAAAACTTCATCGACTGCGCTGTTCCATTCGATGGTAATTTTCGGATTGGATATCGCCCTGGCTTGCATGATTTTTGAGGCTCGCAGCGAATCGCGACGATGGACGAGATGGACCATCGACGCGTACTTCGACAGATAGGAGGCTTCTTCGACGGCGGTGTCGCCTCCGCCAACAACGATGAGAGGTTTGCTGCGAAATCTGGGTAGCGCACCGTCGCAGACCGCGCAAGCGCTGACACCACGGTTTTTGAATTTATCCTCAGAAGCAAGCCCCAAGTAATTTGCTCGTGCACCGGTCGCCACGATGACCGTATGCGCGCGATGTGTCTGCCCTTCGAGGCTGGTCAATTCAAATGGCCGACGCGAAAAGTCGACAGAAACAATGTCGTCGGTGATCACGCGAGTACCAAAATTCGTCGCCTGCTGTCGCATTAACTCCATCAGCTCCGGGCCAGTTACCGGATGCGCGTGCTCGTCGATCGGTGGCATTCCAGCGACTCGATCGGGCTGAATCGCCGTCGAGAGAAATTCTTTGAGCTTTCCCGATGGAAAGCCTGCATAGTTTTCCACTTCGGTCGTCAGAGCCAACTGGCCCAACGGAGTCGTGCCTTGCAACCGATTCGCTTCCGTCCATGCACCTTCAAACAACAAAGGTCGCAGATTTGCGCGCGCCGAGTATATGGCAGCCGACCAACCCGCTGGTCCGCTGCCAATGATGATCGTGCGCTCAATCTCCTGATCACTCATGGATGCCTCTTCTCAAATAGAGTGTTGGGTTGCAAGGGTAAATACTCATAAATCGCTCGCGGCACGAAAGTCATCCACACGGCGTCGATCGCGCCGCATTTAGAAAAATCTTATTTGATTTTGGATTTAGCGGTCTGGCGAGCTTTATCCAAAACCTCTTGGATCGTCACCTCAGCGCCACCACGTCGCTTGCTCTCATCGGCGGCTTCCATGAAAGCGTAAATCTCAAGCGTTTCTTGTTCGGTGACTGGCGGGACTCCGGTCTTGAAGAACTTAACTACTTCAACCAACAGTGGACCGTAGCCGCTGGATTGGCCAACTGCGGCTTCTCCTTTTTCCCCTTGCGCGGTTCCGGTATACCCTTTGGCTTCGCGAAAAGTCCCTGTGCGATTGCCCTTCCACGAGCCTGTAACTTCGATCATGCCGTCTGCAGATTTTCCGCGTCTGACGCTTTGACAGCCTGCACCCATCACCGTAAACAACGATTCCACGCCGTGAATTCCATACCAGAATAGATCAGGGTGCGTTGCTTCAAGCGAAGCTGGACTAGTCGTGTAGCAACTCTTGACACTGCCGATCGATCCGTTGCGAACTTGCTGAGTATTGGCACCGTAGCGCAGCGAAGAAGAAGAAAACACCGGTACACCAGCTTTGTGGGCATGCTCGAAAATCGCGACAGCGTCGGTCAGCGAACCGGCGATTGGTTTATCGATGAAGGTGGTTTTTTTGGCGTGCAAGCAAGGCAGCAGTTGTTCCAAATGCGGGCGTCCATCGTTGGTTTCTAGAAAAACCACATCGACTCGTTTGAGCAGTTCGTCGATCGAATCGACGATTTCAACTCCCAACGCTTTCATTTCGGCAACATAGCCAGGAACCCGCGATACACTGGACTCGATATCAGGACTGCCTTTGGGATAAGCCGCAACAACTTTACAACCTGCCAACTCGGGCTTGGCGTCAGGGTCGTTGAGCGCCTTGGTAAATGCGATTGCATGCGATGTATCCAGACCAATTATTCCCGCCTTGAGCTGAGCCGATGCCTCGGAGCTGGCCCATCCCAATAAACCAATTACCGCGACGACGATACCGATAACATTGATTGCGGACGCTCGAAGCAAACGCAGCGAATTTGAGTGTTGCATGGATGTGGTCTCCTAGGAATTTTGTGGAGGGATCGAACGAGGGGAAATGGATTGTACTTTACCCCACTGAATGCTCCAACTAGGACAACCGGCGCCGATCCCGAAACTAAGACGCAATCGAGTTAATGTGTTGGTCCGAACACCGGGCTAGAGTTCCATGGTCCAGGATCGCATTTCATGCAGACTAGACTGGTCCGTCAGATCGAATTTCAAAGGAGTCACGGTCACATGTCCGTCGGCTAGCGCGGTTAAATCCGTAGGCTGTTCAGTGCGTTTGGGAGGCGGATCGTTGGTGGCCCAATAATAATCTCGGCCTTTGGGATCTTGACGACGAATGTAGCTTTCACCATAGCGTTCGACGCCCATCGGCACACAGTGCACTTTGGGATGGCCGCCCGAGCGAGCCAGTTTTATTGCGGAACTGGGGATATTAATGTTGTATAACTGCGGAGGGCTGGTCTGCTGCCGGAGGATTTGTTCGATCAGTCGCACGGCGATACGAGCCGCCATTTCGAAGTCCGCATGGGGATCGTATTCCAACGAAACCGCAACGCTGTTCAAACGAAAGAAGGCACCCTCGATCGCCGCCGCCACAGTACCCGAGTAGAGCACGTTGATACCGGCGTTCAAACCACCGTTGATTCCGCTGACGACTAAATCGATCGGCGTACCAAACAACACGCTGATACCCAGTTTGACGCAGTCAGCGGGACTTCCCTCGACCGCATAGCCGCGAAAAACGTCCTTATCGAAAACTTGTTTACAAACCAGCGGTTCAAGAAATGTGATCGAATGGCCAACGCCACTTTGCTCAGTCGCAGGCGCCGCTAAATGAACTTTACCGAGCCGACTAAGTTCTTTTTGTAGGGCCGCCAAGCCCGGTGCGTAGATACCATCATCATTGGTAAGCAGTATGTTCACGGAAAATCCTGTGACTAGGAAAACTTCATCAGAGCGTAATTCTTCTTGCCGCTGCGCAGCACCAGCACGCTTTCGCCCGCCAGATCGCTGATCGAGAGTATCTGATCGACCGAGTTCACTCGTTTGTTGTTCACGGCTACTGCACCGCCTTGCAGACTGCGTCGAGCTTCGCCTTTACTAGTCGCAAACTTGACATGTAACAGCGCGTCGATGATGGGCAAGCCGCTTTCCAACACCGCGCGCGGCAATTCGCAACTTGGCACATCGGCGAAAATTTCACATAGCTGACGATCGTCGAGATTTTCGATTTCGGCACCAAAGAGAATCTGCGTAGCGCGTTCTGCGGACTCCAGGCCAGCGCGCCCATGGATGAATTCGGTCAGCCATTTAGCCAATGTTTTTTGAGCTTGCCGCTTCTCGGGTTCGGTGGCCAGCGAATTCACCAGCCCGCGCATTTCCAATTCATCGATCTCCGTCAGAAATCGCAAGCACATCATCACGTCACTGTCCGCCACATTGATCCAATATTGGTAGAAAGCGTAGGGCGAAGTACGACTGGCATCCAACCAAATGGCACCTTTTTCAGTCTTGCCCATCTTGCGTCCGTCACTGGTTAGCAGCAAAGGACAGGTCAAGCCATGCAACGCAGCGCTATCAAGACGCCGCGCCAGATCGATGCCGGCGGTGATGTTGCCCCATTGGTCGCTGCCCCCAATTTGCAAGCGGCAACTATGTTGACGATGCAGGTAGACAAAGTCATATGCTTGCAACAACATGTAACTGAACTCGGTATAGCTGATGCCTCCATCCTGACGCTCGATGCGGCTGCGCACAGAATCTTTGGAGAGCATGACATTGACGGGAAAGTTCTTGCCGATATCTCGCAAGAATTCTAGATAGGTCCAGCCGTGCATCCAATCGTAGTTGTTAACGATCACGGCGCCGGCTGTCCCGCTGAAATCCAAGAACCGTTCCATCTGTTGTCTCATACCTTGGACATTCTCCGCCAGCGATTCGCGCGACAACAGATTTCGCTCTTCACTCTTGCCGCTTGGATCGCCGATCATGCCGGTAGCGCCGCCGACCAATGCAATCGGTCGATGCCCAAATTTCTGGAACCTACGCAGCATCATCAACGGCAATAGGCTCCCTACGTGTAAACTGGACGCCGTCGGGTCAAACCCTGCGTACACCGATTGCGGCGTACCGAGAACTTGCCTTAACGCAGTTTCCTCGGTGCACTGATGTGTCAAACCGCGCCAGGCGAGTTCATCGAGAATGTGCTGTTTGGAATCGGCCATTGTTACATCACGATCTTGTTTGAATTACTTGCTGATTGCCAATCGTCAAACCGGTCGCAGCGACTGCCTTGCGCTCAGAGCAAACGACCTTCAATTGTTAACCAAACGGGAAAGGATTTCCGCGCGGTAGAGCTTTTATGGACAGTTCGGCGAGCTTCATATCCTCTTTGGTAGTCACCTTGAGATTCAGCGGACTGCCGGGCACGATTTTGACAGCATGACCGGCATGTTCCACAATCGCGGCATCGTCGGTCGCAGTACTGGGACGTGGGTGCCGCGTGTATGCATCCTTGAGCAGTTGGGTGCGAAAGACTTGCGGCGTTTGTGCGAGCCAAATCCCAGTTCTGGGAACTGTTTCGAGGATCTTGCCATCCTTGTCCGCACGTTTCAAGGTTGCGTGACAGGGCGTCGCTAAGATCGCTGCCCCGGACTGTTTGGCCGCATGAAATACCGCGTCGATCCACGGTGTGGCCAGACACGGGCGCGCCGCATCATGAATCGCTACAAACGGAAGTTCTTCGCGAACTTGATTCAGTCCCGCCAACACGCTATCCGCTCGGTGAGCGCCGCCGATAACTACTTGGATACCCAGCATGGCAGCGTTGCCCGCAAACTTGTCCGCAAAGAACTCGCGGTCTTCTTGGGCGATCACCAACAAAATCTGGCCGACGTCGTCCCGTTTGGAGAATGCTTCAGCGGCATACATCCACAACGGCCGACCCGACAACGGCGCGAATACCTTCTTGTAATAGGCATCGCCAAAACGCTCGCTCTTACCCGCGGCCGCCAAAATTACAGCAAACTGATGCAAATCAGGAATCCTCAAATTTTTCAATTCGCCCGCGGCTGCGTCGATTGGACCCACAGGGACGGCGGGAAACCACCAGCAGCACATCTGTTACAACCCGCAAGATTGTCACCGTCCTGTCACAAAGGTCAATCCGACCGAGCCGACTTTAGGCGGATGTCCCGGCATAAGCTAGTCTTCCATTGAACCACTGCAATTCATCTACACAGAATTCGAAGCACGAAAGCCGGAAATGAGTGAAACTCTAGCTGAACTTGATACCGAGCATGCACTCGTCTATCGCATCCTGCGCGGGCAGTGCATCCCGCGCGCTTTGTGGCTAGCCTTGGAAGGCAAGTCCGAGTCATCCAACTTGCCACTCAGCCAATCGCAAACGGCAGTGAAACGATCGCTGGCGGAGATCATTGACCCTCTGATGCGCGATGCGAAACCCGCCGAACAAGTGTTATGTGAAAATGCGTGCGAATCGTTGGCCGTGCCTTTTGAGTTCTTATGGCAAAGGTCGAGCGCGTGGAGCTTTCGTCAACAGTTGTTGGTGGCGAACCTCATCCCGCTGTATCGCGGCCTGGCCACCGGCCTAATTTTCGAGGCGATTCAGTTAACTCGTACGGGTTTGGCCCAGTCATTGGCCCTGTTATGCTTGACTGAGGAATTGGGACCTGATTGTGTAGCTATGATTCAACGAGGAACCATCCAAGGAAAAGATCCTCACGCTGTACTGCACCTGCAATTGAACATTCAGCTTGCCAAGTGTGCGCGATACTTGCGATTCTGCGGCAGTCGCTGGGACCACCAGGATTTCGATCAGCTCGTTAGCGTCCTGGACGAGGCAAATCGGTTCAGCGAGCACGCGGCAACGTGGGCCAGCCCTGATCTCCTGTGGCGATTGGCAGGTGAGCTGATTTCCAAAAAATCAGAATTCATCCTACCGCGAGAGTGGATCAATACGCCTGTACCATGGAGCAGCGTGACGGACCACTGGTTAAACCTAACTCACGCGATGAATTTCAGTACTGCCGAGTCGCATCGGCGCAATCGAGCAAACAAAGATGGTACGTCGCCAAGGGACTGCGCTGCAAGTCAGGCGGTTAACCTTAACTCGTCGACCAATTCGACCGCCAATCAGCCAGGATCGTCCAGTTCATACTCAACGTCGTCGCCCAGCGGTACCTTGGACAATGAAGCCGGATCTGTTCGGGCAAATGGTAAGAGACACAGCTTGAGTGGCGAATCCGAACAACCAGCGTTGGAAAACACGGCGATCATGGAAGCGGTCGTTGCCAAGATACTGTTGGGAGAAGTGAATTCACACAATGATCCGGCATTTATCAGTCTGGTTGGGCGCCAATTGGCAACATGTCGGTCAGACGATCGCTCAGTGAGTTTGTTAGCGATTCGAGTTGAGCCTGAATCGGAACAGGATCGAAGCCACTTGCAAGGTCATCGCGACGACGGTTTGGCGCTATGGCAACAGCGGCTGGTAAACTGGCTAGTGGATCATCCCGAAGTTCACGACCCCTATGCGTTTGTTTGTACTAACGGGGAACTGATTTTGTGCCTAATGGACATTGAACGCAACACGGCGACGAGCTTGTTGCGACAGGGATTAATCGAAGTACTGACTGGCAACCCGGTTCTGGATGACAGCTTTTCATTATTAGCGCGCGTACCAGTGCCAGCTCGGTACCACGCGGGAATTGCCTCAGTTAGCTGTCCCAGCGCAGCGTTTTCCAGCGAACAACTGATCTCAGCCGCCTACCGTTGTTTGGAAGCCGCTCAGCGCCATGGCCGTGCGGCCATAAAGAGTATTGAAGTGTACTAGTTGAAAACTGAGTTCTAATTCTCGGGATTGTTAGACCACTATGCCAGCCTCAACCGCACTGGTCAGTCGGCGCTGATCAGCAACGATCAATACCACACACGGATAGTACTTCATGAACGTTCGTGCTTGAACAGCGAATGGCAGAATTCGGGCGTGTCGTCAGAATGAATGTAGATACTACCGAAACGCGAGGAAGGCCTCGTAGCCTGGTGCGTTAGGCATTACGCTAGCACGTCGCTGGAAGCGTGATCTGACGCCGTAAGACGAATCGTACAATCTCTCAACCACGCACCCATCGTTATCCATTGCTCACGCCACGAATACCACAGACCATTTCACAGCTTGTATTGCTTTCCCATTCGTCGGTAGAATCCATCGTTAGGAATTGAGCAGTCCAATAGAACTCGCGTGCTATCATCCATGCTCAACGCTCCCATTGGGTACAACCGGATAGTTTGCAATACACTGAGTGGACGAGCGAAAGGGTCTCAATGAATACAATGTCTGACCTTGACGCTCTACGGCAACAAGGAATCCTCGCGTCCTTGGCAGGTTTTCCATTCCTACTGGTGATGGGAATCGCCTGGATCGTTGGAGGCGCGCTGAGCTATTGTGTACCTGTCAGCTTGGCTCCATGGATATATCCGTGTCTTGGAGGCGCCGCGATGCCGATCGCAATCACCCTTGAGCGACAAATGGGCTACGTTGCTGCTCCGAATCCGGATCCATTACTCCCGCTGACGTTACAGCTATTGTTTGTCCAGATTGTAGCCTTTCCGGCAATTCTCTTGGTTTGGGACGCTATGCCAAATTACATGCCGGTAGCATTTGCAGCGGTGGTGGGTGCGCATTTCCTTCCTTTCCAATGGGTATACAGAACGAAAGTGTATTTGGCACTCGGTATAGTTGTGGCGGTGGGACCATACATTTTAGCTGTATTGGTTGGACCAAGTGTTGTTCACTACACAGGATTCTTCGTTGGTGCCACGCTGCTGATTGGGGCGTTCTTGGTTCGTTCACACGCGGCGGCAATATGGCTCGCTGCGCGCCAAGCCGCATCACCAAACGATGAATCACTCGGATAATTGGCGAAACGTTATGAATTATGGCAGCAACTGCAAAACTATCGAAGATCCGTCAAATAGCGATCACTGTTAGTGACGTTGAGACAAGCGTCGCATTTTACCATGGCATTCTTGGATTGGAGCTGTTGTTTCGAGCCGGGCCAGATCTTGCGTTTCTTAACGCAGATGGTGTCCGCATCATGTTAACCACGCCGCAGGGGGCGGGGACTGTCGGAGCGAATTCGATTTTGTATTTCAGCGTTAGCGACATTGTTGCTGTTCACAAGTCGCTTGTAGACCACGGTGCGATTAACGAACGGGCACCCAAACTTGCTGCGAAAATGCCGGATCACGACTTGTGGGCCGGATTCCTGTGCGATCCGGACGGAAACCTCGTCGGACTCATGGAAGAGAAACGTGGATCTCAATTCTAGGAAAGGAATGTGCGGTTGGCAGGTATTCAGCCCGGCGTTTCAAACCCGAGCAAAAACCAACTAAGGTCTCTCGAAGAAACGCTGTCCTATTACGCGAAAATCTCTCGAATCACTCGCGGCTCTTTGATTCCTGTCAATCGTTCATTCAGGCCGTTGCGTTCAAAGTACAACAACTGGTGATCCAAGCCGAGCGCATGCAGAATGGTCGCATGGAAATCATGTACGCTGATTGGATTCTCTACAACCGCATGACCGAATTCGTCGGTCGCACCGTAGACTAATCCGCCCTGAACACCGCCTCCGGCGCACCACGATGTAAAAGCTTGCATGTTGTGATCGCGACCATTGATTACGTTGCCCACCTTTTGCGAAGTCGGTGTTCGACCGAATTCACCGCCCCACACGACCAATGTGGAATCTAGCAGCCCACGTTGTTTAAGGTCGCTGATCAGTGCCGCAACGGGCAGATCCGTTCGCTGGCAAGCAGACCGAAGCGTGCCTTCCAAATTGGTATGGTTATCCCACGGTTGATCCTCAAGAAAAATTTGCACAAAACGCACACCTCGTTCGATCAAACGGCGCGCCAGCAAACAGCGTCGACCGTACGAATCAGTCACCTTTTCCCCGATACCGTATGCCGTGTGAGTCGCGGCGCTTTCCTGATTTAGGTCAAGGACGTCACTAGCGGAAACCTGCATTCGCGCAGCCAGCGCATAAGACTCGATTCTCGCGTCCAATTCCAAATATCCGGGTCGCTCGGCACGATGGCGCTGGTCGAGTCGATTCAATAAATCGCGAGCTGCCTGGCTGACGGCACTGGGCTGCGAATACTCGGGCGTCAAATTGAGTACGGGCGCGCCGACGGTACGAAATCGCGTTCCTTGATACAAAGGTGGCAGGTAGGCCGCCGACCAATTGCGAACTCCGTTTTTGGGCAGTCCCCTTGGATCGTCAAGCACCACATAGGCCGGCAGATCTTTGCACTGCGTTCCCAGCCCATACGTGATCCAAGAACCCAATGAAGGGTGCCCCATGAATAACTGACCACTATGAATCTTGTATAGAGCATTGTCATGATTGGGATGGTCAGTCCACATCGAATTCAAGAAACACAAGTCGTCCACAACTTGGGCTGTATGCGGCAACGCATTAGACATCCAGATTCCCGATTTGCCGTGTCGCGAAAATCGAAACGGACTATTCATTACGGCACCGATCGCATCCGTGCTTTGATTACCAATCGCTTCGACGTCCCCCGGGAAAGGCCGACCAGCATACTTGTCCAGCGCTGGCTTGGGATCGAAAAGATCCATCTGGCTGGGACCACCGTTCATGAACAAGTGTATCACCGACTTGGCTTTCGCCGAGCGATGCGGTGGCTTGGCCCGCAAGTCATGTTGGATTGCAGTCGGACCAGCCAATCCGTCGCGAACAAACAACTGCGCCAGGGCAATTCCTAGCAGGCCGTGGGCTGAGCCGTGAAAAAAACTACGTCGGTTGGTCGAATAAGTCGAGTTCATGGCAATCAATCAATGTAAATGAATTCCGCTGAGTTCAAGATTGAATGGCACAAAGTTGCCAGAGAGCGCAATTTAGCCAACTGAGCATCCGCGCCGGCTTCGCGCCAAATCCGTTCCAATTCGTCAAGAGCCGCTCTGCCATCGCGCAACTCGTCCGCTGTGGGAGCTCTCGCTAACGCTCGTCGATAAACCACATCAAGGCTGATGGTCTGATCACTGCTCCCGACTTCGAACGTCTTGACTGAGTGATCACCGGCGATTTGTTGTTGAATCGAGCTGGCAAAATCCTCGGACCACTGATGCACATGAGCATTGTTGCTCAACATCAAAGATTGCAATGCGACGGTGGAAACGGTGCGCTGAGTACAATTAGGCTGCATTTCAGGGTAGTCGAATGTCGCCAGCATAGACGGCATTTCGGTACGACGCATTCGCAGATATAGGCTCCGCCGAAACTGGCCGGTAGGGGAAGGCACATCCATAATCAATCCGTCTTCGCGTACATCAACCTGTGCAGGTGGACCAAACATGCGAATGTCCAGTCGTCCGGCTACCGCCAAGATAGAATCGCGAATTACTTCTGCCTCCAAACGGCGCAGGCTCATACGTGCCAACCACACATTCTCTGGGTCTATTCGCTGATGTTCGGCGGTAACGCTACTAGTCTGTCGAAAAGTTCGCGAATGAAGAATGTGCCGATGCAACGTCTTTAAACTCCACCCTTCTTGAACCAACGTACCAGCCAGCCAGTCAAGCAATTCAGGGTGCGAAGGCTTGGCTCCCACCAACCCAAAGTTATCTAACGATTTAACGATTCCTTGTCCAAAGTGCTGGTTCCAAACGCGATTGACCAATACGCGAGCCGTCAACGGATGTCGCGGATCAACCAACCAACGTGCGAGCGCCAAACGCCGACCAGTCGATCGTGCACCGGGCCACGGTGGCTGGATGCTCAGCGGCTGGTGATTTGCCGCCAACACAGACGGCACACCCGGAAAAACTTGTGGACCTGGACGATCGTGTTCGCCACGAACCAATAGATACGTCGGAGATGGGCGTCCACGGTCCCACAGCGCCCGGATCTCCAAAGGTGGCAACAGTTGCGACGCTAGCTCGCCGATCTGCGCATCGAGCTGCCCCAGTTCACTAGCCAGTTCAGGATGAGTGCGAACGAGCACTGTTTCGGGAGGTCGGATCTCCGACTCATAGCGAGCCACCAAGTCCTCCTGACGCAATGTTCTGCGATCGGGAGTCTCTTTGACCGCTGCAAGGATTTCTTTTTGCAAGTCGGCAGCAATTTTTGGCCAGGCCTCGTTGTAAAATGCGTCTTGTCGCAACTTGATAGCGGAGGTTCGATCATTGGCCAATTGTTTCAAGCGACGTTCGATGTCAGCGTTGTGGTTCTTTTGACGCGCAATCTGTTCTGCAGTCGCGGTATCCATTTTGCGAGTTTTCCAACTCATCCAGTCGTGCTCGTCAAACGCTCCCTGCATAATCGCTTTGAATCGATAGTAATCCGCTTGCGGAATGGGATCGTACTTGTGGCTGTGGCAGCGCGAACATTCCAACGTCAGCCCCAACACTCCCGTACCAACCACGTTGATCGCATCGGCGATCACGCCTAATCTCTCGGGCACAAAATTCATGGTGCGCGAACCAGTTTGGTCGATGCCCATGCGCAGAAACCCGGTCGCGATTAAGTTGTCCACAACTTGCTCAGTGACTTTTTCCGGCGATGTGTAGTCTGCTAGCTCGTCGCCGGCGATCTGTTCCATGAGAAACTGATCCCAAGGTTTGTCGGCATTGAACGAGCGTATAACGTAATCGCGATATTTCCACGCCACTTCACGCACCACATCCTCAGCGACGCCACCTTCGGAATCCGCATAGCCTGCCACATCCAACCAGTATCTTCCCCAGCGTTCGCCATAGCGCGGCGACGCGAGCAGTTCATCCACCATCGCGCTATACCAGTACGGATTAAAGTCAGTTTCCCATCGCAATTGCTGCGTTACCGTCGGCGGCAGTCCGATCAAGTCGAAATACACTCGGCGAATCAGTACGTGGCGGTTGGCCGCGGGCGAAAAGTCGAGCCCATGCTTGACCATTTCGCGATATACAAAAGCGTCAATTGGAGTCAGATCATCTCGGCCGGCGATGCGTGGCACGCTTACTCGTGCTGGCAAAGGCTGAAAGGACCAATGCGTTCGCTGAGCCTCTGAGAATTGCTTTTCTAGATCTAACGAATCGCCGTGTTCAGTCTCAGGTTTAGTTGCCACATCCTCTGGCGCACCGCTCTCGATCCATGTACGCAGCTTTTCAATCTCCGGCGATGTCGGACGCCTGACAAAGTACTTGAGCAATTGTCCGGTTGGTGGACAGAGTTGTTTTTCGATGCGTTGAATCAGGTGGCTATCATTCGGTTGGCCAGGGACAAGCGCTGGACCGCTCTTGCCACCAGCCTTAATGGACTTGATTTTGGTCAGGTCCAGCCCGCCGCGTTTCAATTCCGCACCATGGCAAGCCGCACAACGTAGTAGGAAGATTGGCAACACATCATGCGCACCTATTTGTTTTGCGGTCCCACTCGGTGAGCGGAACTTGGCGCCCATCTCGATCCAATTGCGGATGGTCTCGATTTCTGATTCGGCCAGCGGCTCGCCCTCGGGCGGCATTTCGTGAGCATGCACCGACTCATACAGCAAACTCTTGTCAGCCCTGCCCGCTACGAAAACTTCGCCGGATTCACCACCACGGATCAATCCAGCGATACTCGAAAGATCGAGACTCCCCTTCTTGGCGTCCGAGTTGTGGCACTTCAAACAACTGCGCTGCACGATAGCCGCAACGCGATCTTCGAAAAACGCTTGCTCGCCAGTCGTTGACTGCGTGCTGACCGAATCTTGAGCAAGTTCGTCCGCATAGACTCGCGAGCCAATGCTGGAACATAGGCTCGCTATTGCGACGAGAAAGATGAGCGGCTTTACCACGCATCGTTTCCGTTGGTTACGAGTACGTTCAATTGATACGGCGTGCATACAACGCACTTGGCAGTAGGGTGGGATGGCGCAAGACTGTGGTGGGCGCGAAATCGCAAAGCTTGCATTTCAACAATCTGTATTGGCGTGCCGAAATGCTCTTTTGCCCACGATTACCCGTGTCATTGTAGTCGAAGTCCGGGTTCGCGAGTAGCAAGTCGGAGGTCTGTGCCTGAACTGCCAAGGCCATCAACGATGGCATGCCCACAGTTTTGATTTGCCGGTTTGCCAACCAGTTTGCGACTATTTTACTCCCAGCCCCTGTATTTGTCCGGTCAAGGTGCCGCGCAAGTTGACCACTTGGCTCGGATTGCGGGCGACTTTATCGGCAAAAATTCGCAAGTCGTCAAGGATCGGTGCAGCTCGCTGCGCAAGGTAGTCAAATTTCTCGATAGCGCTCTGCACTTGGTTATACAGTTGCGGATCGTCGATTAACTTGCCTATGGTTCCCTCGCTGGAGTTGACTCGATGCGATAGGCGCCTCATATCGGCGAGCAACAAATTGAGATTGTTCATCGTCGACATTGCATCGCGTACGATTTCGTCACCATGTTCACCCAATGGTTCAGTAAACTCTGTAATATTGCGAATCGCTTGTTCCGCAGTTTTGCCGACCCCTTCGTAGGCAGCAATCGTAGACTTAGTTTGCGCGAACATCCCCTTGGCCTCGTCAAGCAATTTCGGCAGTTCGTCGGCGGTGGTATCGATCGCAGTTCTGAGCCGATCGTTGGCGAAGAGCATTTCAATCGCGTCCAACGTCTCGTTAAAGTTCTTGATGGTATCTTCAATTTGTTGGGTCAGTTTCGGGATTTGACCCTCGCTGCCTGCAAACACGGTGCGAACCTCTTGGATCAATGCAGTTGCTTGGATTAACGCCTTTTCCATGGCAACGGTGGTAGGTCTCAGAGACTCTTCCATTTTGAGAAAGGCCTTCATGGGATCGTCAGCGACTAGACCACCCCGAATATAGTCATCGTTCTTCAGAATTGATGATGCGAGTTGTTGTTCAATTTCGTCCAACTGGCCGTCGAGCGGCGAACCGCCGGTTCCGTCGAACCTCGCCAGTCGCGTCTCTGGGGTTGGAGGAAGCACTTCGACCACCGAGTCGTTGGTGATTAGCGAGTCGGTTCCGATGCGACAAACTTCGTCCTGGCGAAGCTGGTACTTGGTATCCAGTTCAAGGACCAAATCCACGCCGCGAGTACCTTCTAACAATTTGACATCGACGACGCGTCCGATATCGACTCCGCTCTTACGCACCGGTGTGTCCGTGGCCACGCCTGGTGCTGCTGAAAAATTGATCGTCACACGGTATCGTTGAGCGAGCAGATTGGGAGCGGCGCCAAAAAACAGCAGCAAGATGACGCCCACCACAATGGAAGCGACCACTAACACACCGACTCCGAATCGATAACCTTGCTCATCCATGGCGTTTCTCCGGATATTGATCGACTAAGTTAGGTGTTTCTTCAAAACCATCATAACTCTTGCCGCGCAGCTCCATCAGCCTCTCGCCGGCTTCGCCCTCGACAAATTGACGTACGCGACGATCTGGCCACGCGTCCAATTCTTCGGGAGGGCCATCGTAGAGAATTTGATTTTCTCCTGGCGCAAGCCGGGCAAACGGGTACAGCATGATCACGCGGTCAGCGATCTTGCGGGCCGATTTCATATCGTGTGTCACCACGATGCTGGTTACTGGATTGCGCTGGCGCGTTCGCAAAATCAATTCATTGATAACGTCGCTCATGATGGGGTCCAAGCCAGTCGTGGGCTCGTCATACAACAAGATTTCTGGCTGCAATATCAGAGCACGTGCCAATCCAACTCGTTTGCGCATTCCTCCAGACAACTGCGCTGGACGCTTGGGCAACACGCTGTCGGGCAAGCCGACTTCCGCCAAGCGATCCAGCACCATCCGGTGCACATTGCGACCTCGTTCCAGTCGATGTTGAACAATTGGAAACGCCACGTTTTGACCGATCGTCATGCTATCAAACAGCGCCGCATTCTGGAACACAAAGCCGAATTTGCGCCGCAACTGCGTCATCTCTTTGTCGCTTAATGTGTTGATATCGCGACCGTCGTACCAGACCTCGCCGCTGGTAGGCGCGACCAATCCAACGATGGATTTCAGCAGCATCGTCTTGCCGCAACCGCTTTCGCCGATGATGGCGATAGTCTGGCCATGAGGAATCGCCAGTTGAATTTCATTGAGAATCGTCTGCCGTCCAAAGCGCAGCGTCATAGCGCGCAGTTCGACAATCGGCACTGCGTTGTCCGTAGAAGTCGCAAAGACCTGATCGACTTGTGTCGCCGAATCTACCATCAGAACAACTTGTTCTTCGACTGAGGCCACAACGCGTCGTGGACTCCGTTCAAGAAAATATTGAGGGCCAAATCAAGCGCCAGTATCAACACAAAACTATACACGAACGCAGCAGTCGCCGCGCGGCCAACTCCCTCTGCACCCGCTTGGCAGTGAAAGCCTCGGTAGCAACTGACGATCGCGATTGTACCACCAAAAAAGAAGCTCTTAAAAATTCCAATAAACAAGTCAAACCCACCCACATACTCGCGACTGTTGTTGAGGTATTGGTAATGATCAATCTCCAACATCACGACGCTGAAGAAATATCCACCTACGATCCCCATAAAGTCTGCCATGATCGTCAACGCGGGAATCAACAGGATACAAGCCAGAAACCTGGGTACCACGAGATAGTGAATCGGATTCGCGCCCATGCTGATCAGCGCATCAATTTGCTCGGTAACGCGCATCGTCCCCAGCACCGCAGCCATAGCGCTGCCGACGCGGCCGGCCAACATAGTCGCGGCCAGCACCGGTCCCAATTCGCGCACCAAAGACCAATTAATTACTGCGCCCATCTTGTTTTCCAGGCCAATATCCCGGAACTGATTGAAACTTTGCAATGCCAGCACCATTCCAATAAAGGTTCCAGTCAGCGCCACTACTGGAAGGCTGAGCACACCGACCTGATAGAAATTCGGCAGCAGAGTACCACGCCGCGGCCAGACGATCAGCCATGCCGCAGTGCGTGCCGCAAAGATGGCCATATCACCCAGCGTGATGATCGCTTCGACTACCAAGTCTCCCCAGTCACTAACCCAGCGCACTAAAGCGCTCGGCTCGTTTTCCGCATCAACCTCCGAAGCTGCTGAATTTAGTTGCATCGTGCCGCCGTGCCGAAACATGTGTGTAATGTCAAACTGTATCGATCAGCTAGACTATGCCGCTTGACGAATTAATTCTCATCGTAGCGAAACTTCCACAGAAGATTCACTGCTCGGGCAAAGCTAGCAAATCCGTTTACAAAGTCGTTCGACCGAACATGAGCCGTATGGCAAAAGCCCAAGTTCCAGTTGGCGAACATGCGACAAACTTCCAGCGTTTCCCGCTTGTCAATCATTATTGCATCTCACCATCGCCAGCTTGACCAGAGGAACGACTCCGACTAGTTTTTGGTTTAGGTGAATCGCGATCGCCGACCTACGTCAACTGTCTGTATCAAACTTCCGAGAACAGCTTCGTGAGGGCACGTTCAACAACTTCCGGGCGCGTCATCGGTCCGTGGTTTTGGATGTATTCATCGATCTCTTTAGAGTGCCGAGAGACCACGCCGGTCAAGCTCTTAATGTACTGTCGCCATTCCTCGCGCACGGCTGGCATCTCGGATTCGAGCAGTGGTCGCAAGTGCTCGTCCTCGGCTCGCAGACGAGCCAGTTGTTCACCTGAGATATTGGGCTTAGGTTGCATGGTTAGTCCTCTACGATGTAGGCTGTGCGAACATAAATGTATTCTCTCTCGTCAGAGTCGATTTCGCGATCATAAACGACAAAAATTGTGTCGCCGGTGAATGTGCGACCGAAGATCGCTGGACCGGGCGTGAGCAATTCGAGTGCAAGGGGCACACAGCCTCCGTTGCATGTGTGGCTTGGAGCCCTGACGGCACTCGAATGGTTTCCGGGAGTGACGATACAACGATAAAGGTTTGGGATGCGATGACGGGTCAGACTCGCTTCACGCTCATCGGCCATAGCTCCTCCTTGACGATGACCACTCCCAATCCACCGAATATTCTAGCGGGCGACGCGAGCATTCTGGTTCGATCGACCTTATAATCCAAATTGGATTGGTAACTTGTGGACGCTCCACCTGCACTGATAGATCCCAGAGAATCTCAAGCGAAATTTGCCCATGAATTCCAAGCATATATTGTGCCAATGGTTGGCTGCGTCAGGTTATTTTCTGCTTTGCGCGAGTTGGGCGTATCCGGCACAATTGGCGAGCGGTCCGAATGTGATTGTCATCTTGGCCGATGATCTAGGTTCGGTTGACCTTGGTTGTTATGGTGCGCTGGATATGCACACTCCCCACTTGGACTCGCTGGCCGAGCGCGGCGTGCGATTGACCCAGTTCTATTCCGCTGCACCGGTTTGTTCGCCATCGCGCGCGGGGTTACTGACCGGTCGATATCCGGTTCGGTGTGGCGTACCCAGCAATGCAGGTTCTCAGCGCGGTGATCCAGCAGGACTGCCACCGAGCGAGAACACTATGGCGGAGATGTTCAAGTCAGCGGGCTACGCAACGGCACACATCGGCAAGTGGCATCTTGGATACACGCCTGAAAAATCGCCCAACTCGCAGGGCTTCGATTTCTCGTTTGGCCACATGGGAGGTTGCATCGACAATTACTCTCACTTTTTCTATTGGGCCGGCCCAAACATTCATGACTTGCATCGCAACGGCCAGGAAGTCTTCCACGATGGTGAGTATTTTCCGGACTTGATGGTTCGCGAGGCTTCTCAGTTTATGGACCAGCATCGCGACCGCCCATTCTTCATGTACTTCGCGATGAATATGCCGCACTATCCGTATCAAGGCGACGCAAAGTGGTTGGAACGATTCAAAAACGTCCCTCATCCTCGCAATCTCTATAACGCATTTGTTGCGGCTCAAGACCAACGCATCGGCGCGCTGCTGGCAAAAGTCGATGCGCTCGGTCTGCGCGAGCGTACGATTGTGGTCTTCCAGTCCGACAACGGGCATTCCACGGAAGAACGCGCGCATTTTGGCGGTGGTAGCAGCGGTCCATATCGAGGTGCCAAGTTCAGCATGTTTGAAGGTGGTCTGCGATTACCTGCGATCATTTCTTGGCCGGGCAAACTCCCCACCGGCGAGTCGCGTGCTCAAATTGCTCATGCTTGCGATTGGCTGCCAACGTTGTCCGCGCTGTGTAAGGTGAAGACCCTGAGCGATGATCTGGATGGGCTGAGTCTCGTCGAAGTGTTGCGGGAGTCGGCTCCGTCGCCTCATGAAACACTGCATTGGCAAGTTGGCGGTGCCCGCAATGCTCAGTGGGCCGTTCGATCTGGGCCATGGAAGTTAATAGGAGATTGCCGCGATACGACTGACGGACGCAAGCCGATCGAGATCAAGAATTTTTTGGCGAACATCGAACAAGATCCCAGCGAACGGCGTGATTTCGCTGGGGAACATCCAGAAACCGTTCAGCGTCTGCAAAGCTTGCACGATCAATGGGCCAAACAAGCGAATTGACTGTAAGGTACAAGCTCGAAGCGCAAGCGAGGCATCCACTTCGAAGCAAAACGAATGCATCGATCTCGATGCGAGTGCATCGGCGCAAGTCATTCACTCGCTTGTGCTTCGAGCTTGTACTGCGCAACAAAGGGTAAGTATGCGATGAGCTCTTATATGCGAATAAACAGCCGAGTTCGCGCGGCACATATTGTCGGGAAGTCACTCAGCTTTCCGACAATGGTCCTGTGCCTTTTGTGGATGATGCCAAACTCTGCTTTTGCCGATTCGAGCGACGAGCTGTTGTTTGTGCGTCGCGTTAAACCCGTGCTGGCAGCCAAGTGTTTACCCTGCCACGGCGAAAATCGCGATGATATCAAAGGTGGCCTCGATTTAACTGACTTAACCAAGACGAATCGAACCGGCGATAGCAACGAGAAAGTGATTATCCCCGGCGACGCCGCGCACAGTCCGATCTACTTGGCAGTAACGCGGCATGATTCGACTTGGTCCGCTATGCCGCCCAAAGAAGCCGACCGACTTACGAACGAACAGGTAGCATGGGTCAAGTTATGGATCGATCAAGGTGCGCCATGGCCCGATGAAGTTAGAACTCGAGAGCTGCTGAGCACGGCTGACGCTGATAGTGCGGCCGATGGTGTAACGGTTGCAACCAGCGGTGGAACTTCCGCGGGCTGGACCAATCGCAAATACCAAGTCGATGGCCTGTGGGCTTATCAGCCCGTTCGCAAGCCGCACACGCAAGCGACCGGAGCTGCCGCTATCGATGAGCTAATCGGGCGACTCATGCCCGATGGTGTAACTTTGTCGCCGCCAGCAGATGCGCGGACATTTATTCGCCGGGCGACATTTGACCTCATCGGCTTGCCGCCAACTCCGGATGAGGTGGAGTCCTTTGAGCGGCAGTATGCAATCGACTCAGATGCCGCCGTCGGTCGCCTGATCGATCGACTGGTGGCAAGTCCACACTATGGTGAACGCATGGCGCAACACTGGTTGGACGTAGTGCGCTATGCAGATTCGTCCGGTTTTGCTAACGACTACGAGCGCGGCAATGCTTGGCGCTACCGAGATTACATCGTGCGTGCGTTTAATTCTGATAAACCTTACGATCAATTTGTGCGCGAGCAAATTGCCGGCGATGAACTTGAGCCAAACAATCCTGAAATGCTGATCGCCACCGGTTTTCTGCGCATGGGACCTTGGGAACTGACCGGTATGGAGGTTGCAAAAGTGGCCCGCCAGAGATTTCTGGACGACGTAACCAACAGCGTGGGTGAATCGTTTCTCGCCCATGCGTTGCAGTGCGCTCGCTGCCACGATCACAAGTTTGACCCCATTCCGACCGCCGATTATTACGCGATCCAGGCCACGTTTGCAACTACGCAAATTGCTGAGCGCGAGGCGATGTTCTTGCCGAGCGAGAATACGAGTGGCTTCGACGAGCAACGTTTTCTCCAGCGCACGCGCGCGGGACATCTCGCCACTCTCGCGGCCATTGATGAAAAATCGTTGCTTGCCGCGGCCGCGTGGTATATCGAACAGAAACTCGATGTTCAGCCGTGGAAGGACGCTGTGGAAAGCGCCGGCAAAAATGCCAAGTCGAAGCGAGGTGGAATATTCGGTGCTGCGAGAAACAGCTTGTTGCAGAAAAAAATCCCCGAGGAAAAAATTCCTCCGCGCATGGTTGGACTCACTGCCCAAGACATGGGACTGGCGCGGATCGCCAACAAGGGCCTAGAACGATTGGCTTGGGAACTGGATCGTTATCGACCCTATGCGTTATCCGTTTATAACGGTCGCACTCCGACCGTCAAAAGCGTGAACGCTCCGCTGCGCGTTCCCGACAACCCACATCAGAACGGCGAACTCGAACAGACATGCATCTTGGTAGGTGGCGATCCATTTGCCGCCGGCAAACCAGTCGCCCCGGGCTTGCTGAGTGTAATCGGCCGATTCTCGAGCGAAAAATCTGCTGGTGCAGCTCCTGCCGGCGTAACAGTTGGCCAGGTTAACGGCCGTGACGAGGATCAAAGATTGGCGGAGCAGCAAGCGGATCAAACTCCCATCGCTGGTCGTCGGCGAGAACTGGCCCAATGGATAACCGACGATAAGAACCCACTGACGTCACGAGCCATTGTCAACCGCATTTGGATGTGGCATTTCGGTGAGCCCATCGCGGGCAATCCCAATAACTTTGGCAGCTCTGGAAAACGCCCGACGCATCCGGAGTTACTCGATTGGTTGGCAGCGACGTTGGTCGAGCAACGTTGGTCAATCAAATCCCTACATCGCCAAATAATGTCCAGCGCCGCCTACCGACGCAGCGCGGAACACGATGATCGAGAGTCGCTTATGGCAATCGACCCGCAGGGTACGTCGTATGCATCATTCAAACCACGGCGGCTAAGTGCCCAGGAACTGCGCGATTCCATGCTCAGCGTAACCGACGAACTCAACCGAACTTTAGGAGGAATTCCCAATCGACCTGAGATTAATTTCGAGGCAGCGATGCAGCCCAGGCAAGTCATGGGAACGTTCGCGTCGGCTTGGGTTCCCAATCCACTACCCAGTCAACGGCATCGGCGATCACTTTATTCACTGAAGCTGCGCGGCCTGATGGACCCAGCACTGGAGGTGTTCAACGCGCCCGCCCCCGATTTTTCTTGCGAGCGACGAGAATCCAGTACGATCGTGCCTCAAGTATTCTTGCTGTTTAATAGTCGTGCAAGCCAGAGTCGCGCGCTAGCGTTTGCCAGCCGAGTCTTGAGAGAATCGACCACCGATGACTCCGCAATCACCAAGTGCTTTCGGTTGGCCTTCGGTCGAACACCGCTGGCGTCGGAGCTGCAAGCATGTAAACATCATTGGTCAACGATGCAGGTGATTCAAGCTCAGATTAACTTCGCGACGCAACCCATACCCTTGGAAGTGCGCCGCGACGCAGTCGAGGAGAACTCAGGTGAGCGAATTACATTTGTTGAACAACTGTATGCCAATGCCGAGTTTGTGCCTGATTTACTGCCGCAGGATTGCAATGCTCGCACCCGAGCATTGGCCGATGTCTGTTTGGTGTTGCTGAACAGCAACGAATTCGCATACATCTACTGATTGGCATCGCTGGAGACCCACAAGTATGTCCACGTCTGATCAAGAATCGTGTGCGAAAGCGAGCTGCTTGCACGACCTGATGCGGCAGACTCTGCTGCGACGAGAGTATTTTTACAGTCTTGGCGCAGGCTTGGGCAGCGTGGCGTTGACGGCCCTGATGGCGCGTGACACAGCAGCAGATAGTGAGTCGAGTCCGCTCGCAACTAAGCCAACTCACACCAATGCGAAGGCCAAGTCATGCATTTTCCTCATGATGGAGGGTGGACCGTCCCATATCGACACGTTTGATCCTAAACCAGCCCTCGACAAGATCCATCTTCAAGAGTTTGTTCGCGAGGGCGAGCAAAAATCGGCGATGGAAAGTGGCAAACGATACTACGTTCGCAGTCCTTTCAAGTTTGTCAAAGCGGGTCAATCTGGTGCCGATATCGCCGAGAACTGGACTCATTTGGCCAACGTCGCCGATGAGCTGTGTTTTTTTCGCGGCTGCCAAGTGGACAGCGTCAATCATCCGACGGCCATGTATCAGATGAATTGTGGGAATCGCTTTGGAGGCGATCCGGGAATCGGGGCCTGGGTGACGTATGGTTTGGGATCGGAGAACCAAGATCTGCCCGGCTTCATCGTGTTGCCGGAAGTCAGTTACCCGCAGGGTGGCTCAGCGAACTGGAGCAACGGATTCCTACCCGCACATTTCCAAGGCACTCCACTACGCGCCAAGGGTTCGCCCATCTTGGATTTGAATCCGACGCCAGGTACGACGCGCGATCACCAGCGCAAGAACCTCGATTTGTTGACAAAGCTCAATTCGGAACATGCAGCGCGACATCCAGGGCACGACGAATTGTGGGCTCGTATGAATAGTTATGAATTGGCTTTTCGCATGCAAATGCAAGTTCCCGAAGTGCTCGACATCTCGCGCGAGGACGCGCGAACGCTGGAGGACTATGGAATTGGCAAGCAATCCACGGACGCTTTCGGCCGCAAGTGCCTGCTGGCCAGAAAACTGGTCGAGCAAGGTGTGCGATTTGTTCAGCTCTATAACGGAACTTGGGATAGCCATGATTTTATCGAACGAGCCCATGGCAACCTCGTGAGCGGCGTTGATCAACCTATTGCTGCATTGATCGGCGACCTGAAGCGCCGCGGTTTGCTGGATAGCACTCTGATTGTCTGGTGTGGCGAATTCGGTCGTTCTCCCGACAACGGTGTGCGCGGAGGCACTGCGTATGGACGTGACCATAATCCCAAAGCCATGACGGTGTGGCTGGCTGGTGGCGGTTGTCGCGCCGGTCATACGATCGGTGCCACCGACGATCTAGGAATGTCGGCAGTCGAAGAAGTTCATCACGTTCGAGATTTTCACGTCACGCTGCTGCGGTTGCTGGGACTGGACGATAATCGATTGACATACTTTCATGCCGGCCGGTTCAAACAGTTATCGCAGTTTGGCGGCCAAGTCATTCAGCCGCTGATCGCGTGACGACTCCGCGCCACTTAGGCGAGCGGCCGATGAGTTCTTAATCCAAGCCCGACGCGCAAGCTTGTGCCTCATGCCATCTGCCGTTCGTCTAAGATGCAGATTGACAATACCACGATTCACTTTCTCTCCAATTGGCGGCGCAACGATTGATGGACCGGGTCGCTGGCGACAATTGATTCGACCTGTTCGGGCGTCCAGGCACCGACATGTTGAGTAAACAGCGGACGAGTCGTCCAAACTCTGCCAACATCGTCGAGCAACTGCTCCGGCCAACGCCCGATGAACGTTCCACGATCCGCACCGAGCCGGCTGGCCAGCCAAGCGGGCTTCGGTCCGGCGATAGTAAACCACTCAGCAACTCTCTCCGAATCTTGCGGCGTCTCGATTCGACCGATCAGTTTTGAACTGCAATTGCCAAAGACGGAATACTCAACCGATCGTGGACTCTGCGTGCACACTAAACACGCGACTCCAAATTTCCTGCCTTGAGTAAACAATCGTGTCAGTGGCATTTTTGCCGCTGGTTTGGAACTGCCCGCTGGCAAGAAGTCGCGAGCTTCGTCGAGGTAGAATAACAATTGTGGTCGATCGGCACTGCCTCCCGTACAACACATCCACCGATAAATCTCGGTAGCCAAAGCCGCCAAAAAGGCATGCTTTTCCAGTTCGGTCAATGCGTTCAAGTAAATAATATTGAGTGGTACTCTACCAGCGGTACTGGCTGTTCGCATTTGGGAAATATCCAGCGATAGTCCTCCAGTAAACAGTTTGCTCAACGGTCCGGTCGCGATCGCGTTGATATCACGGGCAAGGTTTTCGCGATCCGATTTCTTGATAAACGCCTGCGAGTATACTTCGTCGATACCGATCGATTCCGGATCGTGCACCGCTCGGGCAATGTCTTTCAAATCAAAAGTGGGATTCGAATCCGTATCCAGCAAACGCAACAAGACTTTTTTTACAAACGAATGTTGTTGTTCTTGCGATTTCTTTCCGCCAGCTACCAAACCTACGATGTTCACGGCGACTGCTTCGACCATGCCAATGTACTCTTCCTCACGCCGTTCACTGGACATCGCCGAGTCAAATTCTTCGCGCCGCGGTAATCGAATTGGATTCAGGCTTAAACGGATAGCGTGCGAAGTTCCTGGCGTGAAGATTCGTGCTTCGCAATTCGCATGAAATTTGCGAAAGCGAGTTAGCCATTGATGAGGAATCGTCGATTCGTCCGCCGACTCGATAAATTGGACAAGGTCTCCTTGAGGATCAATCGCGATGACGGGGACACCGCATAATACGGCCTCTTCAGCCATTACTTTAGCGGCCCATGTCTTACCGCTGCCCGCCGCGCCGACCACTGCGGTATGAGTCGACAGATGCTGGTACGGAATCTCAACACGATCGAGCGCGCTGACGTAAGCGCCAATGGTCAATCGATCGTTTGACGCAGAAACGGGATACTCGTGCAATGGCTCCGCTGGACCTTGCTGCAGCGCATGCTTTTCGCCCGCGTCGACCAGCTCATCTTCCCAAACTCTCACCCGTTCGTCGCGTTCCTCGCCGCGGGCCGCAATTTCATCGGCCAGCTCGTCGCAACTGGGCGCTGGTTTTTGCGACTGAACTCGTGGATTATGAAGCACAGGTTCCAGGGCAACAAAATCGCCGCGATCTTTCGGGCCAAGCGTCTTTTCGCAACGAGTTCGCCAGCGGCATACGTCGCAGTAAGTCATATCACCAGGCGGTAGCAGCCCGGCCGGCTCTGATCTGTCCATTGGATCGTACTTGGCCCACTCGTTCATCGAGGCCAGCAGCCGATACACCCCATCTCGCTCCTGGTCGATCTGCGGCCACGATAATTCCTCCAGTTGACGAGTCGGATGAAGATAGAAGACCGTTGCATCGCACGCATAACCATGTTGATGGTGATACATCAATGCATACACAGAAATCTGAAACCGATCCTTGTGCGGATTTTGCGCCGGAGCGAGTTTGTAATCAACGATGCGTAGGTTGCTAGATCGCCAATCGTGAAAGACGTAATCCAAGCGACCGGTCAGATGCACGGGCGATCTGTCCTCACCAAAATGAAACGTAACATCGACGCGCTTGGGCATGTCGGCGAATAACTGTTGAACGATTTCTTCGACGTCAATTTCACGAGCCAATGCATGATGGACGATGTCCGCCAACTCACCCATGTACACTTCGACGCAATGCGACAGATTAGCGATAACTTCTGCATCTTTGGAACGCAACAAGCGCTGATTGAGGCATTCGTGTTTTAAAAACGCCATGACGCCACGAAAGATCTCTTCGCGCGATTGGGAATTTTCGAGTAAACTGCGAACTTCACTCTGGGTTCCTGCCAAGCGATTGAATTTCTCAACCGAGCTATGAAACAAACTCCCGCCCGCACTGGCCTGGGCGCTCCCCTGCTCCCAAATACGAGTCACGCGGCGCACTCGCTGCGCGGGATTCAAGTTATGTTGCGAATCGAAGTAGAAAATCCGCGGACAAGCTGCCGCGACACGAAGCTGAGAAACGGAGAAATGAACCGGCGGTAGGAATGCCACTGTATCTCTTTCTACTTCGACGTCCAACTAGGATTTCAACAGTAACAGTCCATTCGAATGTTCCTTGACGATTAGGCTCCCTTTTTCCTCGCCTTGGCGCGCGACGCTGACGACGGCGGCATGCACATCCTCGAAACAGGGTTGCGGAGCGGGAAGCATTTCCAATACTTCGCGCACTACGTCATTCGATGAAATGCTGATTCGCCAGCCGAGATTCCCATGAATCACAGTCTCGATAGTGTTTGACGGAACAGTCGTTAATGACACTGAAGCTTGAACCGGTTCGTCGACTGAACTATCCAACTGATGCTCGCTCAGTAGTAATTCGGCCAGCAGTGGGTGTGCCAACAGACGTCCTTGTCGATAGACAGAATCCGCAACCTCGGTCGGAGTTAGGCTGCGATCCGAGCCCAACGGAAACTCGACCATAATATTCTGAGCATCCTCGATCACGCACCGCAGCGATTCTAGCTCGACGCGCAACTGAAAGTCGAGTTTAAAGTGTCGAAACTCTATCGCTCTGTTCGACATCAAGCGTTCGTAAGTCTCTTTGATCGTCGGCGTCATCGGTAGAGGAGAATTCTCTTCGTCAGTTATCAGCACTCGACCGGTCACCCCTAAAAAACCCTCCAGGCGTTCCAGTGTGGGGCGAGCCACTCGACCATCGCGGCTGGTTATGAAAGCGATTGCGATCGAATGTGTTTTGTGAGTTGCGGAAGCCCCGCGCTTCAATACTATGTGGCACGGACGATCGTTCTTCATGCGGCTGACATCGGCGAGCAAATTCGCATCACAAACGCGACAGTATTCCAACAGTCGGTGTACGACGGTCGCCAAATTGTCGGCATCCAATGGAAGATCGTTGGAGTTTTCTCGCAAATCCGCGATGCTCTCGTTGAGCGCGCGAGTTACCGCTTCGTCAATGACATCGGCCAACGTGCCATGGCTCTTGCGCTGGATCACGGGCGTACTCGACCAAGTTTCGAGCCAGTGTGAGCCACCGTAAGATAACAGTCGTTCCTGTTCCGACCTCCATATTTCATCGGCCCATTTGACGATTCCACGCGGTCGCAATTCGATAGCTTCCCCAAAACGCTTTTCGAATTCAGCTTGGCCGATTGGGAAGTATGAGTGTTTCTCCAGCAATTCGGCAAGCGTGGGTATCGACTTCGCCTGGGCCTGAATCGGCTCCAATCGAGCTTGAATGAGATCTTCCGCTTGCTGCTTGGAGATGAGGTGAAGGCTAATCTCGCGTTCAGCGATGCGATCCCACTGAGCTTCACTGATCACTTGATTTTCGCGAAACGAGAGCATGGTCTGGGTAACACCGGCGGTAATCAGTAGCAGCGAATGCGCATGATCGAGTAGGGCATGTGCGAATCGCGCGAATGACTTTGCCTGTTCGGGCGACAGGTTGTCAAACTGGTCAAGGCAGACGAGCAGGATTTTTCCGGACGCTTGCGCCAGACCTGCCAAGGCCATGATCACTTGCTCAACATCGTGATCGTCCTGCAATCGCACTAGACCATCGTCGTCGGGTTGACATCGGTCGGCTGGAATTCCGATCGACCGGGCAGTTTCATCCGTGATACCGTCGCCCGAGATCCAATCGATGGTTGCCCTGATGTTACCGGCGACCACTTCGTCGAACTGCCGATGCATATTCACGTCAGCGTAGAAACGAAACAGTACTTCGAACACGGCAGCATTGATTCGATCGTCACGCAATCCAATCGATTCGGCTCGTTGTAGAAAGGCGTCTCGTGCCTTCGATATTGCTATTTGCTGGCTGGAAATCGCGCCGGAATCGCGCAGCGACTTCATTAGCACCTTCATCAGTCCGTACAGCGACGAGTCTTTGTAAGACGTGCGGAAACTGAACAGTTGGCTGACGATCGATCGCAAGAAATGTCGCGGCATGTTGTCCGGGGATGCCATGACGTTGTGTAAGTAAATATAGACGGAACCTTCCTTGGACCAGCTCGAATTGCGCAACCTCGACAATAGATGACTCTTGCCAACACCAGCGAATCCGAGCAACACGACTCCCATCGCCCGACCACTCTGCTGAACTAACGCACAGCAATCGCACAGTTGCCTAAATTCCTTGTTGTGGATATTCTCGACTGTAACGACCGATTCGTCGGGACTGTTAACGCGCGTCGCCGAAAATGGATTGGACCCGCGAATTGCCGCAAAAAATGCTTCCGAATCCATTGATGTCGCGACCTTTCGGAACGTGTCAAACTCTTTTGCCGGATCTGATGATGATTGGATCATCAATTTACCAATCAACGGCGGCGTCGGCAGTAGACCAAATTCATTCCAGCTTCTTGAATGCCCGCTTGCGTTTGTTCGGCAGACAACGTAACGCGATTTCCTTCCGAACCTTCTAAAGCATATTGCATCGCCACTCGCAATGCACGCAGACCGCTATCGAACTCCTGCCGTGAGTATTGCGGTAGAGCTCGTCGCAAATCGAACAGCTTAACGAAGTTGAGTGCTCCACCAGCGAGATCGAGCTGAGAAAACACATCGTCAAAATCACGAGCAAACTCCCCACGCGACGAGACAACCGTGCTTGTTTGACTCGAATTGGGCTCCAATCCGCGCACTGGAGACTGCACCGTCTGTTTACTGGGCGTCCGATTTGCTGCGGTAGCTTGAATATCAACGGCACGTACCATCAGTCGCTTGGAACCAAACCGCACGAGGGCATAAGGTGCGGGAACCTGATTGTCGATCGACCACTTTTGGACCGCGGATGCGAGTGCAGTCCCAATGCGCGGGTCAAGGAATTTTTGCTTTGCCAGCGCGGCTAGATCGATTGCATTATCACCGCGTTTGAGCAAGCTCGCGAAAACTCCTTCGATGACTCGACAATCGTACGCACACGCATGGATATCTTCCGCTAGCACAAGCCATCCATCTGGCTGTTTAGGAAATACTGGAACGATGCGGCCGATGCAGGGCTCAGTCTGTCGACCAACGGGCAACCACTTGGCATCTTCCGATTGAGAAAGCGATTGCACCAAATCCTTCCAATTGCAAATGATGTCGCCACCGGTTCGATGTTTGACAATCGTCCTGAGAATCGCCTCAGAAGCTCGGTGCCAAGGCAGGACAAATCGACGATCGTGCAAATGGTTGACGCTGGTCTTCTTGCCGCGTCCGGTGCCGGTTCCGGGAATCTGAGCAGCATCGACAAAACTCGGCAAGTCGCCAGATTTGAGCCGCGATTCCCAGATTGTCACGAATGGTTTTCGCAGCGCTGTAGGCAACAGTTTTGCGGCTTGCTTGAGATCGACCAACGGACTTTCAGGAGAACACAACCGGCCGCAAAACGCTCGCAAAACGCGTTCGTCGCCCGCCAATTTTGTTGCGTCTTCTTTGACCGCACACGGTAGCGACAGGTCGCCAGCAATTGCAACTAGGACCTTGCTCTTGAAGGGAGTTTTTCCAATCGCGGCAAGCAAGGCAGTTTCCGCGAGGTCTGGCTGAATCGATCGACCAGCTTCCCAAGGCGTACATGGATAGTTGACGCCCGCGTCTCTTCTTCGTAGCAACTCGGCCAATAGGCGATTAGCTAGTTCGCTGGCCGCATCGATCTTTCGTTGCACCATGATCGTTACTCAAATCGCACCATTGTTGGGATTGCACTATTTGCAATAAATCGACCGACGGCAATTGCCGAGCGACGTTGGCATTGTAGCGAAGGTTTAGAATAACCGCAGTCCAAACGGTGTCGTGCCGACCTTCGAGTTGCTGGGTAAAAGCCTGTAGTAACATAACTGGAAAATGCACGTTCCCAAAGGCGATCGTTGCTACTTTGGACGATGTTTGTTGTACATTTTGTAAAGTTCGCCAGCATCGTCGTAGATTTCTGCGGCTGCGTTCAAGTGCGGAAGCACATGATAGAACAACTCCTGCAAAATAGGATTCGCCTGATCTTGGTCGTACTTGTCTGGATTTCTGAATAGTTGATTCAGCAAGTCCATTGATTCTTGCCAGTCGGTCATATGGAAGACAAACTTTTCTCGATCTGCATCGTAATTGTTGTTCTCCTTTGCCTGTGCCATTTCTGCGAAAAATGCCAGTAGCTTTTGCTTACACAAACTTGTGCTAGGCGAGCGGCAGAATCGGGACCGATGGCCAAGTCGCCCAGAGGCTTGTTGACCGCGTTTTTCGCCTGTCAGGGTTGAGCGATTTTTGCAACCGCCTGGAGTGTGCGTTCGACTTCTTCCATAGTATTGGTATGCAGTAATCCAAGTCGGACCATGCCGTGCTGGGACTGGCCAAGTGCGTCGCAGACTTCTACGGCGTAGTAATTCCCATGCCAAGCGAAAATGCCGGCTTCGCCGAGGCGCGCGGCGACTTCCGCAGACGGTCTGCCATCAACAGTCAGCGCAATGGTAGGAACTCGCTGGGCGAATTGATTGGGATCGGTTATGCCGAAAACCTTGATCCCAGAAATTTCGCTTAGTCCTGCAACTAGCCTAGTGAGCAGTCGCTGTTCGTAGTTCTCGATCGCGGGAAAAGCAGAGGTGAGAGCGGATCGGCGGTCCAGGTTTGACTGCCCCGACAGTTTACGCCCGATGTCGCATAGGTAATCGATGGCGGCTGTCACTCCACAAATCGCAGCGTGATTTTGAGTTCCCGTCATCCATTTTCCAGGAGTATCGTTGGGCGCGGGGCGTACTTTGTAAGCATTGATCGATTGCAGACGTTTCTTGCGGCCCCACAGCAATCCGACATGGGGTCCAAAGAATTTATATGCCGAACAAACCACGAAGTCGGCCTGCCACTGCTGGACGTCGATCAGCGAGTGCGGTGCCAGATGCACGGCGTCTAAATAGACTTCGGCGCCAGATCGATGCGCGATGTCGACGAGCTGAGCAACTTGAGTACGGCTGCCGACGCTGTTCGATGCACAGGTGACGGCTACCAATCGAGTTCGCGGATTGATTTGCTCAGCGAAATGATCGAGATCCAGTGTCGCGTCGTCCTTCTTCACGCGAACCATCCGCGTGCTTGCTCCACGATCTTTGGCCGCCATGCGCCACGGAGTAATATTTGCGTCGTGATCGAGCTGAGTAACGACGACTTCGTCCCCCGGCTTCCATGCTTGCGCTAGCGCGCGAGAGAAACTGAACGTCAACGAAGTCATATTGGCGCCGAATATGGTCTCGTCAGGATCAGTGGCGTTGAACCAAGCTGCGGCCGCTCGATGGGCGTCTTCCATCAAGTGATCCGTCTGGTGACTCGAAGCAAAGTGACCATTTCGATTAGCATTGCAACGAACGTAGTAGTCGCTGATCGCGTCGATAACCGACTGCGGCACCTGGCTACCTGCGGGACCGTCGAGATAGACGACTGGCTGGTCGGCGTGCATCCTGGAAAGCGACGGAAATTGACGACGCAGATCGGGTACTAGCGTATCGAGAGTCAAATTTGGAAGTGTGAGAGTCATCAAACGCCTCTGAGTGGAGCCGAGGC
>SXGS01712901.1_pt1 | contig 34708 bp, 28 predicted proteins | sample 3174681 | NCBI WGS metagenome assembly SXGS01 (sample SAMN11356861, study PRJNA531348) | freshwater metagenome | isolation source: freshwater sample F1-80 | place: China: Fuxian Lake, Yuxi | collected 2017-12-25
GATCCGCATCACCGCCTCGTCCGGTCTCGACAAGGCTGAAATCGAAAGGATGGTGCGCGACGCCGAAGCCCACGCCAGCGAGGATCACGCGCGACGCGAGCGCATCGAGGCACGCAACCAGCTCGACTCGCTGATCTACCAGACCGAAAAGTCGCTCGGCGAAGCCAGGGACTCGCTCTCGGCCGAAGATCGCAGCGCACTCGACACAGCCCTCGCCGAAAGTCGCCGTGCGCTGGAGAACCAGGAGGCCCCGGCCGCCGACCTGCGCGCCGCCACCGAGGCCCTGCAGCAAGCCTCGCACCGCCTCGCCGAGGCCCTCTACCGCAAGGCCTCGGCCGGTGGCGAGGGCGAAGGAGCGGCCGCTGCGGCGGCGGCCGCAGCCGACGGCGGGGCCAAGGGTGGGGACGACGTCGTCGACGCCGACTTCCAGGAGGTCAAGGGCTGAGAACCGGATCGCTCTTGCCTCTCATCGAATCCTGACCGAAACTGCCCGCCGGAGATTCCGTGGCGACGACGCGCGACTATTATGAAATCCTCGGCGTCGAGCGCCGGGCCGATGGCGACACGATCAAGCGGGCGTTCCGCAAGCTCGCCCTCAAGGACCACCCCGACAAGAACCCCGGGGACGCTGAGGCCGAGGCCCGCTTCCGCGAGGCGTCCGAGGCCTACCAGGTGCTCTCGGACGGCGAGCAGCGCGATCGTTACGACCGCTTCGGCCACGCCGCCTTCCAGCAGGCCCAGTCGGGCGGTGGCGGTGGCTTCGGCTTCTCGACCGCCGGCTTCGAGGACATCTTCGGTGACATCTTCGGCGATCTCTTCGGCGGTGGCGGCCGCGGCCGGCGTCGGCGCGGCGAAGATCTCCAGTACTCGCTCGAGGTGAGCTTCGAAGAGGCGGCCTTCGGCTGCGAGAAGACCATCGAGATTCCACGCCAGGTGCCCTGCGAGGACTGCCGCGGTACCGGCAACCGCGACGGCAAGGCACGCGAGCGTTGCCCGGACTGCAAGGGCGCCGGACAGATCCGCTTCCAGCAGGGCTTCTTCTCCATCGCCAAGACCTGCGGCCGCTGCCAGGGGACGGGCCAGATCGTCACCGACCCCTGCGCTTCGTGCCGCGGCGCGGGTGCGGTGCGGAAACAGAAATCACTGCAGGTCAACATCCCCGGCGGGGTCGATACCGGCACGCGCCTCAAGCTGCGGGGTGAGGGCGAACACCACGCCGGCGCGCCGGCGGGCGACCTCTACGTCGTGATCCGTGTCACCGAGCACGACCGTTTCCAGCGCGACGGCAACGACGTCGTGTGCGAAATCCGTGTCACCTTCACGCAGGCCGCGCTCGGCGCCGATCTCGAGGTGCCGACTCTCGACGGCTCCGTGAAGCTGAAGCTCAAGCCGGGCACTCAACCGGGCACCCTGTTCCGGCTGCGCGGCCGCGGCGTTCCCGACTTGCAGGGCTACGGCCGCGGCGACCAGATCACGCGCGTCGTGGTCGAAGTGCCCCGTCATCTCGATGCTCGCCAGCGCGAACTCCTGCGGGAATTTGCCGAGGTCTCCGGCGAATCGCTGAGCGACGAGCACAAGGGCTTCTTCGAGAAAGTCCGCGAGAAGTTTGGCTGACGACAAACCACTGAGCGGCATCGGCGAGCACGCCTTTCTCGACGTGCTCTGCCGCCGACTGCGGGCCGGTCCGGGCGGGCAATCGCCACGGATCATGATCGGGCCCGGCGACGACGCGGCGGTGGTGCGACCGACCGGGCGACCGCTCGTGCTCACCACCGACGCACTCGTCGAGGACGTGCACTTCCGTTCGGGCTGGTGCGACCCCGCCGAAATCGGCGCTCGCGCGGCACTCGTGAATCTGAGCGATCTGGCAGCGATGGCGGCCCGACCGACCGAAGCCTTGCTGGCGGTGACGGCCCCCCCGGATGTTCCGGCGCACCAACTCGAATCGATGATCGACGGCTGCGCCGCCGCGCTGGCCCGATACGGCGCCGCTCTCGTCGGCGGGAATCTGAGCGCGGGCCCCGTCCTGACGCTGACCCTTACCCTGATCGGGGAACTCGACGGCCCGCCGCTGCGGCGCGACACGGCAAGGGCCGGCGACCGCCTGCTGGTCTCGGGCACGCTCGGCGATGCCGGCGCTGCCCTCTCGTTCCTGCTGCGCGATCGCCCGCCGCCCACAGCACTTCTCGAGCGCTGGCGCGCGCCGACGCCCCGACTCGAACTCGCCCAGGCGCTGGCACGGGCGCAAGTGCGTGCCGGCCTCGATCTGAGCGACGGCCTCGCCAGCGACGCGCGCCAGCTCTGTCGCGCCAGCGGCGTCGGGGCACGCATCCGTGTCGCAGCGCTGCCCCTCTCGGAAGCACTGCGCTCCGCCGTCGCCAGCGACGCCGAGCGGCTGCGCTTCGCCACGGGCGGTGGCGAGGACTACGAACTCTTGATCGCGGTCGCCCCGGAACTCGTCGCGACCATCGAGGAGATCGGCCGCGCGGCGGGCTGCCCTGTGTGCGAGATCGGCGAAATCGTGGCCGGAGCGGACGTGGCGCTGATCGGCGCTGACGGAGCCGCCCTTGCGGCCGCCGCAGGCTTCGACCATTTCCACCCGCGGGTAGGCCAATGAATCCGATCTCTGCGGCGAGTCTGCTGCCGATCGCGCTCGGAGGGGTGCTCGCCGCCGTCGTGGCCGCACTGGGCGCGGCGATCGGCGCGGCAGAGGGTGATCTGCTCGGCCCGTCTCGCGTCGCGGCAGGTGACGAGGCGCCCCCCGCTGTCGATGCGGCACGCGCCTACCCGCGCACGGCGCTGACCACGCTCTGGCTTTTTGCCGACACTCTCCTGCTGGCCGCGGCAAGCCTCGGCTGGCTGCTCGGCAACTCGGCGCTGGACGGCCTCGCCTGGGCGGGAGGTCTCGTCCTGAGCGCAGGGGTCGCCCGCGCGCTCGTCCGCCGACGACACTTCCAGCGCAGGGCAACCCCGAGAGGGCCCCTGTGGCCCGCCTTGGCACTCCTGCTCACGCCCGTGCGGCTCCTGCGCGGCGTTGTGCGCTGGCTGCGCGGTGGCGGCCAGACCCTCGGTGACCGCTTCGTCGCCGGCGACGGCGCGGAGAGCGCCCCCGCCAGCGCTGCGGATCTCGATCTCCACGAGCAGGCGCTTCGTGCCCGGGTCCGCGCCTTCGGCAGCCGGCGGGTGCGCGACGTCATGACTCCGCGCATCGACGCGTTCTCGCTCCCGACGGATATGCCGATCGACCAGCTCGTGCAGACCGTGGAGGACGTCCGCTACGCGCGCGTGCCCATGCACCGCCAGACAAGAGATGACGTTGCCGGCATCCTCTACATCAAGGATCTCATCAGCCGGCCCTTCAGCGCCGACTTCCGCATCGAGTCGATCCTCCATCCGCCCGAGATCGTTTCGGCCGACGCTCCTCTCGACGAGGTTCTGCGCGAGATGCGCCGGCGGCGGGTTCACCTGTCGCTGGTCTTCGACGAGATGGGTGCCCTGCTCGGCCTCGTCACGCTCGAGGACCTGCTCGAAGAACTCTTCGGTGAGATCCGCGACGAGAGCGACGACGAAGAGCCGGAGATCGAACGGCATGGCCGCTGGCTCGTCGTGTCCGGACGGGTGCCCATCGCGACACTCGGTCGCGAACTCGGCCGCCCGATTGCCGGACCCGATCGCGACGGCACTCTGGGGGGCCTCTTGATGGCGCAGGCCGGCCGCATTCCACGCACCGGCGAAGAGGTCGTTTTCGACGGCCTGCGCTTTACCGTCGAGCGCCGAGAAGGACTCGTGCTGCGGCGGATTCGCGTGGAGAATGCGGCGTGACTCGCCCGCGCATTGCAGAGCACCCGGACGCGCCGGTCCCGGGTGCACGAGTGGCGGGAGGCGGCCGTGGTTAGCGTTCTGCTGCTGACCCTGCTGGTCTGTGGCGCGCTGCTGCGTGCAGCCTCGGCCAGCGCCGAATCGGCCGGGCTGCGCGCGGACGATGGCGAAGCGCGCGCACGGGCGTTGCGCTTGAGTGGCCTCGGCGTCGAACTCGGCGGCGGACTGCTCGCGATCGGCGGCACGGGGCTCCTGCTCGAGGCGCTCGGGACCGTCGGCGGCCTGCTCGCCGTGCTCACAGCACCACTGATCTTGACGGTCTGCGACCTGCTTCCACGAACCCGCCGCGCGCGCCCGGACCCCGGCCGCATCCTGCCGGCGATCGGGTCCTTGCTCGAGAAATTGCGCGTGTCGCAGAGGACAGGGCCCACACCGCGCACGGGTCTCGCCGCCCTGACCCGCGCCCCTTCGGGCGATCAGGCCGACGCCGAGCGGGGGATGATCCGCGGCGTGTTCGATTTTGCCGATGCGACCGTCGGCGATGTAATGGTCCCGCTGATCGACGTCGTGGCCCTGCCCGAGACCTCGTCCATCGAACAAGCCACGCAACTCGTCAAGCAATGCGGGCTGTCGCGCATCCCCGTCTATCGCCACCAGTTGCCCGACATCGTCGGCGTCCTGCACGCCTTCGACCTGCTCGATCCCGCTGGTGCACGCCAGGTCTCGGAATCGATGAAGCGCCCGGCCTTCGTGCCCGAAATGATCCATGCCGGCGACGCCCTGCGCCGTATGCAGGCCGAAGGCCTCCACCTCGCGATCGTCATTGATGAATTCGGCGGTGCCGTGGGGATCGTGACCATCGAGGACATCCTCGAGGAAGTGATCGGGGAAATCGCCGACGAGCACGACCCCGCGACCGAGCTGCCGCACGAAATCGAGCCAGGGCGGTGGCGGGTTCGCGGCAGAAGCGAACTCTGGTTGCTCGACGAACGCCTGGGCTGGCGACTCGCCCGCGACGGAGTCGAGACGATCGGTGGCCTGATGCTGGCGACGCTGGGCCGCGTGCCCGCGGTGGGTGACGAAATCGACATCGGCGAGCTGCGCTTGCGCGCCACCCGCACCACCGATCGCGCCGTCGAGGAGGTCCTGGTCATCGACCGGCGGAACGAGACATGAGTCCCGATCGTCTGCGCCAACTTCTCGACGACGTGCGTACCGGTCGCGTCTCCCTCGACGATGCGCTGGGGCGCCTCAAGGCCCTGCCCTTCGAGGACCTCGGCTTCGCGCGTGTCGATCACCACCGGGCCCTGCGCACCGGCCACGCCGAGGTGATCTACGGCCCGGGCAAGACGCCCGAGGAGATCGTCGCGATTGCCCGCCGGATCGCAGCGTCCGGAGACACGCTGCTGATCACCCGCCTGGAAGTGGCGGCGGCCGCGAACTGCGCGGCCCTCCTGCCTGATTTCGACTATGACTCGAGATCGCGCACGGCCCGGATCGGCCCTGCCCTTCCTGTAGGGCCGGCGCGGGGACGGATTCTGGTCGTGGCGGCGGGGACCTCCGATCTGCCGGTCGCCGAGGAGGCCTGTCGCACGCTCGAAACCCTCGGCCATCCCTTCGATCGACTTTACGACGTCGGCGTCGCCGGGCTCCACCGACTTCTGGCCGAACACTCGCGTCTCGCGGCGGCCGCGGTGGTCATCGTGATCGCGGGCATGGAGGGCGCGTTGCCGAGCGTGGTCGCCGGACTGGTCGATCGGCCGGTGATCGCGGTCCCGACCAGCACGGGTTATGGCGCGGCCCTCCACGGCTTGACGGCGTTGCTGGCGATGCTCTCGTCGTGTGCGGCGGGGCTCACGGTGGTCAATATCGACAACGGCTTCGGCGCCGCCGTCGCCGCGGCACGAATCAACCGGCTCGAAGGAGACCGCGGGTAGAGCGAGCCGAGCGCGGGCAAGACGAAGATAGACCGAGAGGGGCGAGATGCGGGGACTCGGCGGCAAGACAGCGATCGTGACCGGTGGTGGTGGCGGCATCGGGCGAGCAATCTGTCTCCGCCTCGCCGCAGAGGGCTGTGCGGTCGGCGTGCTCGATCTCGCCGACGATGCTGCCCGGGCCGTGGCGGCCGAGATCATGACCCGCGGCGGCACGGCCCGTGCGGTGACCGTCGATATCGCCGACATAGCCGCGGTGCGCACGGCCACCGCTGCGGTCGAAGCCGCTTGCGGTGCGAGTGAGATTCTCGTCAACAACGCCGGCTTCGACGTCTTCAAGCCGTTCCTCGAGAGCAATCCCGAGGAGTGGGAACGCCTGATTGCCGTCAATTTCAAAGGTCCGCTCAACCTGCTGCACGCGGTGTTGCCGGGAATGGTGGCGCGACGGCGCGGCCGGGTAGTGAACATCGCGTCGGATGCGGCCCGCGTCGGCTCCTCGGGCGAGGTCGTGTACTCGGGCTGCAAGGGAGCGGTAGTCGCCATGGGCAAGGCATTGGCGCGCGAGGTCGCCGGCAGCGGCATCACCATCAACGCGGTCTGTCCGGGCCCGACCGATACGGCCCTGCTGGCCCGCGTGGCGCAATCGAGCGGCCGGCCCGAGAGACTGCTCGAGGCATTTCGCCGCGCCATCCCCATGCGCCGCCTCGGCCAACCCGACGACATCCCGGGCCTGGTGGCTTTCCTCGCCAGCGACGACGCGGCTTTCCTCACCGGTCAGGTGATCAGCGTCTCGGGCGGTCTCACCATGAACGGCTAAAGCGGGCCGTCCGCGTTCGCGTCCGGAGCGATCCGATTCGGATGTGGACATGCCGCAGAACCAGGGAGCGCAACGTGGATTACGAAGACATCCTGTTCGAGGTCGCAGGCGGCGTCGCGACGATCGCGATCCATCGACCCGAGAAGCTCAACGCCTTCCGGGCGCGGACGGTCGAGGAGTTGATCGACGCCTTTCAACGCGCCGGCTGGGACAAGCAGGTCGGCGTCATCGTCCTGACGGGGACCGGCGAACGCGCCTTCTCGACCGGTGGCGACCAGTCCGCACACGCCGGCAGCTACGACGGCCGCGGCACGATCGGACTGCCGATCGATGAACTGCAAGCGGTGATTCGCAACGTGCCGAAGCCTGTCATTGCAAAAGTGCGCGGCTACGCCATCGGCGGCGGCAACGTGCTGGCCCTGATCTGCGACCTGACTCTCGCGTCCGAGAGTGCCGTCTTCGGACAAGTCGGCCCGGCGATGGGCTCGGTCGATCCGGGTTACGGCACGGCCTACATGACACGAGTCATCGGCGAGAAGCGGGCGCGCGAGCTGTGGTACCTCTGCCGGCGCTACTCGGCCGCGCAAGCGCTCGCCATGGGCATGGTCAATGCCGTCGTGCCCGACGTCGATCTCGACGCGGAGGTGGCGCGCTGGTGCGCGGAGATCCTGGCCAAGAGCCCGACCGCCCTGGCCATCGCCAAGCGCTCGTTCAATGCCGATTCCGACCACATCGCCGGCATCGGCGCGATGGGCATGGAGGCGCTGGCCCTCTACTACGACACAGCGGAATCGCGAGAGGGTGCTGCGGCGTTCCGGGAGAAGCGCAAACCCGACTTCCGCAAGCCTACCCGCTGAGCGCCGCTCCCAAGTCAGGGCGCGACCCGCCCGTTCGCGCCCTCGGGCGTGTGCCGCGCGGTATATCCATGACTCACCCTCCTTCTGCGGCATCGCGACGCGCCCGTTGACGGCCCGAGCTTGTGCCGCCTCACGACCGCGGGATACCCTCGCCGGATGGCACTCCTTTCACGACGTGAGGTCCTGCGTCTGGCGGCCACGCTCGGGCTCCTGCCGCTCGGCGGCGCGGGCGCGGGCTGCGGCAGCGTTTCGGCGGCCGGCGGCCTTCCCGATTATCAGCATGACGGCGAGCCGGGGCCCGCGACCCTGTTCTCGCACGCGGTCGCCAGCGGCGACCCGCTCGCCGAAGCGGTGATCCTGTGGACGCGCCTCTCGCCCGTGGCCGCCGCGGCCATCCCGGTATTTTGGGAGGTCGCCCGCGACGCCGGCTTCACGGATCGGGTCGCGGCCGGCTGGAGCGGAACCGACGTCGGTCTCGACTACACCGTCAAAATCGACGCCACGGGGCTCGAGGCGGGCCGGACGTACTACTACCGCTTTCAGGCTCTCGGGCGGATCTCGCCGGTCGGGCGGACGCGCACCGCACCGCGCGGCCACGTCGCGCGCATGCGGCTCGGCGTCGTGTCGTGCTCGTTCTACAGCCTTGGCTACTTTCACGCCTACCGCCGTCTCGCCGAGCGCTCCGATCTCGATCTCGTGATCCACCTGGGCGACTACATCTACGAGTACGGCACGGGCGGTGAGCGCGCGCACGACCCGCCGCACGAGACCGTGACGCTCGCGGACTACCGCCGGCGCTACGCCCAGTACCGCAGCGATCCCGATCTGCAGGCGGCCCACAGCCAGCATCCCTGGGTGTTGGTCTTGGACGATCACGAGACGGCCAACAACGCCTGGCGCGACGGCGCCGAGAACCATCAAGAGGACGAGGGCTCGTGGGCGGATCGCCGGGCGGCGGCGGCCCAGGCGTATTCCGAGTGGCTGCCGATTCGCGACCAGGCCGACGGTCGGATCTTCCGCTCGTTCCGCTTCGCCGACCTGATCGACCTGACCATGCTCGACACGCGCCTCTGGGGTCGCGACCTGCCGGCCGCGCGCAACACCCAGATTGACGTGATCCGCGACCCCGGGCGCACACTGCTCGGCTTCGATCAGGAGGAGTGGCTGGCGGAGGAGGTGGGCTCCTCACGCGCTCGCTGGTTCGTCCTCGGGCAGCAGATCGTGATGACGCAGTGGAAGCTGCAAGGATTGCCCAACTCGCAGGGCGGCGGCCTGGTCGCGAACACCGACCAGTGGGACGGCTATCACGCCACCCGAGAACGTCTATTTGACGCGATCGAAGATGCTGGGCGCGACAACCTGATCGTGCTGACCGGCGACGTCCACAGCTCCTGGGCCTCGGATCTGAGCCGCGACCCGAACGACCCGTCGCATTACGACCCCGAGACCGGCGCGGGCTCGCTCGGCGTCGAAATGGTCTGTCCCAGTGTGACCTCGGGCTTCCCCGCCGTCGGCATCGAGGCCGTCTTCCTCTCCCAGAATCCGGCGATGAAGTACGGCGAGACCGCGTCACGCGGCTACCTTCTGCTCGACCTCGACCACGAACGCGCCCAGGGCGAGTGGTACCACTTCGACGATGTGTGGGATCCGAGTGCGACCGAGCGCTCGGGCGCGGTCTGGGCGACCCTCAACGGCGCCAACCACCTCGTGGAGCAGACGGAGGTCTCGCTGCCCAGAAGCGGCGCTCCGGGCGACGCGGCCTAGAAACTGCGCTCCCAGCGGAGGAGAGCGACGGTAGCGTCTCCCCCGGCTCGGCGTGAAGGAGACCCTACTCTTCTCCTCCGCGATCGCGTCCTGGTTGCGCCCTCGCCAGCGAACTCGTTGCGCCGACGGTGCTCCTTGTTCTCCTCCCTCGCGATCGCGTGAGGACCGCTCTCCCCGGCACTCGCGGGCCGTGGCTCCTCCGCGCCAGCGATGCCCTGAGCCGTGGCAGCAGTGCCCCCACGCAGCAGACTCGCCCCGACCCCGCGGAGCGCAGCGGGCTGCTAAGGTGCGGCGCGATGCGCGGGCTCTACCTCGATGCGTTCTCCGGCCTGAGCGGCGATATGATGCTGGCAGCGCTGGTCGGCCTCGGCGTGCCGCTCGAGGTCCTCGAGCGAGAACTCGCCCGGCTCGAGTTGCCGGGCCTCTCGCTGCGTCGGCGCAGCGTAGTAAAGCATGGCATATCGGCGACCAAGGTCGATGTGCTGGTCGCGGGTCGAATCGCCGAGGCGCCGGGCAACGACACGCACCATGGGCATGGACATGGGCACGCACCCGCCCCCGACGGTGGCGAAGTTCCCCCCGGCACGCACCACCATCGCCACTGGGCCGACATCGACCACCTGCTGGCGACCTCGAGTCTCGCGCCAGCGGTCCGCGCGCGTGCGCGACGGATCTTCCGCAAGCTCGCCGAGGCCGAGGCCGCCGTCCACGCGACCTCGCTCGATGCCGTCGCCCTGCACGAGGTGGGTGCCCTCGACGCCATCGCCGACATCACCGGCACCGCGATCGCTCTCGAGCATCTCGGCATCGAGCAAATCTGGGTCGGACCGATTCCACTCGGCACGGGCTTCGTCCGCACAGCACACGGCCGTCTGCCGGTGCCCGCGCCCGCCACCGTCGAATTGCTGCGTGGCTTCGCCGTGCGTCCCGGCGACGGCGAAGGCGAGATGGTGACACCGACCGGTGCGGCCATCGTCGCCGCCGAGGCCCGGAGCGACGCCCCACCCGCGTTCCGACCGCTCGGAGTCGCCTACGGTGCCGGCACCCGGGAGCTGACTGACCGCCCGAACACGTTGCGGGCGCTGCTGATCGAGGTGGATCGGCCCGGCGCGCGTGATCTCGACGACGTATCGGCACGCCTCGAATCCGCCATCCACGCAACCGCGTCGAGTATGTCCCCAGGCTCGGTCGCGCTGGACACCTTGCCGCTCTCGCCCGTACGTGAGGAGGCCGTGATGATCGAAGCTTCGATCGACGACCTCGAACCGGAACTTTTCGGCGACGCGGTGGAGGCCCTGCGCGAAGCAGGCGCCCTCGATGTGACCCTCGGTCCGCTCATCATGAAGCAGGGTCGCCCCGGAACGCTGGTGCAGGCGATCGCCCGGCCCGAGAACGCAGGAAGTATCGCCGACGTCCTGCTCTGCACGACGACGACGATCGGGGTGCGGCTCCACCCGGTCACGCGGGTGGTGCTGCCGCGCGCCATCCGCACCGTCGAGACCTCATTCGGAAGCGTGCGCGTCAAGGTCGTGACACTGCCCGATGGCCGCGTGCGCATGAAGCCCGAGCACGCCGACTGCGCGCGGCTGGCGCGTGCAGCCGGCGTCACGGTCGCCGAGGTGCGCGCGTCGGCATTGCGCTCGCCCACCCCGCAGCAAGAGGAAGAAAATACATGAAGATCAGCGTCTGTCTGCCCTATCACGAACTCGAGTACTCGCGCGCCACCACGCTCGAGTGGTGCCGGGCCATCGACCAGGGGCCCTTCGCGAGCGTGGGCTGCGGCCAGCGTCTGACCTCCTACGCGCAGGACATGCCGGTGCTGCTCGCGGCAGCCGCAGCCCTGACCGAGCGGGTGCGCATCGTTCCTTCGCTCTACGTGCTGCCCCTGCAGTCGGAGGTGGCGGCAGCCAAGCAGATCGCCTCGTTGGATGTGCTTTCTGCCGGCCGGTTGACGGTCGGCGTCGGCATTGGCGGGCGCGACCAGGACTATCGGGCCGTCGGTGCACCCCTCGAACGCCGTCTGCAACGGCTCGACGCCGGCGTGGCGACCATGAAGCGCTGCTGGCGCGGCGAGGAGCCGGTGCCCGGCGTGGGCCCTGTCGGGCCGACCCCGGTGCAGCCGGGTGGCCCGCCCCTCTGGGTCGGCGCGATGGGGCCCAAGGCCATCCGACGTGCCGCCGAGTGGGCAGAGGGGATCTACGGCTTCTGCCTGAACGGCGATCCCGCACCGGCTCATCAACAAAAAAATCTCTCGACTGAGGCCTGGGCCGAAGCCGGACGCGACGGCAAGCCGTATCTCGTGACCGGCTTCTGGTACTCGCTTGCGGGCGATGCCGACCAGCGGCTCAAGCAGTACGTCTACGACTACCTGAAGATTGCGGGTGACGCGGTCGCGCGACTCATTGCCGATACAATGACCTGCTCGACATCCGATGCGGTACGACGCGCGCTCGACGAGCTGCAAGCGACGGGCGTGGACGAGTGCTTCCTCGTGCCGGCCACCCCGGAGTTGGTGGAGATCGAGCGCCTGAGCCGACTCGTGGCCTGAAGGGCAGAGGCCGCTTGCAGTCCGACCCCGGCCCGCATCACCATGCCCGCCAGTGGGGCTGCGCGCGGTCGCGGTCGCGCTTGCAGCTTGGCCCCGGCCTGCGCCACGACGTCGGCGGCGGGACTGCGCTGCTCGTTGCTGCGGTCGTGCTTGCAGTCCGACCCCGGCCCGCGCCACGATGCCGGCGGTGAGACTGCCCGCGATCGAACCGATGCCGCCGCACGTCGCGGGGCTCGTGCCCTGGCTCGGCGCGGGGCACCGCCTGCTGCGCAATCCGACCGCGTTCTTCCGCGACGCACGGGCCCGCCTCGGCGACACCTTCGTGGTCGATGCCCTCGGCTGGCGCCTCTTCTGCGTGTTCTCGCCGGCGGGCGTGCGGCGTCTCTACGAGCTGCCCGAGCGGGAGGCCAGCTTCGGCCTCGCCACTTTCCAGTTGATCAAACACAAGGTACCTCACGAGCTCCTCGCCGGAAGGCGCAACAGTCCACATCAGCTTTTCGGAAGCTCCGACGTCGAGCGCTATCTCGGGAATCTCGAGCGGGCGGTGGCGCTCGAGATCGACGAGTTGGGCCCAGCCGGGACGTTCGAGATCTTCAGCCGCATGCGACGACTCGGGCACCGGCTTGGATTTGCTTCGTGGGCCGGGCCCGAGGCCGCGAGCCCGCGCACTCTCGACCGGTTGATCCCGCTCTACGACCGGATCGACACCTCGGAATCGTTCGTGCACCCGCTGCGAACCGCGCTGGTGGAAGCGACCGGCAAACGGCACGAGCGGCGGGCTCTGCGCGAAATCGAAGTCGTCATCGGCGAAATCCTGGCCGAGCGCGAGGGCATGAATACCGCCGGCGATTTCCTCGATCAGATCCGGGAATCGTATGCGGACCTGCCGGCGGGCGAGCGCGAGCGCGGCATCGCGCGCGACGTGGTCATGCTGCATCTGGGCGCGCAATCGAATCTCTACGCAGCACTGGCCTGGACGCTCGTGAACATCCTGCTCCATCCCGACCTTCACAACCGTGTCGCGGCCGGCGATGACGATCTGCTCGAGCGCTGCGCCAACGAGTCGATCCGCATGGCCCAGCGCTCGATCACACTCCGTCAAGTACTTGTACCGGTCGAAATCGACGACGGACACCGGCGTCATGTCGTGCAGCCCGGAGCGATGATCGCGACCATGCTCTCGGTCACCAACACCGAGGCAGCGCCCGGCCTCGAACACTTCGACCCCGACCACTACGAGGGGCGCCGACTGGCCGATTCAGTTGCGCTACCGGCGCGCGAGTTGGTCAGCACCTTCGGCCACGGCCGCCATTCGTGCCCGGCGCAACGCTTCGCCATCTCGGCGATCCGCATCGCCCTGCGCCGCCTGCTCGAGCGCTACACGATCGAGCCCCTCTTCCGCGAAGCCCACCCGCTGCCACGCCAGCTCGGCGCGGTCGCACGCGCCGACGCGCCCTGCCCCGTGCGCTACCGCGCGCGTGCTGCCGGCGCGTCGTCGATGCGCTGAAGGGTGTCAGGAAAGCGAAGGTCAACCCGGCGCCATCCCTCGCGTGCTCTTGGTCCATCGTCCATCCGCTGAAGGAATCTTTCCGGACGATTGACTCGGTGCCAGAGCTCGCGTGTGCTTCGGGTAGCTCGTCCAACCGCTGAAGGAGTGACCCGCGCGCCCCCAGCGCGCCGAGTCGAAGCGGGCCGCCTTCGCTGCCGACGTGCGCGGCCGCGTCAGTCTGGAGCCCGCTCGACGCCTTCGAGAACGATCGCCTGCACGGGCGAGTCGTCGAGATCGGACGGGGCTACGAGAACGATCCGTGCTGCGGTCGAGGGCGGAATTTCTGCGCTCGCCGCTCCCGTGCCGGGCGCTGCCGAACCCCGACCGAGCCAGCGTGCACTCGCGCCAGCGCGTGCCACCAGCCCTTCGATCGCGAGCGGCCCCGGCGTCGGTCGTCCGAGCAAGAGCGCGTTGACGATGCCGTCGCGCGCCGTAAAGCGCACGTCCAGACCTGAATCCGTGCGCCCCTCGGCCTCGACCCAGGGGCGCGTCCGGTAGATCGCCTCGCCGTGGGTGCGTAGAAACGCACCAAGCCAGCGCAGCCGCTCTGCCTGCACCTCGGGAATCGTGGCGTCCTCGCCGCGTGGCCCGACGTTGAGCAGCAAATTGCCGTTCTTGGCGACGATGTCGGTGAAACTGGTGAGCAGTTCCTCGCGCCCGATGTGGTCTTCTGGACGAGAGAGGCGATTGTAGCCGAAACTTTTGTCGATACCGCGGACGCATTCCCACTTTTCCGGCCGTGCCTCGCGGAACGAGGCATATTCGGGCGTGCGGGCGTCGAAGTGCGGTGGCTTGGGCGGCTGCAGGGTCGCGCCACCCTCGACGCGCGCCAGCAGGCGCGAGAGCATCCAGTCCGCCGCGTAGCGGATCGGCCTCGAGCGCAGCGCCGAGGTGATCCAGCTCCGCGTCAACCAGCGGTCGTTGACCACACCCTCGGGCACGGCGTTGTAGTAATCGGCGAAGAGCCGGTTGAGTGTTGCCTGGTCGGTCGGCCAGGCGATGTCGTTCCACAGCACGCTCGGCTCGTAACGCTCGATCAGCTCGCGCACCTGCGCATCGGCGTAGGCCGGATAGTCGCCTCCCGGAACCGAGCACATGACATCGCCGAGCGTGGCGAGCGGCATCGGCTCGAAGGTCCAGTCGAGGCCGCCCGAGTAGTAGAGGCCGTAGCGCAGGCCACGCGCACGGATGGCCTGCGCCATCTCGCCGACGAAGTCGCGGCTCGAATTCCAGCCCGGCCGATGCGGGTTCGGAACCCGCGTCGGCCAGTGGCAGTAGCCGTCGTGGTGCTTCGTGACAAGGACGAAATAACCTGCTCCCGAGCCGGCGATGAGATCGGCCCAGGGTGCTGCGTCCCAGCCGGCGAGCGCCTGCTCCCAGTCGTCGCGAAAGGCCGCGTAGGGACGCTCGCCGTAGTGCTCGCGGTGGTACTTCGCGACCGGACTCCAGGGGAAGCGCAGCGAGTTCTCGTACCACTCCGAATATGGCGAGAGGGGCTGCATGCGCCAGTACTCCTCGCGCAGCAACTCGTTGATGTCGCGCTCGCGCGGCGCGAACGCGGGCACGGAGGCGAGCCCGACGTGCATAAAAATCCCGAGCTTGGCATCGTGATACCAGTCGGGGACGGCGTGGGTGTTGAGACTCGCGACGGTCGGCTCGAAATGCGGGGACATGGTCCGGGCAACAAAGCCTGCGACTTGCCTTCCTGTCCAGCATCCTCCCTCCGCCGATCGACCGAGTGCGTCAGCGGGGCCCCCTGTGGGCGGGCCTCCTTGCCGCAGCGAGGGTTCACCGCTTCTCCGCGCCGGCGCGGTTCTCGGCTTCCGCCAAGCCTGCATCCGAGGCGGGCTCCTGCGGCGCGCGGCAAGCATCGCCTGCGTGGGGTCGGTGGCAGCCGACACCTCTGCCAAGCCTGCATCCGATGCGGACTCGTGGCCGGCACGCGAAGGCATCGTCTGCATGCGCCGGATGCCCGCCTCGGCCTTCCGCCAAGGCTACATCCGATACGGGATCGTGCGGCCCGCGGCAGGGATCGCCTGCGTGGGCCGGTGGCCGCTACCGCCAGCGCTACATCCGATGCGTGCCCGTGCGGACCACGACGAGTATCGCCTGCGTGCACCCGGTCCCGTTCGCGCAGGCTATACAACCGATGCGCAAATCGGGTTAGGGTGGGCGCGTGTCGATGCCGGCGGGCCCACCCCGGAGCGGGCGCCCTGGTGCGCCACGTCGCCTGCGCGTGCTCTTCCTGTGCACGCGGCTGCCCGCGCCGCCGCGACGCGGCGATCAGGTGCGATCCTTTCATCTGCTGCGGGAACTCGCGATGCGCCACGACATCACCTGCGTGGTGGCCCCGCTGGGCCGGCCGCGGGCGGAAGACCTGGTCGCGTCGCGCGCTCTCGGCGTCGAATGGGTCGTGCATCCCGTTGATGTCCTCGATCTCGCCCGTGCGGGCCTCGGCGCCGCGTGCGGCCGGGATGCCGCGCAAGCGCTCATCCATGCCGGCCGACGTGCCCGTCAAGTAGTGCAGGAGCGCCTGGCGACCGGGGACTTTGATCTGGTCCACGCCCAGCTCGTTCGCGGTGCGGCACTGCTCCCCGACGGCGGGCCGCCGCTGGTCCTCGACCTGGTCGATGCGCTCTCGGCCAACATGCGACGGCGCGCGGCTTTCGGCGGCGTTCTGGCGCCCCTGCTCACGGTCGAGGCTGCGCGCCTGGCCCGCCGCGAGCGCGCACTGCTGCAGAGAACCACCGCGGCGATCGTCGTCAGCCACGCAGACCACGCTGCGCTGGGCGGAGACGCTCGCCTGCACGTCATCCCCAACGGCGTTGATCTTGAAACCTTTGCCTGGCAGGAGGGGATACGCGAGGCCGGCCGGATCGTGTTTGCCGGCAACCTCGGCTACTTCCCGAACGTCGACGCGGCCTGCCGGCTCGCGACGCGGATTCTGCCCGAGATCCGCCGCGAGCGGCCCGACATCGAGCTGCGGCTCGCCGGGGCGCGACCCACTCGTGCCGTACGCAGGCTCGCACGCCACGCTGGGGTGACCCTGGCCGCCGACGTCCCCTCGCTCGCCACCGAGCTCGCTCAGGCAACCCTCACCGTCATCCCGATGCGCGCCGGCTCGGGAATGCAGAACAAAATTATAGAGGCCATGGCCGTCGGCACACCTGTCGTGACAACCCCGGCGGCCGCCGCAGCCTGCGGCGCTCGACCGGGCGTCGATGTGCTCGTGGCCGAGGATGACGCCGGCCTCGCCCGGGCAGCGCTGGCACTGCTCGCCGACCCTCCGTTCGCGCGCGAGATCGCTCGCACAGCGCGCCATCACGTCGAGACGCAACCCGGCTGGACCGCTGCGGCCCGCGCCGTCGAGGCGCTTTGGTGGGCAGCGGCCAGGAGCCTCTCCAACGAAGGGCCATAGCCCCGTTTGCTGCTTATGCTTGACGGCTGGTTCGCGCGGGCCCCCGTGTGGCGCGACAAGCTGAAGCACGCCCCCCTCGCCTGGAATGCGCACGATTGAGGGCTCAGGCGGGCTCTCGTCTCACGCTTTCACCCGTGAAACCTGAAGTGGCAGCTGCCTCCGGGATTGCGGCGCCCTCGAGAGGGGCGACCGCCATGCCTGGCCGACATCCCTTCAGACAAGAACTCATGTGGGCCAACTCCAGGCGACAGCCAAACCCCGAGCCCCACGGTGCGCACCCGGTTCGGCACGTACCGCCGGGGTGCTCAGGGACTGATCCGTGCGCGACGGGTCAGCGGCGAACGGCGGCTGTGAACCGTGGCGCCGCGGAGCGAGTCAGGGCACCACGGAAGTTGTCCGAGACGGTCATAAAATTGATGAACTCGTCGGGCGCGGCTGGGTCCACGAGGTCGCAGTGGGGCGTCGCCGGATTGCAGCCGACATCGAAGCTGAAGGTGTGGTTGCCGTTCAGAGTGCAGACAGCCAGGTCCAGCTGATAGACCAGGTCCCAATACTGGTTACAGAAGTTGCCTTCCTCTCCCAGGGTGGGAATGCCCGCTGGGCAGTTGCGAGCGGCAACGTCCTCGCTTGCCGAGAGGAGGTTCCAGCCAGCGGGCAGGGCGATGTTCGCGATCGACACCAGGTAATACTCCTGGGACTCGGACATATTGACGGCAGAAGGATCGTTGTCGCACAATCCCGCGAGTCATGTCAAGCAGTTTCTTTGCAGGATAGGGCCTCGGAGCCCTGGGCGTCTTCCCCTTCCAGTGGAGCGACGGGTAGGCGGCTCCGCCGACGGCGACGGATCACCCACCCCGCTCGACGAGGTTGGTGTCGAGCGGGATGCGCGCGGGCGGGCGCTCTACGTGGTCCCTGCCGGCACGAAGGCGACCTCGGGGTCGGCGTCCGCGAGCCTTGCGATCTCGCCGGGCACCGACGACGGCTCGCGCTCCGGGCCAAAACAGAGCAGGACAATCTCGGGGCCTGTGCCGCGCAACGCCTCGGGCAGCGCGAAGGTCTGCTCCAGCCCGGTTCCGACCAACGCCGTGTAGGGACCCACCTGCCAGCGCCCCGTCGAGCCTGCCGGGCGCGCGGCGACCGCACAGCCCGATCCCGGCGCGGAGCCCGCGATCACGAACACCGGAGCGCCGTCGCGACAAGGACTGCCGTCGGCGCTGCAGGGCTCGGTTGTCGGCAGTGGCCCGGGCTCGTGCACCGGCGGCTCGGCCGGCCCCGCCTCGACCACGACCCCGTCGGCGGTCGTCAATCCCACCGGACAGTACTCGATCGCCTCGACTTCGATGCAAACGTGCTCGTTGCGGACCCGCGTCAGGATCACGCTGTCGGCCGCGCCGGCGGGGCCGAGTCCGGTCGAGCCACTGCCACCGCACCCGAGGAGATCTGCCGCAAGGACAAGGGCAAGGCCGGCAAGTGCGAACGTCTTCCCGATCCGATTCTTCACGCGGCTCTCCTCATGATGGCGTCACCGTCGCCAGCACGTTCATGAACTCGGTGTCCTTCGAGGCCGTCTCCGCGAACCGCTCGACCAGCGCTTGCAGGGCGGCATCGAGCGCAGTCTGGAACTCGGCGATCCGGGCGCGTTCGATGTTGAGGTAGTGGTTGCGCAAATGACTGCCGGTCGCGGCCTCGGGCAACGCCACGCGGTCGATCAACCCCTTGGCGAAGAGACCTGCAAATTGTTGCGCTACGACGCGCCGCTCGTCGCGTCCCAGAGCTTGAAGATGACGGCCGAGACGGCGCACCCAGCCCTCGCGGATCTCGATCAGGCCGTGCTGCAGCAGTGCCTGGACAGCCTGGGTGTCGAGTGCGGCCTCCTCCTCGCCGCTGCGCTGGCGACGCTTGCCATCGCGCCGCAGCTCTCGCCGCCAGCGCGACTCCGCGATCCATTTGCCGTCGTCGGGCAGCGCCGCCATGGCGCGCGCGGTCCGTACCGCCAGCGCACCGTCCTGGACCTCGCCGGGAGGGGCCTCGACCAGAAACGCGCGGTCCAGTTCCCGGGTCATGGCGCGCGTCATGCGGTCCCGCCAGAGGATCGCGAGCAGCGGTTGGGGATCCTCGCCGCGCACGGCGGCAAGCTGGCGGACCAGATCCTCGCTCGGAAAGCGCTCGCCTTTTTCGATGTAGCTCAACATCACGGGCTCGACGCGACCGTCGAGGGCCTCGGCGGTGAAGCGCCGCAGCGAGCGCCGCTGGCCGCGGGCTTGGCGCGTCTCGTAGAAGACGTCGCCGATGGTCCGGGGCTTCAAGGCCGCTTCCCCACGGCCCGAGTAAGGCGACATCGCCCCAACGGGCGACCGGGACCCCACCGCGCCTCTCCCCCTGGCTGGGCCGCACTCTCTGCCGCCAGCCTCTCGGAGACCTCGACCCAGGCCCGCTGCCGGGTCCGGGATCGGCCGCTAGTTTTCTCAAAGGGGGCCATTGTGTTCACTCTGTCTGTGATTTAGTTACACTCTATTAGTGAACAAAACAAGCCTACGCAAGACGATTTGGCGAGGCGAGTCGGGAGCTTCCGCGACTCCGGCGCGCGACTTCGTCTGCGGGGGCAGCCTGCAGACATGTCTTGACGAGGCCTCGCACGACGCCCTCGTCGGGCATAGGGTCTGAACGGAAGAGAGACGAATGGACCATCCGATGAACGACAAGTTTTCACGACGGGAACGAGAGGGCCTACAGCCCGAGGCCTCCAGGATCGCTTGGCGGCATCTCGCCGCTACAGCCGCGTTGGCCGCGTTGGTCGCGCTCGGCACGGCAGGCTGCACGTCCTCGGGCTCGGGCGGAGCGCCGCCGCCGGGCCAGCCCAACGGCCGGCTCGCGCGCTTCGAGGACTGCGACGACCTCCTCGCCACGGTCCGCCAGGATGCCCGGCTCAAGGTCTCGATCCAGGCCGACCAACTCCGGGAGCAGAGCGTCTATGTTCGCGAAGGCGGCGGGGGGCCACCCATCTTTGCCCCGGCCCCCGAGCCACAGCCGGTCGATGACGGCGCTCCCGATGACTTCACCGACACCAACGTGCAGGTTCCCGGCGTGGACGAGGCCGATATCCTCGAAACCGACGGCCAGCGAATCTTTCTGCTACACGGCAACGAGTTGATGGTGCTGGCGGCCTGGCCGCCGGCGGCACTCGCGGTGTCGAGCCGACTCACCATCGAAGGTTCGCCCACGGGTCTCTTCGTTACCGGCGACCGGGCTGCGGTCGTCTCGAGCATCTGGGACGACGGCCGGCTGGGTGGCGACGACAGTTGTCGCGGCCTCGGTGGTCCGCTGCCCGGGCCCATGCTGATCGACGGTGGCATAGGAGCGCCGATCGCCTGCGGCACTCCCTTTACCAAACTTACGCTTGCCGATCTCTCGAGCGGCACGCCGCGCGTGACCCGCGAAGTCTACATCGAGGGTTACTATTCAGGCGCCCGGCGCCACGGCGACGCCGTCCGCGTGATCACGCAACGCGGCTGGGGCAGCCCGATCACGGTGCCGGAGCCGTGGGTGACGATCTGGGGAGCCGAGCCACCGATCGACGAGGCCGCCTTCAAGGCGCGGGTCGATCTCTGGGAGGAACAGGCACTGGCGGCGATCGATCAGAGTTCGCTCGATGGCTGGCTGCCGGCGATCGGTGAATCGAGTCCGGGGGGTGGCCTCGGCGAGAGCGCGCTCGCCTGCGCCGACGTCCACATCCCGGCCGCGGGCGTGGGCGAGGACGGCTCGTCCACGATCGTCACGGTCGATCTCGACGACCCCGCAGCCGAGATCCGCTCGACACTCGTGATGGGTGGCGCGAACACCATCTTCGCGGGCCTAGACACGCTGGTGCTGGCGAGCCCGCAGTGGGGCGCCTTCGCGCAAGGCGAGGAATCGGACCGCTCGGCGCTGCACCTCTTTGCGCTTGCAGGCTTCGAGACGAACTATCTGGCGTCGGGCTTTGTGGCGGGGCAGACCCCCTCGTCGTTCGCCCTCGACACGGCGGGAGGCATCCTGCGGGTCGCCACCACCGTCACCTCACTCGAAAACTCGGGCACGAGCACCCAGACCTCGAACCGGATCACCACGCTGCGCCCCGCGGGAGAGAGCCTCGAAGTCGCCGGCGCCACGCCCGACCTCGCTCCCGGCGAGCGAATCTTTGGAGTACGATTCCTCGGCGACCTCGGCTATCTCGTGACCTTCCGTCAGGTCGATCCGCTCTTCGTGATCGACCTCGCCGATCCGGCGGCACCAACCGTGCTGGGCGAGGTCGAGCTGCCCGGCTTCAGCGAATACATCCACCCGCTGGGCGACGGCCACCTACTGACGATCGGGCGCGACGCCGACGAGACCGGCCGCACCCGCGGTGTCGCTCTTCGGATTTTCGATGTGACGGACCCAACCGCGCCGCGGCTCGACCATCTCGAACTCCTTCCCGGCGAAGGCTGGACGCCGGCCGAGACGGATCATCTCGCCTTCACCTACGACAGCCGTCTCGGACTGCTGGCCCTGCCCTTCAACCGCTGGCACCCGAACTGGGCGGCCTCGCTGCTCGTCTACGACGTCGATCCGGACGCAGGCTTCCGGCAGGTCGCCGAGATCCTCGATCCGGGACCGGTGGACGGTCCCGAGTGCATCACGTCCGCTGTCGTCGTGTGTGGCGCTCAGGCCGAGATGCGGCGCGGCCTCTTCATCGAGGACCATGTCTACGCCTGGAGCACGGCCAGCCTGCGCACCCACGCGCTCGCGGATCCCACAGCACCGGTCGCGGTGGTGCCGCTGCCGGACCTCTACGGTGGCGGCCCCGAGCCCGCCGTCTTCTGATCGGGCGCGATCCCCCGGGGCGCCAGCGCGCAGGTCGGCACCCACCTCGTGCTGGCCTGCGCGAGGAGCCGCGGGCGGAGTGGAGCCTGGCTGTCAACTACATTATGTTCAGCATTCGGATCGCGCAGGAATTCGCTGTGGACCGGCACCTCTCCTGCGGCCGGATCGAACCCACGGGACCCCATCCGCGAGGGCACCTGTGGGGCGCGCCCGCGAGGTGGACGACCGCCGTCATCGACATTCGCACCCGGGCCGGGTGGCCGGTCGATCTGCGGCGACTTCGGCAGACGAGCGCCGTGCCTGCCGCTCTGGCCGCCCCTGAATCTCACGACGGATCGCGACCCAGCAGCCTTTCGAGACCGTGGTGGATCGCCAGGATCTCCCGGCGAAGCTCGTCGCGGTGGGTCTCCGGGCGGTGGGCGAGTTCTTCGAGAGCGTCAAGCGCCTCGCCGAAGGTACGAATCTCCGCAGCCGCCGCGGCGTGCGCCGGAGCGCCCGCCCCCCGCGCAGGGCCAGCCTTCAGCCGCCGCAAGGAATCGACCACGATCCCCGAAACGCCGGCAAAGAGCCCGATTCCGACGAACATCAGCAGCACGGCCGAGAGACGCCCGCCGACGGTACGTGGCGAGAAATCGCCGTATCCGACCGTCGTCACCGTGACGAGCGCCCACCACAGGGCATCCGGGGCACTCCGGATAGTCGCATCGGGGTGGCTGCTCTCGAAGTAGAGCACGCTGACACAGGCAAAAATCACCGAGACCATGACCACCAGAAGTGCAACGACAAAGAGGCCCTCGCGACGGTTCTCGCGGATCTCTTCGCCGATCAAGGCGATCGACTTGAGCGCCTTGGCCACTCGGGCGACCCGTGCCAGACGAGCGAGGCGCACGACTCCAACGGCATCGGGGATCGACGAGAGGAGGTCGATCAACCCGAAGGGCATGAGATAGAAAGCGGCGCTTGTCCCGTATTCGGCCCGAACCGGACGCCAGTGACGCTCGCGCCAGCCGCGCCACGATCCCGCCTCGATCAGATCGAAGAGAGCGTCGGAGAACAGGTAGCGGCCGATTCGCCTCTGACGGCTGGCGGCGCCGAGCTGCCCCACGAAGTCGAGTGCAAACACAAAGCAGACAAAGTCATCGAAGAACCCGAGCAGGATGGCGGGCTCGCCGTCTGGTCTGAGCAGGAGCAGACGGCCCATCATCATCGCCAGCGACAGGATCGCCAGAACTGTGAGACCGTGCTCGACCAACCGCGGGCGCGCTGCCCAGCCCGGTGCGCTATGGGACATCGGCACGTGGCGCCGATAGCAGAGAGCCCCGCCAGCGACACGCGCGCGGGCTTGTCACTGGGGACCCCAGGCGACGTCTCCCGCCGCGGCCCGGCACCACCCGCCACGTCGGGCCGACCCGATCGGCAACGCTCGTGGCGTTTTCTGCGCCATCTCATCGTCCTGACCCTGCTCACCCTGCCCTTCTGGATGACCGACCTCGATCTCCGGGCGGCGCGGCTCTTCCACGACTCCGCACTGCCGGGATCACCCTGGCGCGGTGAACACAGCCGCCTCGTCCTTGCGCTCTACGCTGCCGCCCCCTCCCTCGGCGTGGCCTTTGCGGCACTGGGCATCGGCTGGATCGCGCTGGGACTCGCACGCCCCGAACGTCGGCTACGCACCTGGCAAGGACTGGCCCTGTTGCTGATCCTCGCAACGGGACCGGGCCTTCTCGTCAATGATATTTTAAAGGAAACCGTGGGGCGACCACGGCCGCGCGATATCGTCGATTTTGGCGGACGGGAGACCTATCTCCCGCCACTCCTGCCGGGCGAGACACTGGCGGGCACGTCGTTTCCCTCGGGTCATGCGGCTGCCGGGTTCGTCTGGCTCGGCCTCTACCGCGTCCTGCGCCGCCGCGAGGTGATCCGGGCCCGGCTGGCGCTCGGCTTCGGGCTGGCGGCGGGAACCCTGATCGGATGGGTGCGCGCCTCGATGGGCGGTCATTTTCTATCCGACGTACTCTGGTCGGCAGCCTGCGTCTGGGTGAGCGCGTGGCTCATCTGCGACGTGCTGCTCGAATTGCCGGCCCGCGAGCAAACCCCGGACCCCGTCCCACTGGCGCGCACGGGCAGGCGGCTCGCCGCATTCGCGGTCGTGGCGCTCGGCCTCCTCGTCGTCGAGCCGCGCCACAAGGAAGTCCGGCTCGAACTTTTCACCGACGCGACCGCACCCACGCGACGCCTACGCTTGCACAGCGTCGGTGCCGATCTGGTGCTGCACCCGGTGGCTCCGCGCAGCGGGGCGGCGGCGTGGATCTACGGTTTCGTCGAGGGCGTGACGTGGGCCGGTGGCCGTTTCGAGTTGACGCAGAGCCGCGGCAGCGAGCCCGCGGGCGAACTCCACGTCGAGGTCTCGGCACGCGGCCTGATCGGCCCGGCGCACGGGAGGGTTGATCTGCGGATAGACCCGCGCGCCTTCGACCGGATCGAGATCCAGACCGCCAACGGCTGTGTCCGGCTGCTCTCGACGCCCTGCGCCACGCCACCGGGCGCCGCGAGGGAGCACTGCCAGACGATGTCCCCGGAGTTCGCTCTCACAGGCACGGCATCCTGCGGCGAAACGGGCTGAGCCCGCTGACGCGGCGGCCGCAACCCAACCTCCCGCCGCTGCGGTACCGCGCCCTGCCAAGAGACGGAATAAGCCCACACCCCCGCCCAGCCTTGACCGCGCACCGCACTCCCGGCAGGCAGGATAGGATGAAGAAGCACCCTCGAAGGATGCCTGTCCCCGCCACTCCGACCGGTCAGATAGACCGCCGCACGGTCCTGCGCGGCGCGCTGGCAGGGGCGGGCGCGCTGATCGCCGGTCACGTCGTGACCGCCTGCGGCTCGGTCGCGCCGGGGCGCCCCCTATTCAACTTTGACGCACTCGGCCCGCTCGGCGAACCCGATGCCAACGGCGTCCGCCTGCCGCCGGGCCTGACCTCGCGCATCGTCGCACGCTCGGGTGAGGCGCCGCTCGTCGGCGGCAATTACGTCTGGCACGGCTCGCCCGATGGTGGTGCCACCTTCGCCACGCCCGACGGCGGCTGGATCTACGTCTCGAACAGCGAACGCTTCGACGTCGGCGGCGTGGGTGCGCTGCGCTTTGGCCGCGACGGCACGCTGCTCGACGCCTACCCCATCCTGACCGGCTCAACGTTCAACTGCGCCGGTGGCCCGACGCCGTGGGGCACCTGGCTCAGTTGCGAAGAGGATTTCATCCAGCAACGCGGGCGCGTGATCGAATGCGATCCCTTCGGCGTCGAAGCACCGATCGAGCGGCCTGCGCTCGGGCTCTTCGTTCACGAAGCCGCTTGCGTGGATCCACGTTCGGGACAGGTGTACCTGACCGAGGACGCGCGCAACGGACGTTTCTATCGCTTTACATCGGCGGCGCCCGACGCTGGGCCCGATAGCACAGCGGCGGGCAAGCTCGAGGTGGCTCGCGTCGAACGGGTGGATGGTGTGCCCGAGGGTGCGGTGGAGTGGCTCGAGGTGCCCGACCCGCAGGCCAGCACGACGCTGACCCGGTTGCAGGTCCCCGAGGCCACGGCCTTCGACGGTGGCGAGGGCATCTGGATCGAGAGTGGGCTCGTCTACTTCGCGACCAAGGGCGACAACCGGATCTGGATCTACGACCCGGAGACGGCAACACTCGGGCGCCTCTACGACGCCTCATCCTTCGGGACAGCGGTCCTGACCGGTGTCGACAACGTCACGGGCAGCGGCGCCGGCGATATTCTGGTAGCCGAGGATGGCGGCGACATGCAGATCGTTGTCCTGACGAAGCGGGGTGCGGTGATCCCCCTGCTGCAGGTCGTCGATCAGCCGGCGTCGGAGATCGCGGGTCCGTCCTTCGACCCCTCCGGCACGCGGCTCTATTTCAGCTCGCAGCGCGGTGCGACGGGCGTGATCTCTGGCGCGACAGGCGGCATCACCTACGAAATATCTGGTTTCTGAAATGACAAAAAACTCCCCCCCTCCCTGGACGCCGCAGCAGGAACGCTTCGGCTCCGTCGTCGTGCGCTGGATGACGCGCATCAACGTCTGGCTCTTCCGCGCCAGCGGTGGCCGCCTCGGCAGCAGCTTCCGCTACGGTGCCCCGGTCTGTCTCGTCACCACGATCGGCCGCCGCTCTGGCCAGCCGCGGACGATCGCGCTGATCTATCGTGCCGAGGGCGACGACATCGTGCTGGTCGCCTCCAAGGGCGGCATGTCGCACCACCCGATGTGGTACTTGAACATGGAGGCCAACCCCGCCTGCGAGGTGCAGATCGGCCCGGAGACGCGCAAGATGCACGCCAAACGCGCCACGGGTGACGAGAAGCAAGCTCTCTGGCCGCGCCTCAACGCCCTCTACCCGGAGTACGACGACTATCAGGCCCGCACCACGCGCGACATCCCGGTGCTGATCCTGAGCCCGCGCTGAGCCTGCATCCGCTCGACGACCCGCGTCAGGCTCGAAATTAGCTGCGGGTCGCCTCTCGCGGCGCGCGGGAACCCGCAGCGCCCTCGCCCAACCGTCGCGGCCAGAGCTGGAGCACCGCCGGCAGCAGCACGATCGTCCCGAGCACACAGAGCGCCATCGTCGCCGCGGTGAGCACACCGAGATCGCGCACCGGACCGAAGCCCGAAATGACCAGAGCCCCGAAGGCCACCGCCAGCACCACCGAGGTCAGCACGATCGGTCGCCCGACGTCGAGCAGGGCAGAACCCACGGCGTCGTCGGCCCCACGTGCTTCGGCATCGCGCACAGCAAGCAGGAAGTGGATCGTGTCGTCGGTCGCGATCCCGAGCGAGATGCAGGCGACCAGCGCAGTGCCCATGTTGAGCGGCACCGAGAGCCAGCCCATCGCGCCGAAGAGCACGACCAGCGGCAGCAGATTCGGCAGTGCCGCCGCAATCGCAAAGCGCGGCGACCGCACCAGAGCCACCAGAATGGCCCCGATCACCAGGAGTGCGGTCAGGAGACTGCGCAGTTGGCCCCGCGCGATCTCGTCCGAACTACGGAAGAGCGAGAGGACGGTACCGGTGACGCGAGGTGAGAGATCGCCGATGGTCGCGTCGAGTTGGGTCTGGAGAGCCTGCGAGACCTTCGCGGCCTCGGCCGATGCAAAGACATCCGTGCGAACCCAGATCGCGGCCCGGTCCCGTTCCGGCGTCACGAGCCGCGTCAGGTCCTCGGCGAAGTTGCTCGATTCGTAGAGCAGGAGGAGCTGTGCTGCGGCAGCGGTGCTTGCGGGCAGCGCGGCCGGCAGGCTCTGGCGCGGCTTGTCCTCACCGAGCCAGGCGCGATTCATCTCGGCGATCAGATCGGCCACCGAGAGCGTCGCACGCACACCCGGCTGGGTCAGAGCAAATTCCTCAATGGCGGCCATGTGTCGCAGGACCTCGGGAGAAAGCACCCCGTCGGGGCGTCCCGCATCGAGCGTGACGACGAGCGGGATCGGTCCCGCCACCCGCTCCACCACTTCCAGCCGATCCCGGTTCGCCGGATGATCGGGCGCGAGGAAGGCCACGAAACTGGTGTCGACAGCGAGGCGGGTCAACCCTGCACCGAAGACCACTACCGCGAGCACGCTGCCCGCCACCAGAAGACGCGGCCGCGCCCGTGCGAGAGCGCAACAGGATTCGAGGAAACGATCGACCCCGTCCGGTCGGCGGAGGCCCGTCGACCGGGGTGGCCACCAGGCGTAGACCGCCGCCGGCACGAGCAGGGCGAAGAGCCCCGTCAGGCCGACCGCGAGTGCGGCCACCACACCGAACTCGCGAATGGCGGCGATCTGGCTCGTGGCGAGCGAAGCGAAGCCCGCCATGTTGGTCGCGGCGGTGAGCAGCGTGGGCCGCGCCACCGCGCGCAACGCGCGGGCTGCGCTGCCGCCCGGGCGCTCGACCTGCACCAGAAAGTGCATCGAGTAAGCGGTGCCGATCGCCAGCACCATCGACGGCACGATGGTCGAGAGCACCGACACGCTGTGCCCGAGCAAGCTCATGGCACCGAGCACCACGACCACCGCCCCACCGGCCGAAAGCAGCGGCAGCACGACCGGCAAGGGCCGGCGGAAGATCCGCAGCAGAAGGAGCGCCAGCAATACCAGCGTCACGCCCGTGAAGAGGCGCTGTTCCTTCTCCATCTCGCGGCCGACGTCAACCGTGAAAGCCGGATTGCCGCTGAGAACCAGCCGCTCGGGGCCGGGCGTCGTGCGAATGATCTCGCGCACCGCATCGACCAGCGACTGCTGGAAGAGCGGGTCGCCCGGGCGATCCTCGAGAAAGACCACGAGTGCTGCCGTGCGGCCGTCACTGCTCAGCAGATGCGCACGGTGGAGCGGGGAAGCACCGATCTCGGAGCGGAGGCGCGCCAGGGCCGGCCCTGGCGCCGGGGTCTCTTCCGCGAGGTCGAGCACCTCGACCGCGTCGCCCGAGCCATCAATCCAGCCGGCCTGCGCGATCGACCAGACCCGCACCACGCCCGGCACATGCTCGATCCGTTCACCCAGGTCTCGCAGCCGCCGCAAGCGGCCACGTTCAACCGCGTGCTCCGCGCCGATCTGGACCAGCACCAGGACATCGTCGCTGCCAAAAGTCGCGCGCGTCTCGGAGAGCACGCGCCCTTCGGGCGAACCGATATCGGTGAAGCGCTCGATCGAGGCCTCGAAGCGCAGCTGGCCGAGGCCCGGAGCCGCCGCGAGGACGAGCAGGGCGAGTCCGAGCAGCACCCATCCAGGCCTTGCTACGAGCCGCTCGGCCCAGTCGCCCGCGCGGGGGGACTCGCGGGGCGCTGGTCGCGGCGCGTCCGCCATCAGCTTCCGGCTGCCGCCGCCACGGCGGTGTGCGGCAACCAGTGCCGAGCGCGCCGTCGGGCAACCAAATCTTCGAGATTCGCAACCACCCGCCGCGCCACGTCCGGAGCGCGCCGCTCGAGCCCGTCGAGGAAATCGCCGGGGATGCTGAGCGCCTGCGCCGCCCCCGTGGCCACGATGGTCGCGTCCCGACGACCGCGCCAGAGCGCATCGCCGAGGCCGAAAGGTTCGCCCGGGCATACGGGAGGAGCGCCCTCGGCCTCCCCGATCGGCAAACCCTCGCCCGACGCCATCACCAGCAGGGATTGCGCCGGCTCGCCGCGACGCACGATGCGATCGCCCTCACGCACGCGGAAGAGGGTTGCGCGCGAGAGGAGAAGATCGATCTCGTTGCTGGTCAAGCCGGTGAACACCGCGGAGACCGACGCGGGTTCCCCGCCGAGCGCGCGCCGCAGCGTCAGGCGCAGCCGGTCGACGCCCTGGGTCGCCGCCGTCTCGGCATAGGGCGACCGTGCCCACACCCGCCCGAACCACTCGCGTACCGCGGGGTCATCGGGATGGGCTGCGGCCACGCGCGCCAGTGGCGAACGGCGCGCCGCAAACCCCTCGCGGTCGCCCACCAGCATGACCAGCGGCAGCTTGAAGCCGTAGGCCGGGTCGTTGAAGCCCGCCTCGTAACTGCGAAAGCCGAGGTGCTCGTAGAACGGGAGCTGGTGGGCCGTGCAGTCGCCGAAGTTGAAACGCACGCCACGCGCACGTGCCCAATCAAAGGCGGCCCGCATCAGAACGAAGACGGCACGACTCTGCCGGACGCGGGAATGCAGCATGAACCGACTGGTCGTGGCGATGGCACTACTCCCGAATCGGAGCTGCACCGGCAACGCATGCAATTTGCGCAGTACGGGCACCGGATCCGGCAGATCGGAGAGCAGCACCACGCGGAGACACCCGAGCGCCTCGTCGCCCTCCCAGACGACAAACGATAGTCCGTGCTCGTCGAGCGGATCGGTGAGCCGCCGCCAGCGGTGATCCGCTTCCGGCGTGAGAAGCTCGAGCTCCCGAACGTAGATCTCGTAGCGCAGGCGGTAGACGCGTTCGCGTTCGGCGGGAGTCTCGGCGGGGGCGACTCTCAGGCCCACGACGGGCGCTCGCCGCCGATCTGTCGGAACATCGCCAGGTAAAGATCCGCCACGACACGGGCCGCGTCCAGGACGGCCGCGGCATCGTCGCCGTCGGTGATGTTGCGCATGATCTGCTCCTCGATCTCGACGGTGTGATCTGTGTCGGCGGCACCGTGTCCGGCAACGAAGCGCACCGCCTCGGGTGTCGCCGCGAAGCCGGAACGAAGCTTCTCGCCCGCGAGCGTGCCGAGATCGGCGCCGACAGCCTCGAGAATGTACATCCAGCCGAAGACGCCGACCGGGTTGCCGTGCGTCGCGATGTTGCGGACGTAGCCCACCAGCGCCGCACAGGCCGGAACGGGCAAGGTCGCACGCACGTCCTCGGGGGCGATGCCCAACTCGCCCAGGTCGCGCAGTGCCCACTCGTCATGACCATGCTCGTCGCGCGCGTGCGAGAGCAGGTAAAGCGCAAGCTCTGGATGCGTCATCGAGAGACGTGACCCGGCCTGCGCCATGATGACGGGGCTGAAACCGGCGTAGTGCCAAACGTTCGTGAGATACGCGGCGTAATGCTCGCGCACCGCTTGTCCTTCGAGAACTCCGCGCAGAATGCGCGTCGTTTGAAGTTCCGCGCGCACCAGGGCGCGCAACTCCCGCAACCGGGGCATCGCTGCGGCGCCAGAGGCCGCCTCCCGTACCCGGACCACTCCACCTGCCACTCCCATCCACCCCTCCTCGCGAGTCCCTTCCAGGGGCCCGCTGGTCGGCGTCGAGCCTAGCCGAGGGCAACCCCCATCGGCAACAAGAATTGCCACCAAGGGAGCCCTTAGGGGTTTTCCCGAAGGTCGGACCTGCGCGGGGGGAGATGACCCCGGCCGCGATCCCCGGAACCATGGGCACGAGCCACCCCGGTACCCTCAGGGTACGGGCCACGACACTCGAGCGGGCCGGCTACCGGAACCGGGGGCACGGACCACCCGCAGAAGCGCCGGCGGAGTGAATCGGGATTGACTGCACCCTCCCCGCGGCGCGCAGGGGCGGGCGCCAACGGCTGGCGGTGCCGAGGCGAGGTTGCTTTGAGCGGGACCGGGGAGGTCCACCATGGCAGGAATCGAAGGCTACGGCGCACTGGTCACGGGAGGCGGCACGGGAATCGGGTACGCCTGCGCGGCCCGGCTCGCCGCCGATGGCGCTCGGGTGCTGATCTGCGGCCGCACCGAGGCAAAGCTCATCGAGTCCGCCGAACGCGGCAACCGGCTGGCCAGCCGTGGCGGACGGATCGAATGGATGGCCGCCGACGTCACCGACGAAGCGCAGGTCAAGGCCGTCCTCGATCGCGCCCAGGAGCTTTCCGGCGGGCGCCTCGACATCGTGGTCGCCAACGCCGGCGGCGGCGGCCTGCCGGCGCCTTACCACCTGCAGGACACCGCCGAGTTCGTGCGCGTGCTCAACCTCAACGTCCTCGGCACTTTCTTCTGCGTCAAACATGCCGTGCCGAAAATGGCCGAGCGCGGCGGCTCGTTCATCGGCATGTCGTCAATCGCCGGCCACGTCACGCACGTCATGTTCGGCGCCTACCCCGTCGCCAAGGCGGGCATCGAGCAGATGATGCGCAACGCGGCCGACGAGTACGGCGTACGCCGGATTCGCTTCAATGCCATCCGGCCGGGCTTCATCGCCACCGAGATGATGGACGTGGTCCCACGCGACAGCGCGACCTATGCGAGCTACATCGACAACACGCCGCTGGGCGACGTCGGGCAACCCGAAGATGTGGGCGAGCTCTGTCGCTTCCTCGCGGGGCCCGAGTCACGCTGGATCACGGGCCAGTGCATCAACGTCGACGGCGGCCACAGCCTGCGCGCCGGGCCCGACTTCTCGCACTTCCTGCGGCCTCATTTTGCGCCGGAGGTCTTGACCGGGCAACTGCCCTGAGGAACTCTGCGTGTCTTTATGGGACCACTGGCCGGCATCCGCGTTCTCGACCTCTCGGCGGTGGTCTCGGGACCGCTCGCCACCGTCCACCTCGCCGATCAGGGCGCCGCAGTCGTCAAGGTCGAACCGCGCGGAATCGGTGACATCCTGCGCTGGCTCGGCAGCAGCCGCGGCGGGATGTCGGGGTTCTTCCACGTCTGCAACCGCGGCAAGCGCTCGATCACCCTCGACCTCAGGCAGGAGACGGGCAAGGACGTGCTGCGGCGACTCGTCACGCAAAGCGACGTCTTCGTGCAGAACTTCCGGCCGGGAGTCACCGAGAAGATGGGCCTCGGCTGGGAGGACCTGAAACTCGTCAATCCCAACCTGATCTACGTCTCGATCAGCGGCTTTGGTCCGACCGGCCCGTGGGCCCACGACCGGGTCTACGACAATGTGATCCAGGTGACCTCGGGCATCGCGGCCTCGCAGGCGGATCAGGCAACCGGCGCGCCACAGCTCATCCGGCAGATCATCTGCGACAAACTGACCGCCCTCAGCGTGGCGCAAGCGGTGTCGGCCGCGCTCTTCGCGCGCGAGCGGGGCCATGGCGGCCAGCATATCCAGATCTCCATGCTCGACGTTGCGATCCACTTTTTGTGGCCCGACATGACCGACGACATCCTGCTCGGCGACGGTGTCGAACACCGGCCGACCCTCGCATCGGCCTATCAGATGCTGCCCGTGGCCGATGGCTGGGGCACCGTGACCGTCATCTCGGATTCGGAGTTCCGTGGACTCTGCCGGGCCTTCGGGCATGAGGAGGTCGCCGACGATCCCCGCTTCGCGACGCTGACGAGCCGTGCTGCCCACACGCCCGAGCTGCTCTCGACTCTGCTCGCCACGATCGTCCCCGTGGCCATGGGTCTCACCCGCGCCGAAGTCGAGGGCCGCTTGCGCGAACACGAGGTGCCCGGCGCCACCGTGCGGACGATCGCCGAGCTGCCGCAAGTGCCGCAGGTGCGCCACAACGGCATCTTCGTCGAGAACGAGCACCCGCTCGCGGGCCGCCTGCGCGAGACGCGCCCCCCTCCTCTCTTCGGCGCCACGCCCGCCGCCTGTGGCGGGCCGGCCCCAACGCTCGGCCAGCACACCGACGAAATCTTGCGGGAACTCGGGCTCGGCGAACAGATCGGGGCACTGCGCGCGGCCGGTGTGATCTAGTTCCGGCGCCCGAGACCGCAGCTCCCGCGCGGCGGCCGTGCGACAGGCGAACTCCTGCGGCCAGCCCGAAAGGAAGAGCCACCAGATGAGACCAGAGAGCTGCTCACCACCAGCGGAACGACCGCGGGGTTTCTTCGCGCAGTTCGGCAAGCCGACGGGCACTCTCGGCGCCGTGGTCGGCCAGCTCATGGCCTTGAAGAACGGCCCACGCAGCCGCTTCGTCCTCTCGCTCCTCGATCTGGCGCCGCACCATCGGGCCCTCGAAATCGGGTTTGGCCCGGGTGTCGACCTGGCCCGGGTGGCAGCACTGGTGCCCGAAGGTTCGGTCGCGGGCGTCGACCACTCCGACGTCATGCTCCGCCAGGCGCGGCGGCGCCTGAAGCGCACGGGTCATCTCGCCCGGGCCGACCTCCGCCTCGCCGGCGTGGCACCACTGCCCTTCGCCGATGCAGTCTTCGAGCGTCTGTTCTCGATCAACTGCGTGCAATCTTGGGACAACCTCGACGCCGCCACGCGCGAGATCTCGCGCGTGCTTGCGCCCACCGGCCGTGTGGCCATCGCCTTCCAGCCGATGTCGCGGGGTGCCACCGACGACAGCGCGCGCCGCAAGGCCGCAGAAATCGCCGATTCACTCGGGCGCGCCGGGCTGCGCGAGATCTCGATCTCGGAGCGCGCGCTCCGACCCGTGCTCTGCTGTTGCGTACTTGCCACGCGCTGAGAGTCGTCGCAGCATGCAAAATCAATAAAGCTCGCGGGGTGCTCTGCTGTTGCGTACTTGCCACGCGCTGCGAGGCCGAGGCGACGGCCCCGCTCATCCCGTGCTCCGCGGTGGCGTCCTCGCCACGCGCCGCAGGCGACCCGCCGGGGCGGACGTGCCCTCCCCCGCTCAGCCGGTGCGCTGCTGCGGCGTCCTCGCCACGCGCCGAAGGCGGCCAGGCGGGGATGCCCTGCTCGGCCGGTGCGCTACTGCGCCGTCCTCGCCACGCGCGGAAGGGTCCCAGGTGCCTCGATCAGCGCCCCGTCCACTTCGGCTCGCGCTTCTCGGCGAAGGCGCGTGGGCCCTCCTTGGCGTCCTCGCTCAGGAAGACCTGACCAAGGAGCGGGCCCTGCATCTTCCAGGCGGCGGCTTCGTCCATGCCGCGGCTCGAACGGATGATCTGCTTGCTGGCGGCGACGCCGAGCGGAGCATTCCTTGCGATCCGTGCGGCCATCTCGAGAGCCACCTCCGCGGCGTGGCCCGGCTCGGCGAGTCGCGCCACCAACCCCAGCGCGTGCGCATGATCGGAAGTGATCGGATCCGATGTCAATGCCATTTCCATCGCCACGCCGTAGGGGATCCGGTTCGGCAGGCGGAAGAGTCCGCCGCCCGCGGCAAAGAGGCCCTTGTTGACCTCGGGAATGCCCATCTTCACGCCGCGCGCCGCGACGATGAGGTCACAGGTGAGCGCGATTTCGAGACCGCCGGCCAGCGCGAAACCCTCGACTGCGGCGATCAGTGGTTTATTGCTGCCGTTGCGCAGGAATTGGTCGAAGCCCTTCGGCGGCCCCTCGGTCGCAAACGCCTTGAGGTCCATGCCCGCGCTGAAACCACCACCGGCACCCGTCAGCACGATCGCCGTGACCAGGGGGTCGGCGTCGGCCTCTTCGATCGCCGCGACCAACGCCGTGCCCAGCGCACTGTTGATCGAGTTTCGCGCCTCGGGCCGGTTCAGCGTGATCAGCCGGACGCGGCCATGAGTTTCCTGCAAGAGCACGTCGGACATTTCGTCCCTCCGCTCACTTCGGCGGCATGCGAATGCCGCCATCGACACGCAGCACGGCCGCATTCATGTAGTCGTTGGTGATGAGCTCGACGACTATCGAGGCGAGCTCGCCTGCGCTGCCGAGGCGATTCGGGAAGAGCACGTTGCGGCCGAGGTTCGCCTTGAAGGCCTCCGACGCCTCGCCCTGACCGTAGATCGGCGTGTCGATCAGGCCAGGCGCGATGGTGTTGACGCGAATCCCGACGGCCGCGAGGTCACGCGCCACGGGCAGCGTCAATCCAACCACGCCGCCCTTGGACGCC
>SXGS01680741.1_pt1 | contig 34675 bp, 25 predicted proteins | sample 3174681 | NCBI WGS metagenome assembly SXGS01 (sample SAMN11356861, study PRJNA531348) | freshwater metagenome | isolation source: freshwater sample F1-80 | place: China: Fuxian Lake, Yuxi | collected 2017-12-25
CGCCATCGGCTCTTCGATCAAATAGACTTCGCGTGCTCCTGCAGAAACCGCCGCTTCTTTTACGGCGCGTTTCTCCACCTGCGTGATTCCGTAAGGAACGCAGATGATGATGCGAGGACGGATGAAAGATTTTTTGTGACCAGTGGACTTCGAAATGAAGTACTTGAGCATCGAGCCCGTGACTTCGAAGTCTGCGATAACGCCGTCTTTGATGGGGCGAATCGCAACGATGGAGCCGGGCGTTCGACCCAACATCTCTTTCGCTTCCTTACCGACGGCGAGAACTCGGTTCTGCATGCCGCGATAATTTTTTTGAACGGCAACGACAGACGGCTCATCGAGAATAATGCCGCGACCTTTTGCATAGACGAGAGTATTGGCCGTGCCGAGGTCGATGGCGATGTCGTTGGAGAAGTAATCAGAGATCTTGCGCGTGAAATCCATTAAGACGCTCTCTTCGGCGCTCTCGTTTCGTAGCGGCCGACGTTTACTACAGGGTTAGATCTTAAGAGTTCGCTCTCAGTTCGTGTCACTCGAGTGAGCTTGGCATCGTTCCCAAGTGTAGAATATTTCGAAAATTTTAGGCCACCCACAAAACGAGAGTCAATCCATCATGTTACGGTCTTTAGCCTGCCACCTAGAATCTGCTGAGAGCCTCCAGTAAAACCAAACTGTGCGGCGGCGTTCAAAATTCGGTTTATCCGTTGCCATTTCTTGGTTTCGTAGATGACCATAGGTCCTCGAATGAGCGCCGAAGATGCTTTCCAAACACTGAAATCTTTCTTCGAAAGCCGCCAAGCGGCTCGACAAGCCCTTTCCACGATCAAAGAAGGCGTGGAGATTGGAATTGTGATCGGGGATCAAGTCGAGTGCGCCCTTTTCCGTAATGGCGAACAGCCCGTTGTCGAAGCGCGCCCTGCGCAAAATCCTGATGTAGTCTTCCATATTCGTCCTGAAAGCGTTTATGTGCTAAGCGGCAGGACCAAAGACGAGATCGGCGACATCGGTGTAAACATCATGAAAGAAGTGTTGGCCGGGAATATTCAGATCCGCGTCCCCGGTCGCTTAATGAATCTTTTGAATCGCGGCTACCTAGATATGCTCCGCCAGGGCGGAGCACCTGTGACAGCTTTTCTCGCTCGACACGGACTGACAAACATCACGAAGATCGTTGGCACCCTTAAACAGATGAAGCGTTGATTCCAAACTTTTGCTTCCAGCCGAGTTCGCGCTGGATATGAGCAAGTAAGGCAGCCTGTTCTTCTTGACGCCGCGAATCGCTCCATCCGAGTTCTCGTGCAAAAACTCGACTGAGAAGCCCAACGTAACTCAAACCATGATCGGCACGCGCTAAAAAGAGTGGAGATCGGCGCACGTAGAAGTCGATCAGATTCAAACACATCGTATGGCGAATGGCGTGACGAGCTTCGAGCGTCCAGAGTCTTTCGTCTGATGATTCTCCGATTGCTTGTGGCAATCGCTCTCCGTCTTCCAGAATCTTGAGCGCTTCGCCCGCGTGTCGGGAGATGAGCATTTCAATGGCATTCAAGTTGAGATCAAACTGTCGCGCCCATTGATTCGCGAGGCGATAGCTCTCATCCATTTTTGTTTCGGTTGCGAGAGGGTTCAAAGCTCGCTTCGTGTCGTTGCGGCCAAAGCGGACTTGCGATTCAAGATCGAACGACTCAAGCGCGGCTTCAACGCTTTGTTGGGCCATCAAACGATAGGTCGTGTACTTCCCGCCCGCAACGAACGTCACGTTGCGTGGATCTTTGATGATGACATGCTCTCGCGATGTTTTTGATTCAGTTTCCGCCCCATCATCGACGAGAGGTCGCACGCCGGCGTAGCTAGCAAGAATGTCGCTCGCCTGGAGTTTCGCACCAGGGAAGTATTCTGCGGCAACTCCCAAGAGATAGTGCACATCGTTTTCGTTCACGTTCACATCGTAGGGATCACCTGAGAAATCTGTGTCGGTTGTTCCGATCACGATCATTTCGTGACGAGGAATTCCAAACACGATCCGCTTGCCCGCCGCCATCACGATCGCATCGCTTAACTGCAAACGCTTGCGATCGAATGTGAGGTGAATGCCTTTTGTTGGACGTAAGATTTTCTTCCACTGCCCCAACAGTTTTGATGCGACATCATCCGTCCATGGACCAACTGTGCTGACGACGTGTCGACCTTTGATCCGCAGCTTGCGGCCCGTTAACTTATCCGTGCAGCTGATGGCGGAAACTTTTCCATCTTTCATCTCGGCACCATCGGCCGAGACGTAGTTAATGCACGAGGCTCCTTGCCGAACGGCTGAGCGCAGAGTTTCGAGAACTAAACGATCATCATCCATATACGCGTCCGAGTATTCGTACGCGCCGCGAAGGTTCCGTCTTTGAAGAAGCGGAAGCTTTGCCACCGCTTCTTCAGCCGAGAGTCGATCGTGAAGCTCAGGAGCTTCGAACATCGACAGTGCATCGTAGAGCCACATCCCTAGGCCCATCTTGAACATCCCGACTCGATCTCCTTTATAGAGAGGCAAAACGAATCTGAGCGGATGTACTAAATGAGGTGCAATTTCAAAAAGCAAACGACGCTCGGAGAGCGCTTCGAACACGAGACCGAATTCAAGATTCTCTAAATAACGAATGCCACCGTGGATGAGCTTACTTGAGCGAGAGCTTGTGCCGATGGCGAAATCGCGTGCTTCAACGAGCGCGACTTTCATTCCGCGCGACGCTCCATCACGCGCTACGCCGGCTCCGGTAATCCCGCCGCCGATAACGATGAGATCAAAGTTTTCCGTTTCGAGATCTTTGAGAATCGCCTCGCGATCATTCTGCGAGAAAGTGTCTGAAGCTCGAGCTTGGGAAGCGTTAGCAGCCATCGGTCATCCCTTCGTCGTCTTGATTTCGGCAATTGCGTCACCCAAAGGCTTTGGTGACCACTTCGCGATCGCGCGCTCAAGACGATCTGCGTCTGCAAAGAGAACACGCTGAAGATGTTTTTCGCGCGCCACTCGAACGGCGACTTCCGCGAGACTTTCTTCGGTCGCGGCATCGCGTGCTTCGATATGTTCAACCCAAAGAGTTTGAGTTTGTCCGCGGAAAAACAAAAACGGTTGGGCCATGAAGAATCCGGCAACGGCTTTGTTCTCACGCGCGATGAAACACCAACCTATTTTTAAGTAGTGTTCGAGAGCTTCGCGGCGCCATTTGACTTCCCACGAGCGAAACATGCGTTCGTTTTCATCAGGAACTTGTTGAACGAGTCTTTGCTCAGCGAAGGTGAAGACTTCTTCGATGTCTTTTGGTCCGAGAACTTGGAAGTCGAGCGTCAAGGCCGGAGTCCTTTTCTTGAGGGCGCTGGAGTCATCGAGAGTCGATCGTCAGGATTGAGTGAGCTCGAACGAACCCCGCGAGAATGTTTGTCAAATCGGGAGAATTCCGGGAATACTCGCAAAATGATTTCAAAGAACCTTACTCCGGTCAACGAGTTCAGCCCTCAGCTCTGGGAACACCTTTCCGCAACGATCAAGAAAGCCGCAAGCGAAGCGCGTGGTCCGAAGATCGCGGCCTTCGATGCCGACGGCACTCTTTGGGATGCCGATGCGGGCGAGACATTCTTCGACTGGCAAATTCACAACTCAGGTCTTAGCGATATGCCGGCCGACCCTTGGCAGCACTATCACGACTTAAAGAAGATCAATCCCATCACCGCCTACGTCTGGCTTGCTCAGATCAATGCAGGTCATCCGCTTTCGCAGGTACGGGCTTGGGCAAAGCAGTGCTTTGCTGAGCAAAAAAATTGGCCGGTGTTTGAGTCTCAGAAAAAACTTTTTGCACTCCTTCGTTCACTAGATTTTGAAATCTACGTGGTCACGGCTTCGATCAAATGGGCGGTTGAGCCGGTAGCGGGACTTTTCGGTGTCGACTTTGACCACGTTCTGGGAATCACGACGAAGATTGAAGACGGAAAAGTGGGAATGGAAGCTGTTCTCCCCATCACGTGGAGACAAGGCAAAGCAGAAGGACTTCTCGCAGCTACGGGAGGCATTCGTCCGATTCTTGGGTGTGGAAACACCTACGGTGATACGGCTTTGATCGAAACCGCAACCCACGTGCAGCTTGCGCTGACGACGCAAAATCAACCTGGCGGATTGTTCGAGGAAGAATCGAAGCTAGCGGTTGAAGCCGACCGTCGCGGCTGGCTTCGTCATAAATTCCGCGAATAAGTTTTAGCGCTGGTTCTAAAACTAGGGAGCCCGCCACCGCATTGAGCGCGGTGGCTTTCGCCTTATCCCCGGCGACCGATGATCGACTCGAGATCGTGAACCTCTTTCGGGCAGCTGGCCGTGAGGTTTTCACAACCCGATGGAGTCACGATCACGTTATCTTCGATACGAATCCCGATGCCGCGAAGCTCAGCGGGAGCATTCATGTCATCCGCAGGGATGTAGAGCCCTGGCTCGATCGTGAACGCCATGCCTGGCTCAAGCAATCTTGGCTCTCCGTTGACAATCGACATTCCTGCATCGTGAACGTCCATCCCCAACCAGTGACCGACTCCGTGTGGGTAATAACGTTTGAAGGCCTGTGAATCGATGAGGCTCTGGCGCGAGCCTTCGAGCAGTTTTAGATCGATCATGATGTCCGTAAGCGCGTCCACGGTCACTTCTTGGAGAGAACGGAACGGAATGCCTGGCTTGATTCGCGCGATCAGATCTTTTTGTAGCGCAAGGAGCGGATCGTAAACTTTCCGTTGGGCTGGCGTGAACTTCCCGTTGATGGGGAACGTGCGTGTGATATCGCCCGTGTACATCTGGTACTCAGCACCGGCGTCGATCAAGAGGAGATCGCCGTCTTTGCACGGTTGATCATTGAAGACGTAATGCAAAGTTGTCGCGTTCGCACCAGCCGCAACGATGGAGTTGTAGCCTTCGCGATCAGCGTTTTGCATATAGAAGCTACCGAGCAAGACCCCTTGCACCTGGCGCTCCGTGACTCCCGGTTTGGTGAAGCGCATCGCTTCGATGTGCGCATTCGATGAAATTTCGCACGCTTTGCGCATGACGCCGACATCGTAGAGCGATTTGAAGAGGCGCTGCTCACCGATCAATTCCCAAGCGTCGTGAACGGGCAAGTGCCCCCGACCCGAGCGACCGACGAGGACGCGAACTTCCGACAAAATGTTGAGCATCTTCGCATCAAAATCGCGATCGATGTTCCAACGGTAATAGACGCGATCGCACGGGCGAAGAAGCTCGCCGATCATCTTATCAAATTCAGAGATCAGATAAGTCTTGTCGACTCCGAACTGCGTCTGGGTAGCTTCGGGTCCGTAGCGGAAGCCATCCCAAGTCTCGCGCATGACGTCTTTAGGTCGCACGAAGAGAATAGTCTCCGGCGTTTGCCCAGGCCGAAAAACGAAAACGCTCTCAGGCTCTTCAAAACCGGTGAGGTAGAAGAAGTTGCTGTCTTGACGATAAGGATAGTGAACGTCGTTGTTTCGGATGTATTCAGGATGTGAGGCGAGAACGAGAGCTCCACCCTTCATACGGGCTGCAAGCGACTCACGACGTTCTTTGAAGACACTCATGTCATAAATCGGACGGCGCATTCCTATCCCTTTCGTCAGGCCCTTCTTATAGGCCCTTCGTCTCAGAATCCGTATTGCGAAACCATTTTGTTCACGACGTCGGCAGCAGACTTCGCACCGGCATCCATCAAAGCGCGACGACCACCGAAATCCGTAATCGGATGACCAGAGGTATTCACGTTGATCACGAAGTGAACGCTAGGAGATTTCGCGCGAAGCATCTCGCGGCGAATCTCGCTCCATAACAGGTTATCAGAGCTGAGTTCCGAAGCCATACGCGAAGAGAGAATTTCTCCCTGGCCCAGGACGTTTACCAAGACGATGAGGTTAGCTCCGCGGGCACGAAGGTGTGCTGCTGCTTCCTCAACCGAGAAAGGAGCAGCAAAAACTCCACCATTGTCCGTAAAGAACGGCGGATACGGAAGGCAGGCACGCATGGCATCCTTGTACGGACCTTTGCTCATCCAACCAAACCGATCTTGTTTTGACCAAAATGCCGGACAACCAAACTCCACTTTGGAACGTTCAATCGACGTATTGCCGAAGGTTGAATCGATGAAGCCTTGCATGACGCCGATCGATTCGGGTTTTAAGCGCGAAGAAAGAAATCCGCCTTCGTTCGGAAGATCGCTTTCTTTGAGTTTGAACGCCTTCCATTCCGCATCGTTGACTTGGCCTTGTTGAGCATAAAGGCCGCCGATCAAGGCTCCCCACTCAAGACCCGTGATCGCGTGAATCGGAATGCGGGCGCGAGCAAACTCGCGCAGTGCGCCGATGTGAGCGTAGGCTTTCAAGCTTCCGGGCCCGAGGATCACTCCCACTTTCGGAAGTTCTTTGTTCAAGAATGTTGGTGGAGCCGGTTGAGCCGGCGGCTGCGGCGGCGTTGCGGGAACAGGAACCGCAACAGTCGGCGGTGGAGCTGGTTGCGCCTGCGGAGGATCAGCCGGTCGTCCGCTCTTACCGGTCGGAGGCAAATCACGTCTTGTCTTGAGCGTGTCACACGCGGGAAGCGCGAAAGCGAGAAGAAGCAGAACCACCGAGAACCAGTTGCGCTGGCCGGGCATAGACGAAAAACTCGCGGTTTCCATCGGAACCTTCGATTGGGCTTTCAAAATAATCCTCCACCGTCATTCCGCAAGCGCCGCACGCTTGACGAATTTTCTCTTCGACGTCGCGGTAAAGAAGGGCGTCTTTGACGATGCCGTTTTTACCTAGTCCTTCGCGACCGACCTCGAACTGCGGTTTTACGAGCGCAAGCAATGGCGCTGACTCTTTTAAATACTGGATCGCCTCGGGAAGAACAAGCGTGAGCGAGATGAAGGAGACATCAATCACGCAAAGGTCATACTTCGACCCGTTATTGAGCGCGATGAGAGGAACTTGCGAGAGGTCCCGAGCGTTGATGCCTTCAAGAAGCTGAACTCGGGGATCCTTCTTCAACTTTGTCGCAAGCTGATCGTGACCTACATCAAGGCCCACGACCGAAGATGCTCCTGATTGAAGAAGACATTCAGTGAAGCCACCCGTAGAGATGCCAATATCGAGTGCATGAAAGCCTCGCACATCGAGTTCAACCTTCTCTAAAGCGCCTTTCATTTTAAGGCCACCTCGAGAGACGAACTTCACGTCTTCAGGATCTTGATCGATGTGAATTTTTGCGCCGAACTCAATTTTGACGCTCGGTTTGCTAACGACACGTTTTTTCCCATCGGGACCGATGAGAAAAACTTTGCCTCTCACGATGAGTTCCTGCGCCTGGTTGCGCGAAGGTACGAAACCTTTTTCGACGAGGTAGACGTCGGCGCGCATAACTTCTCTCGTTAGAGTTCGCGGTCGCGGTTGTAACGGGCGATGGCGCGAAGTGGATCGGCCGATGCGGGCCAATCACGAAGCGCCGCCAAACAAGTGTTGGTGAGTTCGTTCAAGAACTCGCGCGTTTTTTCAACACCGAGCAAAGCGGGATAACTCCCCGGCTCTGGCTTTTCAGGATCGTAATCGAGAAGATCATCAGAGACTTGGAACGCTAAACCCAGATTGTCGGCGAAAACAGAGATCTGCGCGAGCTTTTCCTCGCTAGCGCGGCAGTAGATTGCGGCACCTACGCCACTGACGCGAATCAAAGCACCTGTTTTCATCCGGTGCATGATGCGCAGCTCATCGAGCGTGATCGACTCTTTCTTTGATCCCATGTCGATCGCTTGACCGCCTACCATGCCGTGGAGACCTGCCGCACGCGCAACTTCGGATACTAAGCGAATCGCAATCGCGGGTTCCCACGAACATTGATCCGCGATGATCTGGAACGCCTCGGTGAGGAGAGCGTCTCCTGCCAGGATCGCCGTGGCTTCACCGTAGACTTTATGGTTCGTGGGTTTTCCTCGGCGCATGTCATCGTCGTCCATCGCCGGAAGATCGTCATGGATCAAAGAGTAAGTATGAATGCACTCCACGGCTGCAGCTAGCGGCAAAACGCGCTCGGATGCATGCCCCAGAGCTTCGGCAGTTAACATCGCAAGCACGGGGCGGAACCGTTTGCTCCCCTCTTGCAGAAGCGAGTAGCGAAGAGATTCTTGAAGCCGACGGTGATGAGGGAGCATTTCTTTGCGATCTTCGAAGTAGCGATCGAGGAACGTCGTTAACAACGAAACGCGGGCGCGAGACATTTGCTCCAAGCTGAAATCCACCACCACCGACATTCGTTTACCCTTCTTGCGCGACGAAGTCGCTAGTTACGGCGTTGCCATCGTCATCGATGCCGAGAAGAAGCTTCACTTTTTGCTCAGCTTCCGAAAGCTGGGTGTTGCATTCGCGCGAGAGTTTTACGCCCTCTTCAAAGAGTTTCAGCGAATCCTCGAGCGAGAGCTCGCCGGTTTCCATTTTTTCAACGATCTCTTCCAATCGGTTCAGTCTTTTCTCGAAATCCATTCTCTTCCTCGTTTTAACTATCTTTTGTTTTCAACTTTTTCGACGCGCGCCTCGATCTTGCCTTTGCACATCCGCACGGTGATTGAATCACCAGGCTTGAGACTTTCGGCATCGGTAACGATCTTCTCGCCGGAGACAACCATCGAGTAGCCGCGGTCTAGAACCTTGAGTGGGCTCAAGCTATCCATCACCGCCATTTGAAGCTCTAGGCGTTCGCGCTTACGCACGAGCGCGTTGCGTACCCCTGTCTTTAATCTTTGTACGAAGCTGTTGACCGCTTGGCCGTGCTTCGCGATGCGTGGCAAAGGTGTCCCGAGCTTCTGCTGGAGAAGTTCGATCTCTAACTGCTTATTCCGGAAGTAGCGCGCCGATGCCTGTTCGAGTCTTTGCAGAAGCTCATCGCATCTCATCGAAGCGTCTTGGATCTTGCGTTGCGGATCGACGAGACGTTTTGCAAGCGAGTTGCTCACTTGCTTGTAACCATTCAGGGCCGCGAGTACGCGGAACCGAAGCGCACGGCTTAAGTTGTTGATGCGATCTTGAAGATCGGCCGCGTTTTTCACCACGAGTTCGGCTGCCGCCGAAGGTGTCGGAGCGCGAAGATCCGCAACAAAATCGGCAATCGTGAAATCGACTTCGTGACCAACGGCTGAAATGACCGGTACGCGAGCTCCGGCGATTGCGCGAGCTACGCGCTCATCGTTGAAGGCCCAAAGATCTTCGATCGAGCCTCCACCGCGTCCAACGATCATGACGTCGGCATCTTCAAGCCGGTTCGCGAGCTGAATCGCCGAAACGATTTCGCCCGGAGCTTGATCGCCTTGCACTTTACAAGGGATCACCGTAATGCGTGCACCTTTGAAGCGACGACTAAGAACATTGAGCATATCGCGAATCGCAGCACCCGTTGGCGACGTTACGATTACGATATGTCTTGGAAGCGCCGGCAGAGGTCGTTTGCGGGCTTCATCAAAGAGGCCTTCTTTTTGAAGTTTCGCTTTGAGCTGCTCGTAAGCTTTTTGAAGAGCCCCGGCACCGACGGGCTCCATGAGTTCACAAAAAATTTGGTAATTCCCGCGGGGCTCATAAACGGTGATCTTACCGCGAACTAGGACTTCCATCCCGTCTTCCGGTCGGAACTTCAACTGCGAGTTGAAACCGCGGAACATGACAGCGTTGATCTGCGCACGGGCATCTTTGAGGCTAAAGTAAAAATGACCCGAAGTGTGCGCTTTGAAATTTGAGATCTCCGCCTTCAACCACAGAAGAGGGAAACGGCCTTCCAAAATTTCGCGGATGTACTTGTTCAGTTCCGAAACCGTGAGAACTTCTGGCTCAGGCTCTTTTGCGGGATCTTCGAGCTCTTCTTCAAAATCGAGATCAGGCTCCAGCTCGCGTTTAGCTTTGTAGTCGCTCCGCTTACTCTGAACGACGGAAGAGTCCGTTTCGGCTGCTGAGGGCGAGCTGCTCGCCCGCGCTTTCACCGCACGCTCAAGAGCCGCGATCGCTTTCTCCGCAGGCTTGGCGACGATGACTTGTGTGGTGGTCGTCGCTTTCGCTTCGATCTTCGTCTCGCCGACTTGAACTTCGGTTTCGCCCGAAGTCATTTTCGCGACGCCGATCGTTTCTTGAGGATTAGCGGGATCCGACTTCTTTTCGAATTCGAGCTTCGACCAATCTTTTTTTGAATAGCTGACGGTCTCGTCAGCTGTTTTCTCTGCCGAGGCTTTCGCGCTTTTCGATGCGCGCTTAGCGCGAGTCTTTTTCGCTTTGGGAGCTTCTTGCTCCGCGGGGGCTGAAGCGTCGCTCTCCTTCGAGGCGGCGTCTGCAGCAGCGTCTTCAGCCGTACTGTTAGTACCGTCGCCGTCAGCAAGATTTAGGATTTGTTCCCAGCTCAATTGGTCTTTCGACATTCCCGGCAAGGTACCCCCCGGGCCGAGACTCCGTCAAGCGAGCCAGAGATTCTGAAGGATCCATGCGGCCCCAACGAAGAGGCATGTAAAGGCGAGTCCACGGTGCGCACGCCACTGGGCGACCATTGCGGCCGGAAGCCGCTCATCGGCGATCCGGCCGAGCGCGCTAGAACTCAAAGCGAGCGACACGATCGCTCCGTAGAAGAAACAAACATAAGGGAAAATTGCGTCGAGTTGTTGGATCGTCATCGGCCAGCCCATCACTAGATCTTTTCGGCCTTTTCTCCAGGGCTCTGCACGCGACTTTCAGAGAGATCAAGCGAAAAATCGCGTCGAGATTTGCCAGGAGATTTGCAAGGGAATTTTCCTGTCGAGACCGCACCTGGAAGAGATTTTCGATCCACGAATCTTTGATCCAGCCTTTTGCACGTCTCAGTCTGTTTCCTGGCTGCATTCCCCGGCTGCGATTTTGAGATTTCCCGCACGATAGGCAACTTTCGTCGATTGCGGCGCTAGGACGGCTCTGCTATTCTGACTCTGGGTTTCCGTGGCAAAAGCTCAGATAAAAGAAACCCTACAAGTTGTAGAGATAGAGGGACTGTCCCTGACGATGGTGAGCAAGCTCAGCCTTCGGGAACTGAGAAGCCTAAAGTCGTTATATGGTTACCCACCTTAAATAACATGGGTTTCTCTATCTGTTAGCGCCACGAAACCTTTTCTTTGAATCCGGTACCCCGCGTGCTCTTTGGAGTTCGCGGGGTTTTTTGTTTTGGAGCTTTTTTCTTCTGCGCCGAGCGCGCATCCGAAATCTTCGACGCAATCCAGAGTTCGACCTGCGTCCAGCTCCCTTAGCGAGAGCTGGTCTTTGAGAGCTGTTTCACTTTGATACAATAGTTTTTGTTCCCGCTTGGATCCGCCGAAAAGTGAGACGAGCGATAAGGCGCGGTGCCGAGATTTGGCACCGGCGTTGCTACTTTCGTTATGCATAGGAGCCAAATCCAATGAAGTCCAAAGAGCTGTTCACAACTCGATCAGTTGTCGCTCAACTTCTTTTCGCTGCTTCCCTTTTCACGGTAGGCGCGGCGGAGGCGCAGCAGCAGCCGACCTTCCCTGGCTTTTACCCGAAGAGTTCAACATGTGAAGCGTCTCGAGATAAAATCAGCAAAGCAGTCGAGCAATTCAATGACGCTTGCGGTTTCAACGAGGATTGCATTAAGAGCGCACTCGATTGCGGACCTAACGGTAGCATTGGAAAACAGATTCTCGAATCTGATGGCACTGACGAAGATCATTGCTCGACGGTAGCTCAGGCTTGCCCGGAACTTCTCCCTGGCGGAAAAGAAGCCACGGCTGAACGCCGGTTGACTCGTCAAGAACGCAAAGAGCTTGAGAAAGAACGCCTTGATCTTCAGAAGCAACAGCAAGAACAGATGAAGCAGCAGATGGAAGAAGCCAACAAGATGCAAGAAGATGCAGATAAAGCTGCTGAAGACTATCGCAAGACGAAGAAGGAAGCTTCAGAAAAGCTTCAAGAGACTCTAAGTAAGATCAATACAGAGAAAGCGAACGCAGTAAAACAGGCGCAGAAAGAATACGATGAGATCGACAAGCAGTACATTCAGCTCAGAAACGAGCTTCGTCGAATAGCGAGCAAGATTTCCAACACGGAATTCCGTATGGGCGTTGAATGTCGTGCAGGCGCTGACAGTGTTGCGCGAGAATCAGAAAAACAGCTCGATGAGCGTCTCAAAGCGGAAGCAGCGACGATCCAGAACATTCAGTTCGCTCGCGCGGCTTACCGTCGCAAGCAACTGCTTCAGAAAAAACGCGCCAAAATCATCAACATGTACAACCAGTTCCTCTCGAAGTGTCAGCGTGGAGAAGTTGATCCAGGTCGAGGAATCAAAATCGAACTCGATCAGTTGAAAAGCCAAAACCACGATGACACCGCAACCGCAAACGACCAAGCGGCTCGCCTAGAAAAGCTACGCCTGCAGATCAACCAGCAAATGGCTGAGCTCGAAAAACAGCTGAACGAGCAGCAACAGCAGGCCGTTAAGTCGAACCAGGAAGAAATTCAAGAAGCTGAGCTGATGTACCAACAAAAACAACAGCGCCTTCAACAGCGTCAAATGCAGAGCGCGATGCAGTCGATGCAAGCTAATCAGCTACAAGCAAAACAGGCTGAGAACTTGAATTCACGAATGGACGATGCAAAAGGTGAAGATGCTCTAGCAAGCGCCCGAGCGAAATGCTCAAAGCTCCCTGATGAAGTTTCAAAACAGAGGGTCGCGAATAACAAGTCCGTTTCTGGCGCAATCATGAACGTGCAGAGCGCGTGTTCGAACATTTCATGCGGCTCAAGCCAGCAAGACAAAGAGATCGAAGGTTTCATTAGAGGGCAGTGCAATGCGTTTTACTCAGCCCACCAACCCAAATTCAAGAAGGCTGGAAAGAGCGTACCTGGTTACTCCGCAGCTGGTGGCGGCCGTGGAGGCAATGGCCGTTCTGGCGGCGGATCAATCAACGGCGCTGCGGGTATTAAGTAATCTCCCTCTTCCCTCACCTGGCCGTACGTCCGGTACGGCCTAGCGCCCGACTAGTTCGATAAACATACACACAACCTAACTTGAACCCCTCCTGAGCGCGGACTAAGATAGCAGAACCAGGAATATTTTTTGCGACGCTGCGCCTTTTCAAGGCATCTGCTGAAGGTATCTGGCGGTCCGCAACTTTAGGTTCTGCATCTTGGCTCATGGAGGCCTGTTCGCTTATGAAGCTCGGAAAAATCCTCGCCGCTCTCGTTGCCCTCACGATCTTGGGCTCCGTCGCGGTTGGCGCCGTTCTCTTCTCGTTCAATAGTTCTCTTCCGACGATGATCAAGGTGGAAGACTACGAACCTCTTCTCGTGACCGAAGTCTATGCGCGCGGCGGAGAAAAAATCGGCGAGTACTACCGCGAAAATCGCAAACTCATTCCGGCGGACAAAATTCCGCCGAAGTTGATCGAAGCGTTCCTCGCGGCCGAAGACGACAAGTTCTACGAACACAAAGGCGTTAACTACGTCGCGATCGTGCGCGCGATGCTCATCAACTTCACGAGCGGTGAAAAGCGCCAGGGTGCTTCGACGATCACGCAACAGGTGGCGCGCTCGCTCCTCCTCTCAAAAGAAAAGACCTATACGCGGAAGATCAAAGAAATCCTGCTCGCGCACAAGATGGAAGAGAACTTAAGCAAGCAAGACATCTTGTACCTCTACCTCAACCAAATCTATTTTGGTGAAGGTGCTTACGGTGTTGGTGCTGCAGCGGATACTTACTTCCGCAAGCCTGTCGACAAACTCACGATCGCGGAGATGGCGCTTCTCGCGGGTCTTCCTAAAGCTCCGTCGGAGTACCAACCGACTTCCAATCCTTTCCGCGCAAAGCAACGTCAGAACTACGTGCTCGAGCGGATGGAAGCCGTTGGTTTCATCACGCCCGAAGAAAGACAAAAAGCTCAGCAAGAACTCGTCACCGTCTACATGGACAAAGACTATAAACAGGTGGCGCCCTACTTCATCGAATCGCTTCGTCAGCTTCTCGTGCAGCAGCTTGGTGAAAAAGCAGTTCTCGACGAAGGCTTGAAAGTCCACACGAGCATCGACTTCAAAGCTCAAGCCGAGGCTACGGCTAACGTTCAAGCGGGCCTTCGTGAAGTGGATAAACGCCAAGGTTTCCGTGGTCCGATCAAAAATCTGGCCGCACAAGCGGATCAAGAAAAGTTCCTTCTCGATACGCGGAAGAAACTCAAAACCGTGAAAGCTCCGGTTCGGATCATCAAGCCCGACGGCAACACGATCCAAGAAGGCCCCCTCGAAATCTTTCATCGTCGCGATCCCAAGGGCGCGATCATTACGAACATCCCCGACTACATCACAAAGGGCCAGATCGTTGAGGGCGTCGTAATTAGAATCGACGATGCACTTGGACTTGCCAGTGTGCGCTTCGCTGACGGCATTGGGTTAATGGATGTTGGCGACATGGGTTGGGCTCGTAAGCCCGATTCAAACGTGAATTACGACTACGCTCCCCGCCTCACGAAAATCTCGGCAGCTCTTAAAGTCGGCGATGTCGTCGAGTTGAAGATTGCGGGTGAGAAGTATGTTCCCACGCAACGACTCCTCAAAGAGATTGCCGATCGTAAAAAGAAAGCCCCGATCGCATCGGCTGCGGCTGGGACGATCAACTACGATGAGTTCGCTTATGTTCAACTCGAACAGCGCCCGATTGTCGAAGGGGCTCTCATCTCGTTTGATCAAAAAACTCAAGACGTGATCGCGATGGTCGGTGGATACGAGTGGATCCACAAGAAAAACGAGTTCAACCGCACGATCCAAGCCAAGCGCCAAACGGGCTCGTCGTTCAAAACGATCGTTTACGCAGCGGCGTTGGATAAGGGATACTCTCCCGCAACTCCCATCCAAGATGCTCCCGTCGTTTTCGAAACGAAGAGCGAAGCCGAAGAAGGTCAAGAAGAAGACGTCAAACTCTGGAAGCCCCACAACCACGAACAGAAGTTTGCGGGCGACATCTTGTTCCGCACGGCACTTGTTCGCTCGCTGAACATTCCGACCGTAAAAATTCTTGAAGCGATCGGTGTTCCCTGGGCGATGGAATACGCTCGTCGCCTCGGCGTCTTTAGCCCGCTCAACCCGGATCTCTCGCTGGGTCTTGGTTCAAGCTCGCTGACTCTTTACGAGATGACGAAAGTGTTCTCGCACTTCGGTCGCCTCGGGCAGCGCATTCGTCCGATCATTGTCCACAAAGTTCTCAACAAAGAAGGTAAGCCACTCCTTGCTGACATCAGCTTGGATAAGCGCTTCGAAAAAGAGATCACGGAAGTCGAAACTCAAGTCGAAGAAAAGCGAAAGCTTTATCTCGATCAACTCGCGGCTCAAAACGCAGCCGGAATCCAACCGGCGGCGGCAACGGGTGATGCTCCCGAGGGAGCTCCGAAACCGAAAGGTCCGCAGCTTTACTTCTCGGATTCAAATCAGCTGATCAGCCCCCAAACGGCTTACGTGATGACGACGCTTCTCTCTGCCGTCGTTAACGAAGGTACGGGTGGGAAAGCCCGTGCGCTCGGTCGTCCCGTTGCCGGCAAAACTGGTACAACGAATGGCTATTTCGACGCTTGGTTTGTGGGTTACACCGCAAACGTCGCTACGGGCGTTTGGGTTGGCTTTGACGAGGAAAAAAGTCTCGGGCCCGGCGAAGTTGGCGGTCGCGCCGCGCTGCCGATTTGGGTCGACTTTATGTCGGCTGTGCACAAGGACCTGCCTGCGCAAGACTTCCCGGTTCCGCAAGGTATCGTTTTCGCCAACATCGACAACGAAACCGGCAAACTGGCTTCGTCCTCTTCGAGCAAAATCGTTCGGCAGGCCTTCGTACAAGGCACGGAACCCAGTTTGATTAGCACCGCACCGACCCGGGATGATGAAACTGAGTTTCTCAAAAAGGACATGACGGAGTAAAACATTGGAGCGAAGCTCTCCCTCTGGACCGGCCTTGGCTTCGCCTGCTGAAGCCAGCTGGGTCGGAATGGGGAGATTCGCTTGGCAAAGAACGGTAGCAACGGTTCCGAGAAAACGCCCAAAACCGCTAACGCAAAAAAGGCGATCGAACTTTGGGGCGTTAAGCAAAACAATCTCAAAAATATCGAAGTTCAAATTCCCCTCGGGTCCTTCACCGTCGTGTGTGGACCCAGCGGTTCGGGCAAAAGCTCCCTCGCATTTGAAACTCTTTACGCCGAAGGTCAGCGACGTTACATCGAGTCGCTTTCGAACTACGCTCGCCAGTTTTTAGGAAAAGCTCCGAAGCCCGACATCGAAGGCATTCGCAACATTCCTCCGGCCATCGCGATCGAGCAGAAGAACACCGTTAAGACGAGTCGCTCAACAGTTGGCACAACAACCGAAGTCATCGATTACTTGCGCCTTCTTTTTGAGAAGGCAGGTACGACCTTCTGCCCGACTTATAACTTTAAAATCGAACGTGAGTCGGTGACCGATGCCTCTCGCAAAACACTCGAGCAGTTCGGCGGACAAAGAGGTTACATCCTCGCACCCGTTTACAAGTCTTTGCGCGTGGCCCAAGGGGCGAAGCTTCACCCTCTTCTCGTGAAAGAAGGATTTCTTCGGATCTATGTTCCTTCGGGAGCCAAGTTCGAAGGCGCGAAAGCCGAAAAAGCCGCGAAAAAGAAAACGGCTGCTCGTCGCAAAGCGGTCGATCAAGAGAAGGCAGCCGGCAACGGCGTTTTGCCGTCGGTTGGCTATCCTCCTTGCCGCCCCCCCGAGGGTGGACGCGAGATCGGGAAAATCATCGATCTCAAACCGGGTGCGGCGAGCGCAAAAGACATCCCGACGGATGACTTCTATATTGTGATCGACCGAATGGCCTTCAATGCGGAAGACGAAGGGCGCCTTGGCGATTCTCTAGGCCAAGCCTATGCGGCATCGTTGAAGTTCAATCAAGGCATCGGTGGTGGTCGCGCGAATGTCGTCACAACCGAAGGTAAAGAGCTCTGCTTCAGTGAGGAAAATTCTTGCGCGGTCTGTGGTTTCACTTTCCCGCCGGTTACGTCGCAGCTCTTTTCGTTCAACAACCCAGTAGGTGCGTGCGCAACTTGTAACGGCTTCGGGAACATCCTGACTCTCGACGAAAAGAAGATCGTTCCGAATCCTCATTTGTCGATCGCAGAGGGCGCTCTTCATCCTTTCACGATGCCGAGTGCTTCAAGTGATAAGAAGCTTCTCTTAAGCTACTGCAAAAAAACCGGAGTCAATATCAACATCCCGTGGAAAGAGATCCCGAAAGCGGATCGCGACCGCGTTTGGAACGGTGACGACAACTTCTTCGGCGTCGTCGGACTTTTCGATTATCTCGAAACGAAGAAGTACAAGATGCACGTCCGCGTCTTTCTTTCGCGTTATAAAAGTCCGTTTACCTGTGCGACATGCAAAGGTTCACGTCTGAAGCCGGAATCTGAATACGTTCGCGTCGGTGGCTACACGATCGGTCAGCTCTCGGGTATGACAATCGGTCAACTGCACGAAGCGATGGTCAAACTGGAACTCACCGAAGCGCAGGAAGAAATGGCAGGAGAAATCCTCATGCAGATCCGCGCGCGTCTTAAGTTTTTGAACGATGTAGGCGTTGAATATCTCACAATGGATCGCCCTACTCGCACTCTCTCTGGTGGTGAGTTCCAGCGTCTGAACTTGGCAAAGCAACTTGGCATGGGTTTGTCGCAAACTCTTTATGTGCTGGACGAACCGACGGTTGGACTCCATCCGCGCGATAACGATCGTTTGATCGAAATTCTCAAGCAGCTCAATCGCCTCGGCAACACGCTCGTTGTCGTAGAGCATGATCACGATGTCATCAAAAGCAGCTCGAACATCATCGAGATGGGCCCAGGCTCGGGTCACCTCGGTGGAGAAGTGATCTACTCTGGCGATACGGATAAGTTTTACGAATCTAGTAACTCGATTACCGTGCCCTTTCTGAAAGGGGCACGCGTTGAGGTCAACACCGAGCATCGCCCGGTCGAGATCAGTTCTTATCGCTACGCGATTGAATTGAAAGGCTGCACGGGTCACAACCTCAAAAATTTGGACGTGAGATTCCCCCTCAATCGTTTAGTCACGGTTACTGGCGTGAGTGGTTCGGGAAAATCGACTCTCGTGAGCCAGACACTTTATCCGGCCGTCGCTCAAGCGTTGAAAGTTGACCTAGTTCAGGGACAGCCGTTCGAGGAAATGACCGGCCTTGATTACATCAAGAGCGTTCTCTTCATTGACCAGAGCCCCATCGGGAAAACGGCTCGTTCGAATCCTGTCACGTACTTGAAAATCTACGATGCGATTCGCTCGATTCTTGCGGCAACGCCTGAATCGAAAGTTCGTGGCTACAACGCGGGAACTTTCAGCTTAAACGTCGACGGAGGTCGATGCCCTGTCTGCAAAGGTTTAGGCTTTGAGCTTATCGACATGATGTTCATGGATGACGTTCTTCTTACCTGCGACGCTTGCGACGGCAAAAAATTCCGCAGCGAGATTCTCGAGATCACCTACAAAGGCAAGAACATCCACGAGATCTTGAACATGACGGTATCGGAGGCAATGGAATTCTTCGTTGCTTATCCCAATATCCGCAAGCCGCTTTCATTTTTGAAGGAAGTCGGACTCGATTACATCCGCCTGGGGCAAAGCGCTTCAACTTTAAGCGGTGGTGAAAGCCAACGGTTGAAAATCGCGCGCGAGTTCATAGCGACTCAACAAAAGGCAACGCTTTACATCCTCGACGAACCGACAACGGGTCTGCATTTCCGCGAAGTCGAGATGTTGATGAAGGTTCTTTCAAAGCTCGTAGATGCGGGTGGAAGCGTGATCCTCATCGAGCACAACCTCGACGTGATCAGAGCTTCGGATTTCGTCATCGATATCGGTCCCGAAGCTGGAGCAAAGGGCGGTGAGATCGTCGCTCAGGGATCACCGGAAGACTTGATGAGGAATCCCCGCAGCTTGACAGGCCGCTACCTGAAAGCCTACACGGAACCTACGCAATCTACAGGCAAAGGGACTAAAGGCACTAAAGAGGAGCTTCGACCCTGATCCAATCGTTCCGGAGGCTTTGGCCTTATCTTCGTCCTTTTAAGCGCGACTTGATCGTGATGTTCCTGTTGGGTCTCGGTGTGACCGCCGTTGGCGGTCTCGTGCCGGTTTTGGTGCAAACTCTTCTCAACGTTTACAACCAAGAAGAGTTCCTGACCCTTCAGCGCTTTGTTCCTTCGTTCATTCAAGAGCGTTTTCCCCTCACGGGAGAAAACCGTCGCACGGTTGCGACTTGGCTGCCGCTCGCGTTTCCGCTTCTTTACCTGACGTTTGGTCTCTTCCGGTACCTGCACTACACGCTGCTCAATTACACGGCCGAGCGAATCATCGCGTCGATCCGTATGAACCTTGTGCGCAAGATCGTGCGTTTGAATCTGACTTACTACAGCACGCTTGAGCGCGGCTCTGGTGGTCTGATCAGTCGAGTCTTCAACGATACTCAGCTTTTGCAACAAGGCCTGAACTTCTACGCCGATCTCATTCGCGAGCCGATCCAGGCTTTTGTTTATCTCGGCTACATGATCTTTCTGGATTGGAAGCTCACGCTGTTTGCGCTGCTCTTCCTCCCCTTCTTCTTGATCGTCACGAAGCAAGTTAGCCGCAGCCTTCGCAAGTACGGGAACCTCGGGCGAGAGTCGATGGAAGACCTCACGGCCACTCTCAAGGAAACTGTTGATGGCGTTCGTGTCGTTCAGTCGTTCAACCTTGAAACGGAAATGGAAAGACGTTTCAGCACAACACTGAATCATTACCTCGATACCGCGAAGAAAATCGTTATGCGCGAACAAGCGGTCAGCCCCATCAACGAGTTTGTGATTTCTTTCCTCGTCATGGGTTTTGCGTTCTACAGCATCAACCAAGTTTTGAACTTCGGCGTCGATGGAACCGAGTTCATCGCATTCTTGATCACGGCGGGTCTGCTGCAGGCTCCGATTAAAAAGCTCCAAGATGCGGGCGTGAAGATCCAACAGTCGATCGTCGTCACCGAACGAGTGTTCTCGATTCTCGAGAGCAAAAGCCAAGTACCGGTTCCGGCGGAACCGCGACCTTTCCCCGAGAACTGGAAGACGATCGAATTCAAAGACGTGTCGTTCAATTACGGTGGCGAGATGGTTCTCAAGAACGTCAATCTTACGGTTCGTCGTGGCGAAGTCATCGCCCTGGTTGGTGAGAGCGGCAGTGGTAAGTCGACACTCGTGAATCTCCTTGAGCGTTTCTACGATCCGACATCGGGCGAAATCTTTATCGATGGTGTTTCGCTCAGTTCAATTGATCTAAAAGCACTTCGCTCGAAGATCGCGCTCGTCACACAGGACGTCTTCTTGTTCCGCGACACGATTGCTCGCAATATCTTGGCGGGTGATTTCGAGAAAGATCCTTCGCGCTTAGAAGAAGCCGCGAAGTCGGCCAACGCTCATCCTTTCATCACGAGCACGACCAAGGGTTACGAGAGCCCTGTTGGCGAGCGCGGTGGTTTTCTTTCGGGCGGAGAAAAGCAACGCGTGAGCATCGCGCGCGCGATCTTCAAAGATGCGCCGGTCCTCATCCTCGATGAGGCCACCAGCGCGCTTGATTCCGTTAGTGAGATGGAAGTGCAGAAAGGTCTCAATCGCTTGATGGAAGGCCGCACGGCCTTTGTCATCGCGCATCGCTTATCGACCGTTTTCAATGCCGATCGCATCGTCGTCATGAAAAAGGGCGAGATCGTCGAACAAGGCACTCACGAAGCTCTTTTGGAACGTAAGGGTGAGTACTACAACTTCTTCCAACTCCAGATGAATCACGCCGAGCGCACGCGCGCGACTTCAGTTTAATTTAATTCGGTACCGGCATCGGCGTTTCGTTAGGCTCAGGCGTTGCCACGGGCGACGGCTTTGGCTCAGCCGTGGGATCTGGTGTTGCGGTCGGAGTCGGTGACGGCGCGGCCGTGAGAGCTGGCTCCGGTGACGGAGTCGCTGAAGGCATAGGTGCCGGTGTAGGTGTGGGCGCAGGTGTTGGCGTTGGTGCCGTTTCGACGGCTTCCTCCTCAACTGGCTGAAGAAGAGCAGGCACCGTCAGGTCCGAAGAGAGTGGCAGAGGCTCGGTCGTTGCGCCTGGATCTGGAAGTTTCTTCTTAGGCCGTTTGCGAATCTCCTCGGTTTCCACCAGGAAGTCTCGCACTCGATCAACAATCCCTGCCGCATGGATCTCAAGCGGCGACGATAAGTTCTCACCCCATAGTTTTAAACTCTTGAGTTGCGCAACATCGAGCTGAAGCACGTAATTGCCGGCACGAATCTCGTCGAGCATGTAGAATCCATCGAGATCGGACTGAGTGACCTTTACGACCGCGCCACGTTCGTCGCGAAGGAGAATTCGCAAGCCGCGCTTGGCACGATCACCTAGCGCTGTCTTCACGCGAACGAAGCCCGCAACTTCACTGAAGGCGACCACCGGGAAATCAAGCGGCGCTGTCTTGCCAGGCCGCGGATAGAACCGGACGCCCTTCTGCAAGGAGCGATGCTGAGGACTAGGTAAGCTTGAAGACACTAATGAGATGTCCGCAGGCTCATGTGGCGAAAGGCCCTTGATGAAAGCAATCCCACTTGCGTCGGTCTTTGCGCCCGAAATCTGCTGGTTAACCGCGATTTCGACGCCCTCAAGCGGCTTTTCTTCCTTATCCATTTTGCCGTTTTGATTCTGGTCCATGTAAACAAAAACGCTTGCGCCTCCTTGAAGCGCTTGCGGTTTACTTTGACCAGACCACTGCCCTGTTCGAGGCTCTCGTCCAAAGCTGTAAGACAAGAGTGCGCCGACTGCAAAATTTCCTTTATTCTCAACGCTCGCGTTCGCGCTGAGGGTTGCGTACTTGAACTCTCGGTTGAGGCTGCCGAAGAAGCGACGCAAGTTCTGACGAAAGGTTTCCACCCAGCCTACGCCCACCGTCATATTGTCCGAGAGTCGCGTTTGCGCTTCAAGCGCCGCGGTATTCAGGTGAATTTTGTCGTATCCGAACGTTGCGCGCGTCTCGAAGTTCAAAAGCGTGGTCTGAGAGGCAAGTTCGCCATTTAGCACCTCTCCGCCTTGGTCATAGTTGATGGTATTGAACCACGCGAGTGGACCTGTTCGCGTACTCGTACGCTGCGTGAGCACGTCGTTCTTCTCGCCGTCGGTGTAGAACGTCCGCGAACCTTCGAACGTGAGTCGCATCGTTAGATACGCAAACAAATCGAAAGCCAAATTCGCGCGAACGACGTCTTGCGGGATGTGGCCACGCTCAACCTTAAAGACTTCGCTCAAGAAGTTCGAGAGATGCGTGTGGCTCCCGCCGATGGCAAATCTCCGGAGCGGAGCTTGGATCGCATTTTCCCATGCAAAGCCTCCACCTTCATTGACCGCTGCCGTTGAGGAGACGAGGGCATTACTGAAGAACGTTCGGGCTCCTAGTAGGCCGTAAATAACGGACGGCTGCGTTTGGTCGAGCGCAAAACGCGCCGTCGCGGAATAAAGGGAGAAGTTGCGCGCAAGGCCCTGATCGTATTGCATCAGCCAACGGGCGTTGGCACCGATGTCGTCCGCAAGTGCGAATCGATAGCTGTTCGCTCCAGGTTGCAAGAACGCATTGTCGATCGAGTACGTTTCGAAAGCCTCACGACGTTGACCTTGAGGACCGTAGAATGCCAGACGGAAGCGGTTCTCTCCGTAGGTGAGCGGGATGCTTTTGAACTCGTAAAGACCGCCAACCGAGATGCGGCGATCGAGCAAGATGTCGTTCTGATAAAGCTCGACTTCCCACCCTGCGGGTAAGTCTCCGATGAAGTCGCGCACACCAAACTGTGGAGTTGCTCCGAGCGGATAGCTCGAAACCATAGCTCCTCGAAAAACACCGCCACCACCGATCAGTGGGAGTGAAGGAAGCGTCACATCGAAGAGCGCGAATTCTTTTGCGTCGAAGGTTCCGAACAATCCACCTTCTACATCTCGCTTGATCAGTGTGAAACGTTGGCGATCAACTTTATCTCCGTGCCCCGTGACGAAGGCGCTTGCCTCCATGCCGAGCAGCTCGCCGGTTACGACGGTATCGTGGCGAAACTCATTCAGTTGCGAAGTGTCCGTACTTTCTTTGAACCAACCGACTTGTTGATCGAAAGAAATTCCATCGACGACTTTGACGGGAACGCTGACTTTCGGGAAGCCCGGATCACTTCCGCCCACGCGGCCTCGGCCGAGTCTCGTGAAGCCTGGCGGTTGAAGCGTCAGCCCGTTCCCCGATACGATCATCTCCGATCGAAACGAGTTGAGCTCTACTTCAATCGGCAGAATTTTCTCGATGAGCGATTCGGTTAGATAAATCTCATCGCCCTGCAGGACGGCTTCTCGACAGTCGAAGTCGAACTTCTTTTCCCCGACTTCCGCTTTACACTCTTGAATGAGGAGCGAAACCTTTTGGTTTTCGCTTTGCCAATAGCCTTCCGCGCTCGCGCTTGAGGGAACGACGTCCACGTTGAATCCTAAACCGCGCGAGACCTCGCCGAGAGGCAAATACCAAAGCTGCTGCGAGGAGTAGACGGGAAGATCCTGAACGACCACGATGCCGTCGTTCAACTGCATCGACATGAGGCGTAGGCTAGAACCGGTCAGTGTCGTCGCTGGAGTTTGCGCTAAGGATACGGATACAAATGTGACGGCGCTCGCGGCGGCCGAAACGATTTTGTGAATCAAAGAAGAAGAGGTCGATCGCGCGCGAATCACCTAGTGATTATGCCACGTGATGCTCGTCCACTGACCTGACCCGAAGTCCTGTGTCGAATCATTGTGCGTCGTTTTTTCGATCAGCGTTTCGTCTCAACTCGGGATTTTCCCAAAACGATACGCCCGAAAAAGCGCAACGATCTTAGGTGCTTGGTCGAAATTTCGCCCAAACACCTGACACGACCCTCAAGCTTGTCCAAAGGATTGACGATAGGGATTTGTACACTGTCAGAAACTTTCCAACCGCTTCTTCGGCCAAAGAGGCAGCAAAAGATTTCTGATGGAAGATTTTAGATCAAAAAACTTTCGCTATCGACGGAACAGCCCTTGGGGGGATCGCGATGATCAATTGGGATGAATTTGAACATATACACGTCATCAAGAAGCTTAAGCACATCCTCAGCGCTTGGTGGAATATCGACGTTGTTTTCACGGATGAGCGCGGACACCTGAAAGGTTACGACCGGAGCAAGACTCCTTTGGTCAACCCAGGCTGCGCGGCTTACCTCGCTAAGGACTCCGCTTGCGATAACCTCGCAGAGATGGTCGTTAAAACAATCGACGATCTTCGCTTATCGGAAAACCGTTACTCGGTTCGTCGTTGGGACATGACTGGCTTCGACGTAGCCATCTTCCCGATCACGATCGACAACGACTTCATGGGTTGCGTTGTGGCGATGGGCTTCTTGAAAGACCAAAGCCCTCAGCGTCTCAGCGAAATTCGCGAGCGTATGGCCGCGTTTGGCTGCGGTAACGACATCATCGAAGCTTGCATCTCTAAGATCAAATGCCTCGACGGCGCTGATCGCGAACACTTCGTTGAGCTCGTAGAGCTCGTCGCGCAAGAAGTGATCACGCTTCATGTGGAAATCACTTCGCGTGAGAACCGCATCCGCGAACTCAATAAAGAACTCGGCAGCCGCTACAAGTACGACAACATGATCGGCAAGTCGAAGCCGATGCAGTCGCTCTACGCGCTCCTCGATAAGATCAAAGGCGCTGACACGACTGTTCTCGTGCAAGGTGAAAACGGTACCGGTAAGGAATTGATCGCCAAAGCGATCCACTACAACTCTGCACGTAAAGATAAGCCGTTCGTTATCCAGAACTGTTCGGCTTTCAACGACAACCTCTTGGAGTCGGAACTCTTCGGTCACGTCAAGGGCTCGTTCACTGGCGCGAACAAAGACAAAAAAGGTCTCTTCGAGATGGCCGACAAGGGAACGTTCTTCCTTGACGAAATCGGTGATACATCTCCGACGATGCAGGTTAAGCTCCTTCGCGTTCTCCAAGAAGGTACTTTCATCTCTGTCGGTGGTATCGAAACGAAGAAAGTCGACGTCCGTATCGTTGCGGCGACAAACCGCAACCTCAAAGAGATGGTTGAACAAGGGACGTTCCGCGAAGACTTGTACTATCGCTTGAACGTCATCAACATCCGCGTTCCGCCTCTTCGCGAGCGTAAAGAAGACATTCCGATCTTGGCGGAAGCTTTCCTCCAAAAGTCTTCTGAAAAAGGTCAGCCGAAGAAAGTTCTCACGAAGCGCGCTCTCGAAAAACTCTACGACTATCCGTGGCCCGGTAACGTCCGTGAGTTGCAGAACGAAATGGAACGCGTTGTGGTTCTCTCAGGTGTTGAGAACAAGATCACGGCTGACATGCTCAGCCCGAAGATCCTTGAGATCGCCGACAAGGGCAAAGTCCAAGGCGCGCGTGTTCACGGCAAGCTGAAGGATGCTCTCGAAGAACTCGAGCGCGAGTTGATTAAAGAAGGTCTCCGCCGTACGGGTTGGAACAAATCGAAGCTCGCAAAAGAACTCGGCATCAGCCGCGCGGGCTTGATCATGAAGGTTGAAAAGTACGGCCTCGACAAACGCCGTCTCATGAAGCCCTGATTGATCCTGCCGAAAGGTGCCTGGCACCTTTGCGGGATGCGATGCGGAAAAGGCTGCCCCCTGGGCAGCCTTTTCTTTTTGGGGGCGGCGGGGCTGGCGGCGACGGCCGGCGGCCCGGCGGGTACCAGTTTCCTTTTGCAGAAGCGTTGCAACGTGCGGGTTTGCGGGTTTGCGGGTTTGCGGGTTTGCGGGTTTGCGGGTTTGCGGGTTTGCGGGTTTGCGGGTTTGCGGGTTTGCGGGAAGTTTGGTCCGCCCAAGTCCCGGAGATCAATAGATATTTTATTGACTCATGGCTTGCGAGGAATAATATTGCCCGCATGCCGAGAGCGAAGCAGACGGATTTCTTCGATAACACTCGTGACCATGCTCCTCGCCGCTTCAGTCACGGTGGCGCAGACACCACAGGTCACCGAAAGCTTCAGAGACCGCTCGATCGCAGAAAGCCCGTGCACATCGTTTTGAAATCCTCTTGTGCTCGCGGCCCACTCTCGATGCTCGGAATTCGCAACAAAATCGCCATCGACAAGATCATCGCGACAGCCGCCCGCAAGTTCCGAATCAAGCTCCACTCCATACAAAACGTCGGCAATCACCTACATCTCGTTGCAAGTTTCGCGAAGCGCGAGCTTCTCCAAAATTTTCTTCGTACGATTTCTGCGCTTATCGCGAGATTCGTCACGGGTGCGCGAAGAGGAAAACCCTTCGGTAAAAAATTTTGGGACGCGCTCGCCTTCACCCGCGTGATCTCAGGTCGTCGCGATTTCCAAAGCATGCGACGCTACGTCGATAAGAACAGAATTGAAGCGGAAGTTTGCGGGCTCGCTCGTCAAGCAGTCGAAGAGTACGAAGCTGCCGAACGTAAAGCGCGGAAGGCGGGACGCGACGTCTGGGAATTCTTATAAAGCGTTTAGAGGGCCAGGACCCGAGCTAGCCAAGTCGACGTCACAAAAAAAGAAACCCCTTCTTCCGACAAAGCCGTCGTCGAAAGAAAGGGTCCAACACACACCTAAGGAGAGAACTTCTGCTAGTCGTTTCGTGAGGGGAACGAAGCGACCAGTTCTATCTCGTGTTCGGCTCCTCTCCGTGGAGCTTCGCTCGAGATACCATTCCTAAGAGCAACCTCGGTGCCGAAGCAATTCCGAGACAAAACCCACCGAATAACGTGGAAAAACGCACTTTGAGCGACAGTCGCGTTCAGATGAGCCCCGCAGCGACTGGGCAAAATTCCTCTCAAGGCTTGCACCAGGGCAAGATGCCGCAGGCTCTCGGGCTACGTATAATTAGTTAACTCTGTCCTCCGTCATGCCTTAACGAAAACCCAATTTTGCCTAGCTACAGCGTGAAAAAATCGCTTGTTCGGCATGGAAAAAATCGTGTGGCGACTTGTGTATATCTCTTTGCTAGGCGCTCCGAGTCGCACCATGTTACCTAGGCAGCGTGAATCCCTTTAAAGGTATGAAACCACGAGACGAGTTCATGGGTTTGTTGGGATTATTCTCAATGAATGGCCAGCTCATGTTCGGCTCTCTCGTTGCCGGGCTCGCCGCTCTCTCCCTCGGCGCCTGGTGGAGCGTAATGACGACCGTGGAAGCCGACGTAAAGTCGCGCCTTTCATCGGAAGCCGAGCTGATCGAGACATCCTTTCGAAATCGATTGGAATCTTTTTCCAACAGTCTTATCCACATCCGCGGGCACTTTCTTCTCAACGGAGTTCCCGACGAGAAAAAATTCAACGAGTTTGCGTCGTCCCTCGAGTTAACTAAACGATTTCCAGGCGTCCGCGAACTAGGCTACTTCCCGATTACCGTCGACCCCAATGGAGCCGAGGCCGGATCGTTGACGGCCAAAGTTACGCTGCTTGATCCGGTCGATCGGCGAAACAGGCACCTACTTGGGTTTGATCTTCTCTCCGATGCTGCAACTCGCTCAGCTCTTCAGGAGGCTGCGAAAACTGGTGAAGCCGTCCTGACGGAGCCCGCAGCGCTCCTCACACAAAAGCGTGAGTTGAGTCAATCTCCAGCGTTCTTCCTTTACCTGCCAATCAACTCTATGCTTGATCGACCGGAGCAAGCCGCGTCGCTCGAGACTGTCGGCGGAGCACTTTTCGCAACGATAGACGTCCAAGCCCTCTTCAACGGCACCTTCGGAACTCCTTCGTTAAAGAATGAATCGATCAACTTCACGATTCAATACGCAGGCCCCTCATCCGGGACAACGACTTCAACCGTTTTATACAATCGCTTCGACCTCAGCGATCGTCAGCAAGCTGCCTGGATGAAGGTGGATCGAAAAATCGTCGTCGCGGGTCGCGAGTTCCGCTTGATCGTCGCTCCACTTTCTCACTTCTACACATGGTCTGACCGCTATCTCCCGGCTCTCGTGGGTTTCGGTGCAGCGTTCATCTCAATCCTCATCTTGATCGTCTTGAAAGCGACGCAAAGCCAACTCGTCTACGAAACAACCGCGAAAGAGCTCAGCTTACTCGCGGTTGAGAAGAGCAAGTTCCAGACGGAACTCTGTCGAAGACTCAACGACCTGGGACGCGTCGTTTCTGCCGAACTCGATCTCGAAACGATCGTGGGTCAATTGCTTCGTCTCGTCTCGGACCTTGCAAAATCGCAAGGCTCCATTCTCTACTTCGCGGCAGGACAAGGCCACGAGGTCACTTTAAGTTTACAAGGCACCGAAGGCCTTGATGAAGACACGCTCCGTTCAAAGTCGCTTACGCTTCAACAATCGACGAACCTCATGTCGAATCGCTCGATCCTTCACAAAGGCGATCGCGGCTCCAGTGAAGTTATCGCGCAACTCTTTTCTAAGCCTTTGGACTATTCGGATTGGATTTTGATTAGCATTCCTTCCCGCGAACTCGGGCGATGCGGTCTGATTTTCGTAGGACGCGATGACAATCGAAAATTCGAAGAGATGGAAATTGAGATCATCGAAAGCTTCGTCGCGCAAGCGGGCGCCGCAATCGAGAACGCGCAACTCTACCGGCGCACCGAAGACGCTAGCCGCGCCAAGAACGCGTTCCTAGCGAACATGAGTCACGAAATTCGAACGCCGTTGAACGCGATCATTGGCTTCTCCGAAATTCTTCTCAAGGATGGACTTCCCTTCTCGCAAAGAAGCCAACTCGCTTCGAATATTCGCAAAGGAAGCCAACAGCTCACGCGGATCATTGACGATATTCTGGATCTCTCCCGCGTTGAGGCGGGGAAACTCTCCATCGAGAAACGTCAGTTCCGACTCGCCTCGACTCTCAACGAAATCAAATCAGTCATGGATCTTCGCGCGAAAGAAAAGCGCATCGCGCTTTCAATTGAGAGTACCGGTTTACTTCCGACGGAAATCATCAGTGATGAAGTCCGACTCAAGCAGATCATCATGAACGTCGTCGGCAACGCGATCAAGTTCACCGAAACGGGTTCCGTGCTCCTTCACGTGCGCTGCCTGCCAGACGAAAACGGTGGGCATCAACTCGCCTTCCGCGTGCGCGACACCGGAATCGGAATTCCTGACGAGGCTCAAAAGCGGATCTTTGAACCTTTCTCTCAAGGTGACGAATCCAACACGCGTCGTTTTGGTGGCTCAGGCCTTGGCCTGGGTTTATCGCGTCGACTCTGCCAAGAGCTCGGCGGCGACTTGCATTTAATCGAAAGTATTCCCGGCAAAGGCTCTACGTTCGAGGCGAGAGTTCGCTTTGGCGCCGTGAAGAACGTGGCCTGGGAAGACAATATCCTAGAAGATCTGAAAGAAGAAACGCGGCCCATCCGCGTGACGCCAGCAGGACGTCTCGCGGGAGCGAAACTTCTTCTCGTTGAAGACTCTTTGGATAACCAAGAGATCTTCCGTTTCTTCCTCGAGGCTGCGGGCGCTGAAGTCGATGTTGTCGATAATGGCCTTGACGCCGTCACCCGCGCTTCCCAGGGCGATTACCAAATCATTTTAATGGATATCCAAATTCCCGAGATCGATGGAAAGGAAGCTACGAAACGCATTCGTGCGCTGGGTTACCAGCCACCGATCGTAGCCCTCACCGCGCACGCAATGGCAGATGAACGCCGGAGTTGCATCGATGCTGGTTGCAACGGGCAGATTACAAAGCCCGTCTCGGGTGAAAATTTAGTTAGCGAAGTTTCAGAGTATTTGAGGAGACACCATGCAAGCGTATCCCAGCATTTCGAGCGAGATGCGACAGCGGTATTTGGAGCGGAGAAAGTCTGACCATAAAGACCTACTGGTAGCAGTAGCGTCCAAAGACCCTGAAGTTCTCAAGCGGGTCGGGCACCAGCTCAAAGGCAATGCGGCGACTTTTGGCTACAGCGATCTTGAGCAGATCGGCCGCCTTCTTGAGCAGTGCGGCCAGATGGAAGACTTCGACTGCGCTCATCACGCCGTCGAAGCCCTCGGTTCTTGGATTTACAATCAGGATAGAAAAACAGACCCTTGATCCATCGGAGACTCCGTCAGCTGAATCCGACGGTAGAGCGTCTTCCGATCGATTCCCAGTTCACGAGCGGTGCGGTCTTTCGCGCCGCCGTTCTTCTCAAGAGCAAAGCGAATATAGCGATCCGTAAGTTCCTGGAGAGTGAGAAGACCACCGTCCTCCGCACTCGGCCACTCCCCCATCTGCACTTGTGCTACGGGCGGTTTCACTTGTCTCAGAGGCTCTTCGCCGAAAAGATCATAATCCTCAATCAAGTTACCCTGAGCCAATACCACTGAGCGCTCAATTGTATTCTCGAGTTCCCGCACGTTTCCGGGCCAAAGGTGTTTTAAGAGTCTCTCAAGACCTGACTTCGAGAAGCCGCGAACCTTCGATCCGTTCAGCGCCGCAAACTTCGTGAGGAAGAATTCTGCGAGCGGGAGGATATCCTCTTTGCGCTCACGTAGCGGTGGAATCGAAATCGGGATAACGTTCAACCGGAAGAACAAGTCCTCGCGGAATCTCTTTTCTCCGACTTCGATACGCAAATCTTTATGGGTTGCGGAAACCACGCGCACGTTGATGGGGCGTGGTTGGTTTTCTCCGAGGCGTTTGATCTTACGCTCTTGTAAAACGCGGAGGAGCTTCGCCTGAAGCGGCAGGCTGAGGTCACCGATCTCATCGAGGAAGAGCGTGCCACCTTCCGCTTCTTCAAAGAGACCGATCTTTTTGTCGGCAGCACCCGTAAAGGCACCCTTAACGTAACCAAAGAGTTCGGATTCCAAGAGGTTCTCTGGAATCGCGGAACAGTTGATCGCGACAAACGGGCCTTTTTTGCGCGAACCAAAATTATGAATCGCTCGGGCAATGACTTCCTTACCGGTACCGCTTTCACCCGAGATGAAAACGCTAGCCGCACTATCAGAAACGCGTTTTGCGAGGTCCAAAGCCTTTAAGAAGCCAGGACTCTTGCCGATGATGCCGTCCATGACGGCGCCCTCTTTTGCCTTAACGACAGCTTTAAGGGCCACGTTCTCTTTGTTGATGTGATTCAGGTGAAGAGCTCGCTCGACCGAAACCAAGAGCTGCGGGAAGTGGATGGGTTTCACGATAAAATCGTAAGCGCCGGCTTCAATCGCTTGAACCGCGACTTCCACGCTCTTATGAGCCGTCATCAAGATGATAGGCACCGCAATGCCGATATTCTTCACTCTCTCGGTGAACTCAATGCCCGTCATATTAGGCAGCCGGAGATCCGTCAAAATGACATCGGGATTGATCTTGCGGCTCTCCAAGGCGGCTAACGCATGCTCGGCGTCCGAGTAAGGCGTGACCGTGTATCCACGGGGTGCAAAGAAGCCTTTAACCACATCGACGATATCTTCATCATCGTCGATAACGAGTAGGGAATATTGGACCGGTGACTTTGTAATCATGGGGCGCAAATACCACACGTTCAAATTCTCCCCAAGCGCCTCAGGCAAACTTCCACGTTTTGTGACAATTGGGCCCGAATTGTGACGAAACCTACCAATTTGAGCTTGGCATTGGGGTTGCTCTAACGCTTCTCCGTCAGCGGGTCTGTCGAAGCTACCGACTCCAAGGATGGGTACTGCGGCTTCGACAGGCCTCACAATTTTGAACCAAACATTTGAAACCCAGGAGAAAGAACATGTTGAGAGCAGCTTTAGCATTTTTCGTATTGGCATTGATCGCGATGGTACTCGGCGCTTCGGGCGTTGCTGGCGTATCGATGGACATTGGAAAAACACTTCTTGTCGTGTTCTTGATTCTCGCTGCCATCAGCTTCGTTGCGGGAATGGTAACTGGACGTGGCCGGAAGTCGATTCCCTAACGATTTGACTGAGTCCCTTAAGGCTCAGATGGATCTGGGCCAACTGGCATAGCGATTACAACTTTGACTCCGAGAGATATCGGCTCCGCGATCGGCAAACTACGGAAGCGGTTTAGGACGGTGGGTGAATATGGAAATTCTCGATTGCATGAAAGCAGACCACATGAGGATCAGGACGATCCTCGCGGAGCTGACCTCTGAGTTCGCTTCTCCGGAATGGAAGTATCGGTTGTTTCGCGATGTCTCGGTGCTCGCCGAGTCGCACTCGAAAGCGAAAGAAGCAACGCTTCTCCGTTTTGCTCGCGAGATCTCGGAAGAGAACATGGATGTCCGTGCCATGATCTTTAAGAGCTACGAAAAGCACGCGCTCATGGAAGAGCTCGTTCAGAAGATTCGCGTCACGGAAGATCCGGAAGCTTGGGAAGCCAAAGTCAGTGTTTACTGCGATTGGCTTGAGCTCCACCTCAGGGAAGAGGAGGAAGTTCTTTTCCCCGAAATCGAAGCGCGCCTCGAAGCGGTTGAGGGCCTTCAACTCGGTGAAACTTACTTGCGTCTGCGGGAGATCGGCATGGGCCATGACCCCGCACATCAGCTTCGCTTCCTTTCGGTTGTTTGAGGCATCCGTTTGAGTGAGCGGAATGAGTGAATCGGAAAAGCTTCTGAAAGTTTTTGGGTATTAAGGTGAAACGAGAAGGCAATAAGGAGTTGCAAGTGAATCGAGTGATGGTCACGACATATGGTCTTTTGCTCGCGGGTTTATTTTCGATCGGACCAGCGTGGGCTGAGCAAACCGTCGGCGAAGAAGTGAAAGACGCCGCTCGCGAAGTAAAGACCGAAACCAAACAGATGGGTCGCAAAATCAAAGATGAGACCTGCGAAATGGTAAAGGGCAAACTCGAATGCGCTGGCGATCGTGTTAAGCACGGCGCAAAGAACTTGGGCGACAAAGCCAGCGATAAATCTAAAGAGTTGAAAGAACGGGCGAACTAAGAGGGACCCCTCCCTTCTTAGATTCTTGGTACGTGGTGTGGGCCTCCGATTCCGGTCTCCCCGCTTGGATAGCGGCAGATCGGCTTCGGGGGCTATTTTTTTTTCCTTTTTACCTACATGCTCATGAGCTATCGGATTTCTCTGCGAGCGCCGTATTTCGTCACTTTTCAAGCAGCCGCATAACTCATCGAAATCCGAAGGCTTCTTTTAGCCTGGCAGAATCCTGACCGTCGGCACGGGTCTTGTACTCTCCCCCAGCGTTCACGTTGGTTGGTTGCACGTACAAAGGACTCGGTCATGGTCATGAACGAAACGGTGCTTAAAATTAATCGCATCCTTGAAGGTCTCATCGGCTGCTCCCTTGAGTTCCATCCCTCTGATTCACTTACGGCGGAGGAATGGGATCGAAGCGAGCTCGAACTGCTTCGCGGAGAAGAGGCGGAAGAAAAGCCGGAATACCTCCAAAGTGAGCTTGCGGAGAATTCTTACGGGTTTCCGTTGAACTACCTCGGTACATTCGCGGGACTCGCGGTCGTTCGCAATTTGAAGAACGCGAAACTGCGCGATCTTCTTCGCTTAGCGGAGTTGATCACCGTGGCTCTCGAGAACAGTCTCGAACAAGAGCAGCGCCGCGCGAATCAAGTTTCGATCGAAGCTTCGAACGTCATTCCTCTTCGCAAAGGTGGGGAAGCCGTTTTGAAAGTGATCGACAAGGAAACTTTGGAGACGGATCCTTCAGCTCCGCTCAAATCACTCTCGCTTCTGATCGAAACGCAGCCTGATTTTCCGCTTCAGCGCATCGCTGTTGAGATTCATCAACTCTCAGGTCGTTGGGCGATGGTTGGTCTAGAAGATCTTCCGAAAGATGTTCTCGATACACGCGAGAACCTGAAAGAGATGGGCGCGATGACGATCTTCATCCGCGACGTCGCAAGTCTGAAGCCCGAACAGCAGTTGCGTTTAGCTGAGTACTTGGCGATTAAGCCATCAGGCGATATGCCGCAAATCATTGCGGGCATTGCACCTGAGGCTGAGATCCTCAATCACTTGCGCGAACTCTTCTTCTGCACGCAGCTCGACTTCACGCAAAAGTCTTCGGAAGAAATCACAAGCGATCTCGTGAAGTCTAGTCTTCAGTTCATCCTTGAGAAGACTCGCGAGAAGGTGACTGTCGACGAGCGTCGTTACGTCCCCTTCCACATTCAGCATCTCGACTCCGAAACGTTTCACTAAATGAGATTTGGCGCGGCCTACTTGGGCCGCGCTTTCGCTTCTAGAACGACTCACTCATTTCTAAGAGATTGCGTTTCTCGTTTGTCTTTGCGAGCCTTTTTATATGACTCCAATTACAGATGAGGCGCGCCAGGAGCTAGACTCGTTCCTGAATACCGCCATCGGCAAAACTGGCTACGAGATCTTTCAACTTGCGGGCGATGCTTCGGCACGTCGCTACTACCGTGTGGTAGCTGGACAAGAGTCCTGGGTTCTCATGTCGTGGGAACCCTTCAAAGACGACGGCAGCTACCCCTTCTTGAGCGTTCGCGATCACTTCGCTAAGCACGGTGTCGCTGTTCCGCAGATCATCGCGAAGGCACCAGACAAAGGTCTGCTTTTGCAAGAGGATCTCGGTGATCTCACTCTCGAGCGCAAGTTTTGGGAGAACCAGAGCCAACAGCAAGCTGTGCC
>SXGS01128898.1_pt1 | contig 34622 bp, 30 predicted proteins | sample 3174681 | NCBI WGS metagenome assembly SXGS01 (sample SAMN11356861, study PRJNA531348) | freshwater metagenome | isolation source: freshwater sample F1-80 | place: China: Fuxian Lake, Yuxi | collected 2017-12-25
GAACCCAGCGGCTCGCTCGAACCCAGCGGCTCGCTCGAACCCAGCGGCTCGCTCGAACCCAGCGGCTCGCTCGAACCCAGCGGCTCGCTCGAACCCAGCGGCTCGCTCGAAGACTTGCTCACTCCGCGGCGTTCGCGCTGAGGACGTACGCCGACGACGCGACGGCCGCGCCCTCGTAGCCGTACACCATGGCGAAGACCTCCGTCGGCGCAGCGAGCGTCACCGTCACGCTCTCGGCCGAGCCCTCAAGATACGGGCGGTAATCGTAGGCGTCGAGCGTCGGCTCTTTGCCGAGCGACACGTAGAGATCGACGTCGCCGCCGGGGCTCGCGGGATCTTCGTTCGTCGCGATGACGTAAGTTCCGGCGGGCAGCGTGCCGAGCGCGTGCTGACGCGCTTCTCCGGGTGCGACCGAGCCCTTGGCCTCGAAGCCCTCGTAGCCACCGCCGTTGCCGCCATCGGTGCCGCCGCCGCTCGGGTCGTAGCCGGGCGTGAAGACGTTGTCCTCTTCGCCCGTCACCAGCACGACCTCGCTCTTGTCGATGTTCTTGAAGATCTGCTCGTAGGTCTTCGGCTCCGCGAAGCTCAAGAGCCCGTCGAGCATCGCGAACGTCGCGTGAGGCATCGAGCTGAAGAACGAGGGCATCGCGTTCGTGACCATGTCCATGTAGCGCGTGCCGCTCGGATCGTCGGGGTTCAACGTCGCGCGCGCCTGCGCGAGGTAGCCATCGACGTAGGCGAACGTGTCGCAGCCGTTCATGAAGAAGATCTGGTACTGGCCCGCCTTGAACTTCCCCTTCTTCGCGAGCGCGCGCACGTTCTGCCCGAGCCCGGCGTGACCGTTGTAGAAGATCATGTCGCTGTCGGTGCTGAGCGCCTCGTAGCGGGCGTTGAACTCCGCGCCCGCGGTGCTGACGTTGTCGACGAGCAGCGACACGATCTCGAGCTTCTTCCCATCCGGCAAGGTCGCGCTCACCGTGATGTCCGGCGTGTCGACGCCGAGCTCCGCGGGCAGCGTCGCCGGCACCGTCGTCGGCTGGTAGTCCTTGAGGCGGCGAGCGAGCTCCTTCACGAACGTCGCGTAGCCCGAGATCCCCGCGTCGTTCGCCTTCGCGCCATCCTCGTATTTGCCGAAAATGGCGACGACGCGCAGCGCCTCGTCCTCCCAGATCTTGTGGTACTCGGGGTACTTGCCCGTCGTGTTCTCGGGGCTCACCGTCACCGTCGCCGTCGTCTCGACGACGTCCTCGGCCTTCAGCTTGCAGCCCGATTTGTTGGGCCGGTAGTAGTACCACATGCTCCCGGCGTCGACGTCGTGCGCGCCCCAGTCGACGCAGCTGTGTCCGTAGCTCTCGACGAACTTCTGGTAGTCGTCGTAGTCGACGTTCTTCGGCAGCCGCAGGCGATAGGTCTTCGGCAGGTTCGTCTTCTTGCCCCACGCGACGGGCATCTTCGCGCGGTACGTCACCTTGGTCGTGCCGTCCGCCTGCGCCGTTTTCTGGATGTCCGTGAGCGTCAGCTTGTCGAGGCGCCCGACCGAGTTCTCGCCGTTGAGATGACCGATCGTGTAGAGGAGCTGGTCTTCGATCGCGCGCTTGCCGTCCCACACGCTGTTGGCCACGAGCTCGCCCTGAAAGTCGAACTCGAGCAGCGTCGCCTGGTCGCTCGTGAAGTCGTACTCGTCGCTGCCGTCCTCGACGGCGCAACCGCCCGCGAGGCCCGACGCCGCGAGCACCGCGAGGGACGAAACCGTGGCCTTGATGAAGCTGCGAAACGCGCTCATGTCATTTACTCCGAGGCGGCGCGAAAGCACGTGTCGTACCATGTGCGCCAACTGCCACAAGTGAGCGGAATCAAAGGATCGCTCGGCCGCCATGGACCATCCACGATCCGCTCCCCACGCACCACCTCGAAGCAGGGGACGCTAGCCGAGCCAGGCAGCGACGATGTCCGCGAGCACGTCGCTCGTGCCCGAGTGGACGGTGCCGCCAAGCGCGTCGTCGAGGCGCTGCGCGCAGCCGTGTTCGCGCAGGTAGCCCTCGCCTCCACGCAGGCGCAAGGCATCGAGCGACGACTCGAGCGCCGCCTCGGCGACGTGCCACTTCGCGAGCGCGGCCTCGGCATGGGCGCGACCTCCGCGATCGAGCTCCCACGCGGCGCGGTACACGAGCGAGCGCGCCGTCTCGAGCCGCAGCTTCATGCGCGCGAGCCGGTGCGTTGCCGCTTGCTTCGACGCGAGCGCGACGCCGCCGAGCTTGCGGCCCTTCACGAAGCGCGCGGACTCCTCGAGCTCGCGCCGCATCGCGCCGAGGCGAAAGGCCAGCACCAGCGCGCGCTCGAAGGTCATCGCGACCTGGAACACGCTCATCCCTGCACCCGGCGCGCCGAGCATCGCGCCGCCGTCGACCGCGAGATCGAAGCGCACGCGCGCGAGCCCAGCTCCCATGAGCCCGGCGAGCGCGTAGGGCCCCTCGCACACGACGCCCTCCGTCCGCGGCACGAGCGCGCACGAGAGGCTGGGCCGCGTCGAGGTCGCTCCAAGATTTTTTCCGACGAACAGGAAGAGCCCCGCCCGCGCCGCGCTCACCACGAAGCGCTTGTCGCCGCGCACGCGCAGCAGGCCGCCGCCCTCTGATTGCGCGGTGCGGCCGCCGGCTGCTTGCACGGTGCCGTCGACCTCTGCGACGTTCGAGCCGCTCGCCTCTTCGGTCGCCGCCACCGTCGCGAGCACGCGGCCTTCGGCGAGCCGCGGCAGCCACTCGGCCTTCTGCTCGCGCGTGCCGAGCTTCTCGATCGTCGCCGCGACCCCGAAGAGGTGCGCGCCCGCCGCGAGCAGCACGCCCGCGTCGTCGAGCGCGTAGCCGAGCCCCTCGTACGCGTGCGCCGTCGCGACGAGCCCGTACCCACCGCCGCCCCACTCGCGCCCGATCGAGAGGCCGAGCGCCGCGCCCTCGCCGAGCACCTCGAGCCGCCGCGGCGACGCTGCCTCTCCTGCGCGCAGGCCGAGCTCGCGCATGCGCTCGTGGAGGCGCCGCTCCTCATCGCCGAACGCAAAGTCCACGGCCCACCGCTAACAGCGCGTGCCGTCCCCCGCAATCGCCGCAATTCGCGCGCCTTCGAGCGACCCGCCGCCTGCCGCTTCCCCCTCGCGGCGCCTCCCGCATCGCCCGCAATCGCCGCAATTTGCGGCGTTTCGCGCGATCTAGCCGCGCCACGCTCACGGTGTTACGCGAGCGACTCTCATGCCCATGAACACCACGGAAATCATCGAGCTCTGCAAGCGCCACACGATCTTCTCGTGGTCCGCGCAAGGCGCCGTCGCGCCGATCGCGGTCGACCGCGCCCTCGGGATCTACTTCTGGGACACCGACGGCAAGCGCTACATCGATTTCAACTCGCAGCTCATGTGCGTCAACATCGGCCACAACCACCCGCGCGTGGTCGAGGCGATCAAGGCGCAGGCCGACAAGCTCTTGTTCGTGTACCCGGGCGCCGCGACCGAGCCGCGCGCGCGCCTCGGCAAGCTCTTGAGCGAGCTCGTGCCGTCGCACATCACCAAGTTCTTCTTCACGAACGGCGGCGCCGAGGCGAACGAGGGCGCGATCAAGGCGGCGCGCCTCTTCACCGGCCGCCAGAAGATCCTGAGCCGGTACCGCAGCTATCACGGCGCGACCCACGGCGCGATGCAGCTCACCGGGGATCCGCGGCGCTGGGCGACCGAGCCGGGGGCGCCAGGCTTCATCCGCGTCATGGACCCGGTGCCGTATGAGTTCTCCTTCGGCGCGACCGACGAAGAGCGCACCAAGAACAACCTCACCTACCTCGCCGAGGTCATCGCCTACGAAGGCGGGCACAACATCGCCGCGATGATCATCGAGCCGGTGCTCGGCACGAACGGGATCCTTCCGCCGCCGCGCGGCTACCTCGAAGGCCTACGCGCGCTGCTCGACAAGCACGGCATCTTGCTCATCTGCGACGAGGTGATGGCGGGCTTCGGCCGCACCGGCAAATGGTTCGCGCACCAGCACGGCGACGTGCTCCCGGACATCATCACCATGGCCAAGGGCCTCACCTCGGCGGCGCTGCCGCTCGGCGCGATGGGCGTCAGCGAGAAGATCGCGGCGCACTTCGACAAGAACGTGTTCGCGAGCGGGCTCACCTACAGCGCGCACCCGATGGCGCTCGCCGCCGGCATCGCCGCGCTCGAGGTGCTGCGCGACGAGGGCATGGTCGAGAACGCCGCGCGCATGCAAAGCGTCATGCTGCGCCACATGGCCGCGCTCGCGGAGAAGCACCCGAGCATCGGCAGCTACCGCGCGACCGGCCTCTTCGGCGCGATCGAGTTCCGCAAGAACGCGAAGGGCGACAAGCTCGGCGCGTACAACCAGATGCACCCGGCGATCGGCAAGCTCGTGAAGGAGCTCGCGCAGCAGGGGCTCTTCACGATGGCCCACTGGAACTACATCTTCTGCAACCCGCCGCTCTGCGTGACCGAAGAGCAGCTCGGCGAGGCGTTCGCGCTCTACGACGCGTGCCTGCACGTGACCGACGAGGCCTTCGAGGGCTGAGCGCACCCGCACGGGGCATCGCCCGCACGGCGAGGCTGGCTCCCTCGACGTCGGCACGTTATGCCGTCGCCATGAACCGAGCCCGGGTCTATTCGCTCGCGGTCGCCTCGCTCGCCCTCGGCGCCGCCGTGGTCACGACTCAGCTCATGGGGTGCCGCCCGCCCGAGCCGCCCGCGCCTCCGCCCGTCGCGGCGGCACCGTCCGCGTCCGCCGCGGCACCGGTGGACGGCCCGCCCTTCGCGCGCCGTGAGAACGTCGTCGATGTCCTGCACGGCGTGAGCGTCGCCGATCCGTACCGCTGGCTCGAGGACGCCAAGAGCGCCGAGACCGCTACGTGGCTCGCGAGCTTCGACGGCTTCACGCGCAAGCACCTCGCGCGGCTCGCGGGGCGCGACGCGCTCGACAAACGCCTCACCGAGCTGAGCTACGTGGAGTGGGTCACGCCGCCCATCCGCCGCGGCACGCGCTACTTCTGGACGCGCCAGCCGAAGGACCAAGAGAAGGCGATCTACTTCTGGAGCGAAGGCAAGACCGGCGAGCCGAAGGTGCTCCTCGATCCGAACAAGCTCAGCGCCGACGGCTCCGTCGCGGTCAAGGGCACATGGCCGTCCTACGACGGCAAGCTCGTCGCCTACAAGCTCAGCGAGAACAACAAGGACGAGTCGACGCTCTACGTGATGGACGTCGCGAGCGGCAAGCGCCACGAGATCGACACCATCACCGGCGCGAAATACGCGGTCCCGTCGTGGGAGCCCAAAGGCAAGGGCTTCTACTACACGTATCTGCCCACGGATCCGGCGATCCCCACCGACGAGCGCCCCGGGCACGCGGACATTCGCCGCCACGAGCTCGGCACCGATCCCGCGACCGACGCGATCGTCCACCCGAAGACCGGCGATCCGAAGACCTTCATCGACGTCGAGCTGTCGCGCGACGGCAACTTCCTCTTCGTCGGGATCCACCACGGGTGGACCTGGAACGAGGTGGTTTTCCGCGACTTGCGCAAGGACAAGGAATTCGCGCTCAGGCACCCCGGTTGGTTTCGGCCACTCGCCGTCACGAGCCGGCGAGGCCAATTCCACTACGAGGCCACGGCGCACCGCGGCCGCATCTTCGTCATGACCGACGAGGGCGCTCCCCATTCGCAGATCAGGGAGCGCATCGAGATCAAGCCCGGCCCGCCGCAGGCCGGAGGGACCGAGCCACCCACGCCGCCGCTGCCCGGGTCCGAGTGGCGCACGATCGTGCCCGAGCACGAGAAGGCCGTCTTGACCTCGATGCGCATCGTCGGCGATCACCTCGCGCTCCAGTACCTGGAGAACGCGTCCAGCCGACTCGAGATCCGCACGCTCGCGGGCGCGCTCGTCCGCGTCATCGAGACGCCGGGGATCGGCACCGTCAGCCCGCTCGTCGGCAACCCCGAGGACGACGAGGCCTACTACTCGTACGAGTCGTTCACGACGCCGCTCAGCGTCTACGGGACGAGCGTGAAGAAGGGTGGCAAGAGCGAGTTCTTCGCCGTCGTGGCCCCGATCGACGCGTCGCCCTACGAGGTCGAGCAGGTGTGGTTCGAGTCGAAGGACAAGACCCCGATCTCGATGTTCGTGGTGCGCCGCAAGGACATGAAGAAAGACGGCTCGACGCCGTTCTGGCTCACCGGCTACGGCGGGTTCAACATCTCGAAGGTGCCGGCTTTCTTCGGCACGCTGTTCGCGTGGCTCGAGAAGGGCGGCAGCTTCGCGCTGCCGAACCTGCGCGGCGGCGGCGAGTACGGCGAAGACTGGCACCGCGACGGCATGCTCACGAAGAAGCAGAACGTGTTCGACGACTTCGCGGGCGCGGCCGAGTGGCTCACGAAGAACGGCTACACCAAAGCCGAGCGACTCGCGATCTCGGGCGGCTCGAACGGCGGGCTGCTCGTCGGCGCCGCGGTGACCCAGCGCCCCGAGCTCTTCCGCGCGGCGATCTGCGCGGTGCCGCTGCTCGACATGGTGCGCTACCACGCGTTCGGCTCGGGCCGCACCTGGATCAGCGAATACGGCTCGTCCGAAGACGCGGCGCAGTTCAAGGCGCTCTACGCCTATTCGCCGTACCACCACGTCGACGCCACAAAGCATTACCCGGCCTTCTTGATGCTCGCGGCGGACAGCGACGATCGCGTCGATCCGCTTCACGCGCGCAAGTTCGCGGCCGAGATGGTCCACGCGACCGGAGGCAAGAGCCGCGTCCTGCTGCGCCTCGAGAGCAACGCGGGGCACGGCGGCGGCGACATGATCAAGAAGAACGTCGCCCGCCTCGTCGACCAGTATTCCTTCATGTTCGACGAGCTCGGGATGAACGCGCCGGCGCCCTGAGCCGGCCGGGGGGCCGCATGTTCGACGCCGTTGTCGACGGGCTCACGCTCGAGCGCGCCCTCGTGGCGCTCGGCCTCTTCGTGCTGTCGACCGGCGTCTCGACGGCGATCGTGGTCGCCTACCTCGTCGGCATCGCGAGCGATCACTTCGTCGCGCCCGTCACCGGCCTCGGGAGACGCCTGCCGAGGCCCGCCCTGCGCGTCGCGTACGGCGTCGGCAAGAACCTCCTCGGCCTCGCGCTCGTCGCCATCGGCATCGTGCTCTCGATCCCGGGCGTTCCGGGTCAGGGCCTCGTCACGGTCTTCGTCGGTGTGCTCATGCTCGACGTCCCCGGCAAGCGCGCGCTCGAGCTCGCCATCGTGCGGCGCCCCGCGGTGTCGCGAACCATCGACCGCGTGCGCGCCCGCTTCAAGCGACCGCCGCTCGTGCTCGACGCCGCGGCCGGGTCGCGTCATGAGGCGAGCGAGCTCCCGAGAGCCGAGCGATGAGCGCACCACGAGCCAACCTTTCGAGCAGCGGCTCACCCTCGAGCGCGCCGCCCTCGAGCACGCCGCCGTCGAGCGCGCCGCCTCACCCCCTCACGCTCGGTGAGCGGCTCGCGTCGATCGCGTTCTGGTCGTTCGTGACCGTGAGCTCGATCGCGCTCTATCCCATCGCGGTCGCGCTGTGGCTCGTCACGCGTCCGTTCGATCCCCGGCTGCGCGCGCTGCACCTCTTCACGTGCGCGTGGGCCTCCCTCTACACCTGGTTCAACCCGGCCTGGCCGGTGACCGTCAGCGGGCGCGAGCACATCGCGCGCGGCGTGCCCTACGTGATGGTCGCGAACCACCAGTCGTTCCTCGACATCCTCGTGCTCTTTCGGCTCTTCCGACACTTCAAGTGGGTCTCGAAGCTCGAGAACTTCCGGGTGCCGTGCATCGGCTGGAACATGTCGCTCAACGGCTACATCCCGCTCCGCCGCGGCGACACGAAGAGCATCGCCGCGATGATGAACGCCGGTGCGCGGACGCTCGCGGCGGGCAGCTCGGTGCTGATGTTTCCCGAGGGGACGCGCTCCGTCGACGGCAAGCTCCGCACCTTCAAGCGCGGCGGCTTCTCGCTCGCGCTGCGGTGCGGTGTCCCGATCCTTCCCATCGTCGTCGAGGGCACCGGCAACGCGCTGCCGAAGGGCTTCGTCTTGCAGCGCGGACGGCATCCGGTCCGCATTCGCGTGCTCGAGCCGCTCCCTCCCGAGAGCTTCGCCGGCGCCACGCCCGAGGAGCTCGCCTTGCGCGTGCGCGGGATCTTTCTGCGCGAGCTCCAGCAATGACGAAGCCCGCGACCGATCGCTCGATCGCGGGCTCCTGGCTCAATATCGAACAGCTTCGTTCACGGCCATGACGAAGCCCGCGACCGACGGCTCGAGCGCGGGCTCCCCTGGGGTCGGCGACGTCGGGTCAGCGCCGCACACTTCGGTTCAGCGCGAGCGGCGCGCGTCGTCGCCCGGCAGCGGCGCGGGCTCGGGCGTCGGCTCGCCGACCGGCACGCACTCGGTCCAGCACTCCGAGTCTTCGCAGTAGGTGCAGATCGTCTGCGGCTCGGTCCCGGGCGGGCACACGTCATCCGGCACGCACTGCAGCTCGCAGCCGAACCCGCCGCAGTCTTCACCGGGCGCGCACTCGACCGGCTCCTCCCAGCAGAGCTGCTCTTCGTGCTCGCCGGGCGGGCACACCGCGTCCGGCACGCACTGGATGTCGCAGCCACCCCCGCCGCCGCAGTCTTGGCCGTCGACGCAGTCCGGAGCGCCCTCGGCACCGTCCTCGTACCAGCACACCTCTTCTTCGTGCATGCCGGCGGGGCAGATCGCGATCGGCGTGCAGGTCGTGTAGCACTGGGGCTCGGGCGGCGTGCAGCTCTCGCCGTCGACGCAGTCGACCGGGTACACCGAGTCGTCACAGACGGTCTCTTCGACGCTGCCCTCCGGACAGACCGCGTCGGGCACGCAGGCGAGCTCGCAGGACGAGACGACCGCGTCGCAGTACTCGCCGGGCGGGCACTCGCCCTGGCAGATCTCCTCCTCGTGGAAGCCGGCCTTGCACGCTGGCTCGACGGGGGGCGAGGTCTCGACGCCTCCGCACGTCTCGGTCTTGCAGGCCATCAGGACGAAGAGGCCGGCGGCGGCGACGGCGACGCGGGAAAAGCGAGTAGCGACGGTGTTGGCGATGTGGCTCATGGGGGATCCTCCGGGTGCGTGGGTTCGGAGCTGCCTATCGCAACCGTTGTGCCAAACGGCCCGCCCGCCACAACAGCCTATAATTGATTAACTTTATTCGAATTGTCGCACTTCACCCGCGCGCCGCGCGATCCATCGGGCACACCTGGCCCAACGTGACACACTGGCTAAGGGCTTCGGGCGGGAGGCGACCTGTTCGCCCGTTCTCGGCCCCAAAAGAGTCCAGATGCTAGGCGACGAGGAGCGAGGAACGGAGCGCACTTCCTGTACTTCCTGTGCGTGAGTACCTTCGCTATGAAGGCTTACCGGAGGGAGGCGAGCAACGCTCGCGTCCCGAGGTCACGCAAGGCGCGAAGCGCCGCGTACACGACGCCGATGGGCCCCCATCGGACGGACCACGAGCGGGCCGAGAACGGGCTCGTGGTAGAAGCGCCCGGTGCCCCAGATCGAGCTCTTGTTCGTCGACGCCTTGGTAGTCGTCGCGAATAAACCGTCGGGGCTGCTCGTGCACCGCGGCTGGGACGACGACGACGACGTGGCGCTCTTCCGCGTGCGCGACGCGGTTGGTGAGCGCGTACATGCCATCCACCGGCTCGACCGCGGGACCAGCGGTGCGCTCGTGTTCGCACGGACGCGCGCGGCGGCGGCGGCGCTCTCGCGACAATTCGAGGCGGGCGCGGTCGACAAGCGATACCTCGCGCTCGTCCGCGGCACGCCTCCCGCGCGGGGGACCATCGACTACGCCATTCCGAAGAGTGAGGGTGGCCCGCGCGTCCCGGCGGTGACCGACTTTCGCCTCATCGCGCGCTCGCCCGTCGACCGCTGCTCGCTCGTCCTCGTCCTCCCGAGGACCGGTCGCTTCCATCAGATCCGCCGCCACCTGCGCCACCGCGGCCATCCGCTCGTGGGCGACGTCAACTACGGCTCGGGGGAAATCAACCGCCACTATCGCGCGCAATACGAGCTTCACCGTCTGGCGCTCCACGCCGACAGCGTCGCGTTCGAGCATCCCGAGTCGCGTGAGCGAATCACCGTGTCGGCGCCGATGCCCGAAGATCTCGGGCTCGCGCTCGATCGCCTTGGACTACCGCGCCGGCCGCTCGACCCGCTCGACCCGCACGCGCCCGCCGAGCCGCGCGAGTCGCACGATTCGCTCGTACCGCATGAGCCGCTCGACCCGCACGAGCCCGCCGAGGAGGCCGGGGCATGAGCCGACGCGACAACTTCGAGCACCGCTGCACGCGCTGTCGGATCCACCGTAGCCTCTGCTTCTGCGCGCTCATCCCGCGGCTCGAGACCACGACGCGCGTCGTCCTCGTCATCCATCGCGCCGAAGATCGCAAGACCACCAACACCGGCCGCCTCGCGACCGAGTGCCTGGCAAACAGTGAGATCCTGGTGCGCGGTCACACCGCGCGCGAGAGTGAGGCGGTGCCGATCGCCGCCGGGACGACGCCGCTCTTGCTGTTTCCGGCCGATGACGCGGTGCCGCTCACCGAGCTCGCGCCCCAGCTCGAGCAGAGCGGACCCGCAGTGACGCTCATCGTGCCCGACGGCACCTGGCGCCAGGCATCGAAGGTGAGAAAACGCGTCCCCGGACTTGCCAACATCCCGTGCGTCACGTTCGCGGGCGGAGCGCGCTCGCGCTACCGACTCCGCTGGGAGGCGCACGACCACGGCCTCGCGACCTTCGAGGCGATCGCGCGCGCCCTCGGGATCCTCGAAGGTCCCGAGATAGCGAGAGCGCTCGAGCTGCCGTTTCGCGCCATGGTCGAGCGCACCCTCTGGGCCCGCGGCGTACTCCGCGCCAAGGACGTCAGCGTCGGCATCCCCGAGGGCGTCGTGCGTCACGACCCCGAGAGCGGGCTTGGCGTCAATCCGGCGCGGGGACAGTGTTGACGGAGACGCCGGGCTTCGCGATGAACCGGAAGCGGTCGACGAGCGTCGTCGAGTCGAGGAGGCCGTCGCCCGAGTCGTAGACGCCCCAGGTGATCGTGATGACGCTGTCCTTCTCGCCGCTCGGCTCGATCGGCGCCTGGCTCGTCAGCCAGCTCGTCGCGCCATGAGCCTCGAACGACGAGTCCGCGCCGAAGCCGGTGCCGGTGAGCTCGCTGTCGCCGAGCTTGCAAGTGAAGGTCTTGCCGCCCGCGATGCAGGGCAGAGGCGGGTTGCCATCGCAGCCGCAGACCTCGACGAAGGCATTGTTGACGCTGACCGGGTTGCCCATCGAGTCAAATGAGATGTTGCCGTCAGCTTGCCCCTTCGGAAACGGCGTGAGCAGCGCGACGAAGAAGTCGTTGAACATGCTGCACACGAAGTTCGGCCACTCGTACGAGTAGAAGTCGAAGTCGAAGGCGATGCCGTGCGCGTTGCTCGGGGCGCGCAGCTCGACCTTGAGCGCCGCGCCGTCGTGCGGCTCGCCCGTGATGGCGAACCCGCAGAGCGGCGACTCTTTGGGGAAGCCTTGCGGGTGATTGAAGGTGATGTCCTTGCTGAAGCCCTTCACGTCCTTGTAGCCGGGGTCGTTCGGCTGGCGCGCCGTGCCGCTCGAGAGCGCCAGCAGGCGCTTGCCCTCGCGGAGCTTCATCACCGGACCGAAGCCGGTGAGGACGCCGTGGCCGAGGTGAAAGACCTCTTCCTGGCCCACCGGCAGCGGGGAGCCGTCGGGCAAGACCCACTCGGCCTTGACGAGGCCCCAGTCGCCCTCGCCCTTCGAGAGCTTGCAGATCCCAGCGGCCGCCGCGCCGTGGATCGGATCGAGGTCGTCGACGGCGAGGCCATCGTCGCAGCTGACGGCGTCGTTCTCGTCGATCTGGCCGTCGCAGTCCTCGTCGTGAGGCTCGCCCTTGGCCGAAATCGCCTCGATCGCGTTGGGCGAGATGTTCGCGTCGCAGTCGTCGCAGTCGCCCTCGGTGATGGTGAATCCGTCCTTGTCGAAGTCGTCGTCGGGCCCGGGCTGGACGCACGGCACCCCGCCGCCGCCCGCGCCGCCGCTGCCGGCGAGGTCGAAGCCTCCCGTGCCCGGGGGCGCGCCGCCCTGTCCGCCCGGCCCGGCGGGGCCGGTGCCGCCCGCGCCGCCAGCGTCGCTGGAGCCGCCCGCGCCGGTCAGCGGGGATTCCTTCTTCGCTGCGCTGCAAGCGACGAGCGCGAACAGCATCGCGCCGCCTACGAGTTGGGTCCGGCGATGATTGATCATGGCTTCTCCTCGGTGGCGTAGAGACGGAATTCTTCGAGGTTCCTGTGCGAAGCGGCTCGCGCGAGGCCCGTAATGGTCAATCCGCTCTCTTGGCAGTCCCGCGCCGCGGCCAGTCGCGACCGGCGCTCAATAGATGCAGACGAAGCCCTCGCCGAAGTCGGCGCACTTGTACTTCTGATTGCCCATCCCCATTGGGCAGCTCGCGGCGTTGGTGCACGTCTTCAGACAGACGCCGAGGCCGTTGTTGAGCCCGAGGTAGTCGCTGCACAGAGTGCCGGTCGGGCAGTCGTTCGCCATGAGATTGCAGTGCTCGCTGCAATAGCCGTTCGGCCATCCGAAGTAGAACTCGTCGATGCAGATCGGGTCGTTCGCGTTGGCGGCGCACTCGTTGTGGGTCATGCAGGCGGCACCCGCGACGCCGGCCCCCGGCTTGCACTCGTTGGTCCCCTGGCAGGCGCTCGGATCGGCGCAGTCCGTGAACCCGTCGAAGTCGTCGTCGAAGTAGTCGTCGCAGAACGACTCTGGAAAGCTCTCCTGGATTTGCAGATCGAAGTAGCCGAACTCGGTCGGGCCGGTGCCGTCGACGATCACGAAATAGCTCTGCCCCTTCGTTGCCTTGAAGAAGATGCTCTCGTCGTCGTTGGCGCCGGTGGCATCCACACAGAAGAGCTCGCTCGCGGCGCTGCCGCAGTCCTTGCGAATCGAGAGGCTGAAGTTCGCGGCCGTGAACGACAGGTCGATCGCGACGTCGACGTCGGCGCTCGCCGTGAACTTGTAGATTTTCTCCGGGCCGCTGCCCGCCGTGCAGCTCCCCTTGTGGACGTTCGGCTCGCCGTTCGTGTCGCTGAACTCGTAGGCCGGAAGTGCCACGAACTCCGGCGCCACGCACGAGTCGAGGCAGCTGGGCACGTTCGCGCAGTCGCTGTCGGCGCAGTCGGTGTCGCCGTCTTCGTCATCGTCCTGGTCATTGGCGCACGACTCGGGCGGCGTGCACCCCGACACGACGACCTGGCAAAACGGATTGCACTGCAAGTAGCCGCCGGCGAGGCCGTAGTCGACGCACGTCTTGCCGCCAAAGTCGGAGCCGTCGCAGATCTCGCCGCCCTCGAGGATGCCGTTGCCGCACACGAACTGGGAGCCGCCAGCGCCCGTCGTGGACGCGGTCGACGTGACCGCGGTGCCGACCGTCGCCGTCATGCCGCCAGCACCGGCGCCGCCCGCGCCACCGAAGCCACCCGTCGCGTCGCCGCCCGAGCCGTTGCCGCCCGCGCCGCCGCTGCCGGTTTGGCTGCTGCCCGCGCAGCCCGCCCCGGTCGCCGACAGCGAGGCGGCGAGCGTGGCGGCGCAACCGAGAATGAGAAACGCGTGGCCGTTCGTGCGTGCGCCCATGATGACCCCGAGGAAAGTGGCTCCGCGCAACGTACGCGGAAAAGCACCCACACTATCTCACACCGCCTCGAGTCATGGAAGCGCGATTTCTGCTTGCGAGTCGCGAGCGACCTTGAATAAGGTGCCGCCGCCATGCATCGCCCCACCCGCCAGCACCAGAACCTCGCCGCCAAGCTCGCGCTCAAGCAGGGTCGCAGCCGTGTCTCCGGCAAGAAGGCGCGCCGCTGGAAGAAGTCGGTCGAGAAGTACCAGTCGCTCGTCGCGGCGGACTGAGTCGCTCCTCGAACGCAGATGGGCCCTTTTCGGGCCGAACTGCCGTGCTCGGCCCCAAATGGGTCCAGGTGCTAGGCGCCGAGGAGCGAGCAACGGAACGCACTCTCGTACTCTCGTGCGTGAGTACCGCAGCGACGATGGCTTACCGGAGGGAGGCGAGCAACGCTCGCGTCCCGAGGTCACGCAAGGCGCGAAGCGCCGCGTACACGACGCAGATGGGCCCTTTTCGGGCCGAGCAGCTAGCGCGACGGCCGGCGGCAGGTGAGGGCCCACGCGCAGTGCGGCACGCTGAGCGGCTCTTCGGGGAAGTGCTCGACGAGGGCGAGGCGCAGTCGCTCATCGAAGCGCGCGACCGTGTCGGGGGCAAGTGAAGGCGCGACGCCGGAGCTCGTGCGCACGCGGCCGCGCCACGCCTCGTGCGCGAACGCGACGTCGACGTCGAAGGAGAACGTCTCGATCGACTCGAAGCGGGCGCGACGCACGTCATCGAGCCAATCGGGGTGAAGGCCCGACGACGGGCCGCGTCGATGCTCGGGGTTGTAGCTCTCGACCATGCGGTGCGCGAGCTCGACGACGTTGCCCGGCATCGGCAGCGGATCGAAGTGTGCAATGACGAAAGCGCCGCCGGGCTTGATGAGGCGCAAGACTTCTTTGATCGCCTTGGGGCGCTCGAACCACTGCCACGCTTGCCCAACGACGACCGCGTCGAACGCGCTCGGGGGCAGGCCCGTGCGCTCGGCCGGGGCGACGACGTAGTCGATGCGAATGCCGCTCTTCTCGTCGAGCCGCCGAGCCTCGGCGACGAGCCCCTCGGCGACGTCGAGGCCCACGACCTCACAGCCGCGCTGCGCGAAGCCGCGCGCCAAGGTGCCGGTGCCCGTGCCGAGATCGAGGACGCGCTGACCCTTTTGGCCGATCCCCTTGGCCACGAGGCGCGCGAACAGCTCGTCGGGAAAGCCGACGCGGTAGCGCACGTAGTCGGGAGCCGTCTTGCCGAAATCGAGTTGCTTCATACGACAAGGACCAGGAGCGGCTGTGTTGATTCGGTGGCGAATCGCTGAGTCGCCACACGAGGGCGCTCGATCCGAATCATCGCTCGCCGCCGCAGCGTAGCAGCTTCGCCGGCCAAGGCCGCTGCCCTCGCGATTGACATGTGCAAAGCGAACCCCCGCCGCGACAAGCGACGCGCTAGGAGCGAGATTCCCGTCGATTCGATTTACCTCGGGCAGTAGGCTCCCGGCCGTGACGTGGACAGCGGATTTTCGAGCCACAGCGGCCGCTCGTCTCGCGCCGTGGCTCCTGCTCGCGAGCTGCGGCCCGTCGCAGGCGGCGCTGCCGCCCCTGTCGCCCTCGCTCGCGTCCGACTCCCCGATCTTGTCGAGCGGCGACGCCGCCGAAGAGGCAGCGCGTGCATCGTGCCGCACGCAGGCGGACGCCTTCGGCGAGTGGCTTCGGCTCCTCCGGGCGGGCGGCCTCGGAATGACGGCACTCCTTCTCGGAGACCGCACGGCGCTCGTGACGCAGGGTGGAGCGCCGCTCGACGACGCCGCCCCGTTCGTGCACTTGACCCGTGACGAGGTCGCGCTCGAGGGGGTTCGCGCAGGTGACGCCGAGGAGCTGGGGCGCGAGCTCGCCCGCCTCTTCGAGCTGCGCCGCCAGGCGCTCGAGGGATCGCCCTTCGTGGAGCCGACGCGCGTCTTCCTCGCGATCGACGCCGACGTGCCGTTTCGCCGCGTACACGAGGTGCTCGAGCGAGCCCGGGCGAGCGGCGCCGCGCGGGTGACCTTCGCGTTCGCCGATCCGACCCGCACCATCGCGCCGCCACCGCCATCGCCGATCGACGCCGAGCTCGAAGGGCTCGCGCGCGCAGCGACGAAGAAGCGAGAGCGCGTGTTCGTCGAGCTCTTCGCGTTCGTGTACGAGGCGTGCCCCGAGGCCCAGGAGATCGTCGCGCAGCTCGGTCACGCCGTCCCGGAGATCCGGCAGGCGCTCGAGGGCGAGCTCCCCGGCGCCCTCGTGAGCTGCCGCTGCCTTCCGGACCTCGCGTCCGCGCGCGCGCTGCATTGGGCGCTCTATGGCGAGCCTCGACCCATGAGCGGCTTCACGGTGGCGCTCCACGTCGGGAAGGGCGCGCCCGATCGCCTCGTAGCGATGGAGCCCACGGCGAAGTGGGCGAGCGCGCACCGCGAGGTCATCGCCCTCGGCAACGACGCGGCCAAGCAGCGCGTCTCGTTCACGCTCCAATCCGAAGGCGCGTCGCAGGCGCCGTCGACGGACGACGCCTACGAATGAAGCTGCTCGCGATCACGACCTCGACGCCGCGCGGCGGTGTGGCGCTCATCGACGACGGCGAGCTCGTGGCGCTCGTCGAGCACGAGGACGGCATGCGCCACGCCGAGCGCCTCTTCGGGCTCTGCGACGAGGCGCTGGCGACGGCGGGCTGGTCAAAGACGAGCCTCGATGCCGTGGCCTGCGACACGGGGCCGGGGTCGTTCTCCGGCGTGCGGATCGGCGTCGCCTCGGCGAAGGGAGTCGCGCTCGCGCTCGGCATTCCGCTCGTCGGCGTCGGCTCGCTCGAGGCCATGGCGGCCCCGGCCTTCGCGCACGCGGGTGACGTCGCGCGGGTCGCCCCCGTCATCGACGCGCGCCGAGGCGAGTGCTTCCTCGCCGTGTACGCTCGCGACGGACGGACGCTGCTCGAGCCGACGGTCGTACCCACTGCCCATGCGACCGAGCGCATCCTCGCGCACGATGCGTGGGCCTGCGGCGCGCAGGCGCGCGACCTCGACGGGGTGCGGCTCGTGGCGCCGGGCGGATGCGAGCTGCCGAGTGCGCGCTGGATCGGCAAGCTCGCGGCAGCACGCGCCAAGCTAGCAACGACGGCGGACTTGGCCACGCTGGAGCCGGTTTACGCCCGCGGCCCGGACGCGAGGCTCCCGGCGGTGGCGCCCGACTACCGCAAATGAGGCGTGAGGCCCGAAGTCAGGCGCGCCCGAACTCCTTCACGCGAACGGCGCTCCACTCGCCGGTCTCCGCGTAGTCTTCCGGCAGCTCGCGCTGCTTGTGCTCGGGGAGCCCCTCCCAGGTGAACCCGCGCTCCCGGCTGCCGTAGACGAAGCCGCCCGGGCGCTTCTGCAGGTCGCCCGCGATTCGGGCGAGCTCGTCCTCGAGGTAGTTGGGATTCGCGAGCATGTTCTCGCGAATGGGCCCTTCGAGGTAATGGCGGGTCTCGTCCGTCGCCGGGTAATAACGCTTGAAGACGCTGTGGCGAAAGATCGGCTTGAGGCGGCCGATGTCACGGGCCCCCGTTGGCAGCGGCAACAGCTCGACGTAGCTCTTGCGCTTGGCGCGCTCCTCGAGCCGGTCGAGGACGACCTGGAGGCTGTTGTCCAGGAACTCCGGAGCACAATGGCACGCGAAATCGTCGTAGAGGAGGCGCATGACGGCGCGCGCCTCGTCGAGGGGCATCGTCGCCAGGCGCTCGCGACCGATGCGGCGCAAGAGCACCATGAACGGCATGGGCTGATTGCCAGTCAGCCGGATCTCTTCGGGGTCGCGAAAATCGGGCTGACTGTAAGGGAAGTGTCGCGGATTGATGACGTCGAAGCCGCCGCGACCATAGAAGAGAATGCGCTGCAGACTGAGGCTCTCCTCGGGCGTGAAATATTCCATCTCGGCCGCCAGGTTGATGTTCATCCCGAAGTAGCGCTGCGGCACGTTCGGGTACGGGAGCTGCATCTTGCCGAGCGCGTGGAGATCCGCGAGGTACTGCATCGCGATCTCCACCGGGGCGATGCGGAGCCAGTACGAGAGCACGGTCCCGCGCGCCTCTGGCACCATGTAAATGTGGGAGAGGTAGATGACGCAGAGGTCCGGCGACTGGTTCGGATTGACGAGCACCGAGCCGTCGCGCACGCCGCGCACCGTGCCATTCTGATCGCGCGCGACGAGGAGAAAGTAGCGAATGAACGTCCCCGTCGGCGTGGGCTCGTGGGAGTCGTCGCGGAGAAACTGCCGAATGGCCTCCTCGCGCTCCATCTCGCCGGTCGGACCGAACGCGTCCCAGAGCATCTTGTACGCCGCAGGAAAATCCGGATCTTCCGGGCTCTCGATCGACCAGATCTGGTAGCGCCGCGTCTCGCGTTCGATCATCTCCACCACGTCCTGGTGGAAGAGGTCCTTCATGCAGAGGCGCACGCGCTTTTCCATACTCGCCGCAGCGTGGCTCGACGTCGGCCAGGAGTAAAGCGCGCGAACCTCGCGAAGTTCTCAGGCGCGCGGGCATCGGAGGGGAGCCCCGGGCGAGTGCGATGGGGCATCGCGTTCTCGCCCGCTCGGGCATAATGCCGCCCGAGCATGAGAAGGGCGGCCTGGGAAGACATCGACGAAAACCGCTCGGTGTGGATGGCGGGCAAGCCGCCGTACGAGCCGTGCCCGCCGCTCTTGGCCGACACCACCGCCGACGTCCTCATCATCGGGGGCGGCTTCACCGGCGCCTCGACCGCGTATCACCTCGCGCGACGCTTCCCCGAGCGACGGATCGTCCTCGTGGAGGCGCGCCTCTTGGCCAATGGCGGCAGCGGGCGCAACGGCGGACTCATGCTCAATTGGATCAACGGGGTCCACAGCGCGACGCCCGAGCACGCACGGACGATCTTCGACGTGACGCGCTCGGGCATCGACCTCATCGAGGGCATCATCCGCGAGCACGGGATGAAGGTGCGCTATTCGCGCGCAGGTTGCCTCGAGCTCTACACGAAGCCGGAGCGCGCCGAGGCGGCGGCACGCGAGGCCGAGGCCCTCCGCGCGGCCGGGATCCCGCTCGAGTTCTTGAGCGGCAAGGCGCTCGAGGCGCGTACGCGCGCGAGCGGAGTCGAGGGGGCGCTGTTCGATCCGACCGCGGGGCGGCTCGACGGGGTCGAGTACCTTCGCGCGCTGCGGGACGTGCTGCTGTCGCTCGGGGTCGTGATCCACGAGGGCACGCTCGTCCGCTCGATCGAAGAGGGCAGCACGGTGCGCGTCGTGACGAGCGGGGGGGAGATCTCGGCCAAGGCGGTCGTATTGGCCACCAACGCGTATACGAGGAACCTCGGTTATTTTCGCGCGCAGCTCTTTCCGCTGCACTCGCACGTGGTGGCGACGCGGGCCCTCGAGGCGAGCGAGCGAGACGACCTCGGCTGGGGCAGCGCGGTCGGCTTCTCGGACGATCTCGATCGCGTGGCCTACGGCAGCATGACCGACAGCGGGCAGATCGTCTTCGGCGGGGGCAGCAACCGCGCCTATTCGTATCGCTTCGGTGGGCGGACGAGCTTCGCGGCCCGCGCAGAGAGGAACTTTCGCGCGATCGAGAAGCGGCTGGGCGACTACTTTCCCCGTGCTCACGGGGCGGCCATCGAGCACCGCTGGTCGGGCCCCGTGGGACTGACCTTGTCGCGCGTGTGCGCCATGGGCGTGCGCGGCGAGCACCGCAATGTCTATTACGCCTTTGGCTACAGCGGACACGGCATCAGCCTCGCCAACCTCGCCGGCAAGGTCCTCTGCGATATCTACAGCGACGACGAGGCGCGCTGGCGGGGGCTGCCATTCTACGAGCCAACGCTCTACCCGATGCCGCCGGAGCCCCTCCGGACGATTGGCTATCATTTCTACACGACGCTCACCGGCCGGTCCCCGCGCAAACAGCACTAGCGCTCGTGCCGGACTACGCGCGGCCCCCCAATTCGACGACGACGAGGCCAGGATGAACATGGAATGCAAGAACCTCGTAGGCGGTCGCTTCGTCGGCGCTGAGGAGCCGGGCGCCCAGCGCATGACGGCAATTGCCCCCTTCGACGGCGCCGCGCTCGGCACGAGCTACGAGGTCGGATGGCCAACGATGGAGCGCACGCTCGACGCGGCTAGCGGTGCCTTTCCGGCGTTTCGCAGCTCGCCGCGCGAGGAGCGGCAAGCCCTCGTAGTGCGCATCGCCGCTAGCGTGCGGGAGCGGGCCGAGGAGCTCGCGCAGCTGATGGCCGTCGAGGTCGGCAAGCCCATCGCGTGGGCGCGCGCCGAGGTCACGCGGCTCGCCGTCACCTTCGAGCTCGCCGGCGAGCTGCTCGACGAGCCGGCGCGCACCGAGCTGTCGCTCCAGCGTGACGCGCGCGGCGCCGACTATCGCTGCTTCGTCGAGCGCGTCGGCATCGGCCCGGTCCTCGCGATCGTTCCTTACAATTGGCCGTACAACCTGGCCGCCCACAAGCTCGCGCCCGCGCTCGCTGCCGGCAACCCCGTCGTGCTGAAGCCGTCGCCGCAAGCCGCGCTCTCCACGCTGACCCTGGCCGAGCTCATTCATGCGGCCGGCGCGCCGCCGGGGGTCATCGGGGCGGTGTGCTGCGGCCCCGAGGTCGCCGAGGCCGCCGCGCGCGATCCGCGCATCGCCATGGTGAGCTTCACCGGCTCGGAGCGGGTCGGCTGGCACATCAAAGAGCTCGTCACGAACAAGCCCGTCGTGCTCGAGCTTGGCGGCGACGCGAGCGTGCTGGTGTTCGCGGACGCCGATCTCGACCTCGCCGCAGCGCGCGCGTGCCTCGGCGGCTATGGCTACGCCGGACAGGTGTGCATCTCCGTGCAGCACGTCCGGGCCCACGCCGACGTCTACGACGCGGTCCGCGAGCGGCTCACGCGGATGACGCTCGCGACGGCATTCGGAGATCCGCTGCTCCCGGCCACGGTGTGCGGGCCGCTCATCTCGAGCCACGCCGCCGATCGCGTGATGGCCTACATCGATGAGGCGCGGCGAGGCGGGGGCAAGGTCCTCGCCGGAGGCGAACGGGAGGGCAACGTCGTCCTTCCCACGCTGCTCGAGGACGTCCCCGGCTCGTGCAAGCTCGCGCAGGAAGAGGTCTTCGGCCCGGTGATGACGCTCTCGCGTTTCGGCTCGGCGGAAGAGGCCTTCGCGGCGGTGAACCGCTCGCGCTTCGGGATCCAGTGCGGGATCTTCACGCACGACGAGGCGCTGATCGCGGCGGCGTTCCGAGAGCTCGATGTCGGCGGCGTGGTCGTCAACGATTTTCCCACGCTGCGCTTCGACGTGATGCCTTACGGCGGCGTGAAGCGCAGCGGCGTCGGGCGCGAAGGGCTGCGCTACGCCTACGATGAGATGACCCTGCCCAAGGTGCTCTTGGGCCGGCGATGACGCGCGCACGAGGAGCGCTCGGCTCTGTGCTCGCGCTGGTCGGGCTCGCGCTGGTCGGGCGCGCTGCGGTTGCGGCGCCTGCCCTCGCGGGCGACACGCCCTCGCTCGTGCTCGATCCCGCCCCGGCCGGCGAGTCTGCGCTCGTCGCGCGCCGCGCCAACGTGCGCGGGCACTGGCTCGCGGCCGCGCGCCTGTCCTTCGACTACGCCAAGGCTCCCTTCGTCCTCGAGCGCGACTCGGGCGAGAAGGACGTCGTCGTTGGTCATCTCGCGATCGTGCATGCCCAGGCGTCGCTCGCCATCTTGCACCGCTTCGCGGTCGAGCTCGCTCTGCCGCTCGCCTACCAGGGTGAGCCGAACGTCGCGGCGCTCGGCCTCGCGGACGACCTCGCCAAGGTTGGGCTCGGCGACATCCGGCTCGGGGGTCGCGTCGTCCTCGCTCGCAGCCCGGAAGATGCGCCGGTCCGCACTTCCCTCGCCTTCGACTCGTCGCTCTGGCTGCCCACGGCGACTGCCGAGCTCGCCGGCGACGGCGTGGCCCGCGTCGGCATCGGAGTCGGGGCGGAAGCCGTCGGCCCGAGGCTCTTCGGCGCGCTCCACCTCGGGGCGCACAGCCGCGGCGTCGCACGACTCTCGAGCCGGCTCGACGAGAATGGCAATCCAGAGGGCGCGGCTTCGCGCGGCGGGGACGCACACCCGCGGACGCGAGTCGGCCCGTCGCTCGCCGCCTCCGCGGGCGCGGGGTGTTTCGTCGACCGTGCCCGCCGCTTCGAAGTGGGCAGTGAGGCCGTCGCGAGCTTCGTATTGGGCGGTGGGGCACGGGCCCTCGATCCGCGCGCGACGACGGCGCACCTCTTCATCACCGGGCGACATCGCCTGGGCGCGATCCCGATCGAAATCGCGGCCGCCCTCGGCGCCGGGCTCGCGGATGGAGCTGGCAACGCGGACGTGCGCGCGCTCGCCAGCCTCGGGTGGGCGCCAGACGAGCCGCCGCCCGCGCCGGATCGCGACCGCGACGGCATCGCGGATGTTCGCGACTCGTGTCCCGCGATCACCGGCACAAAGTCTCGCGATCCGCTGCTGAACGGCTGCCCCGAGATGGCAGATCTCGACGGCGACGCCGTCCCCGACGAGCACGACGCGTGCCCCGAGAAGGCAGGGACTGCGACCTTCAGTCGCCATAGCCATGGCTGCCCGGCAGTCATCGGCGCCGAGCGCGAGGCCGCCGCACAAGGCACACGGCTCGAGGGCAGCGCCATCGTCATCTCCCAGCGCATCGAGTTCGAAGTGGGCACGAGCAACTTGCGTACTTCGAGCCATGCCGTGCTGTTCGAGATCCACGCGGTGCTCGCCGCGCATCCCGAGCTCGAGAGCGTGCTCGTCGCGGGGCACACCGACGAGACCGGCTCGGCGGAGGTGAATCAGCGCCTCTCCTTGGGTCGCGCGGCGAGCGTCGTCGACTGGCTCGTTCGCCACGGAATTGCCAAAGAGCGCCTCGCCCCGCGCGGCTATGGCGCGAGCATGCCAATCGCGGACAATGAGACGGAGGAAGGCCGCACGAAGAATCGCCGCGTCGAGCTCCACGTCATTCGCCCGGCGGCCTCGGACTTGGCACCTCCGGCCAAGAGCGGAGGCCCCTCGTGACGCTGCCACACGTCGCGCTCGCGGTGGGCGCCGCGCTGACGGCCACGAGCCCGTCCGAAGATCTTGCGACGTCGCCGACGATCCTGCACTCGCCCACGCTCGAGCGTCACGCAAGCTCAGGGATCCTGCGACCGGTCCCCATCGCGGTCGAGCTGCCCCCGGAGCTCGCGCGGCGCACGCGTCGCGTGCTGGTGCACTACCGGCTCTGGGGCGAGCCCGACTGGACGACGCTGGAGCTGAAGGAGACGAGCGGGCGCCACTCGGGGGCGATCCCGTGCCTCGAGGTGAGCACGGTGACTGGGGCGCTGCGCTATTACGTGCGCGCCCACGACGACGACGGCCGAGTCATCGCCACGCTGGCGTCGCGCGCCGCGCCCATCGTGGTCACGATCCGCCACGATCTGCAGCTCGACGCGGACGCCGCGCGGCCGAACAAATGCCCAGATCCCGCCGATTGCCCGCGCGGACTGCCCGGCTGCCCGAGCGAGCGCGTCCTCGCCGTTCTTTGCCATACCGACTCCGATTGCGAGGGCGGGGCCACCTGCGGCTTCAACGGCTATTGCGAGAAGACCGAGCGGCACCGCAACGCCCTCTGGGTCGGCGCCGAGCAGGACTTCGGCGTCATCGCGCGTACCGGCGCCTGCCATGTCTCCGCCCAGGAGCGGGGCGGCCACGCCTGCATTCGCGAGGACGGCGCCCAGTACATCGGCACTCCGGTGCTCGAGAGCGTCCCGCCGGGCGGCGCCTTGGGGCCGACACGCATCACGGTCGGCTACGAGCGGCTCGTGCACGACGACACCTCGATCGGCCTCGCGCTCGGCTGGGCCATCCGCGGCGGCGTCGAGGCCAACCTGCTGCCGCCGCTCGTCCCCATTTCGGTCGCGGCGCGTGCGACCCATTGGTTCGGCAATGACCCTCACGCCCACGCGGGCATACGCCCCTTCGCCGGGCTCACGGCCGGCTACGCCAGGTTCGATCTCGAGGGCTCGCTCGAGGTCCGCGAGGACCCCTTGGCGCCGCAGTTTCAGGGCAACAATGACCTCGAGCAGCGCCTCTCTCTGTGGCGACGCGCGGGCGACGGGTTCGTCGGGCTCGCCGGCGGAGTCGCCTATGCCATCACGCCGCGCTGGTCTCTCGCGGCGGAGCTCTGCACCTCGGTGACCCTGCCGTTCACCGCCGTCGTCCTGGCGCCGGCGGCGAGCCTGCGCCTCGGCCTTTAGCGGGCCGTAAGGTCAGTGCGCGGGCACGCGGCTGAACGCCATGATTCGTAGTTTACGAACAGTGGGCTCCCGGCGGAATGGCCCGGAACGCGCCCGGAAGCCGCGCCGCGGCCCTGTTTGGCATCGATGGGAGCGAGGCGATGCTCTACCTTGGGAAGGTGACTCGCGCTCTCCCAGCCGTCGCGCTCCTCACGCTCCGTGCGGCCGCGGGCGGTGCGGTCATGGGCGGTGCGGTCATGGGCGGTGCGGTCATGGGCGGTGCGGTCATGGGCTGCGCGTCCGACCCGGACCCGGCTCCGCCCGAGCCCACCCTCACGACGCCCGGCGCGTTCTTCGCGCGGCCGGACGACGACGGAGCGCTCGGCTTGTTTCGAACCCTGTCTTCGCTCGAGATCGAGCTCGACACGATCTTGTTCTGTTCGACCTACCACGCGACACCGCGCTCGTTCGAGGAGGCCAGCGCGTTCGCGCGCGATCACGAGCTCCCCGTCGCGCTCGAGCTCACGTTCGTCTCGCGCTCGAGCGTCCTCTCGAGCGAGCACGAGGTCGTCTGGTTTCGCTCGCTCACCGACGAGGAGCTCGCGCGCGTCCCGTGAGATGCCTTCCGCACGCCCTGGCGACCACGCTCGCGCTCGCCGCATCGCTCGGCGCCTGCGATCGCGCCGTCGACCTGCGCGACGAGCCGCGAACCTTTCCGCAGCCTTCGACGCCTGGCAGCAAGGACGTCAAGCTCGTCGACACCGATCTCGGGACGAGCGCACACGCGGAGTGCGCAGAGCGGCCTCTCGGCGAGTGCGTCGGTCCGTCGGATTTTCCCTGCGCCTTCGATGGTTGGATCCAGGCCTCGGCGGAGTCCTGCCAGCTCGAGACCGACTGCCGCACGAACGGCACGCTCGTCGTGCGCATGGACGAAGGCGGGTGCGTCAGCGCGCTCCTCATGGACCAGCCGAACGACGAGGTCGTCGCGTGCCTCGTCGAGAAGCTCGGCGATGTGCGCTGCCCGTGCGCGGCGACCGAGGCGTCGTACTACTTCGGCATCGGCAACGTCGGCTGCGGCCAGGAGCCACCGCCCGGCTGAGGGCAGAGAGGTGGGGCCGCCGATCTCGCGGTGGGGTCAGCTCTCCGGCTGAGCCCACGGGGGGCCCACGGGGGTGGCTCCGCCGCCGCCCGGCTGAGTCAGATCTCCGGCAACAGGTCGAGCGATGCGCGCACGAGCTCTCCCATCGTCGAGCAGCGCAGAAACGCCGCGGAGTTGTAGTGGGCGGCGAGCTCCTCGCCAAGCTGCGCGACGTTGCCGGCTGGGGCGAGCTCGTCACGCGTCATCGCGTCGAGCAGATCCTCCAGGCGCATGCGCTCGGCGGCGGCGCGCGTGGCGATGAGCGTCAGCTCTTCTTGCCGATACTGCTCGTAAGTCTTCTGCGTCATGCAGCGCATGCCGACGTTCACGATCGCGTTGTTTTGCCGATAATACTGCGGCAAATAGACGCGGAGGCGCCCTTCGTGGCTCTGCTGATCGAAGTCGATGGCGCGGATCCGGTAGTGCGTCTCGTCGAAGTCGGGTGTGATGTCGACTACCCAGTTGCCCGAGTGCATGTCGCCGAGCAGGCGCGTGAAGCAACGCACGTTGAACTTGACGAACTCCTTGGCGAGGCGGATCTCGTTCAGGTGGTGACCGTCGAGCCAGCGCTTGACGAAATCGTCGCCGGGGATCCCGGCGACGTGCTCTTCGACCACGGTGTCGCCGTCGCACAAGAACTCGATGCGATTCGGCGACAGGAGGTGCTCGAGCTCGAGCCCGTAGAGACGCGAGGCGTCGGCGCGCTTGACGTAGAAGTAGTCGAAGTTCTCGTTGATCTTGTTGAGGATGCGCACCCGCATCGGCGCGGTGTTGCCCCAGGTGCACACGTCGACCCGATCGGTGACGAGGTGCGCCATGAGCGAGGTGCGGCCTCGGACCTTGAGCGCGGCGTAGGTCTGCACGAGCGCCGCATCGATCTCCTCGCGCTCGGCAGGCGGGTAGAGCACGGTCTGCCAGAGCGTGTCCTCGCCCCGCTTGTTGCGCAGCGTGATCGCGTCGGTGTAGCGCCCGAGCACCTCGAAGCTCACCGGCAGAGGCTGGATGCGGCCGTAGCGCCCCAAATAGCGAGCGAGCGCGTCCGAGACGCCGAAAGGCTGCTTTTTCTTGGAGATCAGGGCCATCGCGCGTTCGGTTCGTGAGCTTGCCACGCCCGAAGCGCGCACGCTAAAAACGCCGCTCGACCGAGAGCTCGAGCAGGTAGCGCTGCCGCTCTTGCCCCGCGAGCTGCGCGGTGGCCGAGACTCCGACGCTCGTCGTCGCGCTCGTGTCGACGGCGACGCAACCCTCGAGGGCGAGCGGGCCGAGCACATGGGGCGAGGTGCCGATGAGGAGGAGCGAAGGCTCGAGCGCGAGCTCGATCGGGCCGAGGTGATGCGAGACACGCGCGGAGAACGCGACCTCGACGTCCGAGTGAACCTCCCACGCGCCGCCGTGAAGGGCAGCTTCGAGCGGCTCGTCCTCGAGGGAGCCGTGAAGGAGCCGCTGCGGCGCGGCGCTCGCCGGGCTCGCCTCGGGCAGCGCGGCCGGCGCCACCACGTCGTCGCGCGCCGCGACCGCGAAGTGGCCGGCGAGACTCACGGCGACCGTCGTCGCCTCGCTCGCGTGGATGAGCCCATGCGCGCTCGGCGAGAGCGTGTAGTGGCCGCCGCCCAAGACCGCCTCCGCGTCGCCGGTGGGCAGCTCGACGCCGAGGCCCCCGACGATCGTGACGAGGCCCGCGGGGCTGCGGTAGGCCGTGACGCGCGCGCCGAGGTGCGCATCCGCGGGACCCGTGTATTCGCCGCCACCGCGCAGCGAGACGTGAGCGACGGCGAGCTCGGCGTAGAGCGATGCGCGCTCCCACGGCGCCACCTGCATCATCAGCTCGCCCACGCGCCAGAACCCGCCTGGCGCTGCCTCGAGCTCGCCGGCCCGCGCCGCGAGCGCGATGGCGTTCTCTGGTACCCCCGCGCTGGGGTGGTGGGCGTGCGCGGCGCTCGTCAGAGTGACGAGCAGGGCAATCGCCGCGACGGAGACAGGGCGCATGCGGCCCCTTCTCACCGATCCGGTGCGCAAAGGCAAGGCCGCGCCTTCGTCCGGTCGAGGCGCCCGCGAGCTTCGGTCCGAGGCCGCTAACGCGACGCCGCTTGAATCAGGACGCGCGCGCTCTCTTCGTCGCCGAGATCCGACGCGAGCGCATAGCCCACCCCGTCGCGCTCGGAGGCCGCGACGGCATAGCCACGCACGCGTCCGAGGTAGAGCCGTGTCGAGCCGACCGTGCGCGGGCGCAGGCGATTGGCGTGCAGCGGGACGCGCGACGGATCGAACACGTAGAGCGTCACGCGGTTGCGATCGCCGCGAAACTGCATCAAGGCGGCGTCGTGGTGCAAGCGCGCACCGACGTAGCGCATGCCGAGCTGGGTCAGCTCCGGCCGCGGCAGCCGCACGCCCACCTTCGGATCGAGGCCCGACAGCCCCTCGAGGTCGGTCACCTCGGGGCTCTCGGGCTGCGCGTGCGCGAGGACGAGATCGTCCATGTAGCGGTCGAAGGCCGACGCCCTCACGCTGCCCGATGCGTCTACGCTGCCCTCGTCGCGCGCCGCCCGCGCCGAGCCATCGAGCTCTCGCAGTCGCTGAGCACCGACGAACAGCGCGATCGATGCCGCGAGCACGAGCGGCATCACATAGCGAAGGCTCACGAGCCGCGGGCCATCGGCGGCTTTCGCCTCGCCCGCGTGAGCGCCAGCCTCGTGAGCGCCAGCCTCGTGAGCGCCAGCCTCGCGAGCGCCAGCCTCGCGAGCGCCAGCCTCGCGAGCGCCAGCCTCGTGAGCGCCAGCCTCGTGAGCGCCAGCCTCGTCGGCGACGGCGTTGGCGCACGGCTCCGCCTCTTCGCGCACGAGCCGCTCTTCGACGGCCATCACCGCGGCGAGGCGCTCCCGAAGGCCGTGCGGCGCGCGCTCCGGCTCGATGCGACGCAAGCTCGCACGAAGCGCGCGGGTCAGCGCGAGCTGCTCGGAGCAGCCCTCGCAGGCGCCGAGGTGCTCTTCGACCATGAGCACGTGCGCGGCGTCGAGCTCATCGTCGACGTAAGCCTCGACCCACCGCAGGAGACGCGAACAGTCCGTCACCACGAGCTCGGTCATCCTTTGCTCCGCACGGTCTCGGCGCGCTGCCGCTCGCGGAATTTCGCGAAGTCGACCGGCGCGGCCGGATGGCCCGCCGCCGCGCGTCGCTGCTCGCTCATTTCTTCGTCGTCGGGGACGAGGCCGAACGCCACCGCCTGATCGCGCAGCGCGATTTGGAGCGCGCGCCGACCGCGATGAAGCCGCGACATCACCGTGCCGACCGGGCACCCGACGGCGTCCGCGATCTCGCGGTACGAGAGGCCCTCGATGTCGCTCAGTACGATCACGGAACGGAAGGCGTCCGGCAGCTCGTCGAGCGCCCTCGCGACCTCTTTCGCCAGCATCGGCGCGAGCAGCTCGCTCTCGGGGTCGCGCATCTGTCGCATGGTCGCGACGCTCGTCCAGCGATCCTGCAGCGGGCCGGCGTCGGGGCCCTCGACGATCGTGCGCTCGAGGCCCGCGCGGCGATGGCGGTTGATGAACGTGTTCGTCAGGATGCGCAAGAGCCAGGCCTTGAGGTTCGTGCCCTCCTCGAACTGGTGGCGCGCGCGAATGGCCTTGATGACCGTGTCTTGCACGAGATCCTCGGCCGCGGCGCGCTCCCGGGTCATGCGGACCGCGGCACCGAAGAGCGCGTCGAGGTGGGCCAGCACCCGCGCGTCGAAGGTGGACGGCGGTCCGGCGACGTTGGGCTTCGCTCCGGCGCCGTTGGACGGCGCAGTCGGGACAGGCGACCTCATGCGTACCCCAACCGGGCGCACCGGCCCGCTATTCCGCGACCCCGTCGCGCCGCGCGAAAGCCGCTGAACGGATGCGCCGCGACTCGTCTCATGGCGTGGTGCCGGGCTCGCGCGGCTCGTCGGGCGGGATCCCGAGCATCGCCTCGATCGCGTCGACGCGCCGCGACAGCTGGGCCACCTCGGCCCGCAGGCTCCGGATGAGGCCGAGCCCGGGGACCACCGCTTGAACCCGCTCGTCGAGCGTCACTTGGAGCTGATCGAGGGTGTGGCGCGAGCTCTCCACGAGCTCGCTCAGGCGGCCCTTCGCCGACGGACGCTCGGGCTCCACGGCTTGCGGCGCGGGCAGCGGGGGCTCGGCGATGGGCGCGTCCTCGGGCGGCGCCCACTCGACGACGGGCGCGGGCACGGGCGCGTCGCTGCCCGGGAGCAGCCGACCGATCGGGCCCTCGCGCAGCGTCGACAAGAGACGCTCGCCCCGCTCTTGCACGAGCGCGCGCAGCGCACCGAGCGGCACGGCCCTCGGCGCGGCCTTCACATCCTCGGAGAGGATCAGCGCCAGCGTGACCTCGGTCTTGTCCTCTTTGGTCTGGTTGTCGATGATCTGGACTTCTTCGCCGCGGCGGACGAGCGCACCGATCTCGGTCAGCGTCACGTAGCGGCTGGCGCGCGTGTCGTAGAGCTTGCGGTTCGTGTAGCGCTTGATGACGCGCTTGCCACCCGCCTCGCCTTCGTCCGCCGCCATTCGAGAAACCCGGCACACTCTCGCATCGCGAGAGGTCCCTCGCAACCATGACGCAATTCATGGGATACGAGCCATGAGGCGGAGAGAGCAGTGAGCGACGGCGACCCGGTCAATCTCGAAGGCATCGAGGCGGGGTACGGGCGCGGCGCGGCGCTTCACGACGTGAGCGTGACGATCCCGGCGGGCACGCTGACGGTGCTGCTCGGTGCCAACGGCGCGGGCAAGAGCACGCTGCTCCGCGTCGTGGCGGGGCTCGTGCGACCGACGCGAGGGCGCGTCCGGGTGCGCGGCGACGACCTCGCGGACCTCGCGCGCGGCGAGATCGCGCGGCGGATCGCCCTCGTCCCGCAGCGCTCCGCGTCGACGATGGGCTTCACCGTCGAGGAGATCGTGGCGATGGGTCGCGCGCCGCACCAGCGCGGACGCCTCGTCTCCGGGACCGCCGATCGGGAGGCCGTCGCACGCGCGCTCGAGGCCTGCGAGCTCGGCGGGCTCCGCGACCGCGCGCTCGAGTCGCTCTCCGGTGGCGAGCAGCAGCGGGTGCACGTGGCCCGCGCCCTCGCGCAAGAGGCGCCGATCCTGCTCCTCGACGAAGCCGCCGCCCACCTCGACAGTCGCCACGCGACGCGCCTCTTCGAGCTCGTACGTCGTGAGCTCGCCGCGCGCGCGGTCACGTGCATCGCGGCCGTGCATGACCTCGCGACGGCCGGACGTTTCGCCGATCGCGCGATCGTGCTGCGCGAAGGGACCGTGCTCGCCGCCGGAGCGCGCGCCGCTGCCATGACCGAAGCCACGTTGTCGGCCGCCTTCGCGACCTCGATCAAGCCCGGCGAGACCGCCGACGGCCATCGCTTCTTCGTACCGGCGTAGGTGCGTGTCGAGCGGCCCCGCGCGCCCCGCCGCGGGCGGTGGTGGGATCTGCGCGCGGCGCCCGAATGAGCGCGGCCTCGAATCTCGACCTTTGGGTCGCGTCGATCTATAAGCTCGGCACAATGTCGCGTTTTCGCTCGATTTTGCTGGCGACGCTCGCCTGTGTTGCGGGGCTCTTCGGCTGCGCACGGAGCGCACCGCCGAACCTGCTCGAGCTGATCGACGTTGTGCCGCGCGAGGTCGAGGTCGGCGACCACGTCGAGGTGCTCGGCGCGCGCCTGCCTTCGGGCGACGTGAAGGCGGCGACGGTGACCTTCGAGGGCAGGCTGTTCCGCCCGGGCACGGACGCCGCGGGCGAAGAAGTCAGCATCGTCGTCAGCGACGCGAAGCCGAGCCCCGACAAGGTGTCGTTTCCGTTCACCGAGTCGCTGAAAGCGCGCTTCTGCGGCGCCGGCGACGAAGCCACGCACACGACCTTTCGCGGCGACGTGACCGTGAGCTTCCCCGCGCTCGAGGGCGGCGCGAACGCCGTCGTCGGACGCGTGCTCGGCGTGACGGTCGACTTTCGGCCGCCGTCGCTGCGGCGCATGGTGAACGACCAGAAGAGCGAGCTTGGCAAGAAGGCGCTCGCGCACCTCGGGATCGTCATCGCGGCGGACCGCTCGCCGACGACCGGCGGCCTCACCGTCGACGGCGTGATTCCGGCGAAGGCAGCCGACCGCGCGGGGATCCAGGCGGGCGACGTCCTGCTCGGCTTCAATGGCGTGACGCTGCTGTCGCTCGCCGACATCGATCCGCCGAGCGGCGCGCGCCTCGCCGACGTCCTCGTGAAGCGCGGCGACGCGACCCCGGAGACCAAGCAGCTCTCGCTCGCGGGTTTCTCGGCGGGGGGCCTCCCGGCCGACATCCTCGCGGCCGCCCTCATCCTCGGCGTCGCGGCCTTCATCCTGCTCATCTTCATGGCGCCGACGGCCGGCATCATCACCTGGGTCGAGCGCCGCGTGTCCGCGCGGATGCAGTCGCGCGTCGGCCCGAACCGCGCCGGTCCGCAGGGCTTCATCGTGTGGATCGCGGACGGCATCAAATCGATCGTCAAAGAGGACATCATCCCTGCGGAGACCGACGAAGCGCTCTTCCGCCTCGCGCCGTACCTCGTGTTCATCGGCGTGTCGGCCACCTTCGTCGTGATGCCTTTCGGCCAGTACCTCATCGCCGCGGATCTCGACGTCGGCATCCTCTTCGTCATCGCCGTCACGTCGCTCGTCGCCATCGGCCTCATGACCGGCGGCTGGGCCTCGAACAACAAGTGGTCGCTCCTCGGCGGCATTCGCGCGGCGGCGCAGGTCATCAGCTACGAAATCCCCGCGGCGGTCGCGATCGTGTGCGTCGTGATGATGACCGGCTCGCTGCGCATGCAGGACATCATCCAGGCGCAGGGCGGGCTCGGCGGCGGGTTCCTCTCGCAGGGCGGCTGGCCCTGGTACTGGTTCATGTTCAAGAGCCCCGTGACGTTCGGGCTCTTCTTCCTGTTTTTCACGACCGCGCTCGCGGAGGGCAATCGCGCACCGTTCGATTTACCCGAGGCCGAGAGCGAGCTCGTCGCCGGCTACTCGACCGAGTACTCGGGCATGCGCTACCTGTTCTTCTTCTTCGCGGAGTGGGCGAACGTCTTCGTCTTCTGCGGCATCGCGACGGCGCTCTTCCTCGGCGGCTGGCAGGTGCCGGGCGTGACCCCGGGCCAGCAAGAGGCGAGCCTGCCGCTGCAGCTGCTCGGCGTGTTCATGTTCCTCTTGAAGGCGTGGGCCCTCATCTTCGTGGTCGTGTGGATCCGCTGGACCTTGCCGCGCGTCCGCATCGATCAGCTGATGAACCTCTGCTGGAAGTGGTTCGTGCCGCTGTCGTTCGCGGCGTTCCTGCTCACCGCGCTCTGGGTCCTCGGCACCTCTCCGCGCTCGCAGGCTGGCCCGGATGGCGTCTTGCCCGTCGCGTCGGCGCCCATGATTCCGGCCGCGGTGCAGACGGCCCTCGGGATCGGGATGTTCGCGATCTTCAGCCTGCTCGTCGTGCACTTCGCGCGGCGCGTCGCGTTCAACGTGCGCGCGAGCAAGCAGCCGATTCACGTCAACCCGTTCATCTGACCGAAGGCGCGCACCGCCGCGACGACGCGCTCGAGGTCGGTCGGCGCGAGGTGCTCGTGGATCGGCAGCGAGAGCGCCTCGCGCGCGAAGGCCGCCGCGACCGGGCAGCTCGAGGGCGCGCCGTCGAGCCGGCTGTGGATCGCCGGGTGCTCGAAGAGCAGCTGACGGTAATAGACGCCCGTCGCGATCCCGCAGGCGTCGAGGTGCGCCGCGAGCTCGTCGCGCCGCGAGCCGCGCACGGTGAAGAGGTGGCACACGTCGCCGATTGCAAGCGCGGGCGGCCGCCGCACCCAGGCCGGCAGCTCGGCGCGGTAGTACGCGGCGTGCGCGCGCCGACGCTCCTCGACGTGGCGCAAGGTCGGCAGCTTCGCGGCGAGCACCGCCGCCTGCAGCGCGTCGAGCCGGCTGTTGTAGCCGAGCTCTTCGGCGACGCCCGCGTCGAGACCATGCGTCCGCAGCGACCGGATCCGCTGCGCGACGCCTTCATCGTCCGTGAGCACCGCGCCGCCGTCGCCCCAGGCCCCGAGGTTCTTCGTCGGGAAGAACGACAGGGCGGCCGCCCCGAAGCTCGTCAAGGAGCGAGCGCCGAGCACTCCCGCGACCGCCTGCGCCGCGTCGGCGACGAGGCACGCGCCCGACGCGACCGCGATCTCCTCGAGCGCGACGAGGTCGGCGATGCGGCCGTAGAGGTGCACGGGAACGACGGCGCTCACCCGGCGTCCGCGATGCACCTTCGTCGGGCCGCTCGGCCCCATGTCGCACGTCGCGAAGAATCGCTCGAGCTCGCGCGGACAGAGGCACGCGGATTCGGGGTCGACGTCGACGAAGAGCGGCACGGCGCCGACGCGCAAGATCGCCTCGGCCGTCGCGACGAACGACAGCGGCGTCGTCACGACGGCATCTCCCGTTGCGACGCCGCTCGCCACGAGGGCGAGGACGAGCGCGTCCGTGCCGCTCGCCACGCTGACGGCGAAGCGCGCGCGGCACACCTCGGCGAGCGCCTGCTCGAACGCGAGCACCTCGTCGCCGAGCACGAAGCGACCGCTCGCGGCGACGCGCTCCACGGCCGCGAGCAACAGGGCGCGGTGTTCGCGGACTCCAGCTGCGAGATCGACCAGCTCGACGCGTTTCATCGGAGGGCCGCGCACCGCACGCGACGAACTAGAACGCGTTCTAGTGATCCTCGGCTTCGTGCTCGTCGCCGTCATTGGGGCGCTCGGTGCCCGGCTTGGCCTCGGCTCGCACGCGCTTGCCGGCGCCGCCGCGCACCGCGTCGATGCGCGGCGAGAGCATGTGCAGCGGGCCGCCCGCCTTCGTCTGCCCCGTCGCGCGCAGCACCTGTCCGATGGCGCGATAGTTCGCCTCGACGAGCAGCGCCATCTCGGCGGTCACCGCGTACACGCTCGCTGACGCGAGCTTCTTGTCCTTGATGCCTCGCTGCACTTCACCGAGGAGCTCGGCGAGCTTGCCGAGGCGCGGACCCACCGCCCGCGGATGCACGGCCTTGCCGTCCTCGTTGCCGGCAGCCACGAGCGCATCACGCGCAAGGACGAGCTCGTCCGTCGCCACCTTCACGGCGTCGCCATCGACGGCCTCACCGAGCAAGAGGTTCGTCGCGCGGCGTGCCTTGCCGAGCGCCGCGGTCGCGAGGTCGCCCGCCTTGTCGAGCTTCTCGGGCGGCTTGCCCCACCCGCCCTGCGCCGCCTCGAACGCCACGCGGAAGGTCTCGAGCTTCGCGTCGAGCTCACCGAAACTTTTCACGAGGCCCTCGTGCATCGTCTTGGCGCGCTCGAACTTGTCGCCCTCGTATTGCTTGCTCGCGTAGTAGCGCTGCGCGGCCATGAGCTGGCGGTTCAGCGTCGTCGCGAACGGCTCGAAGTCGACGAGCGCCTTGTCCATCGCCGCGTCCTCAGGCTTCGGC
>SXGS01362433.1_pt1 | contig 34580 bp, 23 predicted proteins | sample 3174681 | NCBI WGS metagenome assembly SXGS01 (sample SAMN11356861, study PRJNA531348) | freshwater metagenome | isolation source: freshwater sample F1-80 | place: China: Fuxian Lake, Yuxi | collected 2017-12-25
CGGCGCGGCCAAATCCACGCTCATCACGGCCGCGTTGGGCCTGCTCCCGCTCAACAGCGGCTGGGTGAAAGCCTTTGGCGCGCCGCTCAAAGAAAACCTCACGCGCATCGGCTACGTGCCCCAGCGCGAATCCGTGGACTGGGATTTCCCCGTCAGCGTCATGGACGTCGTGCTCATGGGCCGCTACGGGCGGCTCGGCCTCATCAAGCGCCCGACGAAACAAGATCGCGACATCGCCCGCGAATGCCTCGACAAGGTGAAGATGATGCCCTACGCGAACCGGCAGATCTCAAACCTCAGCGGCGGCCAGCAACAACGTGTCTTCCTCGCCCGCGCGCTCGCACAGGAGAGCGACCTTTACTTCATGGACGAGCCGTTCGCCGGTGTCGATGCGGCGACCGAAGCCGCCATCGTGACGTTGCTCCAGGAACTCAAGAGCAAGGGCAAGACGCTCATGGTCGTGCATCACGACCTACCGAGCGCGCGCGAATACTTCGACATGCTACTGCTGCTTAACATGCGCGTCGTCGCGTTTGGCCCTACTGAAACCGTGTTCACTTCGGAAATGCTGCAGAAAACCTATGGCGGCAGGTTGACCATTCTTTCAGAGGTCGCCGAGGCTGTCCGGCAGAAGAGCTAAACCGCCCAAGAGCTTCATGCAATGAATCGACTCGTAAACAATTTTAGCCTCCTCATCTCTTTGGCGGCAGTCTGTCTTGGATTCCTGATCTGGCAATTTGATCGTCCTCCATTCCCACTCTCCCGCCTATATCAACTTCGGGCCGGCATGAAGACGAACGAAGTCCTCCAGACTCTCGGAACGCCTACAGGTTCATCGACGCACACCAACCCTTCAGGTCAAGCGTGCGCAGTGTGGAACTATTCGCGCAGGATGAGTTGGCCAATCGTTTACATACACTTCGAGCCTGACGGGACTTTCGGACAATACGTCTATGACCGCTGAAGCAGTATCCTCCGCCTCGACTACTGGCCGCTGCGACCGATCGTCGGCGTGCTGGACCGCGTCGGTGCTCCAGCGTTTTCTCAGCGGTGTCGTTTCGTGCCAATGCGCGGCTGCTTTCCCGCAGCGGCGGAGCACCGCCGCACTCCAAAACCTTGCGGCAATCCTCACACTCCTTCTACTGAGCTCACACACGGCCTCCGCCGCCAAGATCAGCGAACTCGGCGACACCAACCTCGTCACGCAAGCGATCCGGTTCTTCACTTTCCAAGATCCCGCAGTCCGCTACGCGCTGATCGGCTCGATGTTGCTCGGCATCACTTGCGGATTGCTTGGCAGCTTCATCGTTGTGCGCAAGATGGCGCTGGTGGGCGATGCGCTCTCGCACGCGGTGCTGCCCGGTGTCGCAATTGGTTTCCTGTGGAACATGTCGAAAGATCCCGTCGCCATCTTCGTTGGCGCGACGGTGGCCGGACTTCTCGGAACCATCGTCGTCCGGCTCATCACGCAGACGACGCATCTCAAGGAAGACACCGCGCTCGGTCTGGTGCTGGCCAGTTTCTTCGCGGTCGGCATCTGCCTGCTCACGATGATTCAGCGCATGCCCACCGGAAACAAAAGCGGCATCGACAAGTTTCTCTTCGGCCAGGCGGCGTCGATTGGGCCGGCGGACCTCAAGCTCATGGCCGTAGTCACGCTGCTTTCCGTCGTGGTCATCATCGTCTTCTACAAGGAATTCCTCCTCACGAGCTTTGACAGCGGCTTCGCGCGCGCGGCCGGTTTCCCGGCGCAGTTGATCCACTACGCGCTCATGCTGCTGCTCGCGTTCGCCGTGGTCATCGCGCTGCAAGCCGTCGGCGTCGTGCTTGTCTCCGCCATGCTCATCACGCCCGCCGCCGCCGCCTATCTTCTTACGGATCGCATGAGCCGGATGCTCTGGATGGCGGCGTTGTTCGGCATGATGGCTGGAGCGCTCGGTGCGTTCTGTAGTTTCCTCGGGCCGAACTTCCCGACCGGTCCGTTCATGGTGCTCTCCGCGAGCGCCGTGTTCGCTCTCGCGTTTCTCTTCGCGCCACGCCACGGCGTCGTGAACCGCTGGTGGCGTCAAAACTCTCGTGCGAAACGCGTCCAGCGCGAGAACACACTCAAGTCCATCTACCACGTTCTCGAAGCCCGCGAGTCCAAGGGCGAAGGCGTTTCACTGCGCGAACTCGCGGAGCGACGCCGCGAAACCGTCGAGGAAGCCGCGCGGCAGGCGGCCGAACTGCGCCGCCACGAACTCGCAACGTTGCACGAGGAAGGCAACCTGATCTTCCTCACTCCCGCCGGCTGGCAACTCGCGTGCGCCATCGTGCGCAACCACCGGCTCTGGGAGCTTTATCTCACGAACGCCGCGCAAATCGCCGCAGACCACGTCCACGAGGACGCAGAGAAGATCGAGCACGTGCTCGGCGACGAAGTGGTGCGCGAACTGGAGCGTCGTCTGCAATACGCGACAACGGATCCGCATGGGCGGCCAATCCCCACGCTCGCGGAGATGCAGCGCGGCGCGGGCGCGGCCGAGCAGCCGGGCGAATCGATCGGCTACGGGAAGCGTTCATGAACACGTTCATTCCTCCATTCGACTTTCAGCGCGTCATCGTCTCACCGTGGACTGCGGACATCGCGAGCTACGGTTGGATCATGCTCATGGGCTTCTTCGTCGCAACGGCGTGCGGGCTGGTCGGCAATTATCTCATGCTGCGACGCATGGCGCTGGTCGGTGACGCCATCAGTCACAGCGTCCTGCCGGGACTGGTCGTCGCGTATCTGCTCGCGGGAACGCGGCATTCGACCGTGATGTTCCTCGGCGCGCTGGTGGCCGGCGTCCTGACGACCGTGCTGATCGAAGTCATCCACAAGAAGTCGCGCGTGAAACAGGACGCCGCCATCGGGATCACGTTCTCCAGCCTGTTTGCGATCGGCGTCATTCTCGTCAGCCAGTACGCGAGCAAGGTGGACCTCGATCAAGAATGCGTGCTCTACGGCGAGATTGGAAGCATCCCGCTCGACATGCCGTACGTGCAGCTCGGCTCGTTGGTGCTCGGGCCGCCGACGCTGGTCCGGATGGCTATCGTCGCTCTTATCGTCGCGGCGCTGATCGTCATCTTCTACAAGGAACTTCTCGTCAGTTCATTTGACGCGGGCCTGGCCTTCGCGCTCGGCATCAATGCCACGTTTGTTCACTACAGCCTGATGAGCATGCTCTCAATCGTGGTGGTCAGCGCGTTTGAATCGGTCGGCGCGATCCTCGTCATCGCAATGCTCATCCTACCCGGAGCCACCGCGTCGCTGCTGTCACGGCGTTTGCCAACGATCCTCTTTCTCACCGTGATCCACGCCGCGCTTTGCTCAGTGCTGGGCGTCCACCTTGCCCTCTGGCTCGATTGCTCCATCGCCGGTGCAATGGTCGTGATGGGCACGGCGCTCTTCGTGGCAGCCTGGATGTTCGGCCTCTGCCGGCGCCGACTCGAACACCGCGCTTCGCCGGAAGCGCAAACGCCCAGCCTGCCGAGCGAGTCCGCCGCCGAGAGCCGTTGATCTCGGGGAACTCACTGTCGTCGAAGGCCCGGAGGGCCGTCAGCACTTAGCCCCGGTCGAGGCGAAAGAACATCTGCCACGCCTCCGGCGCTCGACACCAGTGCGCGGAATGCTCGGTCATCGTCTGTCATTGGATCGAAACCGGATTGCACTCCGCCTCAACTCTAAACAGTTCGGGATTTTCACCTTTCGCGCGCCGTCGGCTCTGGCAAAGTTCCGAGCAATTGATTACCCGGTCGAACATCCGCGTCCAACAGCGCGACTCTTTCTAATGCCATGAACTGCCAGTCTCATCTTTACCGTGGTCAGGATCCTCGCGACGTCACCCGCCGTTGGTTTCTCCAGCAATGCGCCGTCGGCCTCGGCGGCATCGCGCTCGGAAGCCTTTTCGGCGGCAACGCGAGTGCCGCGAGCGCCACGGGGCTGAATCCGCTCGCGCCACGCAAACCGCATTTCGCCGCCAAGGCCAAGCGCGTCATCTACCTGTTCCAAGCCGGCGGCCCGAGCCACCTCGAGATGTTCGACAACAAGCCCGGGCTCGCCAAGTGGGACGGCAAGCTGCCCCCGCCCGAGTTGATCAAGGGCTACCGTTCCGCGTTCATCACGCCGAACTCCACGCTGCTCGGCCCGAAGTTCAAGTTCGCGCGGCACGGCCAGTCAGGCGCGGAGTTGAGCGAGGTTCTGCCCCATCTTGCGAAGGTCGCGGACGACATCGCCATCGTGAAGTCGATGCACACGGACGCCTTCAACCACGCGCCCGCGCAGATCATGATGAACACCGGCTCGCAGATGTTCGGCCGACCGAGCTTCGGCTCATGGGCGACCTACGGCCTCGGGAGCGAGTCCCAGGATCTCCCGGCGTTCGTCGTCTTCAGCACGGGCGGCAAGGGCACCAGCGGCGGCTCGTCGAACTGGGGCAGCGGCTTCCTCCCGTCCGTTTACAACGGCACCCTCTTCCGCAGCACGGGCGATCCGGTGCTCTACCTCTCCAACCCAAAGGGCATGGACAACGAGCTCCAGCGCGATTCGCTCGACACCATCCGCCGGCTCAACCAGCGCAAGCTCGACGCCGTGGGCGACCCGGAAATCGCCACGCGCATCAACTCCTTCGAGATGGCCTACAAGATGCAGTCCAGCGCGCCGGACCTCATGGACTTGTCGAAGGAGCCCAAGCACATCCTCGATCTCTACGGCGTGGAACCCGGCAAAGTGAACTACGCCAGCGCCTGCCTGCTCGCGCGCCGGATGATCGAGCGCGGCGTACGTTTCGTCGAAATCTTCCACGAGAGCTGGGACCAGCACGGCGGACTCGTTGGCGGTATCAAGTCCAACTGCAAGACCACCGATCAAGCCAGCGCGGCGCTGGTGATGGACCTGAAGCAGCGAGGGCTTCTCGAAGACACGCTGGTGATCTGGGGCGGTGAATTCGGCCGCACGCCGATGGTGCAGGGCGGCAACGACGGACGGGATCATCATCCGAACTGCTTCACCTACTGGCTGGCCGGCGGCGGCATCAAGCCCGGCCTGACGCTCGGTGAATCGGACGAGTTCGGCTTCAACGCCACGCGGGACAAGGTTCACGTCCACGACCTACACGCCACACTGCTGCACCTGCTCGGCTTCGATCACACGAAGCTCACTTATCGCTTTCAGGGCCGTGAGTTCCGCCTCACGGACGTCCACGGCGAAGTCGTGGAGAAGCTGCTGGCGTGAGCGAAACTGGCCAGCCTTGCACCCAGCATGCTGGGCAGGTAGCTGTTGCTACATGTAAACCCAAATGAGTGCGCCTGTCGCCAGCAAGTCCAGGCGGAGGTTGATTTGGTTGGCAGTTATCTTTGTCGGCTGTGTTTTGCTCTACCCGTTCGTAAAGCGCACATTCCCGGGACGGCTGATTCGATTCTTTGTCACGCTGCAGCCGTTAGGTCGCCAGATTCCGAACGACCTTGCGGACGATGTTCGTGACAAGCGGAGGCTGGCTTCACTCCAAGAGTGGAGCGTTGAGACGCTCGCACGCTTTCGAGCCGGACAGGTCGCCACGAACGGGAAGGCAGCATACTGGTCACGAGGCACAGTGAGGCTTGCCACATCCGAAGTTCCGAGTTGGTTGAGCGGTGCATGGCCGGGCGAGCATCCGGAGGTTTCAGTCAGACTCAGCGAGTCCGGCGATCCGGAGTGCATTACGGTCGGTTGGTATCTGCATGGCTTGCTCGTCGGCCCTACGAATTACAGGGCGACAGTTCAGCCGTGGTATATCGTTCAGGCGAAGCCGGGTGTTTATGCTTTCCACGATTACAAGTGAGACGACGATCCGAGCTACCTATGAGCTACAGCGAACCAGCCCCTCGCGCTCTGGTTGCAATCGTGACGTCCTGCGGGCCGGGTCGCTGAACTTGAGTCGCCGCTTCACACGTCACGGAACATAAGTGCCCCACGCGCGGTTCGATGGTTTACGGCCGTCGTCAGGTTATTGCACCGCTCTGCTCGGCGCTTCTGATCGTAGCGCGACCAGTTCCACCTTAACCGTTGACCGCTGCCTCCGACCTCACGCGGGCCGCGCGTGTTTCTCGACCATCGCGATCACTTCCTCCACCGTCGCCGGCTTCGCCAGGCACGGGTGTTCGCAGATGATGCCGTCGTTCTCCTCCACCTGCGAACGGCGCACCGCCGCAGTGAGGAACACGATCGGTGTGTCCTTCAGCTTCGCGTCGACGGCGAACAACGCCGCCACGTTCCCGCCCGGCATCCGCGGCATGATTAGATCCAGCAGCACGATGTCCGGATCGAACTCGCGCGCCGCCGGGAGGGCGTCCTCGGGCCAGTTCTCGACGCGTACGTCGTAGTTGCCCGTCTCTTCCAGGTTCAGTTTCAACAACGTGGTGAGACTCTTCTCGTCGTCCACCAGCAGGATTCGTTTCTTGTTTGCCATCAGGATTCTCACTTTCCCCGCAGCAGCACCGTGGCGCGCACGCCGGTGCCGTCGGGCTTGTTTTTGATTTCGATAATTCCGCCGTGCAATTCGATGATCTTCTTCGAGACCGGCAGGCCCAACCCCGTGCCCACACCCGTGGGTTTGGTGGTGAAGAACGGATCAAAAATCTTCGCCAGATGCTCCTGCGGAATGCCGGAGCCGGTGTCCTCCACCTCCGCCACCACCGCCTGATCGCCGACCCACAGGTGCGCCGAACTGCGCGAGCCTTCGCTGTGCGTCGTCTCCGTCATCTGCTTCGCGAACGTCCGCACCGTGAGCCGCCCGCCCTCGGGCATCGCATGGACGGCGTTGACGAAGAGGTTCACGAACACCTGCTGAATCTGCGTTTTGTCCACGGCCACCGACGGGAGGTCCGAACCCAGTTCCTGCACGAGCTCGATGCGCTTCTTGTTCAGCTCATGCCGCACCATCTTAAACGTCTCGCCGAGCAATTGGTTGAAGTCCTCCGCCTTCACCGCGATTTGCTTCGATGCCGCGAAGTCCAGCAACCCGCGCGTGATCGCGTCGGCGCGGCTGATGGCTTCGCGCATTTCCTGAAGCACCATCGTGATGTTCTCCTCCGGCGGCACCTTCTTGCCGAGGTAGTTGACGCCCATCTGGAGAATCGCCAGCGGGTTCTTCACCTCGTGCGCTACGCCGGCCGCCAGCGTGCCGATGGATTCCATCTTCTCGGCCTGGATGAGCTGAAGCTGCGCGGCCTTCAAGTCCTCGTGCGACTTGCGCAATGCTGCCTCGCTCTCTGCCAGCGCGTCGTTCTTGCGCTGCAACTGCTGCTCGAAGCGCTTCTGCACTGTGATGTCCCAAAAGATGCACTGCGTCCCGAGCACCTGGCCCTTCGCGTCGCGGATCGGCGACTTTACCACCTGCACATAAATCGTCTCGCCATCCGGGCCGACGTTCTCCTCGATCACTTCCAGGATGCGCCCCTCGCGAATCACCGCCTGATCGTCCCGCTGATACTTGCGCGCGAGGTCCGGCGGATAGAAGTCGAAGTCCGTCTTCCCGATGATCTCCTCCAGCGGCCGGCAGAGCAACTGGCAGAAGCGCTGGTTGGCGAAAGTGAATTTCTCGGAGAGATCCTTCCGGAAAATGTTCTGCGGCAGATGTTCGACGAGCGAATGGTAGAACGCCTCGGAAGTCACCAGCTTCTGCTCCGCCACATGCCGCTCGATCGCGTGACGAATCGCGCGCTTCAGAGTGTGGGCGTCGAGGTGGTTCTTGAAGAGATAATCCTGCGCGCCCTGCCGCACTGCGGCGAGAGCCAGCGCCTCGTCGTCCATCCCGCTCAGGACGATCACGGGCACCAACGGCGCAGCGTCCTGCAACTGCCGGAGCGACGCGAGATCCCGGCTGTCCGGCAATGCGAGATCCGTGAGCACGAGATCAAACTGCCCGCCGGCCAAGCACTGTCGTGCAGCTGCAAGGTGCGTCGCCTCCGTCACCACATATCTTGCCGACGAGATCTCCCGCAGCAGCTCCCGGAACAGCCGCGCGTCGCCGGGGTTGTCTTCCACCAGTAGGATTTGCAGAGGTTTCGATTCCATGTCACCAGGCTCTTGGTTGCTGCCGAGCCCAATCAACCACACCGGCCATGCCGAGGCGAGCCAACAATTCCCGGCGGCAATGATGAGGCCGCATCTCGACGGCGTGTCGCTGCCCCTGGAGCGCCGATCTCCGACCCGGCGTGTTCCGCGTGGATACTTCCGCGCCGCCGGGTCGGAGACCGGCGCTCCGGCGCAACCTCACCGTCCCAACGCGTCTAGCGCCGCGCGGAGTTGCGCGCCGTCCGGAATTCTTTGGACGACATCGGCGGCGCAGGCGCGGCGGGTGACGGCGAAAAGTTCCTGCCAGAGTACAGGATCGCTGTCGTCGGGAATCGGCCGGGGCGGATCGGGGAACCAGCGCGGTTCCATGCCGGTGAGAACTTCGTAGAGCACCCGGCCGGCACTGAAGACATCAGCCTGTGGAGTGCCCAGCCCTTCCGGCGAGAGGTAACCCTCCGTGCCGACGAGCGTGCGCGCTTCTCCCGCCTCCGCCACGAGCCCGATGTCCGCGAGCTTCAGGCGTTCGCCCACGAAGATCAGGTTCGCCGGCTTCACATCGCGATGGACCAGTCCGCGTTCGTGCAGGAAAGCGAGTGCGGCGGCGAGTTCGCGCGCGAGCTGAAGGCATTCGCGCGCGGGCAGGCGTTCACGGCGGTCCAGTTCAGCGCGGAGAGTGCGGGCAGAGTAATTAGTAATCGGTGAATCCGTGTGCAGTGAGGCCGCGCTGCGTCCGTCAGCGGTGGAAGTTGAACTCAGCACTGATCCACTGACTACCGTCTCACTGACCACTCGCCTCCCGTCGTCCGCGAGTTCCATCACGTAGTAGAAGCATCCCGCCGCGTCATCACGGCCGACGTGCAGCACTTGCACGAGACCCTCGTGCTGGCGCGAGATTGGCTCGAAGTTCACCAGTCCGGCAAATTCTCGATCGAACGCGCGATCCGTTCCGAAGCCGCGTCGATGAACAATCTTGATCGCGCGCAACACGCCGGTGACGCCGCGCGCGAGCCAGACTTCGCCATACGCGCCACGCCCGATCGGACGGATCAGCTCGTAATCGGAAATCGCCGGCAGTGCTGCGAAGGCTGCGGTGGGCCCGCGAAACTCCCTCGTAGATGCGGCATCCGACGCGATGGCCACCGCAGGATGCGCACGAGCAAAGGCCCACAGCGTCGCAATCGGAGCCTGCACGAGCGCGACGATGAGCCACGCGTTCCAGACATTGGCGAATGAGACCGCAAGCCACGCGATGGCGAAAGTCGCACCGACGCCCAGAGCAGCGAGCACGAGCGTGTGACCCGGCTTGCGTTGGATCAGCAGCAGCGCGAGTACGAGGCCGGCGGCGAGGATGGCACCGAGTTCCAGCCACCACGCGGGACGACGGAGCCAGTCGCCGCGCAGGAGATTGAGCAACGCGGTCGCATGGATTTCCGCGCCGGGGGAGAATCTTCCGGTGAGCCACGTCTGCGGGTTGCGGAACTGATCCTTGCGCTTGCCCGTGTAGCCGGACTTGCTGCCCGCGCCGGCGATGACGATCTTGTCGCGGAAGAACGGGGCCAGCGCCGCGTCGGAATCTTCCAGCACTCGGAAGTAACTCACGCCGGGCAGGCCGTCGGTTCCGCCGGGGTAATAATTCATCCAGCGTTCGCGGCGTTGCGCGCCAGGCTGGTGGGTCACAGGGGCGTCGAGCAGCGCAGCGAGACGCCAGGAGAGGCTCGGGATTTCCTCCGTGCCGGCGTAGTGGTTGCGCACCATGTCGTCGGGATCGATGGGCAGTTCCGCGAAGCCCCAGCCGGCGCTGGCGGCGAGGAGATTGGTGACCGGCAACGTGAGTTGAATCTCACTGGCGAGCCCGAAGTAATCGCCCTTCGCGAGCGTGGCGGCGAGGACGACGTTGCTGCGGCTGCGAATGGCGTCGGCGAAGTCCGCGTCCGCCGCCGGATCCACACCGGGCCGGTCGAACACGATGTCGAAGCCGATGGCACGCGCGCCGAGTTGGTTCAAGCGCCGGACGAGTCGCGCGTCGAGTCGCCGATCCCAAGGTGCGTCGTAGGGCTGGGCGAGCCGGGTGTGAGAAAGGTCATCGACATACACAAGCGCGACTTCGTGCGGAACAGCGGCGGGCTTGGCAGATGAAAGGAGGTCGTAGCTCCAGCGGCGCAGGGCGTTGCCAGCGGGAAAGATAAGCAGCACCGCGCCGGCCGCGCAGGCGAGTGCCGCCGCAGGCCACGCGGCACGCCACGAGCGGAGGATGTTAGTTCGCCAACGCACCGGTTCGCAGTCAACCATGACAGGTCGGGCCGCAGGCGTCCGCTGAATTGTGTCGGCTGAGATCCGAGGGGATCGCCAACGCAACTTCACGAGCCGCCCACAGACTTCTTCACCGCCTTCAACTCCTGAAACTCCGGCCGGCTCTTGTAGTGATCATCCAGCGGATAGCAGCCGCTGATGATTCCATTGCGCGGCGCGGTCGTGCAGTCGCTGAACGTGCGGCAGATGAGCTTCGGCGTGAGCGCGCCCTTCGTCGTCGCGTCGGCAAGCATCTCGGGGTAGCTGAGGACCATCCGGCCCAGGCCCACCATGTCCGTCCAGCCATTGCGCACGGCATATTGAGCGACGTGGGGAAGGTATTCCTGAAGATAGGAGTAAGCCGTCCCAATCAGGGCGAGGTGAGAAGTGGGAGGGGAGAGGGGAGAGGCATGTGGAAGTTGCGCCGCTCGCCCCTCGCCCTTCTCACCTCTCACTTTGCCAAGGTGTTCCTTCACCTGCCTCACCACATTGATCTGCCTCGCCACGTCGATGAGCGGATCATGCGCCGGTTGGTAGCCATCACTCGGCGGATAAGCAGCGGGACGCTGGATGTGCGGATTGTAGTACGGCGAACCAGCGCTGAGGTTCAGAATCTTCACGCCGAGCTGCGCGCAGAGTTCGGCGAACTGGAACGTCTCGGTGAGATCGTATTCCACCGGGTTGTTCGCGTTCACACCGAAGCCGTAGCGATACGGCAGACAGCGCGAGAAATCTTCCGGGATGCCGGGGCCGAGCTTGCCGGGTTCGGCGCGCGTCGGGTCGGGCTTGAACGGCACGAAGTCGAACGCGCTTAGGCGCACGCCAATGTCGATGGGGTTTCCGTCCGCACGAATCCCGGCGATGATCTCGCGGAGGATGCGCGTGCGGTTCTCGAAGCTCCCGCCGAACTTGCCGGGCCGTGTATGTGCACCGAGGAATTCATGCAGCAGATAGCCGTGGCAATGCTTGAGGTCCACGAAGTCCGCGCCGACATCGCGCGCGATTCTCGCGGCCCGGATGTAGCACTGGATGAGCTCCTCGATCTCCGCGTCGGTAAAAACCTGCGCATCGCTCGTGACGTTGAACTTGCGGTCGAGAATCGGATGGCGGAAGGCGACGCGCGGCTCCATGCGCTTCTTGTCCGTCGGTTTGCAGAAGCGGCCTGAGTGCGTGAGTTGAAAGCCGATCACGAGATCGTCCACCGTGCCGTGGCGCTCGCGATGCGCCTTCACGAGCAACTCGCGAATCTCCGCGAGGTCGCGCATGTTCTCCTCGGTGATGATGAGCTGGTTTGGATTGGCGCGTCCGTCCGGGCGCACGGCCATCGCCTCGCCGCCGTAGATGACTTTCGCGCCGCTCTCGCCGAAGCGCTGCCAGCGTCGGCGCACTTCATCCGTCGCGCCGCCGGTCGTAGTGGCGTCCCAGCCTTCCATCGGATGAATCGCCCAGCGATTGCCGATGCGTTTGCCGTTCACCGTGAGGTCAGGAATCGCCTGCGTGAGCGGCGAGTCTGCGCCGAACGCGATGGCGTCCTCGCACGGCAGGTCGAGTCCGAGGGACGCGATGTGCTGCCGGAAGTCCGCGACGGATTTGAGCGACGGAATGCGGGTGAGTTTGAAGGGGACGAGCGAACCGTTCATGGCGTTGGAGAGTCTTCAGTGATTTGCAGGTCTTTTGGATTTACCAAGAAGTCGAAGAATAGCGGACGATTGAGAATGACTTCGACCGCGAGCGATTTGGACTCGGGCCACAGATCGAGTTCTATGCGATGGGTCGATGGCCCGCCGTCGTAGCGGGGAGCGAGGGCAGTGGACTTCTTTGAATTCAGCTTCAGACCTGTTTCATCGAAGATGTTTACGAGCACTACGTCGGTCTTCTCCCGGTTCTGGATTTCGACGACCACAAAGGGCTTGTCTGACGTCCACGAGGCCACGGTGTTGGTTCCATTCTTCTGGATCGAAAAGCCGAGACCGGGCTTGACCGTGGTCACGGCGCTGCCAGTGCCGTTGGTGACGCTTGAATCCCCGGCGGCCGACACCAGATGCACCGTGGCTGTCACGCCGAGAATGTTGGTTGTCAGATTCACGACAGGAACATGGCCCGATTTCGGAACCGGGATGTCATTGATCATCCATCGCTCATGCGGTTGGAAGTCGTTCTCGAAATAGCGGCGCAGGGCCAGGCGGATTCTCCATGCGGGTTCATTGGTTGAAAGCCACAGGGCTTCATTGCCGCTGGAGTCTTGAAGCGAAGGGAAACCAGGAAATGCGCGTCTCCAATGTGGTGGACCACCCGTGACTTTCCAGTCGGGGGTGACCGATGGCCAGCGTCGTGTGCCGGTCAGCCGCATCCCTTTCAATGACACTTCAACCAGGCCATTGGTCGCGGTCTGCGGCATGGGGCCAGGCTTCCACACTTCGAATGGCCCGGAGATGGGATTGGGCACGGTCAATGTGCCTAGCACATCGCCGCCTGGTTCGAGGAAGTGCAGTCGATATTCCTTCTGACGCCGCGGAAGGGCACGCAGCGGGAGCCCGACATGCTGGCTGCTAGGAGTGACGCCAAAGGAGCAATAAGCACCGTCCGGGTTGTATTTGAATCCATCCGAGTCTTCGGCTTGGACGCGATCCCAAACTTTGCCAACGATTGGCGCACCCGCAGGATCTGTCACGCGCACGTACACAGTGATAATGTTGGTGCTTGTACTGCATGGAATGACGATCTTACGCGGGAGCCATTTTTGCAGCGACTTGGGGAGAACCGCTCTAGCCAGCTTGTGCCAGGGCTCCTCCGAGGAGAACGGTTCTGTGCCTACCGTCGTGCTGAGAAACTCAACAATCTTGCCGTCCGGCAGGGTGACGCGGCGAGGTTTCGAGCGAATGGCGAGAAACGTCAGCGAGCCCGTTGCCAGCATAACCACGACCGCGATGAGAATGCGTCGATTCATCGCGGCTCATTGGGCTTCGGAGGTGGAAGGTCCTTCGGGTTCACCATGAACTCGAAGACCAGCGGGCGGTTGATGATGACTTCGAGGGACAGCGACTTGGTTTCTGGCGGGATGACAAAGCGTTTCACGTAGCGGGTGATGCCGGTGCTGTCGGTTTCATTCGATGTTTCGTTCCTGGAATCACCCAACTCGCGCCCAGACTCGTCGAGCATCCTGAGGCGAACCTCGTCGCCATCCTCGCGATCGTGTGCCTCGACCATCACGAAGGGCTTGTCCACTCCCCAGGACTTCACTTCAACGCCCGCACCGCTGTAGGAAGAGCTGCCATTTTCGATCCGATTCGTATCCAGCGCCCGATGGATGCCGTTGGTGATGTAGAACGTCCCTGGCGGCGAAACGACCCGAGCGACAATGGTGACTCCAAGGATGTTGGTGGTCTGGTCGAGAGCGATGAACTGCCCCTTCGCGGGAACGGGAATGTTATCCAGCCGCCAGCGTTCCTCGGGCTGGTAGTCGTCGTCGCGTTCGCGATGGAACGTCGTCCGCACTTTCCAGGCAGGCTCGCGCGGCGAGAGCCACTGGGCATCGTTACCCGTGGCGTCTAGGAGCGTGCTCGAACGAACCCTGGCCCGTTTCCAGTGTGGGACGGTGGATTCGACCTTCCACCTCGCTCCGGCTGATTGCCACCGCCCGCTGCCGTGGCGTTCCAAGCGTTCCGCGGTGATAACCAGCGGGCCGTTCGTTGCGGTTTGCGGCAGCGGTTGCGGAGTCCAGTTCTCGAACGGGCGGGTTGCGGGATTTGGGATGATGAAGGTTCCGATGACCGCGTCCTTCCCATCGAGGAAATGAAAACGAAAAGTTGGTTCGCGACGCGGATAAGCCTTCAGAGACAGCCCGTAGATCCGGCTTGAAGTGCCGCCACCGAACGAACAGTTGCCGCCGTCGCGATTGTAGAGAAATCCTGCGTTGTCCTCAGCCTGGTAGCCCTGCCACGGGGTGCCCTGAATGAGAGCGCCGGTAAGGTCGGTGACGCGGAAGAAGACCGTGATGCTGTTCGTGCCCGAGCTGCAACTGGCGCGGGACACCGCCGGAAGCCAAGTTTGAAACCGTGACGGGAGGATGCGTCGCGCCAGTTTGTGCCATGGCAGTTCTGTGCTGAATGTCTGCTGTCCGACGGTGGTGCCGAGGAACTCGACCGTCCTGCCGTCGGGCAGGATGATGATGCGCGGCTCTGTGCGGAGGGCAAGGAACGCCAGGCCGCCCGCAGCCAGCAAGACCACAACCGCGATGAGGATGCGGCGGCGAGCCATGGTTCAGTGGGTTGTTGGCACGGCGCCAAAGAATGTCAGATAAGGCAGCTCCTTCGCCTCGCGCAAGATGAGTAGCGCGAGTTCGCGCAGGTGGTAATCGCCCCACATGGAGCTTTCGCCGTTGGGCACCTTCTGGCCGGGCGCGATGTAGTCCCAGCCGTTCGGACGGTGATAGACGGAGTGGAGGAGCAGGCCTTGATGTTTCGCGTTCGTAGAGAGATACGGTTCGGCGAGCAGCGTGCGGGCGATGGTGAGGCCGACTTGGCGATACGTAACGCCATGCTTCTTGTCGCCTTTGGTCGTGAGGTAATTGCCGAGGCGGATCAATCCTTGAGCGGCGATGGCGGCGGCGGAGCTGTCCACGGGCTCGTGGGCGTTGTAGGGGTCGGAGGGTTTGCCGAGGTAGTTCGACGCGAGACGATGGAGGTTCGGTGCGCCGGTGTCCCACATGGGCACGCCGTCGGCGCAGGAGTGGGTGAGGTAGAAGTCGGCGGTGGCGAGCGCGGCGCGTTCAAACTCCGTAGCCGCCGACGTGAGGAGGCGGACGCTCGAGGGCTTGCTGGTGCCCTCCGCCTCGTTACTTCGGCGGCTACCAATAGCGCCGAGAAACTCCAGCTCTTCCGCGAAGCCGCAGATCGCCCAGGCTAGTCCGCGCGTCCAGGTGCTAAAGGGCGAGTATCCTTGCTGGCTGTTCGGACAGCGAAAGACGCCGTTCGCGACGTTGAAGACGGCTTCATGCGTGGTGCGGCCGCGCACGTCGTAGGTGTCGCGGCCCTCGCCGTAGTAGACGGAGTAACGCGCGGTGTTCAGAGAGTGTTCAACGAGGCGTTGCAGCAGGGAAATCTTCGCATCCTGTTCGCCCATGAGCGCGTGGCCGAGTTGATGCGCCACTGCGAGCGAGCGGCAGGAGCGGATGGTATCGACGAAGAGCGAGTGCGCGCCGTTGAAGCTGTGGATGAAGCCCGTGCCGTCGGCGAGCTTCGTCCAGCGCGCGGCCTGCACCGCGCCGCTGACCTTGAGCGCGAGCTCGTAGAAATCCTTCTCGCGATCATTCCACTCGATGCGGCCTTCGTGCATCAGGCGGAGCAGATTGCCGTAGGTGGAGACGTTGTTGAATCCATGATCATGCACGCCGATGTGCGAGACGTGGCTGGCCATCAGATCGATGGTTTTGCGCCGGCCGATGTCGAGGAAGCGCGTGTCGCCCGTGGCATCGAACTGGAGAATGGCCGAGCCAAACTGGAAGCCTTGCGTCCACTCCGTCCAGCCGCGCGAGGTGTAGCGGCCCTTCACGGTGAAGACGGGCGTGCCGTCGGCGGGCTTCCAGGTTTTCTCGATGCTGGAAATCTTCTGCGCGGATAGCTCGAACATCCGCTCGATGGCGGGGACGAGTTTCTGTGGGGTCAGTTGGTTGTCGATTCGGATAGCCATAGTTTTTCTAGACACGGATGAAACACGGATCGAACACTGAACAATGGCTTTGTCAGTGTTTCAACCGTGTTCATCCGTGGCTCAAAGTCTGCGGAGATGAAAGCCGCCGTCCACGTTGATGACTTCCCCAGTGCTGAAGGGCAGCAGATTCTGCGCGATGGCGGCGACAGCGCGGCCGATGTCTTCGGGCGTGCCCCAGCGATGGATCGGCGTAAGCCCGTCGGCGATGAGCTTGTCGTATTTCTCCTTCACCGGGCCGGTCATGTCGGTGGCGATGACGCCGGGGCGAATCTCGTAAACGTTGATGCCATGTTCGGCGAGGCGCGACGCGAAGAGCGGCGTGAGCATGGAGAGCGCGGCCTTCGCAATGCAGTAGTCGCCGCGGTTCGTGGAAGCGGTGTAGGCGGAGATGGAGGAGATGGTGATGATTTTTGGATTTCGGATCTCGGATTTCGGATCTCGGAATTGCTCCAGCATCCAATTCGTGGCGAGCTGCGTCAGGAAGTAAGGCCCCTTCACGTTGATGTTCATCAGGCGGTCAAAGCTCTCTTCGCCCGCCTCAAGAATGTCCGCGCGGACGTTCGGCGCGACACCGGCATTATTCACGAGCAAGTCGAGCCGTCCGAATGTCGAGCGTGTGAAGTCGATGAGCTTTCGCCGGTCGGCAGTGAGGCTGATATCAGCCTGACAGATTTCAACGCGGATGGCCTTGCCGGCGGCTGTCGCGGTGGCAAGGCAGGTCGCAGCGGTGTCGCGTGCGGCGCCTTCGTTGCCGGCGAAGTTGATCGTCAGATCGAATCCGAGCCGGGCGAGTTCGAGGGCGATGCCGCGTCTGATGCCGCGCGAGGCGCCGGTGATGAGAGCAACCTGGTTCACGGGGCTGGAGAGTAGTTTCCCCGACGGAGCGGACAAAGAACTTTCGCTGCATTCCGCGCCGGGTCAGTGCGCGCCGATGCTTGCCGGCCTGCTTCGTCTGACGGCATTCTTCGCGGCGCGTGGACTTTTCCGAACTGCCGCTGTGGCTCTATCCGCTGCTGCTCCTCACCGGGCTGGCGGCGGGCTTCGTCGATTCGATTGCCGGCGGTGGCGGGTTGATCACCATCCCTGTGATGCTGAACATCGGCCTGCCGGTGGAGCTGGCCCTGGGAACGAACAAGCTTCAGGCGACGTTCGGCTCGGGGACAGCGACGTGGCATTTCGCGCGGGCGCGATTGATCGACTGGCACGCGGCGAGGCTCGGGGTGTTGTTCACGTTCGTTGGCGCGGTGTCGGGCACAAGTCTCGTGCGGGCGCTGCCGTCGGGGTTGCTCCGCGAGATGATCCCGTGGCTACTCATCGGCATCTCGGTTTATATGATGGTGCAGCCGCAGGTCGGGAAGGTCGAACGGCCCGCGCGTTGGAGTGCGGAGTTGTTCTACGCAGTGTTCGGGCTGGGCATCGGGTTCTACGACGGCTTCTTCGGGCCGGGCACGGGGACGTTCTGGGCGATGGCGTTCATGCTGGTGCTGGGCTTCGAGATGAAGCGGGCGACGGCGCACACGAAGCTGATGAACTTCACGAGCAACCTGGCGTCGCTCGGAGTGTTCCTCGTCGGCGGACACTGCCATCTCTACGCGGGCTTGAGCATGGGGCTGGGGCAATTGGTCGGTGCGCGCCTGGGTTCGCGAGTTGTCATTCACCGTGGGGCGAACTGGATCCGGCCCATCTTTATCACCGTGGCGCTTCTGATCACGCTGCGGCTGTTGTGGCAGAACTTCGCGGCGGGAAGGTAAAGCAATTGCGAATCTCCAAATTCGGATTACCAAAAACCGCGGACGCAGAGAATTCGTGCACTCCGCGCCCCATTCACGCTTTCGGATAGTCCCAGCCGCGCCGGTATTTCCGCGAGAGAAGCTTGTTCGCCTCGGCGTCGCCGACGCACAGCTCCTTCTCGCCGTCCCATGTAATGGCGCGGCCGAGCTTGAGGCTCATCATGCCGAGCAGGCTCATGTTCGTGGAGCGTTGAATCTCGGCGATATCGCTGACGGGTTTGCTGCCAGTCTTGATCGCGTTCAGGAAATCCGCCCATAGCTGTTTGATGTTCTGGTCGTCGGGTTGATGCAGCAAAGGAGCCTCCCGAATTACGGGCTGCTTCGGGTCCGTCGGGTAGAACACCCAGCCGTCTCGCCAGCCAATGTGAAGCGTGCCCTTCTCACCGTAGAAATAGCAGCCGACGCTCTCGCCTTTCTCTGCGTTGTTGCCGGAGAACTGCCGGTGCTCCCATGTCGCGGTGAAGGTCGGAAACTCGAACGTGGCGACCTGATGATCGGGCGCGTCAGTGGTCTGCTCGGTGGCGGTGAAGACGGGCGGGCCTTTGATGGCGCGTCCGCCGGTGGAGAAAACTTTGCGCGGCCAGCGCTCGCCGGTGATCCAGAGAATCTGATCCATCCAGTGAATGCCCCAGTCACCGAGCGTGCCGTTTGCGTAGTCGAGGTATTGGCGGAAGCCGCGCGGGTGCATCGCGCCGTTCCACGGGTTGCTGAGATCGGGATCGCCGTTGTAGGGGCGGAACGGCGCGGGGCCGCACCACAGATCCCAGTCGAGTTCCTTCGGCGGCTCGACGTTGCGACGCGGTCTCTCGGGGCCGCCGCCGTAATGCACAAAGGAGCGGACCATGCCGAGTTTCCCAAGCTTGCCGTCGAGAATGAAGTTGCGCGCAGAGACATTGTGGGGCGAAACGCGGCGATGGGTGCCGACCTGAACAACGCGGAGATAACGACGCGCGGCGTTCACCATGGCGCGACCTTCCTGAATGGTGTGGCAAATCGGCTTCTCCACATACACGTGCGCGCCGTGCTTGAGTGCCTCGATGGTGTTGAGCGGATGCCAGTGATCGGGTGTGGCGACAATGACGATGTCGGGATACTCCTCTTTGAGCAGGGTGCGGAAGTCGCGGTACTTCCGCGGCGTCGCGCCAGATTCGCGTGTAACGCGTTCGGCGGTGGCGTTGAGGAGGCGTTGATCGACGTCGCACAGCGCGGTGATCTTGCAGTCGGCAGACGCCATCGCTTCGCCGAGGATGTTGTTGCCCCACCAGCCGCAGCCGATGAGCGCGGTGCGGTGCTTGCGCTCGATGGCGGGCGCGCCAAGCAGCGGAATGGCGTTGAAGGCGAGGCCGGCGGCGGTGGCGGATTTCAGGAAGTGGCGTCGGGTCTGGGTTGTCATGAGACACCGGGAGGGAGGCGGGATGTCCGCTCCGAACCGTGCGGCAAGGCTGTGTTCGCCTCGCGCGAACGGTCAAGCGGCAAGTCACAATTTTCGATGGTTTTACCCGATGGATGCGTCAGATTTCGAGTTCACGCATGAGACGACGTTTCTGGAATTCCTTCGGACTGCCGGCCCGCCTGGCATTCGTGCCATCACTCTCGTTTTCGCTGGCCGTCCTCGGGGCGGGGGCGCAGGAGAAAGTCACCTTTGCCGATCACGTGCTGCCGCTGGTCGAGCAGCACTGTGCGAAGTGCCACAACCCGGACAAGAAGAAGGGCGACCTCGATCTTTCGAGCCACGGCGGCGTCATGAGAGGCGGCGGAACAGGCCCGGTGGTCGTCGCGGGCAATCCGGATTCCAGCAAACTCGTCAAAGTGCTAACGCACGCCGAGGAGCCGACGATGCCGCCGAACAAACCGCCGCTGCCCGAGAAGGAACTCGCGGTGTTCAAGAAATGGATCGCCGGCGGCCTGCTGGAAACTTCTGGATCGAAGGCCATCGCTGCGTCGAAGCCGAAGGTGGATCTCACGCTGAAGGTTTCCGACCTTGGCAAGCCATCCGGCCCGCCGCCGATGCCGAAGGAACTGCCGCTGGAAACGATCGTCCACGCGAAGCGCCCGTCGGCCGTTGGCGCGATCGCGGCCAGCCCGTGGGCCCCGCTCGTCGCACTGGCCGCGCAAAAGCAGGTGTTGCTCTATCATTCCACGAACCACGCGCTGGTCGGCGTGCTGCCTGTCGATGACGGTCAACCGCTGGACGTGCGCTTCTCGCGTTCAGGCAAGATGCTGATCGTCGCAGGCGGGCACGGCGCGAAGTCCGGCAATGCCACGCTCTGGAACGTCGAGTCCGGCGAGCGCATCGCGGTCATCGGCAAGGAATACGACGCAGTACTAACGGCGGACTTGAGCCCGGATCAGGCGCGCGTGGCGCTGGGCGGACCGGATCGGCTCGTGAAGATTTTTTCCACCGCTGGCGGCGAGTTGGAACACAAGATCAAGAAACACACCGACTGGGTGACAGCGGTGGCGTTCAGTCCGAACGGCGAGATGCTGGCGAGCGGCGATCGCAATGGCGGCGTGAGCGTATGGGACGCGGAATCGGGACAGGAGTTGTTCACCACGGCGGGACACAAGGCCGCAGTCACAGCCCTAAGCTGGCGATCCGACTCGAAGCTCCTGGCGTCCTCCAGCGAGGACGGGAGCGTGACGCTGTGGGAATCCGGCGAGGGTAAGCAAACGAAGACTTGGGCGGCGCACAAGGGCGGTACGCTCGCTGTGGCTTATTCGAGGGACGGGCGGTTCGTCACCAGCGGCCGCGACGGACTGGTCGTCACGTGGAGCGCAGACGGAGCCAAGCAAAAGTCGATGACCTTCGGCGGCGAGATGGCGTTGCGCTGCGCCTGGGCGGACGACGGCGCGAGTGTGGTGGCAGGTGACTTCGCCGGCAACGTCTGGGTGTGGGACGCGAAGTCCGGCAAGCAGACCGGCGCGCTGGAGGCGAATCCGAAGCCGTTGACGGAACGCATCGCGGCAGTGCGGACGCGGATCACTGAACTCGAAGCCGGCGGCAACAAGCCGTCGCCAGCCGTGGTGGCGGCGCAGAAGGAATTTGCTGAAGCCATAGCAGCACTGGCAAAAGCCAGCGCGGACGCGGAACGTGCGCAGAAGGAATTCGCCGCCGGCGCGGCGGAGGTGGTGCGCTTGAAGACCGCGGCTGCGCAAGGCGGCCCCGAAGCCGAGGCGAAACTCGCCAGCGCCCGTGCGGCCCGCGAGAAGTCACGGGCAGAGCGCGCCGATGCGACGAACGCGATGGAGTCGCTGACTCTCAAGTTGGCCGCCACGAAAGCGCGTGCAGAGCAATCCAACGGAGCAGTCGATGTGGCGGGGGAACTGGCGCGTGCGAAAGAGGAACTCGCAAGGTTGAACGCCGCGCTGGGCCGCCGGCCGAAGGCGACGAAGCAGGACGCTGCGAAGCGTTGAGCGAATTCAACTCGCGGGCTTGGCGGCGGGAGCGTTCGTGGTCGGTCTCCAGACGAAGTCCGAGTAGCTCACCTCGGAATCCACGTTGATGCTTTTGAAAATGAGGGCGCGACCGCGCAACTTGGTGGCGATGGTCTTAGGGAGCGGTTCGTCGCGCCCCTCCTGCGGCGCGAAGGCGATGTTCAGTTTGAGTTCGCGGATGCTGAACACGCCGGTCTTGCCGAAGCTGCCTGTGTTCTCCACGTCCACACGCTCGACGTGTGCGGGGTCGCGGCGAACAACGAGCGTGCCGCGGATCTTGCTCATCAACTCCTTCTCATCCTCATCACCCGACTTCGGCTGGAACACGCAGTAGATCCGGGCGGTGTCGTTGCTCAAGATCGTGAGGCTTGGCGTGTCGATGGCCCCGCGAAACGGACGTTCGCCGCGCGATCCGCGACGGCGTTGATCAGCCGCATACTTCGCGAGATCCTTCGCCGTAGGAAGCTTGTCATCCTTCAAGGTGAGCTGCCAGCGCTCGCCGCGCGGCAAGGCGGGGTCGTATTTCTCAACCGTCTTGCTGCCGTCGTTCACGGTGGTGCGGGTGTAGGCCCAGCGCGTGAGGCGAACGGATTCGGCGCGAGCAATGGCCTGCGTAACGACGGTCATCAGCGGGTTTGTTTCGGAGATGGCAGCGCTGTGAACCGGAAGCTTCAGCAACAGCAGCAGGAGGCCGCACGCGGCAGAGTGAAAGGTCATGGTGTCGAGAATTCTCGAAGGATCGCCGACCCGTCAATGCGGGGATTGCAAAGCGTTGGCTCCGAAGTGCAACGGGTGAGAGCGATGGACTTGCGCTTGGTTTGCCGGGGCTGTCGGATGTAATATTTCCGCAGTTGCCGACCACGCATGAAACCAACGCCCGCCATCAAGTGTCCGACCTGCAAGAATTCCGGGAAATGGTTCGACAGTGCCTACGGGCCCTTCTGCTCCAAGCGCTGCAAGCTGGTGGACTTGGGCAAATGGTTCGGCGAGGAGCAGCGCATCTCGGAGCCGTTGCGACCGGAGCACTTCGTGGCACTCGACGAGGAGGAGTCGCGGCCGGGGACGGATCGGGAGGAGAATTCCTAAATGACGCGGCACTTCAGGCCGTGCTGCGAAGCCAGGTGCGGATGCTGTCTTCCAGCGTGGCCAGGGTGTTGCTCAGGCTCGCAAAGGTTTCGCGCGATTCGCGCAGGCGGCCGGAGCGCGCGTGGCGTTCCAGTTCGGACGCGAGCCGGCTGCCATCAGCGGAACCAATCTGCGTGAGCGAACCCTTGAGCGTGTGCGCGGCGTAGGCGAGGCCGGCGACGTTGCCGGCATCCAGCGCGCTCTCGATCTGGGCGACCCATGCGGGAGTGGTTTCCAAGTAGAGCTCAACGAGGCGTCGCAACGCGGTCGTGTCCGAGCCCAGGCTTTCGAGCAGGGTGCGCGGATCGAAAGCTCCGCGCACGGCGCGCGCTTCGCCGGTTCCCGGGCGCGCGAGGCGTTGGAGCACGGATTCGAGTTCGCCGGGCTGGATGGGTTTCGTCACGTAGTCGTCCATGCCGGAAGCCAGCCCGCTTACGCGATCTTCGTGCTGCGCGTGCGCGGTGAGACCGATGATCGGTGTGCGCCGGCCAGTGCCTTCCTCGGCGCGGCGGATGAGCGCCGTCGCTTCCATGCCGTCCATCACCGGCATTTGCACATCCATCAGCACGACGTCCACCGGTTCGCGACGCCATGCCTCGACGGCTTCCATGCCATTGCGAACGCACTGCACGGAATGGCCGAGGCGCTCCAGCATGGCCGTGGCCAGCTCGCGGTTCACGGCGTTGTCCTCGGCGAGCAACACGCGCAGTCCGCCGGGCTTCGTTGTGGCCGGCGCGCTGCGCGGAACTTCCGGCACGGGAACCAACGCGTCGCGGAGATCCGCTTCGCAGACGGGTTTGACGACGTACGACTCGAAGCCCACATCGCGGCAGCGGCGCAATTCGTCCGAGCTGCCCGGCGAGGTGAGCATCATGATCACGCGCAACGGACCTGCGCCGGCCTCCATCAATTCGGCCGCGAGAGAAAAACCGTCGCGTCCCGTGAGTCGCGCCTCGACAAGCGCGATGGCGAAGCCCGGGCTGCCGGCGTTCCGCACGGCGGCGATGGCGTCGGGCGCGGTGCTGACGACGGTAGTTTGCAGGTTCCATCCATCGAGGAGTTCGCGGACAACCCGGTGGTTGGTGGGATGATCCTCGACCAACAGAACGCGCTGGCCCGCGAGCGGAACGGCCGGCGCCGTAACAGCGCCGGTGGCGGACGCGTCCGGCGCAAGTTCGCAGTCCGCCGTGAAATGAAACCGGCTGCCGCGGCCAGGCTCGCTCTCGACCCAGATGCGGCCGCCCATCAGCCGGCAGAGATTCGCGGAGATCGCCAGACCCAGGCCGGTGCCGCCGTAGTGGCGCGTGACGGAGGAATCCGCCTGTGTGAAAGCCTCGAAGATCGACTGCTGTTTGTCGCGCGGCACACCGATGCCGGTGTCCGTCACGCAGGCCTGAATGCGGCAGCGCCGCTGGCTGCTGGTGCCTTGAGAGTCGTTTGACTCGACGGAGACGCTCACGGCGACTTCGCCTGACTCGGTGAACTTGATGGCGTTGCCAATGAGGTTGCTCAAAACCTGCCGAAGCCGGCGAACGTCGCCGACAAACCCGTCCGGCACGTCGTGTGCGATGTGAAGGGTGAGTTCGAGGCGTTTCTGTGCGGCGCGAACGCCGTAAGCGCGGACCATTGAGCCCGTCGCCTCGCGCAGGCTGAACGGCTCGGGCAACAGTTCGAGCCGGCCGGCTTCGATGCGCGAGTAGTCGAGGACGTCTTCGATGATGTTCAACAGGTCGCTGGCACAGTTGCGCACAGACCCAAGGTAGCCGCGTTGCTCGCGGGTGAGATCCGTGCCGAGCGCGAGATCGGTCATGCCGATGACGGCGTTAATCGACGTGCGAATCTCATGGCTCATGTTCGCGAGGAACTCGCTCTTCGCGCGGCTGGCCACGGTGGCGGCAAGCGTCGCCTCATGAAGTTTTGCCTCAGCTTCCTTGCGTTCGGAAATATCGGTGACGATGCCGACGTGGTGGTTCACGAGGCCGTCCTCATCGCGCACGGGAGAGACGCTGATCTCGCTCCAATACTGCGCGCCGTCCTTCCGGCGGCAACGGAGTATCAGGCGGCATTCGGCGGATTCAGTGAGCGCGTGTTGCAGCGTCTCCAACTCCGGCTGGCCCGGGTCCGCGTTGAGCAACGTGACGACGGCCATGCCGCGCATTGCGCCGGGTTCCCAGCCGCCGATGCGTTCGAGCGCGGGGTTCGAGTAGATCACCGGGCTGCCCGCCGCCCTGGCGTCGGTGATGAAAATGCCGTTGCTCGACGAGATCACAGCGCGTTCCTGGATGCGGAATTTCTCGGTCATCTCGCGAGCCAGCGCGAGGGCGCGCAACCGCGTGGTGGCGAGCGAGCGCGTGATGCTGAAGAGGAGCAGGCTGATTGCCGCACCCGCGCCGAGCAGGAGATTTGTCTGCGCGTAGTCGGTCGCGCGGTCGAAGGCCGGCACGGTGCTGAAGTGCATGGCCCAGCTCCGTCCGCCGACAGCGAGCGGCGGTGCGAAAGTCTGGAACGTACTTGGGTCCTGCCGCAGCGCGTGACACACGCCGTCGTCGTCGTAGAGCAGCGTCTCGGCGGACACGACACCGCCGTCGAAGATTTCAAAATCGACGGCCGCATCGCGCACATCCACCAGTCCGGCCATGATGTCGCGAAGGATGAACGCGCCGTAAACCCAGCCTTCGATTGCGAGGCGTCGTTGATCGCGGGTGGCGGTGGGCGCGCCTTTGCGGAAGATTGGCAGCAGGAACAGTACGGCGGGCTGGTCGCCGCTGCTTTGGACGAGGTTGATGCCTGCGGTCAGGGACGCTTCGCCGGTGTCGCGGGCGCGGTCGGCGGCGGCGCGGCGATTCGGCTCGGAGGCGAGATCGAAACCGAGCACCGTGGTGTTGAAGGTCGAGGGTTCGAGGAACTGCACGACGTAGTGGACGAGGTTCGTGCCGAGCTGTGGGGATTTCGGATCGCCGGTGTGAACGGTGAAACCAGGCCGGCCATCGAGACGGTTGGTGGCCGTGAACGTTGCGAGCCCGGTACGCGAGACACGGGCGGCATATCCCATCGCGCGCATGCCGGGGAATCGTTCGTTGATCTCGATGGCCCGGAAGTAATCCTTCCATTCGTCCTGCCGGACTGCGTCGCTGGCAGCGAACAATCCGGCCGCGCCCTTGAGCACTTGTTCGTAGGCTTCGATGCGCGCGCGGATGGCGTGGGTGACCTGGACGACGTTTCGCTGGAAACGTTCGGCCGCGCGGCGCTCGGCCTGCGAGAGGGAAATCTGCCAGACGACGAAGGTGCCGAAGAGGCAGAGGAAGAGGACGACCCAGGCGACCATGGGGCGTTCCAAGGCCTGGCCGCTGCCGAGATTGCGGCCGGGCGCGAGATCCGCCGGCTGCCCGAGGCGGGGCCGGGAGCGTTTGCGTCGTTGGAGTTCGGCTACGCGCATGGGACCGATCCGGGTCTGGCAACACCCGCGCCGCGGCGAAGCGGCTTCAACCCTCGCGCCGGAGGTGCAGGCGCGACTCGCTTTGCAGGAGCGTGTCGAGGTTCGCCCACGACTCGTCGTTCATCGAGTTGAACGCGTGCAGGTACACGGCCACGGCGGCGGCAGGATGTTTGTCGAGGAGCGTGTTGACTGCGTTATGCAGATGATCGTCCGGGACCAGCTTGGGAAGGGATTCGACGACGCCCTTGTCGTGCGGGATGCCGAGGGCGTTGAGGAAATCGATCAGCAGCGAGGAATGCTTCTTGAGCAGCCAGTTCCGGATCAGGCCGTCGGCGGCGAGGTTGAGGTGCGGGCGGGCGAGGCTCGCGAGCATCATGTTGTGGCGTTCGTCGCGCGACATCCGTTCCATGAACACCAGCCGGACACGCCGGCTTTGCGCCACGGCATCAAGGGCGGCGCGGTAGATCGGTTTGTCGGTGGTGAGATTGAAGTCGATGATTTCCGACGCGAGAGCCGTCGGCATGGTGGCGAATAATTCGTGCGAGGTCATGGTTTCAAAAACTTGGGTAACAGCCGCGCGACGGAGGCCTGTCGTGGGTTCCCGCCGGGCGCGGAAGAGAGATATTCGCCCGCCCCCGCCGAGGCAATCAGCAATTCGCCGCAGGCGCGGCAGTGAGGAGCGTGATCCGGTGCCGTCGGGCGATGCGCTCCACGCCTTCCTGCTCCAGCACGAGAGTGCGGCCGGGTTCGAGCGCGAGCACGTTGATGCCGGCGTTGGCGCAGGTTTCGAGTGTTCGCGGGCCGACGCAGGGCACGTCGAAGCGCATGTCATGGCTTTCCTTGGCGACCTTCACAGCCACGGCGCCGGCTTCCTTCCCGGCGAGTTCGCCGCCGCGCGCGAGGCAGGCGTCCGTGCCCTCGAAGCCTTCCACGGCGAGCACGGTGCCGTTCTTCACCACCACAAGCTGGCCGATCTCCAGCCGCGAGATTTCCTTCGCAATGCGAAAGCCGAACGCCACGTCGGCGGTCTGCTCCGGAGTCAGTTCAGCCCCGATGCGGAAGCCCGCGCCCGGCATCAGCGGCATGAGCCAGGGAGTCGCTTCGATCAGCGCAACGCCGTCCTTCGCGAGTTCATCGGCGATGGCTCCGAAGATGGTGTGGGCATTCTTTTCCTTGAGCCGCAGGAGCACGCCCATCGCGCGGAGATCGGGGCGGAGGTTGAAGAGATTTCGGGGCGCGATCTGCCCGAGCATGACGCAGCGGGTGATGTTGCGTTCCTTGAAGGCATCGATCATCCGGGTCAACTGCCCGACCTTGACCCACGCGATGTCGTCCACGAGCGCAGCCAGGGCGGGATCCGTCTCGCCGTCGAACGCCACGGCCACAAGGCGCTTCACGCCGAGGGCGCGGGCCTGACGGGCGAAGAGCAGCGGCAAGGTCCGGCTGCCGGCGATGATGCCGCAATGATCGAGGGCCAGATTCACGCGGCGTGTCTAGCCCAGCAGGCGGCAGGGAGCAACGCGAAAGCCCGCAGCCCCGCGCTTTACGGAGATTCCCCGGTCGCCCGGGACGTAGAGTCACGGCCAACATTTGACCAATCTCCAGCTTTGCAATTCAACCGCGGTACGGTATAGGGTAGGCCCTGTTCCACACAGAGTGCAGCCCTGTTGTTTTTATGATGTACCTGACTGTGAATTCAGCCCATACCGCTCCTGTGAATCCGGAACCCAGCCCAGCCCGCGCCCGCCGTCCGTTCTTACGAACCGCCTGCGCCGTCCTCGCGTTGCTCTCGTGGTCCGTTGCCGAAACGTCGGCAGCCCACAGCATCGCGCGCGAGTGGAACGAGCGTATCCTAACCTCCATCCGCAACGACACCCCGCATCCGCCGGCGCAGGCGCGAAATCTCTTTGGCCTCTCCGTTTGCATGTACGACGCCTGGGCCGCCTACACCAACGGCCCCGTCGGGTTCGCGTATCGCGGCAAGCACACGGCAGGCGACATCGCGGCGGCGCGGCGCGAGGCCATCAGCTACGCCGCCTACCGGATGCTGCGCGAACGTTACTTCTACTCCCGCACCGCCACCGCGACGCTCAACGCGCTGGACCTGCACATGACCACGCTGGGCTATTCGATATTCAACACCTCGCGCGACACCTCGACCCCGGCAGGCGTTGGCAACTCGGTGTATGACGCCGTGTCCGCGTGGTTCATCGCCGATGGCAGCCGCCAGACCAACGGCACACAGACCAGCCCCTACCCGGACTATCCGTTGAGCCAGGGCGGTTACGACTACATCAACGACCCGATGCCCACTCTGACGCCGGGCACGTTTCTCTGGGACGTAAACCACTGGCAACGGTTGCAGATCGTGAATGCGATCGATCAAAACGGTTTCCCAGAAGGCCCCATCCAGCGCTACCTCGGCGCGCAATGGCTCGGCGTCAGGCCGTTCGCCCTGACGCGAACCGACTCGACGCGGCCGTGGATCGATCCCGGCCCGCCGCCGCATCTGAACGGACTCGGTGACGCCGCGTTCCGCACGAATGTCGTCGCCGTCCTGCGCGCCAGCAGCCATCTCACACCGGACGACGGCGTAACGATGGACATCTCTCCCGGCGCGTTCGGCAACAGCACGCTCGGCTCGAACGACGGCACAGGCCATCCCGTGAACCCTGCGACCGGCCTGCCTTACGCACCGAACGTCGTAAAGCGCGGCGATTTCACCCGCGTGCTCGCAGAGTTCTGGGCGGACGGCCCGAGCTCGGAAACGCCGCCCGGTCATTGGAACAGCATCGCGAACCAGGTCAGCGACGCGCCCGGCTTCGCGAAACGCATCGGCGGCACCGGCCCCGTCCTCGACGCCTTGGAGTGGGACGTGAAGCTCTACTTCGCGATCAACGCCGCCGTCCACGATGCCGCGTGCGCCGCGTGGTCGCTCAAGCGTTACTACGACGGATGGCGGCCGATCAGCGTCATCCGCCACATGGGCCAACTCGGCCAGTCCACTGACGAAAACGATCCGTCGTACCACCCCGACGGACTGCCACTGGAAACCGGTCTGATCGAACTTGTGACCAGCAACTCCATCGCCTCGGGTCGTCACGCCGGGCTGCGGGCCGGCAAGGTCGCCGTGCTCGCGTGGCCCGGACAGCCGGGCGATTCGGTCAACGCCTATCAGGGCGTCCGTTGGATTCACGCCGACACCTGGGTGGCGTATCAGCGCACGAACTTCGTCACTCCGGCCTTCCCCGGTTTCGTTTCCGGCCACAGCACCTTCAGCCGTTCAGCTGCGGAAGTGATGACCGCGATTACAGGATCGCCGTACTTCCCCGGCGGCTTGGGCATCTACGACGCGCCCGCGAACACCGGCCTCGGTTTCGAACGCGGCCCGAGCGAGGCCATCCAGCTCCAATGGGGAACCTAGTACGACGCGGCTGATCAGGCCGGCATGTCGCGCATCTGGGGCGGCATCCATCCGCCGGTCGATGACTTCGAAGGTCGCAAGGCCGGCTCGCAAGCCGGGCAAGCCGCATGGTCGCTCGCGCAGAAATACTTCACCGGATCGATCACCAACTCGCCCATCACCCTCGCCATGCGCCCCGTCTCGGGCAACGCCTGCGAGATCCGTTTCAACACCCAACGCGGCTTCTACTACAAGCTGCAATCCGCCACGGATCTGAATACGCCATTCACCGATGAACCCGGTGGCACCGTGCTGGCCTACGACACCTCCATCGCGCGGACGAACACGACCACCGGCCCTCGCAAACTCTACCGCGCCCTCGGCAGCCCGACGCCCTGAGCGAAAGTGTTTCGCTCAGACAATGCCTTTCGGCTCGGTGCCGTTTCCCAAGATGCGCGCCTGCGCCCCAGGCGCGATCGGAAGCGGCGGGCAGCCAGCGGGCAGGACTGGGGAAGCCCGACAAGGCTGAAGGCTGAAAGCCCCAGCAGATTACTTCGCAAAGCTTGCCCGTCCCTTTCGATCACACCCTTGTTCCGCCTCGCGCATCTGCGCCCGCCGCACTTTGCGCTTTGAACCGCCCGGCACTGTTCCTAACGTCCCGACCGTGAGCGCCACGCTGCCATTTGTCACCGTCATCGTCCCAACCCGCCCGGGGCAGCAGGAGATCCCGGCGGTGCTCGCGGCGCAGGCGCTCGATTACCCGAAGGATCGCATCGAGATCCTCGTGGCGCGCGGCAAACAACCCGCTGTGCAGCGAAACACCGCGTTGCGCGCGGCGCGCGGCGAACTGATCTACTTCCTCGACGACGATTCACGGCCGCGCCCGGATGGCCTGCGCCGTGCGCTCGGGCATTTCGCACGACCGGAGGTGAAGATGCTCGGCGGCCCGAACCTCTGCCCGGCGGATGCGCCCGCGCTGGAACAGGTCTTCGCAGTCGTACTGGCGAGTTGGATCGCGTTCGGCCCGAGCCGCGCGCGCTATGATTCCGTCGGTGCGGTGCGAACGAGCAGCGAGAAGGAACTGATCCTGTGCAATATGGTGGCCCGGCGGGAGGACATGCTCGCGCTTGGCGGTTTCGACGAGGCGCTATATCCGAACGAGGAGAATGCGTTGATGGACGAACTCCAGAAGCGCGGGGCGGAATTGATCTACGATCCGGAGTTCTTCGTCGAACGACGGCCGCGACCGACGTTGCGCGCGTTCTGCAAGATGCTCCTGACCTACGGCCGCGGTCGCGCCGAGCAATTCCGACTGCACCCGACGCCAGGCTCGGCGCTGAATTTCGTCCCGCCGTTGTTCTGCGTTTACCTCGTGGCTGCGGCCGCCGCCGCGCTGTGGCTCGGTGCGGCTGTGTTCGCTCCGCTGGCGGTTTACTTGATCGCCATCGCGGTCCAGACGCTCACCTCGATGCCGCGCAAGGGGGTTCTCCGCAGCTTACTGGCCAGCCCGCTGCTCGTGGCGAGCCATGTCTTCTACGGGCTGGGCTTCTGGCGCGGGCTCTTCACGCCGGTGAAGCAGTCCATGAACAAGCCAACGGTCACCGTGGAACTGGAAACCGTTTCGCCACGGTCGTAGGCGAACGGCGCTGTGGAATCCCCCTTCAGGGACGCAGCCGCACGCGGCCGCTTTCGTTCGTGCCCGCGAAGTGACCGCCGCCCGAACGGAGGCTCTCGATCAACGCGCCCTTGAAAGGAATCGTCCGGCCGCTCGCCGGATCCACAAAGCTCCCGCCCATCAACCCAGTGCCCGACGTGAGCGTGAGCGTCAGCTTGTTCGTCGCAGGGAGGTTGATGATCTTGTTGTCCGGCATCAGTTCAATGTCGAATGAGACCGGCTCCGCAAGATTGCCGCCGCTGAATTCCACCACGGCATTCGTCAGTTCCAAAATGCGCGTGCCCGCCGCCGGCGGCGTGTAGCGCGAGCCGATCGTCTCCGAGGTCGTCGCGAAGGCCGTGCGGTGCAGTTTCGCGGTCGGAAGCGCGGGCTTCGTCCAGAGCACGTCGCCGGCGATGCCGTTCAACGGTGCCGCGTTATCGAACTGCAACCAGCCCACGATGGAGCCCTTGCCGCCGTAGAGATTCGCGTAGAGCGGCCAGTTGCCGGCGCGCGTCACGGCAGCCTTCTGCGAAAGTTTCGTCGCATCCGCCAGCGTGCCAGCCAGGGAGATCAAGCCGACCGGACTGACCGTCGCCGTCGCGAAGCTGTCGCCCGCCGGTTCACCGGCGAGATCGCTTCCACGGAGGTTCAACGTGTAGCCGCCCGCGAGCGTCGTGGGATTCGCCGGCAGGAAACCCGTCGGCTCCGCAAGCAACGTCGCCTCCCAACCCGCGCCGAGCACCCGTCCGCGAATGCGCCGGAGATCGCCGGCGAGGTCGATCCGCAACTCGACAATCAAAGCGTTCGTGCCGCCGAGCGAAGCGCGGTTCGTCGCGGCGCCATCGAGATCGAACTTGCCGCTGAACGAGGCTTTCTTCGCGCCGTATTGAATGGAGGCCGTGTAACCGCCCGGCTCCGTCACCGTGGCGGTGATGAACCCGGCGTTGCCGTGGGCCGGCGCGGCTTCGTTGAAGAACAATCCGTTGTAGATGCCGCGCGCCGCGATGAAGGGGTTCGGGACAAAGTTCGCCTGAAGCACGAGGTTGCTCTTCATCGGGAAGTTCAGCGGGTTAGCCGAGGAGACGATTCCTCCGGTCCAGTTGGAGAACAATTGTCCGCCCAGGGGTGTGGCGGTGAGAATGAAGCGGCGGCCGACTTCAAGCATCTGGCCGCCGAGCGTCGGAGCCACAGTGCCACCACCGTTGATCATGACGGTCAGGAGGCTCGGCGAAACACGGAAGACCCGCAGCGTGTTCGTGGGCGCGCGGTTGTTGCCGAGATCGACGGCGGTCACCTGAATGACGTTCGTGCCGGCTGCCAGAGACAGCGGGAGCGACCAGTTGGTTGTACCGTTGGCCGGCTGAAACTCGCCGCCATTCAAGCGCACGAGTACCTCGGATACACCGAAGTCATCGCGCACGGTGCCTTGCACGGTGATCACGTCGTTGCTCCAGCGGATGTTTGGCTTCGGGCTGGTGACGGTGAGCACGGGCTTCACAGAATCGACGCGCAGCAGCGCCTCGGCGGTGAGGGTGGATTCGTCGTTGCTGACGGTGACGACGTATCGGCCGACCTGCGAGAGCTGGAGGTTTTCGAGCAAAAGGATCGCGTTCGTCGCGCCGGGCAGGTTCGTGCCGTTGTGGGTCCACTGATAACGAATCGGCGCGGTGCCGGCCGCCTCGACGGCGAAGCTGATGTCGTTGCCGGCGATGAAGGCGACGCTCTGGGGCGTGGACAGGAGCACTACGGGATCGGTGTTGCGCACGCCCGGAGTCGGAAGCTCGGCCTTCCAGTTCAACGGCTCGCTGCCGTAGCGGTAGGAGGAACGACGCTGAAGAGACGCGCCAGTGCCGTCCGCTTCCGGTGGCCACGGTGCGACGTCCTTGTACCTCACCTTGTCCGCAAGGATGTAGGGGACATGACGAAAATCCTTCGCGTGCTGCGGTCCCTGCGGAATGTCCGGGCGCTTGAGCTCGATGCTCCCCCCGCCATTTTCGAGGCTGCCTTGAGTGTACGGCCCGAGAATCGGAGTGCCGGCAGGAATCGACGGGAAGCGCAGCTTGAACGTCGCGAGCTGTTGCGCGTTCGTCGTCGGATCGAAATTGACGAGTAGCAACAACCCGCCCGCCGCGAGCTTGAGGCCCTGCGGAAAGTTGAATTCCACATCGCCACGAAGACGCCACACGTTCGTGCGCCCGTCCGCGTACACCGAGCCGGCCGGGATAAACTCGCCGTTCACCGTGTAGGCTTTGGTCGCGCGGTACACGGTGGGATCATGCAGAGGGAACTCTATGCCGGAGATGTTCCGCAACTCGATAAACTCATCGAGCGAGTTGTCGTTGGTCGTGCCGCCAGAGATGACGTCGGGCGGATGATAGTGAATCTCGTTGATGACGATGGGGCCAACCTTCGCGCCGGCATTCGGCAGGCCGTTGCCACGACGGAAAGCCCCCAAGTTCGACGGCCGGTCCACGCCAAACGTGCGCGGGCTCAACGCCACCCAGTCCTGCCCTTCGCTCGTCTGCACGTAGCCGAAGGAGACGCTGTTCTCCGACGGATCGTAGCTGCGCTTCACAAAGCCCAGCGCGGACCCGGTGGCGTCCACCTCGTAAAGCGTGATGTCGCCGCCCTGCGCGGAGTTGAAGCGGAGCCCTTCCGCACCAGCGAACTGATACTCGTAAAGCACCCGGTAGCCGTTCGCGGGCACGATGAAGTCGCTCGGGAAAGTGTAGCTCTTCACATCGTTGTCGTTTGCTTCCCGAGCCTGAAAATATCAGCCCTTCATGTTGACGGGCTGCCCGGTCACGTTGCGGAATTCGATCGCATCTTCCAGCGGCGGGTCGGTGTGGGCTAGAAGCTCGTTGATGACGATGTTGGTTATCGAACCGAGGTCGCGGTTCGGAGCGCCGGGCGTCGGCGAGAAGGTGAAGAAGACGCGGTTCGCGCTGCCATCGGGCAGGCGGCCTTCGGAGACGCCTTCAACCGGAGGACCAAACGTCACGGCATCGATCTGGTTGTTGCCGTTGAATAGACCGATGGACTCGCCGTTGTTCGACAACCCGAACTGAGTGAAGTTCGCGTCCGTGCCGTTCGCCGCAAAGAACAGAGTGTAGCCGCCCACCGGTCCAACACCGATGAAGGACAGAGGTGAAATAACGAACTTGTTCGCCTGCGTCAGCGTATCCGTCAGCCCCAACCCACCCAACGCAACCGGTCGCGGTCCCGGATTGTACAACTCAAAGTAATCCGACCCCGACCTCGGGTCCGCCATCCACTCGTTCACACGCAGTTGATTGGGAGAATCCAGCGGCACAGACGTATTTCCCGCGCGCGGCGTCGGCATGTTCAACACCCATGCCCCAGTTCCGTTCGGAACGCGACCGATGGAGAAGTCTGCGGCCTGAATGCCGTAACTGATCGAGTCCGCTTCAACACCGGTGCTCGCTATCAACGTCACCACACCGCCGCTCGCCTTCAGCCCGAAGCCCGTGTTCGTCGTGGAGGCCGCGGTCAGCGAGTTACAATACATCAACAGGAAACCGCCGGCCGGGATCGATGCGCCTGCCCGAAACACGTAGGGCGTGTCCCCGCCGTCGCTCAATGTTGCTCCCGTGAGGCTCACGGCAGACGCCGTGGGGTTGTACAACTCGACCCAGTCCGAC
>SXGS01050622.1_pt1 | contig 34574 bp, 36 predicted proteins | sample 3174681 | NCBI WGS metagenome assembly SXGS01 (sample SAMN11356861, study PRJNA531348) | freshwater metagenome | isolation source: freshwater sample F1-80 | place: China: Fuxian Lake, Yuxi | collected 2017-12-25
ATCAAACAACATAATTTCAGGATCTGTCGCGAGTGCTCTTGCTATGCAGAGGCGTTGTTGTTGCCCACCCGATAAATTAAATGCGAGATCTTGGAGGCGGTCTTTGACTTCGTTCCACAAAGACGCTCCCTTCAACGCCTCCTCTACCTTATCGTCAATCGCTGATTTTGATCTCTCATCCCTCACTCTTAAACCATAGGCGACGTTTTCATAAATTGATTTTGGAAATGGGTTAGGTTTTTGAAATACCATGCTAATGCGCATTCGAACTTCAATCGGATCCACACCTTTAGCTAACACATTGGTATTGTCTGGGTAGAGAAGAATTTGACCCTCATAACGATTGCCAGGATATAAATCGTGCATGCGATTAAAGCAACGCAAGAAAGTAGATTTACCGCAACCTGAGGGGCCAATGAGTGCTGAAATTTTATTTTCATAAATAGGCAGGCTTACATTTTTTAATGCATTGGTACCATCTGCATAGAAAAAGTTAAGGTTCTTTGCTTCAGCTTTAATGTTTAATTTATCTTGCGCCATGTATTTTTCCTGTAGATAAAATTTACCACTTAATATTTTTACGGATACGGTAACGGAGCCAAATAGCAGTGCCGTTCATGACGAGTGTCAGCATAATAATCACAGCCCCAGCCGCTGCTGCGTTGATATGAAAAACATGTTCAGGCCTTGAGAGCCAACTAAACATTTGAATGGGTAGTACCGTGAATCCAGACTGAAGCCATTCAAAGGAAATAAAAGGAGCTTCATTTATTAAGGGCGCTGGCGGAAGGAACGCGATGAAGGTCAATGCGCCTATAGTAATAACGGGTGCTGTTTCACCTAGGGCTCTTGCCATACCAATGATGATCCCTGTGAGAATACCACCAAATGCATATTGAATTACGTGGTGCAACACCACCTGCCATTTTGTGGCACCCACTGCGTAAGCTGCTTCTCTAATTGCCACAGGGATCGATCGAATAGCTTCCCTTGTCGACACGATAACGATAGGGAGCATAAGAAGCCCAAGTGTTAGTCCTGCAGTGACAATGGATGTACCAAGATGCAAGGTGTAGACAAATAATCCAAGCGCTAGTAAGCCATAAATGATGGAGGGCACACCTGCAAGGTTTGTGACGTTAATTTCAATAATATCAGTGAACCAGTTCTTAGGCGCGTATTCCTCGAGATAAACTCCAGACGCCACACCCATAGGCACTGCTGTGAGGAAGGTGACCAACATTACAAGTGCAGAGCCCACCCATGCCGATAAGATCCCAGCATTTGCAGCTCGTCTTGAGGGGAAGTCAGTAAAGAACTGGTAGTTTATTTTAGGGTAGCCATCCATTACAAGATCAATAAATAGAATCAGTAAAGTGAGGAGTGCGAATATGATGGTGAATAAACCAATGGATGCAAAAATAAAGTCATTGCGCTTATGGGCAACAATCATAGCGCGAACCTCTGCTAAAGTTTTTGGCTTGATTAGACTTTCTTCTAAATACTCTTGAGTTTTTTTCATGCTTAATATCTTTCTGCAAATCGTTTTCTAGTAAGGTGGCCTAGTATGTTGAAAATAAAAGTTATCACAAATAAAACCATGCCAGCTGCAAAAATACTCTGATAGCCGACGCTACCATGCGGTAAATCCCCCAATGCCACTTGCACGATGTAAGCAGTAATGGTAGCTGCACCCTCTAATGGGTTAAATGTAAAGGTGGGTTGTTGACCTGCAGCAATCGCAACCACCATGGTTTCACCGACTGCGCGACTGATACCCAAGATATAAGCCGCAATAATGCCAGAGGTCGCTGCGGGTGTGACCACACGAATCGCTGTTTGAAATTTTGTCGCTCCCATTGCATAAGAGCCCTCACGCATATTCATAGGGACAGCTCTCATGGCATCCTCAGCTACCGATGCGATGTAGGGAATAATCATCACCCCCATCACGATACCAGGCCCTAGCATGTTGAATGTGGGTAACTCAGGGTATAGCTTCTGAAGTAAAGGGGTTACAAATAGCAGGGCAAAGTAACCAAAGACGACCGTGGGGACGCCCACGAGAAGCTCTAGCACAGGCTTTACACTCTCGCGTATTTTATGGGAAGCAAATTCAGATAAATAGATTGCTGAAATGGTACCTATTGGGATCGCAATAGTGAGCGCTACGAGGGAGGTGGTTAAGGTGCCTGATACGAGCGGAAGAATACCGTAATGCGCATCCTCGAAGAGAGGGCTCCATTTTTTGCTTGTTAAGAATTCAACGATGCTGACATCTTTAAAAAACCCTGCCGCTTCTGTAACGAGGATATAGACAATCGCTAAAGTGATAAAACTTGATACCAAGGCTGCAAGCATCAGGATAACTTCAATGATGTGCTCTATAAAGTTACGCTTTAAATTCTTAGCGAGTTGTTTGCTTATCGGTGGATCTTTTAATAGAGTGGTTGTCAATTTTTTTATTCAATGGGGGTTTGCTATAAAATTATTGTAGCGTCTTAATATTAAAAAAGGCGACATTTGTGCCGCCCTTTTTAAGTTTTAACACTTGCTTTAAAAAACTCTTAGTGCTTAGTCTTTTATGCGGCTGATAAGATCTTCAATCTTTAGACCCACTTCATTTTTACCGCCAAAGCCAGTGCCAGGCTTCTTACTTTGCCAGTGTTTTGTGACAGCTGAATATTCAGTAGTATTAAGTGGAACATATTTGACTTCCTTCACCAATTTAGGTGCATTGGCTAAGTAATAATCTACAAAAGCCTTCACATCTTTATCAAAAGCACCCTTCGTGCCGTTGACATAGATAAATAAGGGACGTGAAAGGGGCTGGTATGTGCCATCCATGACTGACTGTTCAGAGGGCTGAACACCATTAGTTTTTCCCTTAGCCACAATCGCAACACTACCAAGCTTATCCTTGTTTTCTAAATAGTATGCAAGACCAAAGTACCCCATACCACCCTTGTCACCTGCGACCCCTGTCACTAAGACGTTATCGTCCTCTGATGCCGTGAAGTCAGATCGAGATGCTTTAGCTCTTCCGACAATAGCTTCTGTGAAATAGTCGAATGTACCTGAGTCAGCGCCGGGTCCAAAGAGTTTCATTGGCTGATTAGGCCATGCAGGGTTCACATCCTTCCAGTTTTTGACAGAGCTCCCTGGCGCCCATACTTTATTGAGCTCATCAACAGTCATGGATTTCGCCCAGTCATTATTTTTATTAACCACAACAGTTAAAGCGTCATATGCCACGGCAAGTTCAATATAAGTAATCCCGTTTTCTGCACACGCATCCATTTCTTTTTGAGAGATAGGTCGTGATGCGTTAGAGATCATTGTCTCGCCACGGCAGAACTTTTTAAAACCACCGCCTGTGCCAGATACACCGACCGTGACCTTAGTGCCTGTTTTCTTTTGGAAGTCCTCAGCAACAGCTTCAGTGATAGGGTAAACAGTAGACGAACCATCGATAGGGATGGTTTTAACCGCAGCTTGGACGTTATATGAGAAAGATAAGGTGGAAGCAACTAGGGCTGCTAGACCTAAACTTTTGATTTTGTTCGATTTCATTAAAGGCTCCTGGATTTGTTTTAAGTTATTGAATCTGGAGTCAGTGTATGGATTTATTGTGACAGATATATGACAGAAATTTAAGTAGCCATTTAAATGTATAATTTATTGTTTTCATAGATAAAAATAAATAAAAAGCCCATGGACGCAGAAACCCTTAACCTGATTCAACATCGACTCGATGGCTTAAATGAGCGCCATCAGGCACTTAGGGGGTACCTTTGACTTTGAGGTCAAGAAGTCCAGGCTAGATGAGATTTCAAAGGAGCTTGAAGACCCATCCATTTGGAATGATCAGGGAAGAAGCCAGGCGTTAGGAAAAGAAAGGCGTGCGCTCGATTTTATTGTCAGCGGACTCAACGATCTTGCTATGGGCCTCAAAGATCAGTGTGAGTTATTTGAGTTGGCTCGCATAGAAAATGATGACGAGACACTCAAGGTTGTTTTGGAGGAGAGTGATACGCTGGAGAAGAGTGTGGAGGCGATGGAGTTCCGTCGCATGTTCTCTCATCCTATGGATGCGAATAACTGTTTCATTAATTTTCAATCAGGCAGTGGGGGTACCGAAGCTCAGGACTGGGCGAATATGCTTCTCCGGATGTACATCAGGTATGGGGAACGAAAAGGATTTAAGGTGGAGGTGCTTGATATTTCTGATGGAGATATCGCAGGCGTTAAGAGTGCCACATTAAAAATTTCGGGTGATTATGCGTTCGGACATTTAAGAACGGAAACAGGCGTGCATCGGCTGGTTCGAAAATCACCCTTTGATTCAGGTAACAGGCGACACACATCCTTTGCGAGTGTGCAGGTGTATCCGGAGGTAGATGATTCGATAGAAGTGGATATCAATCCAGCTGATCTAAGAATTGATACCTATAGAGCGTCAGGTGCGGGAGGGCAACATATCAATAAGACTGACTCTGCAGTGCGTATTACGCATATACCCACGAATACGGTGGTGCAGTGTCAGGACGATCGATCGCAACATCGCAATAAAGCGGAGGCGATGAATATGTTACGTGCACAACTTTATGCGTTAGAGTTAAATAAACGTAACGAAGAAAAACAAGCGTTAGAAGATGCAAAGACAGATATTGGTTGGGGACATCAGATCAGAAGCTATGTGCTCGATCAATCGCGTATCAAAGATTTACGAACGAATGTTGAAGTGGGTAACACTCAAGGGGTCCTCGATGGCGACCTTGATCCATTTATCAGTGAAAGTTTAAAGCAGGGGGTATAAAAAAGTTGTCAGAAGAAAATCAACCGATCGAGCAAAATGAAAATCACGTTGTTCAAGAGCGTCGTGAAAAATTAAAAAAAATAAGAGAAGCAGGCATTGCATTTCCGAATGACTTCAAGCCGCAACATTTTGCAAAAACGATTCACGAAGAGTTTGGTGCGTTAGAAAATGACACACTCGAACCTAAAGCCGTTGAAGTGATTGTGGCAGGGCGTATGATGCTAAAACGTGTCATGGGAAAAGCTAGCTTCGCAACTCTTCAAGATGGATCAGGACGTATTCAACTTTTTATTTCAAAAGAAAATATTAAAAGTGATGACGCAGAAACTCTTTACGAAAATTTTAAACACTGGGACTTAGGTGACATCTTAGGTGCGAGTGGCGTTTTATTTAAAACTAAAACCAGTGAGCTTTCCATTCGTGTGAGTCATTTAAGACTCCTCACAAAATCGGTTCGACCACTCCCCGAAAAATTCCACGGGCTATCCGATCAGGAAATTAAATATCGTCAGCGCTATGTTGACCTCATCATGAGTGATGAAACAAAGCAAACATTTATCACTAGAACAAAAATTATGAGTGGTATTCGTGCGTTCATGGTGAACCATAGTTTCCACGAAGTGGAGACACCGATGCTTCACCCGATACCCGGTGGTGCTGCAGCAAAGCCATTTATCACACATCACAACGCGCTCGACATGCAGATGTATATGCGTATCGCACCAGAACTTTATTTAAAAAGATTAGTGGTGGGTGGATTTGATCGCGTGTTTGAAATTAATCGCAACTTTAGAAATGAAGGATTAAGTGTGAGACACAATCCAGAATTCACGATGATGGAATTCTATGCAGCTTATACAGATTATCATTGGCTCATGCAATTCACTGAAGATTGTATACGTGATGCTGCGATGATTGCAATAGGTAAAACAACGATCGAATACCAAGGACGTGAAATTAATTTTGACAAACCTTTTGAGCGACTCACGATTGTGGGTGCTGTAAAAAAATATGCACCGCAATATACCGACACGCAACTTAACGATGAAAAATTTTTACGCGAGGAACTTTTAAAATATGATCACAAAGCTTTTGATCACGCTGGTCTCGGTGCACTGCAATTAGCACTTTTTGAAGGTACCGCTGAATCACAACTTTGGAATCCAACTTATATTATTGATTACCCAGTTGAAGTTTCACCACTCGCGCGTGCATCTGATAAAAATAAAGACATCACAGAACGCTTTGAACTTTTTATTGCGGGACGAGAAATTGCAAATGGATTTTCTGAATTGAATGATGCAGAAGATCAGGCACAACGTTTTCAGCACCAAGCAAAAGCAAAAGAAGCAGGCGATCACGAAGCGATGTTCTACGATGCAGATTTTATTCGAGCGCTCGAATACGGCATGCCCCCCACCGGTGGTTGTGGTATCGGTATCGATCGTCTTGTGATGTTACTTACCAACAGCCCCTCGATTCGTGACGTGATTTTATTTCCACATATGCGTCCTGAAGTAAAATAACAAAAGAGAAATGATTATGTATCGTCACCCGCTCATTGACCGCGATAAGATGACACCCCAAGAGGCGCTTGATATTTTGATCGAGGGTAATCAGCGTTTTAAAAATAATGTACAACGTGATCATGACATGCTGAGTGTGCGCGATGTGATCAAGGATAAACAACACCCCTTTGCATCCGTGTTAAGTTGTAGCGATTCTAGAACAACTGTCGAACTTGTCTTTGATCAAAACCTAGGTGATATTTTTAGTGTACGACTCGCAGGAAATATTGCATCAAACAAAGCGATAGGAAGCCTAGAATTTTCCTGTAAGTATCTTGGATCAAAATTAGTTGTCGTGATGGGGCACTCAAACTGCGGTGCGATCAAGGCGGCATGCGATCATTACAAGGGTGGCAACATCGGTGAGATCATTGAACTCATAGATCCCGCTGTGAGCTTAGAAAAAACTATAACAGAGCACCGCAATTCTACTAACGATTTATTTGTGGGTAAAGTTTGCATCCACAATGTCGAGATTCAAACGGAGCGCATCTTAAAGAGAAGCTCGCTTTTGACTAAGATGATTGAGAAAAAAGAAATTGGTTTGATCGGTGCTGTGTATAACTTAGCCTCTGGCGAGGTTGAGTTTGATCAAAGTCATACTTATATTTAATTATTATTAAATTGTATTTTTACTTAAAATAATAGACTCAAAGCCCTTCAAATAGGGTCTTAGTAGGCTTTAGTTAGAAGTTTTGTTGTTTTTTTACAACAAATTAAAAATATTTTCAGAATAACGACAAATAATATTTGTTTGTCACATAAGCGTCATATTCCCTCCTTAATATTCAATCGTGACAAAAGCAATCAATTTAACTAATTTCAAAAAAAATTAAAGTATGACTTACGGGAGCAATAAAATGAATTTCAATAAAAAATTAGCGGTGGCTCTTTCTGGCGCTCTGATGCTCATGGCGGGGTCATCTGTCCAAGCTGATAGTACGACAGATATTGTTGATGCGCTGGTTATGAAGGGTGTTTTAACCGAAGAAGAAGGCCGCCTGATTACTAAGGGACATACCTCGAAGGCAGAAAAAACGCCTGTGATGAAGGAAAAAGATAAAAATTTTACTATCGAAAGTGCAAATGGTGAGAATAGTATCTCACTCACAGGACGGGTTCACTTCGATGGTAGGGCATACGATTATAGCCGTGCTGACAATTCTAATGCAGCTGCATCATCTATTGGAGCTGATACTTTTGACATCCGTCGTGCTCGTATTGGTCTGAAGTATAAGTTTGGTAAGTACTACTCAGGTGAGATATCTGCTAACACGGTTGGTACTTCGCAAGACGTACTTGATGTGGGATACCTCGATGTGGCATGGTTTGAGAAGGCTAAATTTAGACTCGGTCAGTTTAAGATGCCTTTCAGCTTAGAACAACTCACGAGCTCAAATAATATAGACTTCATTGAGCGAAGTTTCTTGGATAGCTTCATTCCAGCCAAAGAGAGAGGTCTTCAAGTTTTTGGTGAGCCAGTGCCCGGCACAACTTACGCGCTTGCATTTTCGAATGGTACCACTGCTACAGGTTCTAATGTAACTGGTGCCGAAGCTGATAACCGAGTAGATAATAAGGACATCATCGGTCGCGCCACAATTAACTTTGCTGAGCTCATGAAGAATAAAGAGGCTGTCCTTCACTTAGGGGGAGCATTCTCAGCGGGTGATAGTCCGATTGGTACTGGCTTTGGAACGTTCAGGACGGAAGCAAGGGGCGCTACGTATTTTACTCAGCCAGTAATCGCTACAACAAATACTGCAGATAAAACTCTTGATAGAAGACGGTTTAACATGGAATTCGCAGCCGCGTCAGGTCCTTACAAAATTCAGACACAGTATGTAACAGTGGACCATGAGTTTGAGGTACCCACCTCTGCATCGGCAGCTACTCCAATGGATGCCAAAGTTAAAACATATTATCTTGAAGGTCTTTGGACATTGACCGGGGAGAAACATGCTGATAGGTATAAGGCGGGTGCATTCGGAGGTATTAAGCCTAACCAAGAGTTTGATACGAGCACTATGTCTGGTGGCGCTTGGGAAGTAGGTGCGCGTCTGAGTGGAATGGATGCCACTGATTTTAATAACTCATCTCTTGGAACAGTAGTTACTAATGCTATTAGCACTGCCGCCACTGGATTCCTAAAAGCAAAGGCATATACTGTGGGCATTAAATTTGTGCCGAATATGAACACACGCTTTATGCTGGATTTTGTAAATACACAATTTGAAAGTCCATTTCAGGCAACTTCATTGACTGTAAATGGAAGATCTGTATCGCACGAGAATGCTGTGCTTTTTAGAACACAGTTTATGTTCTAGATGATTTACTAGCATTAAAAAATTAAAACCCACCGTATGGTGGGTTTTTTTGTATAAAAATAATACGTTAAAAATTTCAAGGGAATAAAATTAAAAAGCCTCTTGAAATAACTCTTCGGAAAAAAATATTATTTAACGAGAATGATAAACCAGATCAAAGCAGCATTAATAAGACTAAAAAAAGCAGCACTACCTATATCTTAAGCTCTCTTTGCAAGTTTGTGGTGCTTGATTGAGATACGATCCACTGTGGCTTAACCTTCTTTTGCCATATTGATAGTGTAACGAGGAATTTCAATCGTGAGATCATGCTTATCAATAATCGCCTGACAGGAAAGTCTCGATTTAGGTTCTAATCCCCACGCCTTATCAAGAAGATCTTCTTCTAAATCATCCGCTTGATTTAATGTATCAAATCCCTCGCGCACAATCACGTGGCAGGTTGTACAAGCACATACCTGATCACAGGCATGCTCTATGTCAATGTGGTTTTGAAGTAAATTCTCACAAATAGAAAGTCCTGGTTTAGCTTCAATCACTTCACCGTTAGGGCAAATTTCAATATGAGGCAAAATAATAATTTTTGGCATGTTACAAGTTTACTTTATCTATTGATTGTCCCTTAAGAGCTTTATCCACTGATTCATCCATGAGCATTGCTGCGAACAATTCAGTGAGAGTATTTAAATTCTTTATATGACTGTTAATTAAATCAGGATCATCGAGCTGAAGTGAAGATGAAAGTAAAAGCATTGCAGATTCAATTTTTTTGATTTCATCTTTTGACAATAATTGACTACCATTTTTATCTAATGCATTTTGAACTGCGGTGATAATTTGTTCTCCTTCAATTTTCGCCTCAACGAGTGCACGAATTTCTTTATCTTCACTAGCTTTTTCAAATGATTTTTTTAGCATGCTTGTAATTTGCTCTTCAGATAAGCCGTATGAAGGTTTGATAGTCATAGTTGTTTCTTTATTTGTAGATAACTCAGACGCTGATACCGAGAGCAACCCATCTGCATCAATCTGAAAAGTCACGCGAATTTTTGCAGCACCTGCAACCATAGGCGGAATACCAGTTAGGGTAAAGTTGGCAAGTGATCTACAATCAGATACACGCTCACGCTCACCTTGCAATACATGGATCGACATTGCTGTCTGTCCATCTTTGAACGTCGTAAATTCCTGCGTTTTGGCAATTGGTATTGTGGAATTTCTATGGATAATCTTTTCAACTAAACCACCCATGGTTTCAATACCCAAAGATAAAGGGGTCACATCAAGAAGAAGTAAATCCTGATCTGATTTATTGCCGGCTAATGTATACGCCTGTCTTGCAGCACCTAACGCTACCACTTCGTCTGGATTAAGGTCGTTAAGTAAATCTTTCTTAAAGAATGTTTTAATTTCAGATTGTATGTGAGGCATACGTGTCGCCCCTCCAACCATGACAACACCATCAATGGTGTCTATGGATAATTTAGCGTCACTTAAAGCGCGACGGATAGGCTGAATTGTTTTGTGTACGAGATCATGTGTCGCTTTTAAGAAAGTATCTTGATCGAGTGAGAATATAATTTCCTTACCATTTGAAAAATTGATGATTGTTTTAGCAGACGAACTCTTCGTGAGCTTTTCTTTTAATGTTTTAGCATGCGTAATTAAAGAGCGCTTATCTTCATGCGAAAGCTGATCGAGTTGATTGTCTTGTCTTATCATCTCGGCTATCGCTTGATCAAAATCATCGCCACCTAAATGAGGATGGCCATTCGTAGCTAGGACTTCAAAAATACCTTTATGAAGTTTTAAAATAGAGACATCAAATGTTCCACCCCCTAAATCATAAATAACGAAGGTGCCTTCTTTTTTCTGATCAAGACCATAAGCAACTGCAGCTGCTGTAGGCTCATTAATGAGTCTTAACACATTGAGTCCTGCTAATTTTGCAGCATCTTTTGTGGCTTGCCTCTGAGCATCATCAAAATAAGCGGGGACCGTAATGACTGCTCCTATAATTTCACCACATAATGAAACTTCAGCTGTATCTTTTAGCTTTTTTAAGATATCAGATGATATTTCAATAGGATGTTTATATCCTTGGCTAGTTTTAATTTGAATATCAGTACTCGCTCCATTAAAATCATAAGGGAGGGATTCTCGGTATTGAATATCAGATAGCGCGTGGCCCATAAAGCGCTTCACTGACACGATCGTATTTTTAGCGTCAGTGGATAAATAGTGTAATGCTTCTTGACCTACTTTAATTTCATTTTTACCGTAATAGACGATCGAAGGAATGAGCTTGTTCTCATCCATATCCTTTAAGATTGTAGGTAGACCACTTTGAACGCATGCTACAAGGGAATTTGTCGTGCCCAAATCAATACCCACTGCGAGTTTATGCTGATGCGGTAGGGTACTTTGTCCAGGTTCTGCGATTTGAAGGAGCGCCATATTTTTAAATAATTTCGATTAAAGCGTCATTGATATGCTGTTCAATTTTCTCAATAAAATTAAGCTCACGCGTGACTTTGATTGCATCATGAAGATTGCTTTTGTTTTCAAAACATTTGGGGAGTTGACTCATGATTTCATTTTTATTTTTTTCAATATCATTCGCTAACTTTTCGAGCGCTTCTTTATTTTGCTTATGTGCTTCGAGCTCTTCTCGCCATTCCATCTGTTGCATTAAGAAATCTTGCGGCACTACTGTATATTTCTCATCATGAATATTAATGTCATATAAGTGCAGTAAATATTCAGCACGTCGAATAGGAGATTTTAAAGTCTGATAAGCATCATTTACTTCCGCTGTTTTTTTGATAGATGCTATTTTTTCTTCATCAGCAAGGGAGGCAAAACGGTCAGGATGAATTTCTTTTTGGATGCTCTGGTAATGCTGATCAAGCTTTTTTAAATCAATAACAAATGTTTCCGGAAGTTGAAGGAGGGTAAAAAAATTTATCCTCACACTGTAAAGCTCTCACCACAACCACACTCTGCCTTGACGTTTGGGTTATTAAATTTAAAACCCTCGTTCACGCCTTCTTTTGCAAAATCAAGCTCAGTACCATCAATATAGATAAGACTCTTAGGATCTACCATGATCTTAATCCCATGACTTTCAAAAATTTGATCTTCAGGTAAGGTATTATCGACAAACTCAAGTGTATAAGCCATACCTGAGCAACCCGTTGTTTTAATACCTAAACGAAGACCTAGTCCTTTTCCTCGATGTTTTAAATATTTTTCAACACGTTCTGCAGCTTTAGGTGTTAATGAAATCGTCATCTTAAATTTATTTACCTTGTTTACTTTTCAAGTCTGCGATCGCAGATTTAATGGCATCCTCGGCTAAAACAGAGCAATGAATTTTCACGGGCGGTAAAGCCAATTCTTCAGCAATCGCGGAATTTTTAATTTCATATGCTTGATCCAACGTTTTACCCTTTAACCATTCGGTGACGAGTGAGCTCGATGCAATCGCTGAACCGCAGCCATATGTTTTAAACTTTGCATCTTCAATCACACCATCATCACTCACTCTGATTTGTAATTTCATCACATCGCCACACGCGGGTGCACCGACCATACCGGTACCGACGTGGGGATCATTCTTATCGAGTGAGCCTACATTTCTTGGATTTTCATAGTGATCTAAAACTTTATCGCTGTAAGCCATGATTGTACTCCTTAAAAAACTAGTGGGCAGCCCACTCAACTTTACTAATATCAATACCGTCCTTAAACATTTCCCACAAAGGTGAGAGTTCTCTTAATTTTTGAATCTTATCTTTGAGTAACTGAATCGTAAAATCGACATCTGCTTCTGTGGTGAAGCGTCCAATCGAAAAACGAATCGAGCTATGTGCTAATTCATCTGAGCGACCGAGTGCACGTAACACATAACTTGGTTCTAGACTCGCAGAAGTGCATGCAGAACCGCTCGACACTGCAATATCTTTGACTGCCATGATGAGTGATTCACCCTCAACATAATTGAAACTGATATTGAGATTATGCGGGATACGATGTTTTAAATCGCCATTCACATAAACCTCTTCCATATCTTGCAAACCGTGAAGTAATTTATCGCGTAATTTTCTGATGCGTTCATTTTCTAATTGCATTTCAATACGAGCGATTCTAAATGCCTCACCCATACCGACAATTTGGTGGGTCGGCAATGTCCCTGAGCGCATACCTCGCTCGTGCCCGCCACCATGCATTTGTGCCTCAATACGAATACGTGGTTTACGTCTCACATAAAGTGCACCAATACCTTTAGGGCCATAGGTTTTATGTGCAGAAAAACTCATGAGATCTACGGGTAGATTTTCTAGATTAATCATAACTTTTCCTGTGGCTTGCGCTGCATCGACATGAAAGATGACTTTTTGTTCTCGACAGATATTACCCAAGGCTTCAATATCTTGAACGACACCAATCTCGTTATTCACGAGCATGACGGAGGCTAATACCGTATCAGGACGGATTGCTTTTTTAAATTTTTCTAAGTCTACTAAACCATTAGGTTCGGGTTCTAAATAGGTTGCCGTAAAACCATCACGTTCAAGTTCACGCACTGAATCAATAACGCATTTATGTTCTGTCGCAATTGTTAAGATATGTTTACCTTTGGCGCTATAAAAATGACTCGCCCCTTTAATGGCTAAGTTATTTGATTCCGTAGCCCCTGAGGTCCATACAATTTCTCTAGAATCTGCATTGACAAGTTTGGCGACTTCTTCACGTGCTTCTTCCACTGCTTTTTCTGCAGTCCAACCAAAGCTATGGCTTCGTGAGGCAGGATTACCATAATGTTCTGTAATATAAGGAATCATTTTTTCAGCGACACGCGGATCAATAGGTGTCGTTGAGGAATAATCTAAATAAATTGGTTGACGTTCTCTAAGTTCAGTCATTTTTATGCCGCGATCGCTGTCAGTTGTTTTAGGGTTTGTAATTCTTTTTTTAATGTCTCTATGAATGATGAGACATCATCAAGTGTATTTTGGTTGCCAAAGCTTACACGTAAAGCACCGCGCGCTAAATCTTCATCGACGCCCATCGCAAGTAATACATGACTCGGTTCTTTATTTACGCTGGAACATGCGGAGCCACTCGCAATTGCAAAACCTTTTTTATCTAAAGCAGTAATAAGGGTAGAGCCTTCGATATCTTTAAAAGCAAAGAAGGTGGTATTGCTTAAACGTTTTACGTTTTCTGAAAAGATCACAGCACCCATTGCTTTTAGATGATGTTCGAGTTTTGTTTGAAGCTGATGGGTGAGGTCTGATGTTCTTTTCATGGATTCTGAGATGAGCTCACACGCTTTGCCAAAGCCTACAATTGCTGCAATATTTTCTGTGCCACTTCTTAAATTCTTTTCTTGTCCACCGCCGTAAATTAAGGGCTCAATATCACTTCGCTTATTCAAGACTAAAGCGCCTACGCCTTGAGGTCCATAAACTTTATGGCTAGAGAGTGTCATTGCATCGATATGAAGTTCATCAAAGCGCACCTCAATTTTTCCAAAAGCTTGCACCGCATCTGTATGTGAAAGCGTTTCGTTTTCTTTTGCAAATTCATGAAGGAGGGACATATCCTGAATGGCACCCGTTTCGTTATTCGCCAACATCACCGACACAAGGCCAATATTATTGGATTGGATAACTTGATAGGTATCCTTAGAAATCATACCCTCATGGTTAACTTTAATTAGATCTTGATGCCAGCCCTGTTGGGCAAGGGCTTCCATAGGGCGAGCTACACATGGGTGTTCGATATTACTCCTGACCAATGTGCTTTGAGGTTTTTTAATAGCGGCACCATGGACGATCATGTTATTCGCTTCCGTACCCCCTGATGTGAAAATTACTTCAGTGGGGTGAGCATGAATTGCGAGTGCGACCTGTTCACGCGCTTCTTCAATGGCGGTTCTTGCATGTCTACCAAAACTATGTTGACTGGTAGGATTGCCTTGCTGCATTTCAAGATAGGGCATCATAACGTCCAAGACTTTCCTGTCTATAGCTGTTGTCGCGTTGTGATCAAAATAAACTTTTTGCATAATATTTAAATGAGGGGATTAATTTCTTGTGCGATTCAATTTATCGTTTAAGAAAAAGATTGCATTTTCACGCTGATTTTGAGAGGGCTCCACTGCTATTTTGATTTCCATGGCTTCTGATTCAGCCTCTCTAAAAGGCTTGGGCATCTGAATCGGTTTATTTTCTATATTTTGAGCTTCCACTAAATTAGCGAGCGTTAAGCTCTCAAGAAAATCTAAAATTTTGTGGTTAATGGCTTCCCATAGGTCATGCGTGATACATCTTTTGCCTTCATGGCAGTTTTCCTTACCATTACATTGTGTCGCGTCAATTTCTTCATCCACAGCAATGATGATAGATTTCACAGTAATTTCATCAAAGCTTTTGGCAATGTGATATCCACCGCCGGGTCCTCGTGTACTTTTTACAATACCTTCGCGACGCATACGACTAAAAAGTTGTTCAAGATAGGACAGTGAAATGGATTGTCGCTTGCAAATTTCAGCTAAAGTCACTGGCTTGTCTGACTCGTTTAAAGCGAGATCAAGAATAGCGGTTACAGCAAAACGACCTTTTGTGGTGAGACGCATAACAAAATCCTATGTTTAACTTGCCGGAGCACTTAAGTTTTAGAAGCCTAAAGTATAGAATAACCTATTAATTTAATCAAGTATTATTTTGATGCCTTTTTCTTGTGCGAGAGGGCTTTGGCGACAGAGAGGTCTTCATTCACGTGCGGCTTTAAGGACTTAATTTGAGCCTCTAAACGCTTAATCATTTGATTTTGTTTTTTTATGGCCAGCATCAATTGATCTATATTTTTGTGCACAGGATCAGGCTCATCCTTACCTACCCCATAAGCATTAAAGGCTGGAAGCTGAACGGTACTTTTTTGTTTTGTTTTATCTTCCTCTTCTACAATCCTTGCAGGAATGCCAACAGCTGTGGCCTTGCTTGGTATATCTTTCACAACCACTGCATTTGATCCAATTTTAGCTTCACGCCCAATAGTAATGGGACCTAAGATCTTAGCGCCCGCACCAATTACTACCCCTTGTTTCAATGTGGGGTGACGCTTTCCCTTATTCCAAGAAGTCCCACCTAAGGTGACCCCATGATAAAGGGTGCAATCATCTTCAATGACCGCTGTTTCTCCTATCACAACCCCCATGCCGTGATCGATGAAGACTCGACGACCGATGGTGGCACCTGGATGAATTTCAATACCAGTAAGAAAGCGTCCGAAGTGAGAAATCAAGCGACCCAACCAATAAAATTTTATTTGCCACAAAGCATGGGCTAGGCGGTGGATGAGTAATGCATGCACGCCAGGGTAGGTCGTTAAGACTTCGAGCGTCGATCTCGCGGCTGGGTCACGCTCAAATACAATCCCAATATCTTCCCTAATTTTTTTAAACATGCCCCAATTATCTCACGAAATAGGTTACTTGACTAAATTACTAGGGTAATAGAAATGCTCTCAAGCCCGTAATTTTTTTTGCACCTGCGTTAGAATGCCTCTTAAGATATTGACCTCGTCCATTTCAAGTTGAGATCTTGCAAATAAAATATGAAGTCGCTGCATCAGACGCTCACCTTGCACCTTATCTAAGAATTCGATGAGCTCTAATGTTTCTTTTAAGTGGGTTAAGAATCCCATCAGACTATCATGATCAGCCAGAAGATTTAAATCTTTTGTGTAAAGTTTTGGGGGGTTTGTTGCGAGGCTGGCTTGTCTTAATTCATGACATACCAATTGGACAGCTTGCGCTAAATTAAGTGATGAATAATCAGGATTTGCATCAATAAAACTTAACACTTGGCATTGATGTGTTTCTTGATTGGAAAGCCCGCTCATTTCTGTGCCAAAGACAAAAGCCACCTCTGAATTTTCTGCGATACGCATCATGTCGTGGGAAACCTCACCTAATTCTAAATAAGCTTGGGTCAATTCGCGTCGCCTTGCAGATAGCCCAATCGCGAGCTTGACACCTTTTAATGCGCTCCCTAGATCATTGACGACGATTGCATTTTTTAAAATATCATCTGCTCCTGAAGACATAGCAGTGGCTTCGGGATGTGGAAATTTTTTAGGATTCACAAGATAGAGTGTATGGATACCCATGGTCTTCATCGCGCGAGCACTTGCACCAATATTCCCAGGATGACTGGTTTGACAAAGGACGATGCGAATCCGATCAAGTGCTTGAGAAGTGGCGGCCATGGAGTTCCTTCATGTAAAATAGCATTTTATCAAGTCTATAAAAAAAAGATTTAAATAGACGCGCGCTCATCAAAAGGTAGAAATCGATTTATGCATCCGATGTTAAATATTGCAGTGAAAGCGGCTCGTCGCGCGGGCGCGATTATTAATCGTGCATCTCAAGATATTAATTCCCTCACCATTAAAAGTAAAAACTTTAATGACTTTGTGAGTGAGGTCGATGTCGCCGCCGAGCTGGAAATTATCAATACCTTAAAAGATGTATATCCCACGCATGGATTCTTAGGGGAAGAGTCAGGTAAAACATCACATCAAAGTGATTTCATTTGGATTATTGATCCCTTGGATGGTACTACAAATTTCCTACATAATTTCCCCCAATACTGCGTATCAATTGCGCTCCAACATAAAGGAGAGATTACGCAGGCGGTGATTTATGAGCCAAATCGAAATGATCTTTATACCGCCACCAAAGGCCGTGGTGCATTTTTAAATGACAAGCGTATTCGTGTCTCAAAATGCAACAAGCTTCAGGATGCACTCATTGGTACTGGATTTCCATTTCGTGATCTTCAGTATCTAGATGACTATTTAAGTATGTTCAAATCTATGCTGCAAAAAACCTCGGGTATTCGACGTGCAGGTTCAGCAGCCTTGGATTTAGCTTATGTCGCCAATGGCTCTCTTGACGGTTTTTGGGAAATTGGACTGTCGCCATGGGATGTGGCGGCGGGTGGACTTCTGATTCAAGAAGCAGGAGGTATGGTGTCTGATTTTTCTGGCCAACAGGACTGGCTTGAATCAGGCCATATTTTAGTGGCGACCCCTAAAATTCATGATGACATGCGCGAACTTATCTCGAAACATCTTCCCAAAAAACTAAGCAAATAAAATTACCGCACTTATTTTTTTTTATTACGATGCAATTTTAGAGACTCAGCTTTGAGTTTAATTTCTGTCAGGGTAGCATTGGCTTCTTCCAAGAGAGGCCCACCTAAACTAATGGCTTTTTCTGCTGTTTTTATCGCTTCAGCCATTTGACCTAAATCGGCGAAAACATGCGCGAGGTTGTTATATGCCATGGCAGTCTCCGGATGATTATGAATCGCCTGCATAAACGCTAATTTTGCAGACTCAAGATCTCCCAAGGCATAAGAGGTATTTCCTAAGCCTATTTGACCGACAAGATTTTTAGGCCAACGACTTAGAAGAGTTTGATAGGCTTTTTTTGCATGATTATGGTGACCACTTTGCTCAAGCGATAACACTGATTGTTCGAAACGATTTTCATTGACAGTGGCTGGGAGTTCTTCAAGAGGCAGGGCAACCACCCCCCAGTAACCCCCTTGTTTCCATAAGTATTCAAATTGATTAAAGGATAAAGTCTCCCGTCGTTTGACACCAGAGCGACTGATAAACTCCTCGCGATTAAGATCGTAACCGACGACTACGGCATAGTGCCAAGTTTGCGAAAACCCTGCATTGTAATTTTCAAGGACTAAAACAGGACGGCCCGCATTAACTTCTTTTAAGATATCTATGAGCTCAGGTTTGAGTTCGTAAGCAATCCGTCCATATCTTCGAATGGCTGCGACCATTTCAATTTGAAGGCTACCTTTTTTTGATGGAATATAGACTTGGCTCACCAGCGCATCAGGTTCGATCTTAATCCCTGAGGCGCTGAGGATTGTGGCTAGAGATGCGGGACCGCATTGGTAATCTTCTTGAGGGAAAAAGGGGACACGCTGTAATTCAACATACTTTGGGATATCGGTTGGCAGGCGATCAAGTATGGCTGCGGTCTGTGGCAGATTAGCGCAAGCTGCCAACATTCCTAAGATAATAAAAAAGCCCACACAGAGGCAGGCTTTTTGAAAGTAATATCTAAAAATTTTATTTATAAAAAAGCCAAGCGAGAACAGCGAGGACACCGACGATTCCTATCCAGCCTGCTGTGGTGATAGTCAGATCACCTGCCGCTGGTAGTGAATCAATATTTTTTGCGACCTGATTAACCTCTGCTTGGGTCATTGCATTCACACGTTCTTGTGCCATTTGAGGTGAGACGCCCATGGACTCAAACTTAGCTGCCACATCAGTTCGATTTAAAAATTCAAGCACCTTATTTTTATTCTCAACCGTTTGTTCAGTCTTAAAGGCCTTATCAGTTGAAATCATCGCCGCATTTAGGCTAAAGGGAACAAAGATGAGGCTCGTGACTAAAACATGAATCAGGAACTTATAAATAGATTGCATTGCGATCTCCTTATGAATTAAGTAAAAATGATGCATTTACAGAATAAATATGACATATTTATTTAAAAATTCAAGTATTTTTTTTGGGGCTAATGGTAATGAGGGCCAGCGCCATGAACGTCCTGGTGGGAAACCTCCTCTTGATTGGCCGAGCGGACGTCCTTAATCGTGGCTTTAAAAATAATTCGCTGACCAGCCCAGGGATGATTGCCATCTACCACTACTTTCCCATCTGCAATATTTGTGACCGTGTATAAGATCACTTCACCGGTTTCATCTTCACCTTCGAATTGAGCGCCCTCTTTTAAATTTTCTTCAGGAAAGGCTGAAGCAGGTTCTATTTGAACCAATTCTGCATCGTACTCGCCATAAGCATCTTGAGGTTCAAGCGCTAATTCGATTGTGTCACCAATATTTTTTCCATGCATTGCTTCTTCTACTTTCGGAAAAATATTGTCATAGCCACCATGAAGGTAAGCCACAGGCTGATCACTCGATTCTAAAACAACGCCGTCAGCATCTTTGAGTTCATAGGTCATGGTGACTACAGTATTCATGGAGACTTGCATAAAAAACTCTTCAAATATTTTATTCTTATTTTATAGAAAATAACAAAATGGAGTGTGCCTTTTTAAAGTAATTTTAATGTCCGTGATTTTGATCAAGCAGGCTATAAAAATTAGAAGGGGTAAGTATGGTGGGCTTTGCGACCTTTAATGGCTTTGGATAATCACGACTAAAATGAAGCCCACGACTTTCATGTCTTGCAATTGCTGATTTCACAATTAATTCCGCTACCTGTAAAAGATTTCGAAGTTCAATAAGGTTGTGACTCACTTTGAAGTTAGTATAAAACTCATGGACTTCATCGCGTAACATGTGAATACGATGGAGTGCGCGAGATAAGCGTTTATTGGTTCTCACAATGCCGACATAATTCCACATGAAACGCCGTAATTCATTCCAAGTATGAGTGATGAGAATTTCTTCATCTGCATCGGTCACACGACTCTCATCCCAGTGGGGTAAATCAAAAGATGATGGTTTCACAGGTGATTGCAGAATGTGAGTGGCTACCGCATTACCAAATACTAAACACTCGAGCAGTGAATTACTCGCCAAGCGATTGGCACCGTGAAGTCCTGTGTAAGCAGTTTCACCAATCGCATAAAGATTCGATAAATCTGTTTGACCGAAAAGGTTTGTCATCACGCCACCACAACTATAGTGAGCTGCTGGGACTACAGGCATCCATTCCTTGGTCATGTCGATACCTAGTTCTAAACAGCGAGCATAGATGTTAGGAAACTGTGACTTAATAAAGTCAGGTGACTTATGAGAGATGTCCAGATACACACAATCAATCCCCCTTTTTTTCATTTCAAAGTCAATCGCACGGGCGACAATGTCACGTGAGGCGAGCTCTGCTCTTGCATCATATTGATCCATGAAGCGCGACCCATCAGGGAGTTTTAAGAGACCCCCTTCGCCCCTCACAATTTCGGATATTAAAAAAGACTTGGCTTTAGGATGAAAAAGACAGGTCGGGTGAAACTGAATGAATTCCATATTAGCGACACGACAACCTACTCGCCATGCCATCGCGACACCATCGCCAGTGCTCACATCGGGGTTGGTGGTATAGAGATAGACTTTACTGACACCGCCTGCTGCAAGAATAGTTTCTTTCGCAGCTATCGTGATAACTTTGCTGGTTTTATTATTAAGCACATAAGCACCTAAACAGCGGTTGGATTTGATCTGGGTAATTTTTAAAGATTTTTTTTCTGTAATAAGATCAATCGCAATATGATTTTCTAGGATAGTAATGTTGGGATGGATTTTGACTTTGTCAGTCAAGGTTGATTGTATAGCTTTACCAGTCGCATCTTTGGCATGCACCACTCGTCTGTGGCTATGTCCACCCTCTTTAGTTAAGTGAAATTGATTGGATGTTTCATCGCGACTAAACGCCACATTTAATTCGTTGAGCCACTGGATAGATTCTTTTCCATGGGATGCGACAAAGGTTGCGACTTTGGGATCAGTTAAGCCACCCCCTACAAATTCAGTATCTTTCACATGGCTCTCAATGGAGTCTTCATCGGATATGACTGCAGCTACCCCGCCTTGAGCCCATTGACTAGAGCTATCTGCAATCTTACGCTTACTTACAAGCAATACTTTTTTATGGTCAGCCAGCTTCAGAGCTGCGGTGAGGCCCGCTAAACCGCTTCCTATAATAAGCACATCACAAGTTAACATCTTAGGTATTTTTCATGAACTAATTAAGAATGAATACGTCCTAAAGGCATACATAAATCGTGTTTATGTTTTTGACGAACGAGTTTACATTAAAAAACTAATGCCTACACCTAACAATATCATAGAACAAAACAATTTTTCACTCGTTGAAGGTGTGACCAGCGTGTATACTGCCGAGCATGTTAAACCTCTTTTATCCGCCGTTGTGAATAATAAAATTGAAAATCCAAATCGAGCACTCGATCAGGTTCTAGTTGAAAGCGCTCAGCAGGGTGATAAAAAAGCCTTTGGTCTTTTAGTTGAAAAATATCATCGTAAGTTGGGTCGCATTTTGACGCGTATGGTGCGCGACCAGACAGAGATTGAAGACATCGTGCAAGAAACTTTTATCAAAGCTTATCGAGCCTTGCCAAATTTTAGGGGCGATAGTGCTTTCTATACTTGGCTTTATCGTATTGGTATTAATACTGCAAAAAATCATTTGGTGGCTATGGGCAAACGCCCGCGCAATATGACTGAATTTGAAAATGAGGATGGTGAGTTTGAAGAAACACACCAAGCGCAAGAAGCAGAAAATCCTGAGACTACATTGCTCACAAAAGAAATTGGTATTACTGTGAATAGTGCAATCGAATCCTTGCCAGAAGAATTAAAGGTCGCGATTACACTGCGTGAAATTGAAGGGTTAAGTTATGAAGAGATTGCAGAGATGATGGAGTGCCCCATTGGTACCGTGCGCTCTCGCATTTTTAGAGCGCGAGAAACTATCGCAGAAAAATTAAAACCGCTTTTATCACAACACAATAACAAGCGTTGGTAAAAATTATTATAAGGAAAAGTATTATGAAAGAAAAAATTTCAACACTCCTCGACAACGAGCTTGATCTTAATGCGAGCGGTCAAACAGTCTCTAAAATTATCAATGACAAAATCTTGCGTGAGCGGTTTGAAACTTATCAACTGATTCGCGATTCTATGAGAAATGAATTGATGGATGCAACATTCTCATCCCAATCCATTTTGGATGCGATTGAAAAAGAGCCGATTCAGATTCAATTTAATAAGCATAAAAAACTTTCCGAGGTCACAGCACTTTCTTCCCCTGATTGGATGTCTTTACCTATTGCTGCTTCTTTTGTCGCTTTTCTATTTGTGGGAGCAACAATTATTATGAATACCACACAATTAAACTTCAATAACGCTACTCGCATTGCTCAAGATATTCCAAGAGAGTACATTGAAGCTCATCAAATGCTTGCTCCAACTAATGTTGCTTTTTATGTTGAGCCGCAAGCTAAATAATTTTTCTATGCAGCAATTTATAGTTGGCATTCTTACTTTTTTATTAAGTTTTTCTATCCACAGTGCTGAAGATCCTTGGCTCCATCTCGAAAAGGCTTCACAAGCTGCGCGTAAATTAAGTTATAAAGGTATTTTTCTTTATCAAAATTTACAAGAGATTCGCTCCATTGAGATCACGCACCTTAATAATGGTGTTGAAGAGTTTGCTCGAATTGTCACGCTGGATGGTAAACCTCGCGAAGCACTATCGAGAGGTAGTAATATGTATGTATTCAATGCAAATAAAGAAAATGTTCTCATTCAAAAAAGACAGAGCCAAAACCTTTTTCCTGCTATTTTGCCGCCAGATATTGAAAGTGTGAAAGCCATCTATGCCCTTCGACTTGGGGAACAAGAGAGGATTGGTGGCCGTGAAGCACAATTGGTTTACCTTGAACCCAAGGACGAGTATCGTTATCCTTATAAACTCTGGCTTGATAAAGAATTTGGTTTGATTTTAAAAATGAGTATTTTGGATTCGCAGCAAAAAGTGATTGAGCAAGCAAGCTTTAATCAAATTGCATTATTTTCTGGACAAGATTTAAATTGGTTTAAACCGAATGTGGATGTACAAAAAAAATATATCATGGATGAGGCAGGAGATAATAAAGTATCTCAAGAGAAATATTGCACCATTGCGAATCTGCCAACAGGGTATAAAGAAGTGAGTCATGTAACTCGAAAAATTGGCCCCCATCAACAGCTTACGCATCACTGGATATTTTCAGATGGAATTTCGTTTGTCTCTTTATTTATAAATCCCATCCCAAAAGGTCAAAAGTCACATGTGGGTGGAACACAAGTGGGCTCATCCCATGTTCAGGCAAGAGTTATAAACGGTAATCAAATTATGGTCGTGGGTGAAGTCCCTCAAGCCACTATTCAAAAAATTTCATATGCGATTCAAGATGTGAGAATGCATTAGATGATTGAAGAACAAGCGATTGTCATTAAAGCTTCAAAAGAGCGTGTGACCCTCGAAGTAATTCGCACTGCGCCATGCGGTTTATGTGGGCAAGTCAGAGGATGTGGCAATTCCATCTGGGGTAAAATTTTTTCACATCAATCAGGCCATATTGAAACTAAAAATGACTTAAACGCAAAGCTCGGTGATCTGGTTATTCTAGGTATCGATGAAACACTCATGCTTAAAAGCTCACTGACACTCTATGGCGTGCCCCTTTTATTTATGTTTTTTGGTATGATCATTGCAAGTAGTTTTGCAAAAGAGATGACAGAATTTTTCACCTTAATAGGTGCGCTTACAGGTTTGTTTTTAGGGGTTGTGACGATCAAGCGCGTCATCTCCGCAAAGTCGCAAACGTTCTACAACGAAGCGCAATTAATTCGTTTTAAATAATTAGATGAAGGATATAGATAGACGATGTTAAGACGCCTTTTTTATGTGTGTATATTTCAGTGTTTGATAGCGACAGGATTGCTTGCGAAAGAGCTTCCAGATTTTACAGAACTCGCAGAAAAACAAAGTCCTATGGTGGTCAATATTAGTTCGATTCAAAAAAATCGTCAGAGTCAGATGATCCAAGGTTCACCTGAAGATGAGCAGATGCAAGAGTTTTTTAAACGTTTTGGCATTCCAATGCCCCCGGGGATGCCGCCTCAAAATGGTCGTGGCCAACAACCTCGGCCTGATAAGCAAATTTATGCAACTGGCTCTGGATTTATTGTTGCAAGCGATGGCTATATTCTAACCAATGCGCATGTGGTGAGAGAAGCAGATGAGGTGATGGTGAAGTTCAATGATAAGCGTGAGTTTAAAGCAAAGGTGATTGGTATTGACTTGAGAACCGATGTCGCTGTGTTGAAAGTGAATGCGAATAACTTACCGAAAGTGAATATTGGTAACCCAGATACGATTAAAGTCGGCGAGTGGGTGGCGGCCATTGGTGCACCTTTTGGCTTAGAAAATACTATGACCGTGGGTATTGTGAGTGCTAAAGGACGTGCATTACCGCAAGAAAATTTTGTCCCCTTTATTCAAACCGACGTGGCGATTAATCCGGGTAACTCAGGTGGCCCTCTATTTAATTTAAAGGGTGAAGTCATAGGGATCAACTCACAAATCTATAGTCGTACCGGTGGCTATATGGGACTCTCATTTGCGATTCCTATTAATGTAGCGATCGATGTCATGACTCAAATCAAAACGAATGGCAAAGTGATTCGTGGTTGGTTAGGTATCGCAATCCAAGAAGTCACCAAAGAACTTTCTGAATCATTCGGCATGAAAAATACCAATGGCGCGCTAGTCGCTGGGATTGAAAAAGGAGCACCCGCAGAGAAAGGTGGCCTTCTGCCCGGGGATGTCATTACCAAATTTGATGGCAAGATGATTGAATCTTCCTCTGATTTACCAAAAGCAGTTGGTAATACCAAACCAGGTAAGACGGTCATTGCTGAGCTCTTTAGAAAAGGAAGCATCAAAACACTTAGCTTAACGGTGGGTGAAATGCCTTCCGATCAAGCTGAAGTGATTGCAAGTAATAAACCATCTGAAAAAGCAGAAGTGAATCGTTTGGGTTTAGTATTAAAAGAAGCGCCACCGCAACAGCGTAAAAAAATGATTGGTAAAAAAGGCTTACTTGTTTTGGATGCTCAGGGGAACGGTGCTGCCGCTGGTATCCGTCGCGGTGATATTATCTTAGCGCTTAATAATAGTGAAGTGGAAAGTGTAGATGCTTTTAATAAAGAAGTTTCTACCATTCCTAATGGAAAAACCGTAGCACTACTTATTTTAAGAGATGATGAAACGCTTTATGTGCCGGTTAAGATCTCCAATTAGCGATAAAATCATCTAGCTTAAAAGCTTTGTTGTAAAATACATCCTTATAAATAAAGGCGCTTAGAGAGTTTTAAGCGCCTTTATTATTCGGTAAACGAGGGCGTCATTATTCTTGATGGATAACATTAGAAACTTTTCAATCATCGCGCATATCGATCATGGTAAGTCGACTCTAGCCGATCGAATTATTCAATACTGTGGTGGCTTATCTGATCGTGAGATGGAAGCGCAGGTATTAGATTCTATGGATCTCGAACGTGAGCGCGGTATCACGATCAAAGCGCAAACAGCAGCCCTACAATACAAAGCCCTAGATGGAAAAATCTATCATCTTAATCTTATTGATACACCTGGACACGTAGACTTCTCTTATGAAGTGAGCCGTTCATTAGCTGCCTGCGAAGGTGCGCTTTTAGTGGTGGATGCAAGTCAAGGAGTTGAGGCGCAAACAGTGGCGAATTGTTATACCGCGATTGAGCAAGGTGTAGAAGTCACTCCTGTCTTAAATAAAATTGATTTGCCCTCCGCTGATCCCGATCGTGTGATTGAGGAAATTGGTGATGTGATTGGTATTGATGCGACCGATGCTATTCGTTGCTCTGCTAAAACTGGTGAAGGGATTCAAGACGTATTAGAAATAATTGTTTCTAATGTGCCTCCTCCCAAAGGAGATATAACAAAATCTTTAAAAGCTTTAATCATTGATGCATGGTTTGATAACTATGTGGGTGTTGTAATGTTGGTCCGTGTAGTCGATGGTGTGTTGAAACCTAAAGATAAAATTAAATTGATGGCAACAGCCGATCAATATTTATGTGAACAAGTGGGTGTCTTCACACCCAAATCTAGAAATAAAGATTCACTTTCCGCAGGTGAGGTCGGTTTTATCATTGCCGGCATTAAGGAGCTTGCGAGTGCTAAAGTGGGTGATACGGTTACCACGGCAGATCGCCCAGCTTCAAGACCTTTAAGTGGCTTTAAGGAAGTCAAGCCACAAGTGTTCGCAGGACTTTACCCCGTTGAATCCAATCACTTCGAAGCCTTAAGAACTGCTTTAGAAAAATTAAGTTTAAATGATTCATCGCTTCGATTTGAGCCAGAGAATTCAACAGCCCTAGGATTTGGATTTCGTTGCGGTTTCTTAGGCCTCCTACATATGGATATTGTGCAAGAACGTTTAGAGCGAGAGTACGATATGGATTTGATCACGACAGCACCGACCGTTGTGTACGAGCTTTTAAAAAGAGACGGTGATGTCATTCAAATTGAAAATCCATCTAAATTACCTGATACATCTCGCATCGAAGAAATTCGTGAACCGATTATTCTTATTAATTTACTGATGCCTCAAGACTATGTAGGGCCTGTCATGACCCTATGTAACGGTAAGCGAGGGATTCAAAAAAATATGCAGTACTTGGGTCGACAAGTGATGCTCACTTATGAAATGCCACTGAATGAAGTGGTCCTTGATTTCTTTGATCGATTAAAATCAATTTCAAAAGGTTATGCATCGATGGATTATGAATTTTTAGCATTTAGAGCAGCTGATCTAGTGAAGCTTGATATCATGGTGAATGGGGACAGGGTAGATGCGTTGTCATTAATTGTGCATCGTTCCAATAGTGTTTATCGAGGACGAGAAGTTGCAGCCAAAATGCGTGAATTGATTCCAAGGCAAATGTTTGATGTGGCGATCCAGTCATCGATTGGTGCACATATTATTGCGCGTGAAACAGTAAAAGCGATGCGTAAGAATGTGCTCGCAAAATGTTATGGTGGCGATATTTCGCGTAAGAAGAAATTATTAGAAAAACAAAAAGAGGGTAAGAAGCGCATGAAGCAAGTGGGTAATGTTGAAATTCCTCAAGAAGCATTCTTAGCTATTTTAAGGGTTGAGGAAAAATGATTTTTGCATTGGTGATATTAATTGTTCTTGTAATTACAGGACTCATTTGGCTTCTTGATATTTTTATCTTAAGCAAAAAAAGAGCGACCAATGCAAAGGAGCCTATACTCGTTGAATATTCTAAAAGTTTTTTCCCTGTAATTCTTTTAGTATTCTTTATTCGCTCATTTCTTGCAGAGCCCTTTAAAATTCCTTCAGGCTCGATGATGCCAACCCTTTTGGCAGGAGATTTTATTTTAGTGAATAAATTTAGTTATGGTGTTCGACTACCTATTTTAAATCACACAATGATAAAAGTTGGGAAACCTCAACGAGGGGATGTATTTGTCTTTCACTATCCACCTAAACCATCAATTGAGTATATCAAGCGTGTAGTCGGCCTTCCAGGAGATGTTATTGAATATAAAAGTAAAATACTTTTTATTAATGGTAAAAAGGTAGAACAAATATTTGTGGATAGATATTCTTATGTTATGAATCAAATTCATAATATTGAAGCCAAAGAACTCAAAGAAGTCTTAGGAGATGTCACTCACTCCATTTTAATTCATGACCTGCCAGGCGATGATTTTAAATTTGAAGTACCTAAAGATCACTATTTAGCATTTGGTGATAATCGAGATAATAGTGCCGATAGTCGCGTATGGGGTTTTGTGCCTGAACATAACTTAGTGGGCCGTGCTTTTTTTATTTGGTTCAACTTTGGCGAATTTAAACGTATTGGGACCGTCATTCACTAATGGATAAAGAGCGCCAGGCTTCGTTAAGTCGAATTATCCACTACACTTTTCATGATTCTTTATTGATGATCACAGCGCTGACTCACCGAAGTTTTTCAGCAGAGCATAATGAACGACTCGAATTTTTAGGTGACAGTATCTTAAACTTTATTATTGCTGAAGAGCTTTATAAAAGATTTCCTCTAATTAATGAGGGAGACTTGAGTCGCTTACGAGCCTTACTTGTGAAAGAAAGTTCGTTGAGTGCTATTGCAACTTCTATTGGTTTAGGTGACTTTATCCGATTGGGCGAGGGTGAATTAAAAAGTGCAGGGTGGCGACGCCCGTCTATCTTGGCAGATACTTTCGAATCTATCATTGGTGCCATTTATTTAGATGGGGGTATTGAACCTACCTACCAATTTGTTTTGCGTTTCTTTGAAAAGCAATTGGATGAGATTGATCCTAAGCTTATTCAAAAAGACTCTAAAACATTACTGCAAGAACTATTACAAGGTAAGAAGAATGATCTACCTATTTATACCGTAGTCTCCATCGAGGGTGAGGCACATAGTCAAACCTTTACCATTGAATGTACAATTCAAAAATTGAATATTAAAACACAAGGTGAGGGTAATAGTCGTCGTATTGCAGAACAAGACGCTGCATCAAAAGCTTATCAATTAGTGTTGCAATCCATCGAATGAGTCAAGAAAAAATCACACGCTGCGGTACCATTGCGATTGTGGGAAGACCTAATGTAGGAAAATCGACACTTCTTAATTATTTAGTCGGCAGTAAAATTAGTATTACTTCTAAGAAAGCGCAGACGACTCGCTATCAATTACTTGGGATTCAGACAATTGATGACACTCAGTTTCTCTTTATTGATACACCTGGATTTCAGCTTAAATATTTAAATTTAATAAATAAGGGTTTAAATAAAACAGTGCATCAAGTTTTAAGTGAAGTAGATGTGGTTCTTTTTGTGATTGAATCCCGGGGGATGACAGAGGAAGATCAAGCAGTGATGAAATTAATTCCCAAAGATCGTCCGACGATTCTCGTCATGAATAAAGTGGATTTAATGAAAGATAAAAATGCACTTCTAAAAGAAATTAAAATGATGAGCGAGTCATATACATTTAAAGCTATGGTGCCTGTGAGTGCTAAAAAAAATAAACACTTAGATCATTTGTTATCGACCGTCCGAGATTTTTTACCTGAGCAAGCTTTTATTTATGGTGAGGATGAAGTCACCGATAAGAGTGAGCGTTTTTTAGCATCAGAAATTATTCGTGAAAAAGTATTTCGTTTGACGGGTCAAGAAGTTCCTTATTCGATTGCAGTTGAAATTGAAAAATTTGAAGTTGAAGGAAATTTACGCCGTATCTTTGCTGCCATTATTGTTGATAAGGAAAGTCAGAAGCCTATGTTGATTGGTAAAGAAGGTGAAAAGTTAAAACAGATTTCAACTGAATCGAGACAAGATATGGAAACACTGTTTGGTGGGAAGGTTTGGCTTGAGACTTGGGTTAAAGTAAAAAGTGGTTGGTCAACGGATCAACGTGTTTTAAAATCCTTAGGCCTTTAATTTTTTAAATGGCAACCCCTTATGACCGACAAGAAAATCAACGTGTGTATATCTTGCACACCTATCCTTTTAAAGAAACAAGTTTAATTGCAGAAATTTTTACAGAAAAATTTGGTCGTATTTCCTTAGTGGCAAAGGGAGCGCGTCGACCAAGATCTGCTATTCGAGGTATGTTGCAATCTTTTCAGATTTTACTTGCGAACTGGTCAGGTAAATCTGAACTTAAAAGTTTAAATGGATTAGAGTGGTGTGAAAAACTGACTATCCTAGAGGGCGATACATTGATGTGTGGATTTTATCTTAATGAACTGATGATACGTTTATTACCAAGAGATGAGCCTTACCCTGACCTCTTTCATTTTTATCATGAGACTATTCGAGCCTTAAGCGAAGGTCATGAACTCACGATCACATTGCGTCGATTTGAATTGAAACTTTTACAAGCTCTGGGTTATGCGGTCACTTTAGATCGGGATGAAGATTCAAATCCGATTATCCCTGATAAAATGTACCGTTATGAAGCTGAATATGGGGCCTGTGATTTAACGAAGACAGATCATGGTATTAAAGTGCTAGGTAAAACTCTTATTGATATGGCAAACGATCAATATATTGATAAAGAGACACAACAACAAAGTAAACAATTGATGCGATATCTGTTAGGTTTTTATTTAGGTGACAAACCCCTTCATTCAAAACAACTCTTTGTCGATTTACAAGGATAAGACCCTTTATGATTAAGCTTGGTATTAATATTGATCACGTAGCGACACTGCGACAAGCGCGCGGTACAAAGTATCCAAGCGTCGTTGAGGCAGCACTTCGTGCTGAGCAAGCGGGTGCGGATAGTATTACACTTCACCTGCGTGAGGATCGACGTCATATGCAAGATGAAGATATTTTTGCTATTCGTCCTTTGCTCCAAACAAAAATGAATTTAGAGTTAGCAGCGACTGATGAAATGATTGCGATTGCGTCGCAAGTGAAACCTCAAGATGTATGTATTGTGCCCGAAAGACGAGAAGAGAGGACTACTGAAGGCGGATTAAATATAAAAGACACCTATGAGCAGCTCTACCGAGCAACACAGACACTCACTGAACAGGGTAGTCGAGTATCTCTTTTTATTGCACCTGATTTAAAAGATATTGATTTAGCAAAAAAGATGGGGGTACCCGTAATTGAAATTCATACGGGTAGCTATGCAGATGCAGATAACGAGATTTCAAAACAAAAAGAATTGAAGCGCGTCACGGATGCAGCAGCCCATGCTTTATCCTTAGGCCTTACTGTAAATGCAGGACATGGCCTTCATTATCATAATGTGAATTTGATCGCAGGGATTTCTGGCATCGACGAACTTAATATTGGACATGCGATTGTAGCGCATGCACTCTTTGTGGGTTGGGATAATGCGGTACGTGAAATGAAACTATTATTACGTAACTATTCAACGTGATGTTAAAAAAGATAATTTTATTATGATTTTTGGAATTGGTACTGATGTTGTTGAGGTTTCTCGCATTCATGATTCTATTGAAAAATTTGGGGATACGTTTGCACGACGAATTTTAAGTGACTCTGAATTTGAGGGTTATTTAAAGTCAAGAACCCAATCACGGTTTTTGGCGAAACGATTTGCCGCCAAAGAAGCGTTTGCAAAAGCGCTCGGGACTGGTTTTAGATCACCAGTGCGCTTTCAAAATATTAGGGTGAGCCATGATGCTCTCGGGAAACCTATTTTAGAATTTGATGTAGCTTTAAAAAACTATTTAAAAGAAAAAAATATCTTAAGTCAGCATATTTCTATCTCAGATGAAAAGAATATTGCCACTGCCTTTGTGGTATTAGAAATTTAAGATTTTGCAATGGCAGATATTGATTTCAATAGACGTTTTGGTGGAGTCGAGCGTCTGTATGGAAAAAAAGCCTTAGATCGCTTTCAAAGCGCGCATATCTCAGTCGTAGGTATCGGTGGTGTTGGATCTTGGGCAGCGGAAGCATTAGCCCGAAATGCCGTTGGAAAAATCACACTGATCGATTTGGATCACATAGTAGAATCAAATATCAATCGACAAATCCACGCACAGAGTCAAACACTCGGACAGTCTAAAGTATTGGCAATGAAAGAAAGAATTTTAGAAATTAATCCTGCGTGCGAAGTTCTAGTGATCGATGACTTTATAACGAATGAAAATATCGCCTCACTCATTCAGTCAAATTTTGATGCAGTCATTGATGCGATTGATCAGGCATCAGTCAAAACAAGCCTAGCACTTCATTCATTAAAAGAAAAAATCCCACTTATCATGACAGGGGGAGCAGGGGGGCGCATAGATCCCTTTCTAATTAAGTTCGCTGATTTAAGTCTAACTCATGGCGATAGGCTCACTGCAAAGATTAGGCATGATATAAAAAAAGTATTGCAATTAAAAGAATCACAAAAGATAGGTATTGATGTCGTCTTCACCGATGAAGTGATGATCAAACCAGAAGAAGCTTGTGAAACGGGCGAGGCACTCACAGGCCTCCATTGTGGTGGTTATGGTTCAAGTGTTATGGTGACAGCGACTTTTGGATTTATGGCAGCATCTTTAGCTTTAAAGAAATTACTATAAAAGTTTTTTATTGCACTTGAAATTTTAGTTTTCACCCCCATTTTTTCTACATCAACATTACATCTTTTTAAAAGGTATTTGACATGGCAACAAAAAAAAACGTATCTGAAAAATTAGTCTTCCAGGCGGAAGTAAAACAACTACTGCATCTCATGATTCACTCTTTATATAGCAATAAAGAGATTGTCATTCGTGAGTTGATCTCAAATGCAAGTGATGCCGCCGATAAGTTGCGCTTTGAAGCGCTGAAAGATGCAAGCCTTTATGAAAAAGATCCTGAATTAAAAATTAGAATAAGCTTTGATAAAAAAGCTCGTACCTTAACTATCTCAGATAACGGTATTGGCATGAGTCGAGATGAGGTCATCAGCAATATCGGTACGATTGCAAAATCAGGCACCAAAGAGTTCTTAAGTACTTTAACTGGTGATCAAGCTAAAGATGCTAATTTGATTGGCCAATTTGGTGTGGGCTTTTATTCTTCATTCATCATTGCAGAAAAAGTCACTGTGATTACCCGAAGAGCTGGGAGCTCTCAGGGGGTGAAGTGGGAATCCGAAGGTGCAGGGGAATACACAATCAGTGAAATAGATAAAGATAAGCGTGGTACCGATATCATCCTACATCTTAAAAAAGATGAAGATGAATTCTTAAGTGACTGGACGTTAAAGAGCAATATTAAAAAATATTCAGATCACATTACACTTCCTATTGTCATGAAGAAATCTGAATGGAAAGATGGCGAAGAAATTCCCACAGATGAAGATGAAACAGTGAATGCAGCGTCAGCACTTTGGGCTCGAAATAAAAATGAAATCAAGGAAGAGGAATATAAAGATTTTTATAAAAATCTTTCATACGATCAAGAACCACCGCTCATATATTCTCATAATCGTATTGAGGGTAAGCAAGAATATATTTCACTTCTTTATATACCCGCTAAAGCCCCTTTTGATTTATTTGATCGCGAACGTCATCATGGTTTGAAGCTCTATGTAAAGCGTATCTTTATTATGGAAGCCTCAGAAAAACTCATGCCAAATTATTTACGTTTTGTTAAAGGTGTGATTGATAGCGCAGATCTTCCTTTAAACGTCTCCCGAGAAATTTTACAAGACAGCAAGGAGGTTGAAGTCATTCGTGCTGGTACGACTAAAAAAATTCTTGATCTACTAGAGGAAATGAGTGAGAAAAAGCCAGACGATTATAAAAATTTCTGGAAAGAATTTGGTGCGGTAATGAAAGAGGGACACAGTGAAGATTTTGCAAACCGAGAAAAAATTGCAAAACTTTTTCGATTTAATTCCACGATTGAAGAGTCAGATGCACAAGTCGTGTCTTTGAAAGAATATATTGCTCGTATGAAAGAAGGACAAGAAGTGATCTACTTTATCACGGCAGATTCTTATGAGGGCGCGAAGCATAGTCCCCATTTAGAAATTTTTAAGAAAAAAGGTATTGAAGTTTTCCTTATGAGTGATCGTGTTGATGAATGGCTACTTTCTACCTTTCATGAATTTGAAGGTAAGAAATTGCAATCCATTGCCAAAGGCGATCTTGATTTAGGAAAGCTCGAAGACGACAAAGAAAAAGAAGAGAAAAAGAAAATCGAGAAGGATGCAAAATCCCTTGTTGAAAAAATTCAGAAAGCCTTAGGTGAGAAAGTGAAGGAAGTAAAAGTGACACATCGCTTGACAGACTCACCTGCATGCTTGGTCGCAGGCGAGCATGATCTATCCGGTAACCTTGAACGTCTCCTCAAAGCTGCGGGACAAAAAACTCCTGAGTCAAAACCCATTTTAGAAATTAATCCAACGCATAAGCTGATTCAGAAGCTAGAACAAACAAGTGATGCAACGCGCTTCAATGATTTTGTGGAAGTGATTTTTGATCAAGCCCTGATTTCTGAGGGTGGCCAGCTGAAGGATCCCGTTGCTTTTGTAAAGAAAATTAATCAATTTTTAGTTGAATAGACAAGGCTTTGCGGGCTGGGAATGTTTGACAGTCTTTCTGAAAAGATGCTATAGTCTCGCCTCTCTGCGTCACGAATGCAGATCGATCGCGGGGTGGAGCAG
>SXGS01611283.1_pt1 | contig 34556 bp, 23 predicted proteins | sample 3174681 | NCBI WGS metagenome assembly SXGS01 (sample SAMN11356861, study PRJNA531348) | freshwater metagenome | isolation source: freshwater sample F1-80 | place: China: Fuxian Lake, Yuxi | collected 2017-12-25
AGACCAACTTCATCGATGGAGAACTCGAGGGACCCGTCGATGGTGATGGGTTCGGCACCGTGCGCTCGCCGCTGGGCGCGATTCGCGCGCATGTTCCACCGGCGCTTCGCTCGTCAACTTCGCTCACGCTCTCGGTACGACCCGAGACGATCCGGATTGGGACCGATGGCCTGAGCAGCGTGCGCGGCGAGACGCTCATCGTGGGTCGTTGCGTTGAGTCGGTGTATCTGGGAGCGAGCGCACAACACATCATCGAGGTCAGAGGCACGCGCCTCAAGGTGCTCGAAGGCAACCCATCTGAGCACACGCGCGTGGGTTGCGATCTCACGCTGCGATTTCCCGCCTCTCAGGTCGTGGCCGTTGAACCGTCGTAGCGAGGCGCTCGCGAACGCACGAATGCGAACGCCAGCGCGAGCGCACCAAGCGCGACCACGGCGTGCAGCGCGAAGCCCGCACTCACGGCGCGTGGCGTCCACGCGCTGTCGGTGGGCGACACCAATTGCATCACGAGCACGATGAGTGCGACACCCAGCGTGCCACCGGCGAGCCGGAACGACTGAATGATGCCGCTCACTTCGCCGCGATGGTGTTCCTTGGCTCGTGCGAGCGCATCGGTGTTGGATGGACTCATCGCCAATCCGCATCCCGTGCCGATGCACGCCATGCCGATCGCCATGACGGGGTAACTCAACCACGCGACACCGACAGACTCGACCACGGCGCCGAGCACCGTCAGCGAGAGGCCACAGACCACGGGTCGTCGCGGCCCCGAAGTGTCGTAGAGTGTGCCGGCCCAGTGCACGATGGCGAGTACCGGAACCATCATGGGCAGCGTCGCGAGGCCAGCCTCCATCGGTGAGAAGTGGAGCGATGCCTGGAGGAACCACGAGCCGTAGATGCCCTGTCCCACATTGATGAACTGAAACGCGAAGAGCGTGCACGCGCTGGCCAGGAGGGCGCGGTCGCGAAGCGGCGCGAGATCGACGAGCGGCGAAGCGATCGTGAGCTGGCGTCGCACGAACAACCAGAGCAGCGCAAGCCCGGGGAGAACTGTTGAGAGCGCGCGCGCCGACATCGCCGCATCGGCGCGGACCGCCTGCAATCCGGACACGAAGAGGGGCATCCCGATCGCAAGCATCACAACCGATGGCCAGTCGAGGGCGCGAGACCGACGATCATGCGCGCCGTGCCGCACCGACATCGAAAGCGCGAGTGCGAGGACCGCGACAGGAACATTGAGCCAGAAGCACAGGTGCCACGACTGGTAGCTGAGCAGCACGCCACCGACGAGCGGGCCTGCGGCGAGAAACAGGAGCGAGATCCCTGCGTAGGTCGCCATCGCACGGCCACGACGCTCAGGTGGGTAGAGATCAATGACGATGGCCGCGCTCGCGGGCTGCATGAGGGCCGCCGAGAGTCCCTGTGCCGCGCGGGCGGCGACGAAGGCCCACGCCGATGTCGACATCGCGCACGCGATCGACGACAGTGCAAATCCCACGATCCCCAGCCGGAAGGCCCGCATTCGCCCGATGCGATCGCCCGCGCGGCCGCCGAGTGCGACGAATGATGCCATGGCGACGAGGTAGGCATTGACCGCCCACGCCTGCGTCGTCGCATCCATCGAGAGGTCACGCGAAATCGTCGGCAACGCCACCCCGAGGATGGTGGAGTCGAGCATGATCATTGAGAGCGAGCCGGTCATCGCCACGAGCGCAAGCCATCGTCGCTCGGGGACGCCCGACTCAACCATGGCGCGAGTATAGAAGTTGAGTGACGCGTAGGCTCTTGCCGTGCGAACACTCATTGCTCTCTCGTGCGCGTGCGCCGTGCTGTCGGCACCGTGCGCGCAAGCGGTTGCTGTCTCAGACCACGACCAGCGCATGGGATGGTTCCGCGACGCGCGCTTCGGAATGTTCATTCACTGGGGTCTCTACGCCATTCCAGGCGGCGTGTGGAATGGCGCGTCTGTCCCCGGCGCGGGCGAGTGGATTCTCGACGGGGGGAAGATTGATCCGGCGGCGTACACGCCACTCCAAGGACAGTTCAATCCCGTCGAGTTTGACGCTGAGGAGTGGGTGCGCATTGCGAAGGCTGCCGGTCAGCGCTACATCGTGATCACAAGCAAGCACCACGATGGGTTCTGTCTGTGGGACTCGCGCGTGACGACCTTCGATGTCATGGGGACTCCGTTCAAGCGGGACATCCTGCGCGAACTCGCCACGGCGTGCGAGAAGGGTGGGATCCGCCTCTGCTTCTATCACTCGATCATGGACTGGACGCATCCGGATTACCTGCCGCGCCGTGCGTGGGATCCACGCGACCCCGAGGATGCCGATTTCGACCGATATGTCGGTGACATGAAGTCGCAATTGCGCGAACTCATCTCGGGGGGTTACGGGCGCGTAGGGATTCTCTGGTTTGATGGCGAGTGGGAGAAGACGTGGACGCATGAACTAGGGCTTGACCTCGCGAAGTTCGTTCGCGGCATTGATCCGTCCATCATCATCAACAACCGAGTCGACAAGGGGCGCTCGGGCATGGCCGGTCTCGATACGGACGGCGAGTGGGCTGGCGACTACGGCACACCCGAGCAAGAAGTGCCATCGATGGGGATTCCCGGAACTGACTGGGAGACTTGCATGACCATGAACGACACATGGGGATGGAAGACCTCCGACACGAACTGGAAATCGAGCGAGGTCCTCGTCCGCGACCTCTGCGACATCGCAAGTAAGGGAGGCAACTTCCTCTTGAATGTCGGTCCGCAACCCGACGGGAACATCCCCCCGGCGAGCGTCGAGCGACTTCGAGCCATCGGTGAGTGGATGGAAGTCAACGGCGACTCGATCTACGGGACGAGCGCAAGCCCGTTTCGCCGACTTCCATTTGGTCGCTGCACACAGAAGGCGCTCCCGGGCGGCGCGACAAGGCTGTATTTCCACATCTTCGACTGGCCTGTGGCGAATGCGTCGGGGGGTCGGACTCTCGTCGTGCCCGGGCTTGAGAGTCCCGTGACTGCGGCGCGGCTTCTCGGGGCCACTGCGTTTGCCTGCGAGGCGACACGAACGGACGATGGTTGGTCCATCTCGCTACCCGAGACCGCCCCGGACGCAGTCGCAAGCGTGCTCGAAGTTGACATCGAAGGCGTCCCCGACATTGAGCAGCCAGCCACGATGCCGAGTGCAAACGGCGCCCTCACGCTGGGCGCCGCGGACGCGCTGCTCACGGGCCATGTCCGCTTTGAGGACCGCTGCGAGAATCTCGGCTTCTGGGTCAGTGCCGACGGCGTGGCTCGCTGGTTTGTCAGGCTCGCCGTGGGTGGCCGCTACCGCGTGATCGCGCGAATGGCGGCGGCACCTGGTGAGGGCGGGAGCCACTTCACCGTCGCGTCGGCTCCGTCGCCGGCATCGCAGCCATCGGTCAATGGGATCGTCCCCGAGTGCAAGGACTGGTGTGACTTTGTCGAAGTCGACATCGGCGAGATCGAACTTCTCGCGGGTGAGAGTGAGATCATCGTTCGGCCGCACACGATCGCTGGAAGTGCGCTCATGAACCTGGCGTGGATCCGTCTCACTCCCACGGATTCGGCCGCGAGTACGCCGCCGCCGGGATCGAAGTGAATTCGTTCGCGCCCGGGAGCTGCCAGCGCAGTGAGAGTGATTCACTTCCCACCGACTCGAACATGCGCAGGTCGATCGCGTGGCAACCCTTCGCCAGCGCAACGGCCCCCGACTTCGCCACGGCTCCATGCAGGCCGCCATTGTCGACGACGAGTTCGCCATCGATGCGAAGGTCGCTGCCGTCGTCGCTTGTGAGCTCGAATCGGTAGACGCCATCAAGAGGCGCTTCGATCAGGCCGGTGAGGCGAATAGCGAACCGTTCTTCAGGAAGCCCGCGGGGGAGTGTCACTTCGCTCACTTCGATGGAGGTCTTTGACGGAGCAAAGTGCGACTCGTCGGGAACGGTGTCGAAGAGCCCGAGGATCACGCGGACATTGAGTCCCGCGTGTGGCGCGTCGCAGGCGACCGCAGCCTGGGCATCGACCCGACGATAGTTCACGCTCGTTTCGGCCGCGCTGACATGTCCGCGCCAACCCGATCTCGCCCGCACCGTGGCGGAGTCGGAGAGTTCGACGGCGAAACGCCCCGATGAGTCCGGCGCGAGCGCGGTCGCGTCCTTGGGATCGCTCCCGTCAATGGTGACATGGAGCGTCGTGCCCTCCAGAGGCGGCGCGAACTCGACCCGGCGCCGACCCACAAAGATGGTGGCATCATCAAGGATGCACGGTGTCCTCATCCTGCGCGGGCACTGCGCAAAGTCGAGCGCGAGAACTGGGTGCAGCGCAGCCGTGCGGATCGCCTCACGCATCGTTCCATCAAGTTCGAGGACAAGGTCCGGCCCCTCGCGCCTCCACGATGGTGCCGCAAACTCCGCGCCGGGAACTCTGACGGCCGTTGGATCATCAAGGATTCCAGGAATGCGAAGCGCGCCATCGGGCGCTGTAAAGAGATGGGCATTCAGCGTGGCGGAGTCCGCTGCGTCCGTTGCAAGCGTCCACCGTCCCCATGCGGGGACTGGCAAGAGCGCGACGCCGTTGCCATGGATGGCGCCCCCATGCGAGCGCATCCACGATCCGAGTGATGCCAAGATGCCGCTCGACTCAGGATCAATGCGCCCCTTGCCGTCGGGGCCGATGTTGAGGAGATAGTTGCCACCCTTCGAGACGATGTCGACGAGGTTGCGCAGCACTTCTGGCGCGCCCTTGAACGCGTGGTCATCGCGCGCGAACCCCCATGACTCGTTGAGCGTCATGCAGGTTTCCCACGGCCGGGATGGACCGACATCGGGAATCTTGTTCTCCGGTGTGGCGTAGTCACCAGCCATCGACCAGCGATCATTGATCAGGATGCCAGGTTGGAGTTCGCGAGCCATTGCAACGATGGCTTCGCTTCCGTGCTCCTTTGCGCCGTGCTCCCAGTCGCCGTCGCCCCAAAGGATCGACACCTTGCCGTAACGCCCGTCGAGCAGCTCGCGCACTTGCGCGGCCATGAACGAGGCGTATCTCTTGTAGTCGTGGCCGTCGGTCGGTCGCGTGTCCCACTCACGCCGCGGCAAGTACTCCGGGTGCGCCCAGTCCATGAGTGAGTAGTAGAAGCCCAGGCGAATCCCCTCGCGCGCGCACGCCTTTGAGAGTTCCAGAAGTGGATCGCGTCCGCGGCCTCCGTCGGCGACAGGCTTCCCAAACGGCGTCGATCCGATGTCGAGATCCGTTGCCGCGCTAGGCCAGTTCGCGAAGCCGTCGTGGTGCTTCGTGGTGATGACGATGTACTCCATGCCAGCGTCCTTGGCCGCGCGGACCCACGCCTCCGCGTCAAACTCCGAAGGATCGAATCGTGGGGTCAGCGCGGCGTGATAGACCCCCGGTGGGATTCGAAGGCGGTTGAGCATCCACTCGCTCCACCCCGGGTAGAAGCGATCCTTCCACACGCCGCCGGCCTCGCTGTAGAGCCCCCAGTGGACGAACATGCCAAAGCGCGCACGCTGCCACCACGCGAAGTCGGGCGGCGCGATCTCGCCGGTCATGGAGGAGAGACAGAGCGCAGCGACTGCAAGAGAGAAGATCGTCACGCGGGAAGCGTACGGAAACACTAGGCTCACGCGATGGCATCGATTCGACTCAACGGCGAGGTCGTCGCGCTCCAGCTCCAGTCGCAGGAAGTGATCGGTTCGCTGGCGGTGGCGCTCTTGCCGGCGATCGCAGCGAAGCAGAGGATCGTCGGCGCGATTGGCGGGATCATCGCGCACGGGCTTGCCCAGAAGATTGAGCCCAGCGATCCCAAGGTGCAGGCTGCGTTGTGGCTGCTCCACGAACTTGGTGTGCGTTCGGTCCGTGTCGATGTCGACGGGTCCAGTGGGGCTGTCGACGAAGTCGTTTCCGACGAAGAGCGTTCGCGCGACACAAGCGATCCCTTCTCGCAAGGCAACATCGCCACAGGCCGGGCGATGGCCTTCTCGCTGGCGAATCTCGCATCGCGCCGATTCACCCTCAACGGCGAGATGCTGGAAGTGAGACTCCTCCCGCGAGAGAAGATGGCGGGTGCCATGCAGGCCATCGTCGACATGCGCCGCCTCAACGAGCCGATCCACCTCACATCGACGCGAGCCCTTGCCGGGCTGGTCGCCTCAGGAGTGGCTGCCACGGACGAACGCGTCGAGGCGGTTGTCGCATTGCTCTCGGACCTCGGTATCGGTGGGATCACAGTCGATAAGGCGACGAGCACGATCACCTTTGAGGGCCTCTTCAATGAGGCCAACGCGGCCTCGTCGGCGTACCTCCAAGGCGGAGGTCCCGATGGGGTGAAGGCCGCGCGCACGCGGATTCGCCACCTGAACGAGCAGGCGTCTGCAGCCTCGGGAACTGCTCCTGCGATTCCACAACGATCTCTGCACACGCCGAAGCAGCGGCGGCGACACTGAAACCGACGACAGTCCTCGGGAGTTCACTCGCTTTTGCGCGGTTTCGTGATACGGTTCTATGTCCCATGCCATTCCCCACGCGAGCATTTGCTTCGGTGATCGGAGTCGCTGCTGCGCTCCCCGCCGCAGCGCAGATTCAGTTCGTCGACGAGACTTCGACGAGGTTCCCGGTACAAGCTGAGTACACCAACTACATCGCCGTCGGTGACATCGATGCGGACGGCGACCTCGACATCTGCTTCGCCAACGGACAGGGGTATTCGTCGCTCGGGACGCTCCTCAAGCCGCGCATCTACATCAACACCGGCTCCGGGGTGTTCGCCGACCAGACCGACACGCGCGTGGCGGGCATTACGGGCTGCTTCCGAAGCGCCGAGTTCGGCGATGTCGACGGCGACGGCGATCTCGACCTTCTTCTCGCGCAGGACTACGCGCGGCAGACGATGCTCCTGATCAATAACGGCCTTGGCGTCTTCACCAACGAAACCGCCGGCCGCGTGCCGACGCTGAACACCGGATCCGCGCGCGCGACATTCGGTGATGTCGATGGCGACGGTGACCTCGACCTCGCGCTCCTCAATAGCGGTGCCAATCGGTTCAGCACGACGGGCCAGCCACGGCTCTACATGAATGACGGCACGGGCCGATTCACCGACGCGACCTCGACGCGACTTCCAACCGGCGCGATCGCCCAGCAGATGGACGCGCTCTTTCTCGATGCCGACGGCGACTTCGACCTCGACCTCTTCATCGCGACGCGGACGACAACACCCAACCAGAGTCGACTGTGGATCAATAATGGCTCGGGCGTTTTTGCGAGTACCGGCAACTTTCCAAACGACACGACGGCCTACGCCTACGACGCCGGCGATATCGACAACGACGGCGACCTCGATCTGATCGGCGTCAACGCGGGCACAAGCAACGCCGAACTCCTTGCTCGAAATGCGAACGGGCTCGGCACCTCATGGACGAACATCTCTTCGTCAATCAGCCCAAACCCGAGCGTTGACGACAACGACTCGAAGTTCTTCGACATCGACAACGACGGCGACTATGACCTCGTGATCGCCGTACTCGGTGGCACCAAGCGCATCTACCGCAACAATGGCACAGGCACCTTCGCGCAGGTGTTGAACATCATCACTTCGGCGAGTGACTCGTCGCTGGATGTGAAGGTCGCGGACTTCAACGGCGACAAGCGATACGACATCGTGACCGGTCAGGGCGAGAGCGGCAGTTTCCAGAATCGCATCTACATGAACAACGGGCCTCAGGACACGCTTCCGCCGGTCATCGTGCGCACTGAGCAGGTCAACCCAGGGTCCACCGTGGGCGCGACCCACCCGGTGCGGGTTGAACTCCGCGATGCCTACACGAGCCACATGGGCTTCCATGCGAAGTCGGTCGCGCTGCGGTACGGGACCGGGGGGACGCTCACGCAGTCAGTGCCGATGACGCTCACGGGCAACGGCCTCTGGCGCGGTGTGCTGCCGTCACAGGCGCCAGGCTCCACGGTCAGTTACTCCGTGACCGCGCTTGACGCGTCTTCGAACGAGGGCAACGGACCGACGATGACATTCGTCGAGCCGGGCACTCCGCCCAATCCGGCCGACCTCAACAACGATGGGATTGTGAACGGCACCGACTTGACGATCGTCCTCGCCGCGTGGGGCACGGCCGATCCGATTGCCGATGCCAACGATGACGGGATCGTGGGCGGCCCCGATCTCACCATGATCCTCGCGGCCTTCGGCTCCTAGGGCGCGCGTCGCCCCGGAGTAGTCTCCCTGCCGGACATGATGTGGTTGGGTCATCACGCCGGCCATCACCACAGGGCGGCCGCAGAGGGCGCGTTCGTTATCACAGCGGCGGCGATTGCCTACGGGCTCACCCTTGCGCTCAGTGCACTCGTGGCGCGGATCCTCCCGCCCGCACAGTACGGCGAATTCAGTTCAGCCGTCGCACTCGTGTCCATCACATGCACCTGCGCGACGCTCGGTCTTGAGAAGTACGCATTGCGTCTCCTTCCCGAGTACCTGCACTCTGATCGCGCCCACAAGGCCAAGGGATTCGTGCTGTTTGGTGTGTCGGTGGCCGTCGCGCTCGGCGTGGCGGTCGCGTTCGGCGGCTTCCACCTCTACCGCCACTTCAAGCCGCACGCGGAGGGGGTCGAGGTCCTCGGCCGCATGATCGCATTCGTTCCGGCAATTGCGGTCTTCCTCTTCGTGCTCGAAGTGGCGACCACTTTCAAGAGTGCGGTTGGATCCACGCTGATCTACCGGATCGTGCTTCCGGGAGTGACGCTCGGCGCGATGGCGTACGCACCACACCTCGTCACCCCATTTACGGTCAACGACGCGGTGAATGTGTACGGGTACACCTGGCTCGCGGCACTCGTCATCATGATCGTGTACACGGCCATCGTCGCGCCGCGCGAGCTGCGGCGGGCGGGCATTTCGCTTGAGCCGCGCGCATGGCTCGTCGAGGGGATGGAGTTCCTCGGGCTGAGCCTTCTCATGAGCGTGTTTGCCCAGTCGGCGATCCTCATGCTCGAAGTCCTGCGCGGCGACCGCATCGGTGTCGCGCACCTCTCGGCGTGCATGCAGATCTCCGGACTCGCGATCATCTTGCAGACCGCCACGATCCGCACCTACGGCCCACGGCTCGCTCGCCTGATCGCCGCGGGAGACTTCCCCGGACAGACGGTGCTCTTGCGACAGCGCGCGCTCCTCATGATGGCGATCGGCGGAGCATTCCTCGCGATTATCGTGCTGTGGGGAGAGAGACTTCTTAGGGTCTTCGGTGACGAATACACCGACGCCTATCCGACGCTCGTCGTGCTCACCATCGGCAACATCGTCAACATCGTGCTCGGTGGGGCTCCGCTCTACCTGCAGTTCCACGGGCTGCATCGGACAACGCTCGGGATCGCGATCGGCGGAACAGTCTTGGCACTCGGTAGCGTTGCCGCCGCAGCGCTCATGGGGAACTACGAGACTGTCGCAAAGGCGTATGTCATCGCGCTCATCATCATGTACGCCGCGTTTCAAGTCGCCCGGCGTGCCCACACTGCGTTCGCTGCCCGCGCCGAGATCAGTCGACGGCCGTCTTCAGCGAAGCGAGATACGCGACAAGGTCCCTGAGTTCGCGTGGCGAGAGGAGCGGTCCCATAGCGGGCATCGCCGACGGCGTTGCGAATCCCGAGGCGACTGTGACCTGCGGTTCAACGATTGACTCGAGGATCTGCCGCGCCGTGAGCCGCGAGCCAACACCATCAAGCGCTGGCCCCGCGTGGCCGCCGACACCCGCGATGGCGTGGCAGCGAAGACAGGCGACCGCGGAGTTGTAGAGCGCCACATCATGCCCGCGTTCGATCGCGCCGCCCTCGAGCACGCTCGGCGAGAGCGCGTCGGTGAGTCCAGTTCCTGCCGCAGGACTCATGAGCGCCGCGGCCTTGGCGGCGCGAGCATCTCCATGCGTGAGGCCGGCCTCCACGAGTTCGAGCCGAAGGCCCGCGTCGACGGTGGCGCTCTCCATCTGCGAAAGGAGCGAATCGAGTTGAGAGCGTGCCGCGCCGCTGATGGTCGTATCGGGCGTCGACGCGATTGTCGAGAGGAGTGAGACCGCGGCCTGCCGCTCCGCGCGCGTTCCGGTCGAGAGTGCCGAGGTCGCCTCCTTGAGAGCGCGCGCGGGATTCAGTGTGGCGAGGTAGGCGCGCGCGCTGATGCGCAAGTCGGGGTCGCTTGCCACGACCGCGGCATCGATGGCCTTGCCGAGTCCATCATCGTTTGCAAGCGCCAACTGGTGGAGCGATGCCACGCGTTCAGGCGCGGCACGCGAGGTGTCGAGAACAGCCTCAAGATTCGCCTTCTGATCCAGCGCCACACCGACGCGCGTGGCGATCTCCAAGGCCCGCGAACGAAGCGCAGCATCGTCGCCAGTCGCGATGGCCGGGAGCGCCCAAGACATCACGCGCGTGGATGAGGCCGCATCACGGGCCGGCGGTGTCACCATGCCAACGCGCCCATGGACTCGATCTCGTGCCGGCGGTGACGACCACTCACCGAGCGCGTCAAGCGCTTCCGCGCGAATGCTGCTCGGCACCGCTGTCGATGAAGCGATCGCCGCCAGCATCTTGGCACCGTCGGGCGAGGTCATGAGATTCGCCGCGATGGCCCGCTTGGCGAAGGCGAGGAGACTCGGATCCACCTCGACGGCACCAATGGGTCGCTCGACCGATCCGTCGGGCAGCTTCCAGCCGATCGCCAGGTGATTGCCGCCGCCACCCTGCGCGTGCCGGGCCTCGAGGCTGATGCGCTCGCCCATTTTCAGTTCGATCGGCTCGGAGACCTGCGACGGTTCGCCCTCCCAGTTGCCCACATCGGCGTAACCGCGGACTCGGGCGATCGCCTTCCGGCTTCCTGGGATCCCCATGCGTTCGGCGAAAAGCACCGAGTCATCGTCGCTACAGAGATAGAAGGTGTACAGCCCGTCCGCGGGTGCCACGAGCGTTCCTGTGAGCCGCTGCAGGTAGGTGTTGCCGTGTTCGGAATACCCGGTCGCGTCGGCCGAGCGTGAAGTCTCAGTGGGTGGTCGATCGAACACCGTGGAACGGTCGAGCGATTCAGAGACGATCGGCGTCTCGTTCTTCCAGAGTTCGCGTTTGAACTCGATCGACTGGCGCGCCATGGGTGCGACCATCGTGGACTGCGGCACCAGTCTTCCCGCCGACGAAGCGAGCGCCGAGAATGCATCGGGAATCGGACCGTCCCAGATCGCACGGGCCGCTTCGGCGGCAAGGCGAGTATCCGGATCAAACAAGAATCGTTGGATCGCCGAATCGCTCTGTCGCCGCATCGCCAGCAAGACGCCCAGACGAACGCTCGGAAACTCGTCGCTTGAGAGTGCCGCGAGGCGGCCCGCATCGGCACACCCGGCGAGACCCATCACCAGCGCGTGGCGAAGGAACGGGTCCTTGTTGTCGTTCTCCCACAGCGCGGCCGTCATCGCAGGGATCGCCTCGGCCATGCGCGCCCGGTCAACGCCGCCGAGTTTTCCGCAGGCGATCGCGCACGCGCCGCGCACACGCAGATCTTCATCAAGGAGATGCTCGATGAGCTTGTGGGCTGCTGCCACGCAACGGGCGTCGCCCATCACGCGCGCGCACTGCGCGCGGATCTCGGCATTCTCGTCGTCAAGCATGGAGATGATCGGTGCGAGCGGGTCCGGCTGCGTTACTTTCGTGCAGCGCACCCCGGTGGCCTGCATTCCGAGCGCCCACAGCGCGTGGATTTGGCCGAGGGTCCGTAGGCGCTCGTTGGTGTCATCGGGCGCGCCGGCCTGAGCGAGCGCGAGAAGTTGCAGCGTCGAGAGCGAACCCATCGACGCGAGCGCGAACTGCGCACCCTGTCGAACGCGCGCGTCGCGATGCTCGAGCAGCGTGATGAGATCGGCGATGGGCACATCCGCGAAGCCACGCGCTAAGAGTGCGCGGGTCTGCGCGGCCACGGGCTCGGCAACGGCCGTTGGATCCCACACGGCGTAGATCGTTCCCTTGCCGGTCGAGTACCAGCCACCACCCCACGCGCTGACATACAGGCGTGAATCGGGGCCGAAGCCAACATCGGTCGTGAGGACGTCCGTGACGAATGGCTTGACCTCGCTGACCGAGTACCCAGCACCCTCGCGCGTCGCGAGGATCGCGAGCACATTGCTGTGTGTCTCACTGCCAAGAAAGTCGCTCATGAAGAAGCGGCCATCCCATTCGTTCGAGAGACCCGTGCCGGGCGCGTACGCAAGCCCCGATGGTCCGCTGCCGACATGCGCCAGGGGCGGCAGAGTCCACGCGGGATAGTCGCGCTCAGGTCGCGTGCGCACGTGCCAGATGCCCTCTTGGTTCCAAGGTCCGCGCTGGTTGCCCTTCTCGAGTGTCTGGTAGTTCATGTCCCAGCCCGTCTCGCCGCCCTCCATCACGAAGACGAACCGTGCCTTGTCGCCGCCATCGGAGTTGTTGTCGCCCGTGAAGAGATCCCCAAACTCGTTGAAGGCGAGTTCTTGCGGGTTGCGCAATCCCGTGGCGAAGACCTCTAGCTCCGATCCGTCGGGTTGGCAGCGGAAGACGGCACCCGACTTCGGATCGTGCAGCAGTCGATCCTCCTTCGTCTTCACGCGGTAGCCGCGATCACCGATGGACCAGTAGATCCGCCCATCGGGGCCAACGACGAGTCCGTGCATGTCGTGGCCGCGAAGCGCCGTGCGCACGCCGAAGCCCGTCAGCATGGCCTTCGTCTCGTCGGCGACACCGTCGTCGTCGTCATCGCGAAGGCGCCAGAGGCTCGGAATGCATGCATAGAGGATGTCCGTGCCGTCGACGAGCACACCGGCACCGGTGCCGTCGAGCGGATCGCGGAAGTCGCGCGAGAAGTTCGTGACGCGGTCGGCGATGCCGTCGCCGTTGGCGTCTTCGAGCCGCCGCACACGGTCCGCGTAGGCGCGGTAGTAGTCCATGCCGTCCTTGCGCTCGTTGACCCACTTCTCGTAGTAGGCCAAGCGATCCTCTACCGATTGCGCCGAGAGATCGTCCATCAACCAGAACTTGCTCGAGCGGTTGTCCTCGACGCCGCGTTCTTGCCGCTCGGACTCGGCGACGAAAATCCGCCCGCGTGCGTCGAACGCGAACGACACCGGGTCAGCCACGAGGGGTTCGCGCGCGTAGACCTCGATCTTGAAACCCGTCGGCACGCCCGGCATCGGCAGCGGGGCGGGCTCGACTTGTGCGAGTGCGGCGAAGACCATCATGGCTGCGGTGTCGAACATCGGGCACGAAGCGTAGTCGCCGTCTTGCGACGATCACGCATCGGCCCCTTACGATGCACGAATGACGGGCGCCGATCTTGCGCAATTGCGATCGCTCGTGGCCACAGTCGGTGAGCGCATCCAGCCGCTGTTGCTCCCGTGCGAAACCCTCGCACACAGAAATGCCTTCGCCCACATCTGGCTTGGGGTGAAGACCCGATTCGGGGACAATTGGCGCGAAACGGCCGACTCGGGAGAGGTCGGAGCCTTTGTCCGTTGGATGGATGCCCACCCCAACGACGAGTATGGAGCCTTCGCGGGGTCCGTGACCGCACGCGAATTGCCGACACTCTTCAACCAGTCGCCCGACGCTGACGCGTAGAGCGGTTTCCCTTCTTGATTTTGGGCGGGAACGTGTCATCATGGGTTCATGCCATCAGGGTCCACAAGAGGGGCGGTCCTTGCGCTCGCCAGTTGCTCGATCGCCACACTTCTCATGGGATGGTCCGCCAGCGGGCCGCTCACGCTCGCCGGGGGAACCAATGATCAGGTGCAGCCCAAGGTTGGCGTCGCCAGCGATGGCGGATCCTTCCTCGCGTGGTTCGACAACGCCACCGGCGGCTACGATGTCCGCGCGAATCGTTTCGATGGGACCGGTGCTCCCATGTGGGGCGCGAATGGGACGCTTGTCGCCGACCGCAGCTTTTCTTCGACAGTCGACTACAGCGCGTGGGTGTGCAGCGGCAACCGATTTGCAGTCGCCTACAACGACGACCGTCTTGGGGGTGACCGCATCAGTGTGAGCATGCTCAGCGCCACCGGCGGCATCACCTGGACCAACACGATCGATTCACTTGGCGCGTATGTAGCGAACCCAAAAGTCGTCGAGGGCACCGACGGATTCATCTACGCGTGCTGGCTCGAAGGCTCAGCGACAAAGGTGCAGAAGTTCAATGCCGACACTGGCACCGCAATCTGGCCGACGACTGTTCAGTGCAGGGACGGGACGGCAACAACGGCGCCGTGCGATCTCTGGCCAGCCTCCGACGGCACAGGCGGTGTGATGGTGTCGTGCGTTCGCTACACCACATTCACCGGAGCCAAGACCCTGAGGGCGTTCCGCGTGTCAGGCGCTGGCGTCCTCGGCTGGACAGCGACGAGCACCGCTCCGACCGTGGTGTTCTCGACGGGATCACTTCAGATCGGGAACTACCCGCCGTGCTACGCGGTCCCCGGCGTGGGGTATGTGTTCGTGTGGTACGCGACGAGCCCGCTCCAGTGCTATGTGCAAATGCTCGACACGGCCGGCGTCGTGCGTTTTGGCACCAACGGTGTGCCGGTGACGAGCACGACGACCAACGAGCGCGTGTCGCCGACCTTCGCGGTCGACGCTGCGGCTGACCGCATCTATGTGACTTGGGCCCAGCATGTGCCCAACACCTCGAACTATGGTGTCGGTGCGCAGGCGTTCGCGCTTTCGGGCACGGGCACGCGGCTCTGGACCGACAGCGCGATCATGGTCGCGCCCGTGGCCACCCTGTACTCCACAGACTTCACCTCGGTGAGTGCGGGCGGAGGCGGAGCGACCTTCGCGTGGCAAAGTTCTACTTCGGCCCTCCTCGACACCGTGTCAGCGCGGAGGCTCAACACACACGGCAGCGATGAGTGGACAAGCGGCACGGTGGTTGTGACGGCGGCGAGCGACAAGGGTCGCATGGCGTCCGTTCGCGTTCCAGGGGCTGGTGTGCACTTCTGGCAAGACGGCGGGATCGGATCAACCGACATCCTTGCGCAGCGCATCGGCGACGATCGCTCACTTGGTTCGAATCCCGCTGTGCCGGCCGACCTCAACGCCGATGGCGTCGTGAACGGCACCGATCTGACGATCGTGCTCGCCGCCTGGGGCTCCACCGACGCCCTCCCCGACATCAACGACGACGGCCTCGTCGACGGCCTCGATCTCACGATCATCTTGGCGGCGTGGGACTGATCAGCACCGAGCGTTCGCGCGATACCACTCGACCGCCTGACGAAGTCCTTCATCAAGACCCACCGTCGCGCGCCACCCAAGGCGCGACGCCGTGTGCTCGATCTCAAGGCAGCGCCGCGGCTGGCCATCGGGCTTGTCCGTGAGCCAACGCACTTCACCCTTGAAGCCGCACAACGCGGCGATGCGTGAGACGAGGTCACGAACCAGGATCTCCTGACCGCTCCCGAGGTTGAGAGGTTCGGGCGCATCCATCACTTCGCCCGCGCGCACGACACCCTCGGCGGCGTCGCTGACGAAGAGGAACTCACGGCTGGCGCTGCCAGTGCCCCAACACTCGATGTGATGAGCGCCCTTGGCGACGGCTTCGACGCACTTTCGGATGATCGCTGGGATCACATGCGAAGTGCCCAAGTCAAAGTTGTCGTGTGGGCCGTACAGGTTGACAGGCAACACGAAGGCGGACTGTAGCCCGTACTGCCGGTGGTACGCGTCGAGCATCACGAGTGCTGCCTTCTTGGCGATGCCATAGGGCGCGTTCGTTTCCTCGGGGTAGCCGTTCCACAAGTCCGATTCGCGGAACGGAATCGGCGCGAACTTCGGATACGCACAGATCGTCCCGACCTGGACAAACTTTCCGAGGCTCCGGATGCGCGCATGTTCGATGAGGTGCAGCGCCATCGACATGTTGGCAAAGAAGTAGCGCCCAGGGTTGGCTTGGTTCGCTCCGATACCGCCGACTTCGGCGGCCAAGTGAAACACGACCTCAGGGCGAAGGTCGTCGTACATCGCCGCGACCGCGCGCTCATTGGTGAGGTCGTATTGAGCCCGCCGCGGAACGGTCACTTCGGCACCGCGTTCGCGAAGCCTCGCCACGACTTCGCGTCCGAGGAATCCGGCACCGCCAGTGACGACGACACGCCTCGTGGCGAGTGGACTCAATCCTGAGGAGTCGCTCATCGGCGAGGACGGTAGCCGCATGCCCGGTGGCTGCCAAGGCGCACGGGCCTTGCCCTATCCTCCGCCCTTGAGGTCATGCCCATGAAGAAGGCGGTCATTACAGGCGTGACGGGTCAGGACGGCAGTTACCTCGCTGAGCTCTTGCTCGCGAAGGGCTACGAAGTCCACGGCATCGTCCGGCGCGCCTCCACCTTCAATACCGCTCGCATCGATCACCTCTATCAGGACCCGCACGAGAAGGGGGCGCGCCTCAAACTTCACTTCGGGGACCTCAGCGACGGCAACGGTCTCCTTGAAGTTGTCCGCAAGTCGGAACCCGACGAGGTGTACAACCTCGGAGCCCAGAGCCATGTGCGCGTGAGTTTCGACCAGCCCGTCTACACGATTGACACCGTGGCGACTGGAGCCGCGCGACTCCTCGAAGCGGTGCACACATTCCAGGAGCAGTCCGGGAAGAAGGTGCGCTACTACCAAGCCAGTTCTAGTGAGATGTTCGGGAGGGTCGCGGAAGTGCCGCAGCGGGAGACGACACCATTCCACCCGCGATCGCCCTATGGATGCGCGAAGGTCTTTGCACACGAAATCACGATCAACTACCGCGAGAGTTACGGGATGCATGCGAGCTGCGGGATTCTCTTCAACCACGAGAGCCCGCGGCGCGGCGAGACCTTTGTGACACGAAAGATCACGCGCGCTGTGGGACGGATCAAGCTCGGACTGCAGAAGAAGCTCTACCTCGGCAACCTCGATGCGCAGCGCGACTGGGGATTCGCCGGGGAGTATGTCGAGGCGATGTGGCGCATGCTGCAGCAGGCGACACCTGACGACTTCGTGATCGCCACCGGCACGATGATCCCGGTGCGCCGCTTCTGCGAGTTGGCGTTCGCGCGCCTTGACCTTGACCCCAAAGACTTCATCGAGGTCGATCCGCGATACTTTCGCCCGGCCGAGGTCGAGCAGCTCAAGGGCGATGCATCGAAGGCAGCGCGCGTCCTCGGATGGAAGGCGAGCTGTTCCGTGGAGGATCTCGCGGCCATGATGGTGGACGCCGACCTCGAGCTCGCTCGGCGCGAGCGCACGCTGCGCGACGCGGGCCACGCCGTTCCCGCGAATTCCGGGCACGACCAGTGACCCGTTTGGCCATCGCATTCATCTTGGCGATCCCTCTCGTCGCGTGGGCGCAGTCATCGTCGCCACCAGCGCCCCTTCCTGCACCCGTTCCAGCAAGGCCACTCACAATCCTCTACGACACCGTGCCCGACGAACGGTTCGTGACTCGGCTCGAGCAACTCGACGCGTCACCATTCATGATCATCTATCAGGGGTCGGACCCCAACAGTGAACGCACTGGGGTCATCGACGCGGAGGCCGTCGTGCGGGAAGTCAGGCGCAAGTTTGGCGCCACGCGGCCGAGGTGGGCGATGTTGGACTTCGAGAGTCCATTCACCGAAAACCTGGCGAAGGGTCCGGGCACCCGCGAGTGGGCCGACGCCGTGCAGACGATGATCGAGGCTGTGCGTGCCGTTCGCGCGGCCTTCCCAGAGACCCGGTGGAGTTACTACAACGCACCGACGGTTCCCTACTGGTTCGAGGGGAAGAATTGGGAAACGAGCACCCCCGAGGCACGCGTCCGGATGCTCGACAAGGTGTACAAGACCTATGCGCCAATCGTCGCGGAACTGGACTGGGTGTCGACTTCTGTGTACCCGGTGTACGACCCAGACAAGATGCCCGAGGATCAGGGCAAGGCAAGCATCATCTCCGGCAAGGCGTGGAGGACGAATGCAGTTGGAGTCTCGCGGATCCTTGCCGCCGGGAAGCCGGTGATTCCCACCATCAGTCCGCTCTGGATGCCCGGTGGGTTTGCGATGACTGGTTCACGGGTATCGCACTCACAGTTCGTCGCCGACCTCGTGACGCCGCTCCTTGACGCACAGGTGAACGGAATCGCACTGTGGACTGGCGCCGACTACTTCATCACGACGGTCGCCAAGGGGGATCCATCGGGGGGACCCCCAGAGAAGAGTTACGGGGCGGAGGTCATGCGCGAGGCCGTCGTTCACGACTATCTCAAGGGGAAGGCTCCGCCGAACTGGGATGACCCAGCGCTCGTTTCGATGCTCAGATCCCAAATGTCAGAGATGATCATCGACTCCATCCGTGTTCTCCGTGCCGCAGTGCCGGAACCGAAACCATGATCGGCCATGTCACAGTGGTCGCTTTCGCACTCGCGTGTCTCGCCGCGATGCTGAGCCCAGCCTGGGGCCTCGGATTTGTCATGACGATGTACGCCTTCGAACAGGCGGCTCAGGCGTCGAATCCGATCTTCGTGCGTTTTCTCGCGCTCGCGAATGTCCTCGTCGCGGCCTCGGTCGGCGTGGGGATCTTTCGACAGCTCACCGCCACGCCTCGGCTCTTCCTTGGCTACGCGAGTTTCGTCTGGTGTGGAGTGATGGCGATCTATCTGTACTCCATCGTCTCGTTGCTCTGGAGCCCGAGCCGTGCGATTGCGGCACCGATGACTTGGGGCCAGCTCCCGTACCTGATTCTGTACATCATGATGGCTCCGCTGCTCGTCGACGATGCGCAGTCGCTCACGCGGTTCGTGCGTGTCTTCCTCTTCCTAGGCGTGGGGATCGTGGTCTTGATGCTCGCTAACCCAGCATTCACTTTTTACACAGGACGACTCGGGTTCAACCTCGATGCCACCGTCCGCACCAACCCACTCGCCATGGGCGAGCTCGGCGGCAACATCATGCTCGCGGGAGCACTCTTCCGTGTCGGCACGACGCAGTGGTTCACGCAACTCCTGCGCGTCGCCGCATTTTTTCTGGGCGCGATGCTCGCCCTCCAGTCCGGCTCGCGCGGCCAGGTCGTCTTTGCGGTGCTTCTTGCGCTGGCGTTCTATCCGGCGTCGGTGCGCATTCGGAACTTCACCGGCTTCGCCTGGACGGCGCTCGGCGTCGTCGTCCTCGTGCCCCTCATGCTCTACATGGGGCAGTTGTTGCTCGCCGGGCAGGAGTTGCGGCGGTGGGACTCGGAAGTGATCGCGGGCGGAACAGATGTTCGCGTTGCGAATGTCGCCGACCTTGTTTGGGCGTGGCTCCGACATCCGCCGGCGTGGCTCGTCGGCCTGGGATTCAATGCGTTCAGTTCGATCTCGTCGGCGAGCAGCGAGCCGTATTCGCATGTGATGGTGGTCGACATCCTTGCTGAGCAAGGCATCCCGATGTTCGGCCTCTTTGTGGCCGTGACATGGGTTGGAATCCGCGACGGCATCTGGCTCTTCAGACGCTTCGCCGACGAACCCGAAATGCGTGCCACGCTGGCCGTGGCGTACGCCATGTTTGCCTACCAGTTGCTTCTCGTGAACAAGCAGGGCTACCTGTGGGTCGGCATGTCCTACTTCTTCTTCCTCATCATTGCGTCGCGCCTGCGCCAGCGGACCGAGGTGTCCGACGCTGAGCTCGAGGAGGAGGCCGAGGCCGACGGCGACGGCGTCGTTGACCTCGTGCCGTCTCGCTAATGTCGACGCCTGACGGACGAGAGATTCCCGTGGCCGATGGGGCGGAACCGTCCCTTCTCGAGCCACCATCGAATCAGCAGGCGCCAGGAGGACTTGGCACGACGGCCGCAGCGGGCACAACGTGGACGACGCTGCAGGTGGTCGTCAACAAGATGGCCACGCTGGTGTCGATGTGGCTCATCGCGCGTCTGCTTTCCGAGGAGGAGATCGGCGTCGCGGCGCTCTCCATCTCGGTGGGAATGTTCCTTTGCATCCTGCCGCCCTTGACGGTCGGGGATGTCCTCGTGACTCATACGGATCGGTTCGCGCCGATCGCTCGTGCCGCCGTGCGACTGGCGAACTTCGTCGGCATCGCGGCGTTTCTCCTGACCGCAGTCGCCGCTCCCGTTGTCGCGTGGGGAACAGGGCAGCCACTCACGGGAGTGTTTGTGGGCTTGCTCCTGGTGGCAGGGCTCCGGCCGCCGTCGTTCGGTCTTGCGGCGGTGCCGCTCGCTCGGCTCCGCGTCGCCTTCAAGTACAAGGAGATCGCGTTCATCGACGGCGTCACGCAGTTGGGCGCGACGGCTCTCACAATCGTTCTCGCGGTCGCCGGGTGTGGGCCACTGGCGATGGTGCTGCCGCAAGTCGCCGTGACATTCGTGCGCGCATGGCTCTATCACGCGAAGGCGAGGCAGTGCGCAATGCGCGCTGCGCCCGCCGCGCCGCTCGATGGGGACTGCACAGCCCAGGAGCGACGCACGCTGAGGCGCCAGTTCGCGTTCGCGGCGATCGCCCAGTATGTCCACAACTCGCTGGTGATGCTGCCGGTGCTCGTGCTTGGGTTGCTCTCCACAGAGGCGCAGACTGGGGTCTACGCATTTGTGTTCTCCATTTCAGCGCAGGCGAATGGGCTCATTGCGTCACAGATCGGCACCGTGCTGCAGCCGGTCTTCGTCGGGCTCGGCCGCGGCACGGCACGGCAGGTGGAGGGATTCCTCCGCGTGATCCGCGTTCTCGGTGCGGGTGCTGTGCCGGTGTGCTTGATCCAGGCGGCGCTCGCGGGTCCGCTCTTCGTCTTGTTCCTGCCGCCAAGGTGGCTCGATGCGGTCCCCATCTTCGCCGTCTTGAGTGTGCTTGAGAGCAGTTACTTCGCGACCGCGCCCACGATGGCCTACCTCAGGGCACAGGGTCGTTTCGGCACCTACTTCGCGTGGCAGATCTGTCAGTTCGTTGTCGCGCTCGCCGCGTTCGCAGCGGTCGCTGGCGAACACGGCGCATTCGGTGTTGGAATCGTTTCGGCCGCGCTATGGATCGCCGCTCTCCCTGTGGCAGTGTGGCTCTGCACGAAGCCAACCGGGGGCTCGTTCTGGCAAGCCCTCCGGATCTTCATCGACCCGTGGATGACCGCGGTGCCTGTCGCGGTGGCTGTGTGGTGGATCGCGACCAGCCTCGAGCCCATGGGACGCCTCGGCGCGGTCATCTCGATCGTCGGGGTGGGACCCATCGCGTTGGCACTCTCGATGTGGCTGACTCGCTTCTCACAGCCCACGGCCTTCGTTGAACTGTGCACGCTCGCCGGGCGCGTGAAGTCCCGTCTTCGCCGAGGGCGACGATGAGCACTGCGCCGCGACCTCGTGTGGCTGTCGTCTACCACTTCTACCCGCACTACCGAGGAGCCGTGGTGGAGGCGCTCGCGCGCAGCGAGGTGGCGGACTTCACATTCCTTGGCGACGACCACGAGTATCTGAGATCCATCGAACCGGCTGTACTGAGCGAACGCGTGCGCTTCGAACTCGCGCCGACGCACCGCATGGGCGGACCATTCATGTGGCAGTGGCGAGCGATCACGATCGCGTGGGACCGTCGCTTCGACACGATCGTCTTCCATCCCGTGCCGCACTGGCCCTGCACATGGATCGGTGCCGTGCTCGCGCGCATGCTCGGGCGGCGAGTGATCTTCTGGGGGCACGGGTTTCTCGCGAAGCCTCGCGGCGTGAACGGTCTCGTGCGACGCGCGCTCAACGCGCTCCCGCACGCTCACATGTTCTATGGCCAGCGATCCAAGGAGATCGCCATCGGCCTCGGGTGGCCTCCCGATCGACTGCATGTCATCTACAACAGTCAGGACATCGACACGCAAGTGGCAGCCCGTTCGCGCGTCACACTCGACCGGCGTCGCGCGCTTCGGCGAGAACTCTTCGGGAACCCGGAGACTCCCGTCATCGCGTGCACCTCACGAATGATCCCGATGCGCAAGCTCGATCTCCTCTTTCGTGCTGCAGCGGTCCTTGGCAAGAAGGGACACAGCGTCTCCGTGCTGCTCGTCGGTGATGGCCCCGAGCGCGCTCGGTTGGAGTCCATAGCGAGGGGGCTCGGTGTGCGGGCTCACTTCGAAGGTGCCTGTTACGACGAGTCGCGCTTGGCCGAACTCACCATGTCGGCCAACCTCACGGTGTCGCCGGGTCGAGTCGGCCTCACGGTCATTCACTCTCTCATCTACGGCGTACCGGTGGTGACACACTCGGACGCGGACGATCAGGCTCCCGAGTTTGAAGCCGTGATGCCCGGGGAGACCGGTGCACTTTTCGAGAGAGACAGCGTTGAGTCACTTGCCGAAGCGATCCTGCCGTGGGTCCAAACCGAGTTTCCGTCCGAGGAGACTCGCCTTGCATGCCAGCGCCTCGTCGAGCGCTACTGGAACCCTACCTATCAGCGAGAGGCCATTGAGCGCGCGGTGTGCGGGCTCGGCGCCGGCCGCCGATAACGCAGCCGCGACCGTGTCTATCTATATTGGGCGCGCGTCGGCCATGCGTCAGCGGAGTCACTCCTCTTTACTCGCTCCCACGGCAATCTTCCGCACTCGGCTCAAGGTGGAGTCGTATCGGACCGACCTCGATACGCCGCGAGTTGCCGATGTCGCCGATGTCTTCGATGACGCCGGAGCGTTCGCATTGACTGTCGCCAGGATCACCGTGTGAAACAGATTCTCCAATCACTCAAGACCGGTACCACCGAAGTCGCCGAGGTTCCCGCCCCAGCGGCGCGGCGCGGGCACCTGCTCATCCGGACAACGCGGACACTGGTCTCGGTGGGCACCGAGCGCATGATGGTGGAGTTCGGCAAGGCCGGTTGGATCGAGAAGGCGCGACAGCAACCAGACAAGGTCCGCATGGTCTGGGAGAAGATGAAGACCGATGGGGTGATGCCAACACTCGAGGCGGTCTTCAACAAGATCGACCAGCCGCTTCCTTTGGGGTACTGCAATGTCGGCGAGGTCATCGCGGTGGGCGCAGGCGTCGTCGGTTTTGAGGTGGGCGACCGCGTCGCGAGTAACGGCAAACACGCTGAGGTCGTCTGCGTCCCGGTCAATCTCTCCGCAAAGGTGCCCGCTGCAGTCAGCGACGATGAAGCATCGTTCACGGTTCTCGGGGCGATCGCGCTGCAGGGGATTCGCCTCGTGCAGCCCACACTCGGCGAGGCGATCGTCGTGACGGGAATGGGGCTCATCGGCATCGTGACCGCGCAACTCCTGCGCGCGCATGGGTGCCGAGTCCTCGGGATTGACTTTGACCCGCGCAAACTCGAGATGGCTCGATCATTCGGCGTTGAAACGGTCGACCTCTCGTCGGGCGAGGATCCGGTCGCGGCGGCGGCTTCGTTCTCGCGCGGGCGCGGCGTCGACGGCGTCATCGTGACCGCGGCCACCAAGAGCAACGAGCCGATGCACCAGGCGGCGCTCATGTGCCGCAAGCGCGGGCGCATCGTCCTTGTCGGTGTCACAGGCCTCGAACTCTCGCGCGACGACTTCTTCAAGAAGGAAATCTCGTTTCAAGTCTCTTGTTCATACGGCCCGGGTCGATATGACCCCAACTACGAGGAGAAGGGCCAGGACTATCCGGTCGGCTTCGTGCGCTGGACGGAACAGCGCAACCTCGAGGCCGTGCTCGACATGATGGCCACGGGCCGACTCGCCGTGAAGGACCTCGTGTCGCACCGATTCGAGATTGGCGACGCTGAGCGTGCGTATGAAGTGGTCGGCGGATCCGAGCCGTCGCTGGGAATCGTCCTGTCGTATCCGGCGGGGGCGAGCGGCGCGGCCGCACCGCCCGTGCGAACGATCGAGTGTGTTCGCGCGGCGGCGGGAGAAGCGCGGCCGGGCATCAGTTTCATTGGCGCGGGCAACTACACGACAGCGGTGCTCGCCAAGGCATTCAGGGAGAGTGGGGCGCGGATGCGATCCATCGGCTCAAGCGCCGGCGTCAGCGGTCTCCACGCGGCGCGCAAGTTCGGCTTCGAGCAAACCACGACCGACTCGGCATCGCTCCTTGCCGACGCGCACACCTCGGCACTCGTCATCACCACCCGGCACGACTCGCATGCGAAGTTCACCTGCGACGCCCTGCGCGCCGGAAAGCATGTGTTCGTCGAGAAGCCACTCTGCCTGACGCGCGACGAGCTCGCGCAGGTCGAAGCCGCTCGCACTGAAGCGAGTGGTCGTGCGATGCTGATGGTGGGTTACAACCGCCGATTCGCGCCGCAGGTCATCCGCATGCGGGAACTGTTGGGCGCCCGCCCAGGACCCAAGTCGTTCGTGGCGACCATGAACGCGGGGGCGATTCCTGCGGACCACTGGGTCCACGACAGCGACGAGGGCGGCGGCCGAATCATCGGCGAGGCGTGCCACTATGTCGATCTCTTGAGGCATCTGGCTCGTTCCGCCATCGCCTCGCATTCGGTCTCCTTCATGCGCACGCCGACGCGCGACACAGCGACGATCACGCTGCGCTTCGACGATGGATCGCTCGGCGCGATCCACTACTTCGCGAACGGCAGCAAGTCGTTCCCCAAGGAGCGTGTCGAAGTGTTTGCCGGGGGCGGTGTCCTCCAGCTCGACAACTTCCGTCGACTTCGCGGATTCGGCTGGCCCGGTTTCAAGTCGATGAACCTCTGGAGGCAGGACAAGGGTCAGCGCGCGTGCGCGGCGGCGTTTGTCCGCGCGATCGCCGACGGAGGCCTGTCGCCGATTCCTCCGGCCGAAGTCCTCGAGGTCGCCCGCGTGTGCCTTGAGATTGCCGAGACACCATCATGAGCGCCCGACTCGTCGACATCATCGCTGGGGCGCGGCCCAACTTCATGAAGATCGCGCCGATCATTCGCGCATTCGAGGCGCGAGCGTCGCGGGGCGGGCATCTCGAGTACCGATTGATCCACACTGGGCAACACTATGACGCGAAGATGTCTGGGGACTTCTTCACGCAGCTCGGGATCCCTGCCCCTCACATCAATCTCGAGGTGGGTTCGGGAACGCAGGCCGAGCAGACCGCAGCGATCATGACTCGCTACGAGAAGGTGCTCCTCGATCGTCGCAGTGACATCTGCCTCGTTGTTGGTGATGTGACCTCGACCATGGCGTGCGCGATCGCCGCGCAGAAACTCTGGGTGCGGGTCGGCCATGTCGAAGGGGGCATCCGTTCGGGGGACTGGACGATGCCCGAGGAGATCAACCGGATGGTGACCGACTCGATCACCAACGACTTCTTCACCACGAGCGAGGTCGCCAACGCAAATCTCCGGCGCGCTGGGGTGGCTGACGACCGCATCCACTTCGTCGGCAACACCATGATCGACACGCTGCTCGCGAACATGGCGCGACTCACGCCACCAGCGTTCTTCGGCGAACTCGGCCTCAAGGTTGGCGAATACTTCGTGCTCACGCTGCATCGCCCAAACAATGTCGACGGCCAGTCGACGCTCGCACCGTTGCTCGACGCCATCGGCTCGGGCGCGCGCGGCCTCCCGGTGGTCTTCCCCGTGCACCCTCGCACGGCGAAGACGCTCAAGGAAATCGCCGGGATTCCGGCGAACATCCGCTTCGTCGACCCACAGGCCTACCTCGAGTTCAACTACCTCGTGAAGCACGCCAAAGCTGTGATCACCGACTCCGGCGGTGTGACGGAAGAGACAACTGTCATGGGTGTCCCCTGCATGACCCTGCGGACTTCGACCGAGCGTCCCGAGACCGTCACCATGGGGACGAACGAGCTCCTCGGCACGAGGCCCGAAGCGCTCGCGCCCGCGTTTTCCACCCTCTTCTCGGGTGCGTGGAAGCAGGGCAAGATCCCGCCACTCTGGGACGGCAAGACCGGCCCGCGGATCGTCGAGATTCTCGAGCGCGTCCTCGCGGCGTAGGCACGCTCGTGGAAGGGCTCCTCCGATACTGGCGCACGCTTCGGCACTTGAAGTGGATCCAGATTGTCGGTCGCGTCCGCTTCCGGTTGTCGAGGCCGCGCGTGAATCTCGCGCTGGCTCCACCGATCTCTCAGCCCACTGGTCGCTGGGTGCAACCAGCACCACGAGTGCGCTCGATCGACGGCACGAGGGCGCGCTTCCTCGGCGTCGAAGGCGATATCGCATCGCCTCGCGCGTGGAATGATCCCGCGCGTGAGAAGCTGTGGCTCTACAACCTTCATTACTTCGAGGACCTCCTCGCTCCCTCGGATGAGACGCAGCGACGGGCGCAGGGAGCGCTCGTCCTGCGGTGGCTGCGGGAGAATCCGGCACGTCTGGGTCATGGATGGGAGCCCTATCCAACATCGTTGCGGATCGTGAACTGGATCAAGTGGTCGTGCGCGGGCGCAACGCTCGACCCCGACGCATGGCAGAGTCTCGCCGTGCAGGCACGATGGCTCGGTCGCCGCATCGAGTGGCATCTCTTGGCGAATCATCTCTTCGTCAACGGCAAGGCACTCGTGTTCGCTGGACTCGCGTTCAACGGCCCCGAGGCACACCGTTGGCTCGAGCAGGGGCTCGCGATCCTGCGAGAGCAAGTTCCTGAGCAGGTCTTGGGGGATGGTGGGCACTTCGAGCGCAGCCCGATGTACCACGCCCTCATCCTCGAGGACCTCCTCGACCTCATCAATGCATCGCGCACCTTCACAGGGCGCATCGATACGGCGACCGTCGCGCGGTGGCGCACCGCCGCGGCCGCGATGCTTTCATGGCAGCGCGCGATGACGCACCCCGATGGCGATCCTGCATTCTTCAACGACGCGGCGTTCGGCATTGCGCCCAAGCGCGATGAACTCGAGGCGTACGGGGCGAGACTCGGCGTCGAGGCGCGTGCCGCTCCCTCGCCCTGTTGGCTGCGCGAGTCTGGCTATGTCCGCGCCTCCACCGAGACCGCCGTCCTCCTCTGCGACATCGCCCCTGTGGGTCCCGACGAACAGCCCGGGCATGCGCACGCCGACACGCTTTCCTTCGAACTCTCAATCGGTGGCCATCGCGTCGCGGTGAACACGGGGACATCCACCTATCTGCCAGGTGCGCTGCGGAAGTTCGAGCGCTCTACGCGCGCGCACAACACCGTTGAGATCGACGGCCTGGACTCGAGCGAAGTCTGGGGGGCGTTTCGTGTTGGCCGCCGTGCGCGGGTCTCCCAGGAGTCGGTTCAGAGTGACGGCACAGGCACACTCATCTCGGCGACCCATGACGGCTACGGATGGCTTCCGGGCGCGCCGACTCACACCCGCTCATGGCATTTCCGCCCTGGGGAACTCACGATCAGCGATGAAATCCAAGGTGCCTTCCGTTCCGCCGTGGCACGCGTGCACCTGCATCCGATGGTCATGCGCGACGAGGACGGCACGCTGCGCCTACCCTGTGGTCGTCGTTTGTGCGTCGAGGCACATGGCGGTGCGCTGAACATTGAGCGCACCGCATGGCACCCGTCTTTCGGGACGAGCCGCGACAATCTGTGCCTTGTCCTCCGCATCGAGGGGCCGAAGGCGTCGCTCGCGCTCCGCTGGTCGTGACATGCACATCCTCTTCCTGACCGACAACTTTCCGCCCGAAGTGAACGCGCCCGCGTCGCGCACCTTCGAACACTGTCGGGAGTGGGTGCGCCACGGTCATCAAGTGACGGTCATCACCGGCGCTCCGAATTTTCCCAAGGGCAAGGTCTTCGCGGGGTACCGCAACAAGCTCCACCAGACCGAGCAGATGGAGGGGATCCGGGTCATCCGGGTCTGGACCTACATCACCGCAAATGAGGGATTCCAGCGCCGAATCCTCGACTACATGAGTTTCATGGTCAGCGCCTTTCTGGCCAGCCTCTTTGTGCGCCGCCCCGATGTGGTCATTGGGACTTCGCCGCAATTCTTCACCGCGTGCGCCGCATGGGCGGCCAGCGCGGTCAAGCGCCGTCCATTCGTGTTCGAACTCCGCGACCTGTGGCCGGAGTCGATCCGTGTTGTCGGCGCCATGAAGAACGAGTGGATCTTGGATCTCCTCGAAAAGGTCGAACTCTTTCTCTATCGGCGCGCCTTCCGCGTCGTGTCGGTGACGCATGCCTTCAAACGGGATCTCGTGCGCCGAGGGATCGATCCCCACAAGATTCGAGTGGCCACCAACGGCGTGGATATCGCGCGGTTCAAGCCGCAGCAGCGCGACGCCGCGCTCGTGCGCTCTCTCGGACTGGAAGGGAAGTTCGTCGCCGGCTACATCGGCACCCACGGACTCGCGCACTCGCTCGAGACCATCCTCGACGCGGCACACAAGGCGCAGTCCGAGGGTGATGACACGCTCGCATTCATCTTCCTTGGTGATGGAGCGCGAAAGGCGGACCTCAAGGCGCGCGCGGTCGATCTCGGCCTGCGAAATGTGCGGTTCGTTGATTCGGTGGGCAAGGACGAGGTACCGCGCTACTGGGCGCTCCTAGATGTCGCCATCATTCACTTGAAGCGCAGTCCACTCTTCGAGACGGTCATCCCCTCGAAACTCTTCGAGTGCATGGGCATGGGGATCCCCATTCTGCACGGCGTGGCGGGCGAGTCGGCTGAGATCGTCGAGCGCGAGAGGGTCGGGCTGACGGTCACACCAGAGGACTCGGCGGCCATGCTCGACGGACTGCGGCGGTTTCAGCGCGATCCGGCGCTGTACGCGCAGGTTCGCGAGCATGCGCTCCGCGCCGCCACGCACTACGACCGCAGCGCGCTCGCGCTCTCCATGCTCGAGACGCTGCGCGACAACCGAATCCTCCTCCTCAACCAGGCCTTTTGGCCCGATGTGGTGGCGACCGCGCAGCACGCGGATGATCTCGCGAGGTATCTGACGCGCCACGGCGACGATGTGTCGGTCGTGGCAAGTCGTGCCATCTACGGCGCACGAGGCTCAACGCTCCCCAAGCGCGAATCGCGCGAGGGGATCGCGATCCATCGCGTGGGATGGCAGTTTTTCGGCAAGCGGGGGATCACGCCGAGGCTCTTCGACTTTGCGCTCTTCTACCTCGCGGCGGGCTGGCAGTGTCTCCTGATGAAGCGCCACGATGTCGTCGTGTGTTTCACCACGCCGCCGTTCATTGCGCTCGTGGGCGTCATTCTCAAGTGGACGAAGGGAACCCGGCTCGTCTACTGGACGATGGATCTCTATCCAGAGGTCCCCGTCGCCGCCGGGCTCATGAAGCGGAACGGACTGTCCTGGCGCCTCTTCCGCAGCATTGACCGACTCTGCCTGCGGAGCAGTGACCGCGTGGTCGCGCTCGGCAGTTGCATGCGCGATGTGGTCAGCGAGAAGGGCGCGCGTCCGGAATCAGTCTCCATCATCTCAGTGTGGAGCGGTGCCGAGGAGTTCGTGGAGCGCCCGAGGGAAGCCAACCCACTTCGTCGCGAGTGGGACATCGGAGACCGCCTCACGCTCATCTATGTCGGCAACTTCGGTTTGGGCCACGACATGGAGGCGATCGCAACGGCGGTGGAGTTGCTCAAGGACGAGGACTCCATCAGGTGGCTGTTCATCGGCGAAGGGAAAGCGAAGCCGATCCTGGAAGGGCGGATCAGTGCCTGCGGCGCAAAGAATGTGGTGCTCGCGGGTTACCAGCGTCGCGACCAGCTCGCAGATGTGCTCGATGTCGGGGATGCACACATCGTGACGATGCTGCCTGGATGGGAAGGCCTCCTGTTGCCGAGCAAGTTCTTCAGTGTGCTCGCTGCCGGGAGGCCTGTGGTCTGGGTGGGGCCGAAAGAGAGCGAGTGCGGCATCATTCTCCGCGAGTTGAACTGCGGTTACGAACTTGCACCCGGAGATGGCGCCGGGCTCGCGCGCGTCGTCCGCGCGATGATGGCCGACCGAGCGGCGGCCCTTGCCATGGGAGAACGGGGTCGTGCGGCCTACGAGGGTCGCTATTCGTTGCAGCGATCCTGCGAGCGGTGGCGACAGTTGCTCAGTGAGGTGGCGCAGGGTTCCGCCGGAGTTCGATGATCCGCTTGCGGATCATCGCGAAGTAGCGGCACTTCATTCGCGCGAAGGCCAAGCCGGCCATCCCGTCGAGGAAGCCGAGCTTCCAGAGGTACGAGTACACGAGATACGACGGCGCGAGCCACCATCGGGTCAGGAGACCGTACTTGCGCCGCTGAATGTCGGTGAGGTGCCCCTGACTGTCGGGTGTCGCCATCAAGCGGAGGTACCTCCTCGCTTCCCAGTCCGCGTACTGGCGATGGCGCTCGACATAGGCGTCGAGTCCCTTGAAATCCTCATGATCGACGAGCGTGGCGAGTTGGCCGACCGAGCCTTCGAGCACGGGGTGCTCGTGGACCTCCATGTCGAGGCGGCTCCACGAGTCCTCGTCGATCCGCTCGTACAGCCCTGCACCGACGCGGAAGATGGGCAGCTTCACTTGCGGCACACCGTGTCGGAGGCTTCGCCCCATGAAGTGATTCGTGTAAACGACGCGGAACCCGACCTTCGTTGTCGTGGCCACGGTCGCAGCGAGTTCGTCCACGAAGGCCCCGGGGAGATACTCATCAGCATCGAGGAAGAAGACCCACGGTGTCGCGGGCGTGTGATGCATGAGGAACCAGTTGCGTTTCTTGGGGTAGCGCCCATCCCAGACGAACTGCACGACCTCGCACCCGTGGGCGCGCGCGATGTCGTGTGTCCTGTCCGTGCTCCCTGAATCAACGATGACGACGCGCTCAAACCGGCCGAGGCGCTCGAGGCACCGCGCGAGATTGCGCTCTTCATTCTTGACCGGGATGACAACCGTCACCGGCAGCTTCGCCGCGCCCATCGTGTGGCGAATACTATCGGCGATCATGCCGACCCCGATGACTCCCGAGCGCGGCGTCTCGCCCTACTCATTCGGCGAACGAGTGCGGCGACTCGGGTGGTCCATCGTCCAGTCCACACTCTTCGCGTGGAGTTTTCACAACTGGTATGGATTTCGCCGCGCGCTTCTGAGGGCGTTCGGCGCTCGGGTCAGCGCCTCGTCGCGCCTTCGTCCGAGCGTGCGCATCGAGATTCCGTGGAACCTCTCCATCGGTGATGACACCGCCATCGGCGACCGCGCGATCCTGTACTGCCTCGGGCCGGTACGAATTGGCTCGCGCGTGACGATCTCGCAGGGGGCGCACCTCTGCGCGGGCTCGCACGACCACCACACTCGCGCCATGACGCTCCTGCGCCTTCCCATCACCATCGGCGACGATGCATGGATTGCGGCGGACGCATTCGTCGGACCGAGCGTTACGGTCGCGGAGGGTGCCATCCTCGGCGCGCGAAGCGTCGCCATGCACAACCTCGCGCCATGGGGGATCTACGCGGGGCATCCAGCGGTCAAGGTGAAGGACCGCGTCCGCCATGCCGCTGACTAGGATCGGCAGCGTGAGCCGACTCGTCCTGCACAACACACTCTCACACCGCGAGGAGCCCTTCTCGCCGATTGACCCCTCGGGCGCGGTCCTCTTCTATTCCTGTGGACCGACGGTCTACGACGACGCTCATGTGGGCAATTTTCGCTCGTTCCTCAATGCCGATGTTCTGCGTCGGACGCTGGAACTGCTCGGGTACTCCGTGCGCCATGTGATGAACATCACGGATGTCGGCCACATGACCGATGACGAAGATGCCGACGGAGCCGGCGAGGACAAGATGGCCGTCGCAGGTCGCCGCCTCGCGGAAGCCAAGAAGTCCGGCAGGTTGCCCGAAGGCACAACGATCGATCCGCGCGACCCGCTTGCGATCGCCGACTTCTACGCCGCGAGATTCGTTGACGACGCGCGCACGCTGGGCCTCAAGGTCGCGAGCGATGCCGAGCGAGATCCGACTTGCATGCCTCGTCCCACGCGCTGCATTCCGCAGATGATCGACTTGGTCGCTCGTCTCATCGAGCGATCGCACGCGTATGTTGCCGCCGACGGCGTTGTGTACTTCGATGTCGCGTCGTTCCCCGCGTACGGTCGGCTCTCGGGCAACACCGTCGAGGCCCTGCGCGAGGGGGCGGGCGAGCGAATCCAGGCGAAGCATCAAGCTGTGAAGCGGGGTCCTGCGGATTTCATGCTCTGGAAGCCTGACGCCGCGCACATCATGAAATGGGACTCGCCCTGGGGAGCCGGCTACCCGGGATGGCACCTCGAATGCAGCGCGATGGCGGCGGCGTACCTCGCGCCCGAGATCGACCTGCACTCGGGCGGCGAGGACAACATTTTCCCCCACCATGAGTGTGAGATTGCCCAAACCTGTTGTGCAACGGGCCGACCACGCTTCGCTCGGACATGGTTCCACACTCGCCACCTCGTCGTCGAGGGGCAGAAGATGTCGAAGTCGAAGGGCAACTTCTTCACGGTGCGGGATGTGTTGGCCAAGGGCATCACCCCGGCCGCGTTGCGGCTCGAACTCGTGCGCATGCACTATCGCACCAACGCCAACTTCACCTGGCAGGGGCTGAAGGACGGCCAGCGGCAGATCGACCGTTGGGCGAGGGCACACGCTGGTCTCGCGCGCGCGACGGGAGCCGCCGTGCGCAACGAGGCCGCATCGTCGGGTTCCTACGAAACGGCACTCGGTGCGTTCACGGCAGCGCTCTGCGACGACCTCAATGTCGCGCGGGCGATCGCCGCACTCAACGCCGCGGTGACGGAGGCGCCTGACGGACCCTGTGCTGGCGTGTGCCCACATCGCGAACTCGCGGCGCTCTCGGCAATGGACTCTGTCCTTGGGGTCTTGGAGCGCAACGCCGCACAGTCCCTTGATGGCTCTCTCGCCACGAGGGTCGACGGACTCCTTGCGCAGCGTGCTGCCGCGCGCGCTGCGAAAGACTGGCCCGCGAGCGATCGAGTGCGCGACGAACTCGCCGCACTCGGCGTCCAGATCAAGGATGGCCCAGAGGGGACCACATGGACGCGGCGCTAGCCACGGCGGCTCTGAGGGCGCGGAAGGTCATTGGCATCACGGGTTCCATCGGCGCCGGCAAGTCGACCGTCGCGCGGATGCTGGGCGACATGGGATGGTGCGTGTCAGACTCTGACCAACTTGCGCGACAGGCCCTCGACGACCCCGTGATCGTCGCGCAACTCACGAAGTGGTGGGGACCGGCGATTCGTTCGCCCGACGGCACGGTGAATCGCGCGCGCGTGGCGGCGATCGTTTTCGCGGGTCCGCATGCGACAGCAGCAGAGTCGGCCGCATGCGCACGCGAGCGCGCGATGCTCGAAGAGGTCATTCATCCGTGGATCTTCAACGCACGGCAGGCACAGTTCGCCGCCGCCGGGGCGGGAGCCGTCGGCTTTGTCATCGACGCGCCGCTCCTCCTGGAAACGGGCCTCGACAAGGAATGCACGGAGATCATCTTCGTGGACGCGCCTCTTCCTGAGCGGATGCGCAGGGTCCGGACGGCACGGGGCTGGGACGGGGACGAACTCATCAGGCGAGAATCTGCACAGATGGCCCTTGACCTCAAGCGGCGAATGTCGCATCATGTACTGGTCAACGACGCCGATCAGGAGTCGTTGCGGGCCCGAGTTGCCCGGCTCCACAGCAGCATCTTGGAAGGATCACCGAAGGATCCCAGCGCTCAGTCTTGATCATCGTTGAGACTTCGGCCTTCCCGCTGCGAGCACAGTTCGCACCCCTTTCTCCATTCGGATCCGCGACATGAACGACACACAGACGGCGAGTTCTTCACATCAGGGCAACCACCACGGGGGCGGGCGCAATCGTCGCCGACGGAGGCGCGGAGGCGGGAATGGTGGCGGAGGTGGTGGCGGGGGCGGGGGCGGCGTAGGAGGCGGTGCCTCGTATCAGTCCTTCCAGTTCCCAGCGGGTTCGCTTCCCACAGACGAGCAGATCGACGCTGACGCGCAGGCACTCGCGGCCGAGATCGGCGACAAGAAGAAGTCCACGAAGAAGGGCGAACTCGATGCCGCCGGCCTGCAACGGCTTGGCCACGAGGCACTCATCAAGGAAGCTGAGAAGGTCGGGCTCGAGGATGTCAGCGCCCTTCCAGCACACACACTCGTCTTCGAGATTCTCCGTGCGCGCGCGAAGGAGCAGGGGCTCATCATGGCGGAGGGATCACTCGAGATCGCCGCCGAGGGCTACGGCTTCCTGCGCAGCGCCGAGTACTCGTACCTCCCGACTGAAGAGGATGTGTTCGTTTCGGCGGGCACGATCCGCGCCCTCGGTCTCCGCCGCGGCCAAACGATCCGCGGCGTCGTCCGTGCGCCCAAGGAGCCTGAGTTTTTCTTCGCTCTCTTGCGCGTGGATGCCGTGAATGGACTCCCGCCTGAACAGGCCAAGTCGTTCCCGATCTTCGAAAACCTCACACCCCTCCACCCGGACAAACGCATTCACCTCGAAATGCTCGACCAGCCCACGCGCGTCGAGCCGCGCATCATCGACATGGTGACGCCTCTCGGTTTCGGGCAACGCGCGCTGATCGTCGCTCCGCCGCGAACAGGCAAGACGGTCATCCTGCAACAGCTCGCCAACGCCGTCGCGAAGAACCACCCTGAGGTCTCTCCGATCGTCCTTCTCATCGACGAGCGGCCGGAGGAAGTC